>Ga0207655_1000887_pt1 | contig 31667 bp, 23 predicted proteins | sample KBSM44metaG_FD_184398 | JGI IMG/M metagenome (GOLD analysis project Ga0207655, IMG submission 184398) | Miscanthus rhizosphere microbial communities from Kellogg Biological Station, Michigan, USA - KBS M4-4 metaG (SPAdes) (version 2) | ecosystem: Host-associated > Plants > Roots > Rhizosphere >... | reverse complement strand
AATAACAGATTGTTGAATGACAATTATGCAAATTATGACTGATCAGACGCATAAGAACAATACGCCTAACGGATAATCGCTATGTAAACTTGAGGAAAAGATAGGATGTATTCGTATTGCAGGGGTGGGAAGGGTTCGTAAATATAACAATATAGCTTGATTCAACTGAGCCTTACTTAATATGTACTTTTTTTATGGCAAGATAGAATGCAATTTTCCCTGTTGGGATTGAAGATGACATGAAAATGAATAAACAACCACAAAATGCGGCTTTAATCGTAGTCGATGTACAAAATGGTTTTACACCGAGTGGAAATTTAGCAGTTGCTGACGCCGACACAATTATTCCAACGATTAACCAACTTGCTGATTGTTTTGAAAATGTTGTTCTGACGCAAGACTGGCACCCAGATAATCATATATCTTTTGCACAAAATCATTCAGGCAAGCAGCCTTTTGAAACGATTGAACTCGCCTATGGAGCACAGGTGCTTTGGCCTAAACATTGCGTACAAGGCACCAAAGATGCCGATTTCCATCCTGATTTAAATATTCCGAAAGCTCAACTCATTATTCGAAAAGGCTTTCATGCTCATATTGATAGCTACTCGGCTTTTATGGAAGCAGATCAGTCCACAATGACTGGGTTAACGGGTTACTTAAAAGAGCGTGGCATTGATACGGTGTATGTGGTTGGAATTGCGACCGACTTTTGTGTGGCATGGACTGCTTTAGATGCAATCAAACAAGGTTTTAAAACTTTAGTGGTTGAAGATGCTTGTAAAGGTATTGATTTAAATGGTTCGTTAGAACAGGCGTGGCAAACCATGCAGCAACAAGGGGTTGTCCGTATTCAGTCTACGGATCTGTTGAGTGAGCGCTAAGTCTATTGCTCTAGTATTTTAATTTTTAGGGAACGAAAGTATGTCAGCATTACTGCGCTTTACCCAATTTATTCAAAAAACTTTTGCCCTATGGGTGATTGTTTTTGCAGCATTGGCGCTATGGCAGCCTGAATTTTTTGTCTGGCTGAAAGCCTATATTCCATGGATTCTGGGCATTATTATGCTTGGTATGGGAATGACCATGACCGTAGACGACTTTAAAGGTGTACTACAAAGTCCTAAGGCGGTGTTGATTGGGGTAGTGGCACAGTTTGTGGTCATGCCGGGTTTAGCATTTGTCTTATGTAAATTATTTCAGCTCCCTCCTGAAATCGCGGTTGGAGTCATTTTAGTGGGGTGTTGCCCGGGTGGAACGGCTTCGAATGTCATTACCTATATGGCTAAAGGCAATGTGGCTTTATCGGTGGCCTGCACTTCAGTTTCAACGCTTTTAGCTCCCGTGTTAACTCCGGCAATTTTCTATCTGCTTGCCAGCCAATGGTTAAAAATTGATGCAGCTTCTATGTTCGTTTCAATTTTACAGGTAGTACTGCTTCCTATTGTCGTTGGTCTGATTTTAAGAACATGGCTCAAGCGACAGGTCGAGTCCTATATTCAAGTCATGCCGTTAGTTTCAGTGATTGCAATTGTAGCAATTGTGGCAGCCATTATTGGTGGAAGCAAAGCAGCAATTTTACAGTCGGGTTTACTCATATTAGCCGTAGTGATATTACATAATGGGCTTGGATATTTATTAGGTTTTGGCGCAGCGCGTTTCTTTAAATTGCCTTATGCCGACAGCAAAGCAATTGCTGTTGAGGTGGGAATGCAAAACTCAGGTTTAGGTGTTGCTCTTGCAGCAGTACACTTTGCTGCATCTCCGATTACAGCAGTACCAAGTGCGATTTTTAGCCTTTGGCACAATATTTCTGGGCCTGCACTTGCCACTTATTGGGCGAGTAAACACAAAAAATAATAACTGTAGAAAAACATGAATTAGAAAATAAGACCAAACGAATAGTTTGGTCTTTTCATTTAAAACAAATTTGATGGGAGCTGAATTTAGAACTGGTATGTCTTTTGCTTTGGATTGAGGCACTAAAAATAACGTGAATATGAATATAACTCGCAAAGAAAAATAAGGCATTTCCTAAATGAATCAGATTTTTAAACTATTTATTCCCATGCTCTCAAGCAATTTAATTCTAGTTTTAAGTGGATTGATTGATATTGCTTATGTCGGGCATTTTAGTAATGACCATGTAGCCGCATTATCGGTGACCTTATCTTTATATACAGTGATTTATGTCATTGGTATGGGGATTCTGCAAGGTGTGATGCTCAAGCTCTCAGAAGCTTATGGTTGTCATGATATACCACGTATTCGTCAGATTTTTATTCAAGGCATCTGGCTGATGTTATGTTCGGCATTGATTAGTATTGGCTTGCTTTACTTGTTCCGTGATTTACCAAAATTGTTTGGTGCATCTGAACATGTCATTTCAATTACTAAAAACTGTATTTGGGCTTTGGTATTTATTTTACCTGCGCATTTACTCATGCGTTTATTTACAGCTTTGTCTCAGGTCACTGAAAATGCACATAAGGTTTTACTATCAGATAGCATTTTCTTCATTCTTAAAATTATTTTGTCCTATCTTTTAATTTATGGTGTCGCTTTATTTTCAATTCCGCCACTCGGTGCGATAGGGGCTTTGTTAGCCACTCTCATTGTAAGGTGGTTTATGCTGGCTGTTTATTACCTGTTTTTCTTGGAAAAAGGATACATCTTTATTGAGCATTCCGAACAGTCGGCTGAAGATAGCCGACAAAGTCTGCGGATGATTTTAAAAATAGGGATACCGACAGCAATCATGGCGTTGATGGATGTTGTTGCATTTTGTTCGGTTGCTATTCTGATTTTGCCTTTTGGGAGTGTAGTGTCAGCAGCCCATCAAATTGTCGCGAGCACCAGCGGGTTCATTTTTATTATCCCTTCCTCCATTGCCTCGGCTTATAGCATTTTGGTGTCACGATCTATGGGCAGCGGGAACATGGAAGAAGCAAATAAAATTGCCAGACAAAGTATATGGGTAATTATGGTGGTGAGTGGCAGTCTATCTCTGTGTTTATGGTTGGAGAGGGACTTGATTGTCACGTTCTATTCAGATGATTTGGCTGTACAGATTTTAGGTGCATCACTGTTGTTAATTGTATGTATGTTTCATTTTCTAGATGGCTTAATGGCGTTATTGACCTCTTTGTTACGCTGTTGGGATGTGTCGATTTTACCGATGCTAATTTTCTTGGTCGTGGTGTTATTTTTCGGATTAGGCGGTGGTTGGTGGATGGCCTATAAAGGACTGCATTGGCAGGATATCTCGATTTCTGCGATGGGAGTTTATGGTTTTTGGTGGATGGCCGCCCTGAGTTATTTAGTAGCTTGTCTATTGAGTGCCTTCTGTTTTCATTTTAGAAAGCAATTAAGAGGGTTTTGATCGAGTAGATCAACACAACTTTAAAGCGGCTGGGTCGCTAACCAATCTTCAATCTCGTTTTCAGAAATCACCTCAAAACCATGGCGCTGCAACAGTGCCGTGGTGATTCCAGTGCCCACAATTTTTTCGCCTTGAAAAGTACCGTTATAAATTTTTTGACTACCACAAGAAGGGCTATTTTCTTTTAAGACGACACAGCTTGCTTTTATGTGCTGTGCAATTTCTAGAGTGCGGTAAGCACCTTTTAAATATAACGTTGTTACATCTAAACCAGATGAATCGGTAATTTTTGCTTTGCCATCCAGCACATCTTGGCCTGTACCTCCCACAATTTCTGCGGGTAAGCGCGGAGTGGTAAAACCACCTAATAACTCTGGACAAAGAGCATGAGCTTTTTTATTGATTAACAGCTGCTTAAGTAAAATATTTAGGCAAGATTTACCGTCATAACGAACAGGTTCGCCAATTAAACATGCGCTGACTAAAAGCATAGTTTTCCAAACTCAAAGCAGGTGAGATTTTTGAAGATTAAGAATCATAAACAGAATATGGAATATGACAATTCATTTTAAAAACAGACAAATTAAAAGATTACTAAAATTATGCAATTCATAATTAAGTTATGTATTGCATAATTTAATTGTTTTTAGTAGCATCTGTTTTAAGGTAAATGGCCATTGGAGATCCAACAAGGATGTTGGTCTCCATAAATCTATAAATGATTTTTAGGAAAAGACGATTTTTAAGGGTTTAGTGAAAAATCTCAATCGTACTTTTAGATAAGAAAGGACAGTGTGTATGGAAAATAAACACCAAATGGAACGGGAATTAATCATCAAAAGCTTCACGCTCATCATATCTTCGTTTTAGTGATTCGTTTTTTTCTCATAGGATGCGTTGGGTTAAGGCATTTTGACGGTTCAAAGACCTACCCAATAAATACGTATTCTATAGAGAAAGGAGCTGAATTGATCAGCAATAGAGATAAACGGAACAGGTAATCACCAGAGGGAAACTAGATGGATATTTTAGAGAACCCATTAGAATTATGCGGTTTTGCATTTATTGAGTTTGTTTCAAAAGAAAATGAATTAGATCCAGTTTTTGAAACAATCGGCTTTTCAAAAGTAGCCAAGCATAAATCGAAAGAAGCGTACTTATGGCGTCAAGGAAATATCAATATTATCCTGAATTATCAGCCAGAATCTTATGCTTCATTCTTCTTTAATGAACATGGTCCATCTGCTTGTGCGATGGGCTTTAAAACACGTGATGCAGCAAAAGCTTTCCAGAAAGCAGTAGAGCTTGGCGCTGAACCGATGTATTCAAAAGTTGGGCCAATGGAGCTCAATATTCCGGCAATTAAAGGTATTGGTGGCATGCCAATCTTTTTAGTTGACCGCGATATTTATGAAAACGATTTTACTTTCTATGATGATGCTCAAAGACACCCAGTAGGTGCAGGTTTAAACGAAATTGACCATTTAACTCATAATGTCTACAAAGGCCGTATGGAGTATTGGGCAAACTTCTATGAAAAAATCTTTAACTTCCAAGAAATTCGCTACTTTGATATTAAAGGCGAATATACAGGCTTAACGTCTAAAGCATTAACAGCGCCAGACGGCATGATCCGTATTCCATTAAACGAAGATTCGGACAAAGGAAACGGCCAAATTGCAGAGTTCCTATCTGACTTTAATGGCGAAGGTATTCAACATATCGCGTTTATTTGTGATGACCTAATTTCGACTTGGGATAAGTTAAAAGGCCTTGGTCTGAAATTTATGACACCACCGCCAAATACGTATTATGAAATGCTACCAGAGCGTTTACCTGAGCATGGTGAGCCGACTGAAGAGTTGAAACAGCGTGGTATTTTGCTAGATGGCAATACTAAAGATGGTCAGAAGAAACTGTTATTGCAAATTTTCTCTGAAAACATGATTGGTCCAGTCTTCTTCGAATTTATTCAACGTAAAGATGATGATGGCTTTGGTGAAGGTAACTTCAAGGCATTATTTGAGTCAATTGAACGTGACCAGATTCGCCGTGGTGTTCTAGAAACTAAATAAGCTGAGCTTTGTTTCTCATCTAAAAAAACCAAGAGTTTGATCTCTTGGTTTTTTTATGGCTGTTAATTAGCGACTTTTAATATATTGATTAATGAGCTTCACTTCACTTTTTAAGATTTCAATCGTTTTACTGTGAGGGTCGACTGGTAAAAACATTTCGCTATCCAGTGCGACAATACAAAACTCGATGCTCTGATTTGAATTAAACACAGGTAAACCAACAGCATTAATTCCTGTTAGTAAATCACCTTTCGCTGCCGACATTTCTTGCTGGCGAATCGTTTCTTTAAGCTCTGTAAACGCTTGCCAGTTTTGTGGGGCGATGTGCAGACCAAGCTCTTGATGCTTTTGCCATTCTGTTTCCATTAATGGACGAACAAAATGCTCTGGAAGATAAGAAGCAAATAAACGTCCAGCAGCAGAATTGACTAAAGGCATAATTGAGCCGACTTTAGTGACAATCGAAATAGGGTGGTTTGATTCAATCGATTGAACAACTACAGGGCCTTTAGGCGACCATTTACTAATTTGTATACCGCAACCAATTTTGTTTTGTAGGTCGTAAATTAAATGCTGTACCAGTTGTAGGGTGTCGCTATGCTGAACACAGTTTAGACCTAAGCGCCATGCTTGATCGCCCAAAGCGTATTGGCCATCATCAAGTTGTTTTGCATATTCCATGCGAATAAGACTAACGAGATAGCGGTGTACCTTGGCAGGATGCATTTCTAGCTTACTAGACAGATCTTTGAGAATAATAGGTTGATTGTGCTCTAAAAGGGCATTTAGTACAGATAAACCGACTTCAAGTGATTGAACCCCCCCAGATACTTTTTCTTCAATCATTTAAATACCCTTAATAAAGTTACTTCAGTTGTTAAACAGTGATGTTCAAAACATAAATTGAAATTGCTGCGTTTTACATCATGCCTGAGCCTAGTGAGAAATAGAAATCACCTTTTTCTATTAGCGAAATTGGCATGTTTAATAATCAACAATTTTCTAAAATCACCATGCTCTCATTTATAGCGCGATTTTCTAGAAATTTAGCAGTTTTAAATAATATAAATCGGCATTGATATAGAGCTGTTTTTAACAATTCTAATCAATGCCGACTTTTTAGATCGATCTTTTAAAATTAGGTTCCTAACTCTTCTTCATGCAAAAAATGTGTATGGTGAGGAGCGCGTTTAGTTTTGCTCCATTCCTCAAGCATTTCTGCTTTCATTTCTTCAGTAATTTTTGCAATTTTTTCTTCAGCGCGCACATCGTTATAGGTAAGTTCTAAACGGTGGCCATTTGGGTCAAAGAAATAAATTGAGTGGAAAATACCATGATTGGTTACACCTAAAACTTTCACACCATTTTCTTCTAAATGTTGCTTCGCAGCCATCAGCGCATTTACATCTTCGACTTCGAAAGCAATATGCTGTACCCATTGAGGCGTATTTTCGTCTCGGCCCATTTCTGGTTGAGTCGGCAATTCAAAAAATGCCAAAACGTTGCCTTGACCTGCATCTAAGAATAAATGCATATATGGGTCAAAAGCTTTAGTTGAAGGTACATGGTCTTCAGCAAAAGCTAAAATGAAATCCATGTTGAGCATTTTTTTATACCACTCAACAGTCTCTTTCGCATCCTTACAACGATATGCAACGTGATGTATTTTTTTAATGGCAAATGTCATATTAAAACTCCTTTTTACTATTCCCAATCTGGTTGTTGTTCTGGCGCCGCGTTATAGAAGGCTGGGATAGACAAACAATGGTGATAAATCGATTCAATTTTTGGAAACGCAGATAAATCAATCTTGAAGCGTTTTGCGTTGTAAACCTGTGGAATCAGACAGCAATCGGCAATTGTTGCTTCGTGTCCAAAGCAAAATTGGCCATTCGAATTTTGTAGTTGCTGTTCCAGATTTTGAAAACCTTCAAGAATCCAGTGTTGATACCAATAATTTTTTTGCTCATCTGAAACATTTAACTCATTTTTTAAATATTTCAGAATGCGCAGGTTATTTAATGGGTGCATATCACAGGCGATAGCTTGTGCAAAAGCACGGACTTTGGCACGTTCTTGAACATCTCTTGGGAGTAATTTGGTTTCTGGATATTGTTCATCCAGATATTCCAAAATACTTAACGATTGAGACAAGGTTAAATCACCGTCAATTAAAGTCGGGACTAGAGCACTGCGATTGAGCTTTAAATAGTCTTCACTTTGCTGTTCGTTTTTTACTAGATGTACCGGAACAGTTTCATAGGCAAGACTTTTAATATTTAGGCCAATCCGTACTCTGTAGGCTGCAGAGCTACGAAAGTAACTATACAGCTTCATAGTCAGGCTCCGAAGTTTCTGCAAAATCGAAATTTAATGCAGGAAGAACAGTGTTTCGAACTTCACCAAAGCCAATGCGAATACCATTTTTTTCACAGTGGCCTTTCATGATGAGGGTATCGCCATCTTGTAAGAAACCACGAGTTTCACCATTGGCAAGTGTCAGAGGTTTGGTTGTATTCCATGTAAGCTCAAGCAAGCTGCCATATGAATCTGGTGTAGAACCGGAAATCGTACCTGAACCCATTAAATCACCAACTTGAACGTTACAGCCTCCAATAGTGTGGTGAGTAAGCTGTTGAGCCATAGACCAATACATATATTTAAAATTGGTTTTGCAGATCACATCAGCTTGTGCCGATTTCGGGCTTTGAATTTCAACACTTAAATTAATGTCGTAACTATTGGCGATATTTTCTTGTAAATACGATAAAGGTTTTGGTTCTTGCTTCGGACCTTCCACTTTAAATGGTTCAAGTGCTTCAAGCGTTACGATCCAAGGTGAGATGGCACTAGCAAACGATTTTGAATTGAATGGGCCGAGTGGAACATATTCCCATTGCTGAATATCACGTGCTGACCAGTCATTGAGTAATACCATTCCAAAAATATGGTCCCAAGCATTTTCAATAGCGATAGGCTGACCGAGCTCAGTTGGTTTACCAATAACAAACGCCGTTTCAAGTTCAAAATCGAGTTTACGCGTCGCTGAGAAAATTGGGCGCTCTTCATTTGGAAGTTTAATTTGTCCAGATGGACGCACAACTTGAGTGCCACTGACTACAACAGAGCTAGCACGGCCGTTATAACCAACAGGCAACTCTGTCCAGTTTGGTAGTAAAGCATTTTTAGGATCACGGAACATACAACCCACATTGGTCGCATGTTCTTTAGAAGAATAGAAATCGGTATAACCAGGGACTTGAAGTGGTAAATGCAAAGTCACGCTGTCTTGCTTAACCAAAACTTCTTGGCGCAATGCTTCATTTTCTTGAAGCGTTAAATTATCAGTCGAGAGAAGAGACTGTAGTGTCTTGCGAACTTTTGACCAGTTGGCTTTGCCAGACTCGATAAATTTATTCAGTGTAGGCTGGTTAAAGTATGTGTCTTGTTCTGAAAGTTTTAAAAGACCGTGCTTTTCAAGCGCAGCGAGATCAATAACCCAATCACCAATAGCGACACCCACCTGACGCTCGCCATCGGCAGTTTTGCTAAAAATACCATAAGGCAAATTATGAATAGTGAAATCTGATTGAGGTGAAACTTCAATAAAAGAATTTAGGTTTTGTTCCATTTTCGCGTCCTTGTCTTTATCTCGGGTCTTATACAAATAAAAGTTCGGTCTAGGACTGAGCTACTCAATAAGTTTTTTAACCTTTATGTAGATCATCTTTTGTCTTATGAGTTTGATATAGACCGAGCACAACCAATTGCTTCATGTCTCTATAATACTGAATTCATCAAATTACGCAATACATAATTTAATTACACATTTCATAATAATTGTCATTTCTTGTATTTTCTGTTTTCATTCGCGTTCTTGAGAAAAGTCACGCAATTATTTTTTCATGAATCTCTATGAAAGTTTGATTAATTTATGATATACGTAATTTATTGGAAAAAAATTACGTGACAAGGATGAGAATAATCATATGTCAGCACAAGAGCAAGGAAACCTGAAACATGGTTTGAGTAATCGGCACATCCAGCTTATTGCATTGGGTGGGGCGATTGGCACAGGGCTTTTTCTTGGTATATCACAATCGATTAAATTAGCAGGTCCATCAGTCATCCTTGGCTATGCAATTGCAGGATTTATTGCTTTTTTAATGATGCGTCAGCTTGGTGAGATGGTAGTTGAAGAGCCAGTAAGTGGGTCTTTTAGTCATTTTGCTTACAAATACTGGGGACCATTTGCTGGGTTCATGTCTGGATGGAATTACTGGGTACTCAATGTTCTCGTCTGTATGGCAGAATTGAGTGCAATTGGTCTTTATATTCAATATTGGTGGCCGCAAATTCCAACGTGGGCATCTGCTTTAACCTTCTTTGTCTTAATCAACGGCATTAATTTGCTGCATGTTAAGTTTTTTGGCGAAATGGAATTCTGGTTTTCTATTGTCAAAATCTTGGCAATTCTAGCAATGATTGGTTTTGGTTCATATTTACTAGCAACTGGTACAGCTGGTCCTCAAGCCAGTATCAGCAACCTTTGGGCACTCGGTGGCTTTTTCCCGTTTGGTGTTGAAGGCTTGGTGATGGCAATGGCGGTTATTATTTTTGCTTTTGGTGGTATTGAGCTTTTTGGTATTACTGCGGCTGAAGCACGTGATCCGGACAAAACCTTACCTAAAGCTGTAAATCAAATTATCTACCGTATTTTGATTTTCTATATTGCGACACTTTTGGTTTTATTCTCGCTATTCCCGTGGAATCAGATGGCTGAAGGCGGTAGTCCATTTGTGATGGTCTTTGCTTCTTTAGACAGCCAAGGCATTGCAACGTTGCTGAACTTTGTGATTTTGACTGCTGCGGTTTCAGTTTATAACGGTACGAGTTATTGCAGTAGCCGTATGCTATTGGGTCTTGCACAACAAGGTAATGCACCAAAAGCATTTGCACACATTAATAAACGCGGTATTCCAACCAATGCAGTGATTCTTTCTGCTGCGGTGACTATTTTATGTGTGCTGTTAAATTACATTTTCCCTGAAAAAGCATTTGGTTTGCTCATGATGTTGGTTGTAGCAGCCATTGTGATTAACTGGGTTGTAATTTCATGGACACATTTAAAATTCCGTAAATACAAGCAAAGCCAAGGTCAAACTACAAAGTTTCCAAGCTTTATGTATCCATTTAGCAACTATCTTTGCATCGTGTTTATGTTGGGCATTTTAGTTGTAATGTCTTTAACACCAGACATGCGTATTGCAGTCATGATGATTCCCGGATGGATTCTATGTTTAATGGTGGCTTATCAATTTAAACGTCGTAAGCTGAAAGCAGAGCAACCTGTGCCTGCACTTGAAGCTGATTTGTAAGATTGATTCAATCATAAAAGGACGTATTTCATACGTCCTTTTTTATTTTTAAAATTTAGCAACAGAAAGTAAAAGATTTTATTATTGTTATAATATAACATTTCTTGAATTTAATGATGAGCATCTTTCCCACTATTGGTGAAGATAGAGCATATTTATGAAGCGTTATTTAGGTTTACTTTTATTATCTCTCACAGCGTGTAGTACCCAAACACCCAAGCCAACGATTCCTTTGCAACCGCAGTCCACGCTGCCTCAACCTTCAAAGTCAGTCGGCAAAATAAAGCCACAACCTGAGGATTATATTGCATGGTTAGCAACAGGGGAGCATCGACAATCTGTACAGGTTTACAAGCAATTTCTGCAAAAAAATGGCCTTGCTACTTTAATTCCAGACCATGAATTATTACGTTCAGCCAGAGATTGGCAAAAATGTGGAGTTGAACCCTATGCAGTGCCTCCACGCGAGATTTGGTCCAATATCGTTCCGACACTCAACATCTTAAAAGCATTGGTTGACGATGGGGTAATAAACGATTTTGAAGTGACATCGGTTTATCGAGCTTTATCTCTAAACCGCTGTGCTGGTGGTGCGGATGCTTCTCGACATGTCTTTAATGCAGCGCTGGATTTTCGAATTGGGCCAGAACAGCCGAGTGACTTAGACCAGTTCAATATTCAACAAAGCAAAACCAAAATTTGTCAGTTCTGGGCAACCAAAGGACAAGCACTCAAGATGGGATTGGGGGTGTATGCCTCGGGACAAATTCATATTGATAGCCAAGGTTTTAGAGCGTGGGGGCCCGATCACCACTATAAAACGTCAATGTGTCAGGGCTTTTAAAAGCAAATTTTTCAAAGACTAAGTGAATTGGCTTAAATAAAACTGGAATAAAAACTTGATCAATAGTTATGTTATAACATAACATTAATATGGTTTAGAGTAGAAACACCTGCCATCTGACCATATTTAATGGTTAGTCATGATTAGTTTTAAATATTATTCAAAGAGAACAAGCCATGCGAACTGCAATCGCCAACTCATTTGCCAAACTTCCTGTCACTGTTTTATCTGGTTTTTTGGGGGCAGGAAAGACCACGTTACTTAACCATATTTTAAATAATCGTGAAGGTCGCCGTATTGCCGTGATTGTGAATGATATGTCTGAGGTGAATATTGATGCGGCATTAGTACGCGAAGGTGGGGCGGAGCTTTCAAGAACAGATGAAAAGCTGGTTGAAATGAGTAATGGCTGTATCTGCTGTACGCTACGAGAAGATTTACTGGTTGAAGTTAGACGTTTAGCCGATGAAGGGCGCTTTGACCAATTAGTGATTGAGTCAACAGGCATTTCAGAACCGTTGCCTGTTGCAGAAACCTTTACTTTTGAAGACGAAGATGGAAATTCTTTAAATGAGTTTGCTCGACTCGACACCATGGTTACGGTAGTTGATGCTTTTAACTTTCTTAAAGATTACAGCTCTCTGGACTCACTACAGCAACGTGGAGAGTCGCTAGGCGAACAAGATGAACGAACTGTGGTCGATCTTCTTATCGATCAGATCGAGTTTTGTGATGTGATTGTGCTGAATAAAATTGATTTGATTGATCAAGCTCAGCAAGAGCAACTCATCGCAATTTTAAAAACTCTAAACCCGCGTGCCCGAATTGAAATTGCTCAATTTGGAAAGATTGCTTTATATAAAATTTTAAATACACAATTATTCGATTTTGATGAAGCAGCACAAGCGCCGGGATGGTTAAAAGAATTACGTGGTGAGCATACGCCAGAGACCGAAGAGTATGGAATCAGTAGCTTTGTTTACCGTGCGCGTCGACCTTTTCATCCAGAGCGGTTTTATGATTTGGTACAGGCTGAATGGCCGGGAGTCGTCCGTTCCAAAGGCTTTTTCTGGTTGGCTGCTGAACCGACATTGGCTTATTCATGGTCGCAAGCGGGCGCAATGGCAAGGCACGGCTTAGCAGGTTATTGGTGGGCTGCTGTTGCAGAAGAAGACTGGCCAAGTGACTTAGACAGCATTGAGCAAATTAAAAAGGTTTGGGATGCAAAAACAGGTGATGCAAGGCAAGAGCTGGTTTTAATTGGTATGCAAATGGATGGGCAAGCTTTAATAGAAAGATTAGACCATTGTTTATTAAGTGATGAAGAAATGGCTTTAGGTCCACAAGTTTGGCAGAGCTGGTCGAATCCTTTTAAGCAAGAAGATGAAACCATGTTGATTGCTTAACAAAGAAAAGCCCCTATTTAAGGGGCTTATTTTTATGATTTATCTTTAATGAAAATCTTTCGAATGTAGCTGTTAAGTGGAGTGGAATAATATTTTTCAATTGCTGCACTGATGATAAAAGTCAGAACCAGATAGCCAATTAAAAGCATAATTTTGATGCTAGAGTCAGTTTGAGCTGGAATAAAAGCAACTTTCATGAGGCCCAGTACAACCAGATGAAACAAATAGGTTTCATAACTTCTTTGCCCCAACCAGACCATCACTTTTGTAAACAGACTATGTGCTTGCGTTCCCGCAGGATGCTGAAAACACAAAATGAGTATGCCTGTGGCAAAAGCAAATAAGCTAATACCCCATGTACTGACTTCTTTAATGGGAGCATATAAATAAAGGGCTGTCATACTCAAAATAATGAACCAAGAAAGAGGTTTTTTATAAGTCCAATTGGGTTGATATGTATGAGAAAATATCGCAGTTAAACAACCAATGGCTATGCCGTCAAAACTCGAAAAATAATGATATAAATAAGCTCCACTTTCTTCTCCAAAATGTAGAGATCTAAAATAAGGTCCGTATAAAATCACGCCAACAAGTACAGCAATAAATACTTTATTACTACGCGTGAGCAGGCACAATAATGGAAACACAAAGTAGAAGACTTCTTCTACAGAGAGTGACCACAACACGCCCAAAGCGTAGTTTACCCAACCAAATTTGATAATCAGGATATTCATCCAGAAGGTTAAAGCTGCAAATATGGTTAAGGGATATGAGACCTCAATGCCATTGGGAGCTTGGTTTACAAAGGGTTTTAAGTCAAATGACCCAAGTAAACTTACGCCTAAAATGAGTAAAACCAGACATGGTAAAATGCGGGCTGCTCGTCGAATATAAAAATGTTTGAGGTTAATTGCGGAAAATTGTTTGTCTCTTTTTAAAGTGTGATGGGTAATTAAAAAACCCGAAATCACAAAAAACATGGTCACGCCATAATTTCCGTTTCTTGCGATTAAGGTACTAAATGCTTCACCTAAAAAATTAAAACCTAACCATGTATCTTTAAGTTTATAGGGAATATTAAAATGGTGTAAAAGAACCAAAAGGATAGAGATTCCTCGAAGAATATCTATTTTATAATTACGCATTCGATGTGCTTCCAGTTTTATTAATATACTGTGTGGCAGAAGAATACTATCGATCAGTTATTTTAAATAAAATTTTTAAGCATCATTTCGTAAACCTAAAAGGATCATACTTTTTTTATCTTTGAATGGAGCAAAGGCATAGCAGAAATAATTATTAAATAAATATTGATAAAACCTTTATATATTTGAATTTATCTACATAAAACTTTAAATTAGCTCTTGTTGAGCTATGTTTATTTTTTAAACTTTTTAAAATCTATTTAATTCATTAATTAACATATTGTATGTGGTTGTATATACATAGCATGTCAACTAAAATATGATTTTGCCTGCTGCCTTTTTGAGTATTTGTTATGCCCAGAACATCAAAACAAGAACATGCTGAGCTTTCGATTGAAGCTGATAGTCCAGTTCCTTTATATCAACGCGTAAAACAGCTGATTTCACAAAAGATTTATGAAGGCTCTTGGGCTGTAAATAAAAAAATTCCTTCGGAAAGTGAACTGGTCAATCAACTTGGTTGCAGTCGCATGACAGTAAATCGCGCTTTACGTGAATTAACGACTGAGGGTCTATTGGTACGTATACAGGGTGTTGGTTCTTTTGTTGCTGAAGGGCAAGGCCGAACTGCACTTTTTCAAATTAATAATATTGCCGAAGAGATTGTTGCACGAAACCATAAGCACCATGCTGAAGTTTTAATTTTAGAACAAATTTATGCAAATGCAGAGCAAAGTGTATTAATGCAGACTCGTGAAGGGCAAAAGCTGTTTCATTCAATTATTGTGCATTATGAAAATGATGTGCCAGTTCAGGTCGAAGATCGTTTGGTTGATGCAGCACTCATTCCAGATTATTTAGAACAAGACTTTAAAACCATTACTCCAAATGCATACTTAATGGCGAAAGCACCTGTGACAGAAGGCGAGCACATTGTTGAAGCTGTTTTAGCATCTCCGCAAGAGTGTAAGTGGTTAAAAATCACTAAAACTGAACCATGTTTACTCATTCGCCGTCGTACATGGTCCAATAAGCAACTCATTTCTAGTGCCCGTTTGACTTATCCTGGCAGTCGTTATTATCTCGAAGGCAAATTTACGCAATGATTGAGGTACTCAAGGCAGACCAATATACAAAAATGCTTTGGAAAAATGGTGCGGGTTACACTTTGGAAATTGCGCGAAGCCAAGGTGATGCAGATTTTGACTGGCGCATTTCCATGGCAGATGTGACAACTTCTGGGCCATTTTCTACTTTTCCTAATAAGCAACGAATCATTACTGTACTTGATGGGAAAGGTATTGAATTACATGTCGATGATCTGCCTGCTAGGTCATTAAAGCTGGGCGATATTTTTGCTTTCCATGGCGAAAGTCAGGTCCAAAGTGAACTGGTGGATGGTGCAATTCGAGATTTAAATCTAATTTATGATTCTGCAAAATTTCATGCCCGCTTTCAGAGAGTAGATGGTACAGAAGCACAGACTTTTTTAAGCTCGGCAGACCTGATTTTCATTTTTAATAGTGGTTCTGACACTGAAGTAGTGATTGAGGATAAAACCTTTGTACTCACTGCTAATGAGACTCTAAAAATTGAGAAAACCACTGCGATTACCTCAGTTCATTTCCCTCAAAATTGGGCAAAAAATTGTTATGTTATTGAGTTAATTCAACGTTAAAACTAAATAAGTTATTTTTTTAAAGCACATATCTAGTGAAAGGATATGTGCTTTTTTTTATGCCATTTATAAAAATAAATTATTTTAATTCATTGGTTTATTAAATTTTTGCAAAAAAATATGAGCAAGACTCTTCACGCCGTAAAATATTTGTGTAGTATATGGATGTATATACAAGTTAATACATTACTATACAAATGCAGAAACAAGTGATGTTCTGCTGATGTAAGCTCAAAGGAAGGAGTCCGCCTGTGACAACAACAACGACAACAAAATTTCGTGATGTAGAAATTCGTGCGCCACGCGGCACTGAATTGACGGCTAAAAGTTGGTTAACTGAAGCGCCATTACGTATGTTGATGAATAACCTTGATCCGGACGTTGCAGAAAACCCGAAAGAGTTGGTTGTATACGGTGGTATTGGCCGTGCAGCACGAAACTGGGAATGTTTCGACAAAATTGTAGATACTTTAAAAAATCTTGAAACTGATGAAACTTTATTAGTTCAATCGGGCAAGCCAGTAGGTGTATTTAAAACTCATAAAGATGCACCACGTGTTTTAATTGCAAACTCAAACCTTGTACCGCACTGGGCAAACTGGGAACACTTTAACGAGTTAGATGCAAAAGCTTTAGCAATGTACGGTCAAATGACAGCGGGTTCATGGATCTACATTGGTAGCCAAGGCATTGTGCAAGGCACTTACGAAACTTTCGTTGAAGCAGGCCGCCAACACTACAACGGTGATTTAAACGGTCGTTGGGTACTAACTGCCGGTTTAGGTGGTATGGGTGGCGCTCAGCCTTTAGCTGCAACGCTTGCAGGCGCTTGCTCTTTAAACATTGAATGCCAACAAGCAAGTATCGATTTCCGTTTACGTACGCGTTATGTAGATGAACAAGCAACTGATTTAGATGATGCTTTAGCGCGTATTGATCGTTACACGAAAGAAGGCAAGGTTATTTCAATTGCACTTCATGGTAACGCCGCTGAAATTTTACCTGAGCTTGTGCGCCGTGGTGTACGTCCAGACATGGTGACAGACCAAACAAGTGCACACGATCCACTGAATGGTTACTTACCAGTAGGTTGGACTTGGGATGAATACCGTGAACGTGCGAAAACAGAACCAGAAGCTGTTGTAAAAGCTGCAAAACAGTCGATGGCGAAACACGTTCAAGCAATGCTCGATTTCCAAAAAATGGGTGTTCCAACTTTTGACTATGGTAATAACATTCGTCAAATGGCGAAAGAAGAAGGCGTAGCAAACGCATTTGATTTCCCTGGTTTTGTTCCTGCTTATATCCGTCCATTGTTCTGCCGTGGTATTGGTCCATTCCGTTGGGCAGCGCTTTCTGGTGACCCAGAAGACATTTATAAAACAGATGCCAAAGTTAAAGAGTTAATTCCTGATGACGAACATTTGCATCACTGGTTAGACATGGCACGCGAACGCATTAGCTTCCAAGGTTTACCAGCTCGTATTTGCTGGGTGGGTTTAGGCTTACGTGCAAAACTTGGTTTAGCTTTTAACGAAATGGTTCGTAGTGGTGAATTATCTGCACCAGTCGTAATTGGTCGTGACCACTTAGACTCAGGCTCAGTTGCGAGTCCAAACCGTGAAACTGAAGCAATGCAAGACGGATCAGACGCAGTATCAGACTGGCCTTTATTAAATGCTTTGTTAAATACAGCAGGCGGGGCAACTTGGGTGTCTCTACACCATGGTGGCGGTGTAGGTATGGGCTTCTCTCAACACTCAGGCGTTGTGATTGTGTGTGATGGTACAGATGACGCTGCTGCACGTATTGCTCGTGTACTGACCAATGACCCTGCAACAGGTGTTATGCGTCATGCCGATGCAGGTTATGAAATTGCGATTAACTGTGCGAAAGAGCAAGGTTTAAACTTGCCAATGATCACTCAATAAAAACACATGGAAAAACTAGCGGTGCTTTTTGCAATTGTGAAAAGCACCGTCTCAGCAGAATATAGTGCCAAAAATTAGGAAGCCAACATGGAATTATTGATCCAACCGGGAAAATTAACCTTAGCTGATTTACGTCAAGCTTACCTCAACCCGATTAAAGTTAAATTAGATGACAGTGCTTCAGCTGCAATTAACGCAAGCGTGGCTTGCGTAGAACAGATTGTAAATGAAGGGCGTACAGCTTACGGCATTAACACAGGTTTTGGTTTACTTGCTTCAACCAAGATTGCTCCTGAAGATTTAGAACAATTACAGCGTTCGTTAGTTCTTTCGCATGCAGCAGGTGTAGGTGAGCCACTTGATGATGCAATGGTTCGTTTAATTATTCTATTGAAAGCAAATAGCTTGGCACGTGGTTTCTCAGGTATTCGCCGTAAAGTCATTGATGCATTGTTGGCTTTAATTAATGCAGAAGTTTATCCGCATATTCCTCTTAAAGGCTCAGTAGGTGCTTCAGGTGACTTGGCACCACTTGCGCATATGTCATTGATTTTGTTGGGTGAAAGTAAGGCGCGTTATAAAGGTGAATGGATACCAGCAGTTGAAGCTTTAAAAATTGCAGGCTTAGAGCCAATTTCTTTAGCAGCTAAAGAAGGCTTGGCACTTCTAAACGGTACACAAGTTTCGACCGCTTATGCTTTACGTGGTTTGTTTGAAGCTGAAGATTTATTTGCTGCTGCAACGGTATGCGGTGGTTTAAGCGTCGAAGCAATGCTTGGTTCACGTTCACCGTTCGATGCACGTATTCATGAAGTACGTGGTCAACGTGGTCAAATTGATGTGGCTGCGGCTTATCGTGACCTCTTAACAGAATCAAGTGAAATTGCACATTCACACGAAGACTGTAGCAAAGTTCAAGATCCGTATTCTTTGCGTTGCCAACCACAGGTGATGGGCGCATGTCTAACTCAAATCCGTCAGGCTGCTGAAGTATTAGCAATTGAAGCAAATGCTGTATCTGATAACCCACTTGTTTTTGCAGCAGAAGGTGACGTGATTTCAGGCGGTAACTTCCATGCAGAACCTGTAGCAATGGCGGCAGATAATTTAGCATTGGCAATTGCAGAAATTGGTTCACTGTCAGAACGTCGTATTTCGATGATGATGGACCGCCACATGTCACAGCTTCCACCGTTCTTGGTTGCAAATGGTGGCGTTAACTCAGGTTTCATGATTGCTCAAGTTACAGCAGCAGCGCTTGCGAGTGATAACAAAGCACTTGCACATCCGGCGAGTGTTGATAGCTTACCGACTTCAGCGAATCAGGAAGACCATGTTTCGATGGCACCTAATGCGGGTAAACGTCTTTGGCCAATGGCCGATAACGTTCGTGGCATTCTAGCTGTTGAATGGTTAGGCGCTTGTCAGGGTTTAGATTTCCGTGAAGGCCTAAAAAGCTCGCCTAAACTTGAACAAGCCCGTAAAATCTTGCGCGCTCAAGTGCCGTACTACAGCGAAGACCGTTTCTTTGCTCCTGATATTGAACAGGCAAGTGAATTACTTTCGAGTGGTTGTCTAAACGAGTTAATTATTCCAAACCTACTCCCTAGTCTATCTGAAGTGTGATTAATAAAACGGTCACATGGAGTGGCCGAATCTAACTAAATATCCTCAAGGATTGGAGATTATAATGTCACAAAACTCCACACTACAGCGGGGTTTGAACACCCGCCATATTCGGTTCTTGGCATTGGGCTCAGCAATTGGAACTGGGCTTTTCTATGGTTCGGCAACTGCCATTAAAATGGCGGGGCCTTCAGTATTACTAGCGTATATTGTTGCAGGGATTGCAATTTATATTGTTATGCGCGCACTGGGTGAAATGGCTGTCCATAACCCAGTATCCGGTTCATTTAGCCACTATGCATCACAATACATTAGTCCACTAGCTGGTTTCACCACAGGTTGGACTTATGTATTTGAAATGGTGATTGTTGCACTTGCTGATGTCACTGCTTTTGGTATTTATATGGGATTCTGGTATCCCGATGTGCCACGGTGGATCTGGATTTTATCGTTAATTATGTTCTTGGGTGCCATTAACTTAATTCACGTTAAAGTCTTTGGTGAACTCGAATTTTGGCTGTCCATTATCAAAGTTACCGCCATTGTTGCCATGATTGTAGGTGGTTTAGGGCTTATGTTCTATGGCTTCCAAGCTGATCATAGCAATATCGTACCGGGTATTTCGAACCTCTGGATTTATGATGGCTTTATGCCGCATGGCATTGCTGGCTTGGTTGCATGTTTATCTGTAGTGGTATTTGCCTTCGGTGGTATTGAGATTATTGGTTTAACCGCAGGTGAGTCACAAGACCCGAAAACGACTTTGCCAAAAGCAATTAATGCCGTTCCGGTTCGTATTTTACTTTTTTATGTACTTACCATTTTTGTACTCATGTCGATTTTCCCATGGAATCAAATTGGTAGCCAAGGTAGTCCATTTGTCCAAATTTTCGAAAATTTAGGCATTAAATCAGCAGCAAATATTTTAAATATTGTGGTAGTAACCGCTGCGATTTCAGCAATTAATAGTGATGTATTTGGCGCCGGTCGTATGCTTTATGGTATGGCGAACCGTGGTCAAGCACCTCGCATATTCCAAAAGTTATCGCGTAATGGTGTGCCATGGATGACCGTTGTGGTCATGGCTGGTGTGCTATTGATTGGTGTGGTACTGAACTACCTGATTCCTGAAAATGTGTTCATGATCATTGCGTCAATTGCAACTTTTGCAACTGTATGGGTTTGGCTCATGATTTTGCTTTCGCAAGTTGCAATGCGCCGTAAATTATCTACTGCTGAAATTAAAGCACTGGATTTCCCTGTATGGGGTTGGCCATATGCACCTGCGTTTGCGATTGGTTTTATGGTGTTCATTTTAGTCATGATGGGTTATTTCCCTGATTCACGTCCTGCAATTTATGTAGGTATAACATGGCTTGCTCTCCTCACTCTTGCTTATCGCATATGGGTAAAACCACAGCAAAACTTGGGAAAGGAAAGTAATCCTATCCAGCAAAATGTTGAGATAGAAAGCTAACAAATGAACTGCCCAATGGTGTAACTATTGGGCAGTTTTGAGGAAAGGCTCATGAAAAAACTTTGGCAAAATTGCCACATTGCGACCATGCAAAATGGGCAATACTCCTACATTGAAGATGCTGCAATTGTCACAGAAGGGCATCTCATTCAGTGGATTGGAAAACAAAAACAACTTCCTATCGACACATATTCCGAAACAGTTGATTTAAATGGCGCTTGGGTGACCCCAGGGTTTATTGACTGTCATACGCATAGTGTATTTGGTGGCAACCGTAGTGTTGAGTTTGAAAAACGCTTGCAAGGTGTGAGCTATGCTGAAATTGCAGCAAGCGGTGGAGGCATTGCAAGTACAGTGCGTGCAACGCGTGAAGCAAGCGAAGAACAATTATTAAATTCGGCACTTAAGCGCATTCGCTTTATGCAACAAGACGGTGTAACCACCATCGAGATTAAGTCTGGTTACGGACTCAATTACGAAAATGAGCGAAAAATGTTGCGCGTGATCCGTCAAATTGGTGAAGCTTTACCGATGACGGTAAAAAGTACCTGTTTGGCTGCGCATGCTTTACCACCTGAATACAAAGATCAAAGCGATGCTTATATCGAGCATATCTGTACAGAAATGCTGCCTAAATTGCATGCTGAAGGTTTAGTCGATGCGGTTGATGCTTTCTGTGAGCATTTAGCATTTTCACCTGCTCAGGTCGAACGTGTTTTTAAAACAGCACAATCTTTAAATTTACCCGTTAAGCTTCATGCTGAACAGCTTTCATCGCTAGGCGGTTCAAGCTTGGCAGCGCGGTATCATGCTTTGTCGGCTGACCATTTAGAGTACATGACCGAAGATGATGTCAAAGCAATGGCAGAGTCGGGTACGGTTGCTGTCCTGTTACCGGGTGCTTTTTATCTATTACGTGAAACACAATATCCACCAGTTGAAAGTCTAATTAAACATGGCGTGCGTATTGCACTGTCGAGTGATTTAAACCCAGGTACATCTCCAGCACTTTCTTTACGTTTAATGCTCAACATGGGCAGTACGTTGTTCCGCTTAACGCCTGAACAAGCGTTAGCTGGTGTCACCATTCATGCTGCACAAGCGCTCGGTTTAGAGCAAACGCATGGCAGTTTAGAGCAGGGTAAAGTTGCTGACTTTGTCGCTTGGGATATTGAACATCCATCTGAAATTGTTTACTGGCTTGGCGGAGATTTGCCTAAGCGAGTGATTCAGCATGGACAAGAAGTTATTTTTTAAACGGTATCACCATGAATCACACATTTAAATGGCAAGGCCGCCATGATGGCGAAGGTGAAGCACACCAACGCATTCATCATATTATCAACAAGACCCAACACGCAGACTTTGCGTTGATTGGTTTTAGCTCTGATGAGGGCGTGAAGCGTAATAAAGGTAGAGTCGGTGCTGCGGATGCGCCAGATGCAATCCGTAACCAGCTTGCCAATTTACCTATTCATCGTCCAGTCAGTATTGTCGATTTGGGTACAGTGACCTGCGAATATGACAATTTAGAGCAAGCACAAAGTGAGTTAGCTGAACAAGTCGCAACCAGCCTACAAAATGGTTTAAAACCGATTGTACTAGGTGGTGGACATGAGGTTGCATTTGGCAGCTTTAGCGGTTTATTCCAATATGTACAAGCACATGCGCCTGAACAAAAAATAGGAATTATTAACTTCGATGCCCATTTTGATTTGCGTGAAGCAGAGCATGCAACTTCTGGAACACCTTTTTTACAAGCAGCAAGGCTTTCAGAACAGCATCAAAAACAATTTAATTATTTATGTATTGGGGTCGCTAATCACGCCAATACTAAAGTTTTGTTTGATACTGCCGATGCGCTGAATTGTTCATATTTACGCGATCATGAGGTTAATATTTTTAACCTAAACAACGTGCTCGCGGCGGTTGATGCTTTTATTGAAAAAGTAGACTGCTTGTACGTTACGATTGATTTAGATGTCTTCGTGGCTGCGGTTGCACCGGGAGTCAGTGCACCTGCTGTAAAAGGAATTGATTTAGCCACTTTTGAGGCAATTTTTAAGCATATTCAAGAGACTGGCAAAATCAAACTTTTAGATATTGCTGAGTGCAATCCGAAATTTGATTTAGACAATAGAACAGCAAAACTGGCAGCCTATATTGTTTATCAATATTTGTTTTCTTGAGAAAGAATTTTAATGTAGAAATGAAAAAGTGCACTGAGATCGCTCATGTGCTCTTTTTTTTGACTTTCTGGTAAATTAAAGTCAGATAGAGAATATAGATAGCAACTATAAATAATTTAATTAAAAAGAAAATTAATTTATAAAATCATTTAGTTAAAAAAATACTCGATTTTTACACCATTTTATATGCTGCTTGGCACGTAATTTGTTTTGTCTTTATTTTAAACTTCGTTAAATATTTCTGGATAATTAAATGAAAAACAGAACCTTACATTTTGCTTGTATCAGTGTTTTATTTTGGATGTCTCACTCTTCTGATGCTGCAACCCCCGAAATTAATACGAATACTATTGAAAAGTCACAATCTAAACAAAACAGTGCTGTCTCTGTTCGGGTGAAAGCTTTAAACCAGCTTTTACAAGAACAGTGGGAATATACTTTGAAAAATAATCCTGAAACTGCAACTACTTTAGGAGATTTACGCTACAACAATCGTTGGACCGAGTTTTCAAAAAATCAGATCGAGAAAGATAAAAAAAATACTCAAAATTTCTTAAATCGTTTTGAAGCGATTAATAGCACAGGGTTTTCAGCAACTGATCAATTAAATAAAGATTTAATGATTTATCAGTTGAAAGAGACACTTAAAAATTATGATTTGAAACTCTATGAGATGCCTTTCAATCAAATGTGGGGACTACATACAATTTCCGGGATTTATTAGTTCAATTCCGTTTGATAATGCTAAGCAATATCAAGACTATATTTCTCGTTTAAAACAAATTCCTCTTATTCTTGATCAAGGTATTCAGTTAGCGAAACAAGGACAAAAAGATGGCTTGATGCCACCGAAGTATTTACTTGAGAAGGTGGCAAAGCAGATTGATAGTATTGCGACTCCTTCAGGGAAAGACAGTGTTTTTGCTTCTCCATTAAAGCAATTTCCAGATAACATCTCGAAAGCAGAACAAGAACGTTTAAGCCGTGAAATGCTACAGGCCATAGATCAGAATGTTCGGCCTGCTTATCAAAAACTAGGGACGTTTATTCAGAAAGAGTACTTACCCTATGGACGACAACACGAGGGTATATGGAGCTTGCCAAAAGGTGACGAGCTTTATCGCTTTTATGTAGAAAATAATACGACCACCTCGGAAAGCCCTGAAAATATTCATCAGCTCGGATTAAAAGAAGTTGCTCGTATTGAAGGGGAAATGCTTAAAATTGCAAAAGCACAAGGTTTCAACGATTTAAAAAGTTTCCAACAATCCTTAAAAACAAATCCAGCTGTTTTCCCCAAATCTCGTGAAGAAATTTTAGAGATTTATCGTGGATACATTGCCCAAATGCAACCAGAGCTGCCGAAGCTATTTGGTCTATTACCAAAAAATAAAGTCGAAGTTTTACCTGTAGAGCAATATCGAGAAAAAGAAGCAGCAGGCGCCGAATATCATCAGGGTACTCCAGATGGTTCACGACCTGGACAAGTGTATGTGAATACAGGGGACTTCTCTGAACGTTCCAAAATATCCATGGAAGCGACTGCTTACCATGAGGCAATTCCCGGGCATCATATGCAGATTGATATTGCCCAAAACCTGCCAAATTTGCCGATGTTCCGAAAGCAACCCAACCACACCGCCTATATTGAAGGATGGGCACTTTATGCAGAGCAGTTGGGTAAAGATGTTGGTTTCTATAAAGACCCGCTTTCAGACTATGGAAGACTATCGAGTGAGTTGTTCCGTGCTTGTCGGTTAGTGGTTGACACCGGCGTACATTATAAAAAGTGGACCCGTCAGCAAATGATTGATTTTATGCGAGAACATTCTGCGTTAGATGAACCAGATATTCAGGCAGAGACAGATCGATATATTGCTATTCCTGCCCAAGCATTGGCATACAAGATGGGCCAACTAAAAATTTTAGAGTTACGAGAATTAGCTAAACATGAGCTTGGAGATCGTTTTGATATCAAAGCATTCCATGACATGATCTTAAATGCAGGAACCTTACCTTTAAATATATTGGATGCCCGTATTAAAAATTGGATTAAGGAACAAAAAGCGGCAGCTTAAAATAAAATTCGAAATTTAGGTCAGGTCCTCATTGGGCCTGATTTAAAAACCGATAGAAAACATAATATAATAATGAAAAATATAGTTTCTTTTTGAATTTTAAATTGGAAAAATAATGAACCAGAAGAATAACCCGATTGGAATGATTGATTCTGGTTTAGGCGGACTGTCTCTATTTAAGTACATTCGGCAGGCCCTTCCGAATGAAGATATTATCTATTTCGCTGACTCGAAATATGTCCCGTATGGAGACAAAGAAAGTGACTGGATTGTTTCAAGAACCACGCATTTAATTTCAAATTTAGTGGATCATGGCAAATGCAAAGCGATCGTGATTGCTTGTAATACCATGACGGCTGTAGCGATTGAAACCATTAGAGCGCAAATTAATGTGCCACTGATTGCAATAGAACCAGCCGTAAAACCTGCTGTGGCAATCACACAAAGCAAGCATATTGCTGTTTTGGCAACTGCAACCACGGTTAAGGGCAAAAACTTAAAAAGTTTGATTGAAACGTATGCGCAAGATATTAAAGTGTCTTTAGTTCCTTGTATTGGTCTGGCCGAAAAAATTGAAACTGGCAAGGCGCATACAGTGGAAGTTAAAGATTATTTAAAAAATATCTTGGCACCGCTGGTCGAGCAAAAAGTCGATACGGTTATTTTGGGATGCACCCACTATCCATTTGTCACAAATACGATTCAAGAAATTGTAGGTCGTGATATTCAAATTATTGAGCCTTCGGAAGCTGTAACAGCGCAATTAATTCGGCAGCTAAATCACTATAGTTTAAGTTCTGAAAGTCCAAATGAGGGAAATCATATTATTTGGACCAGTTCAGACCCGTTGGAAGTTGCGGATGTTACTTTTTCTTTGTTAGGTACGCATTTACCTGTAGAAACTACTGGTTTTTAAAGCCAAGAAAAACGCCTAGCCCCATAAAAATGAGTCCACCCATAACTGACATAGATTTTTGGGGCTTCTTTGATTTAGTTAATTTTTGACTGATGTAATTAGCTAAAAACACGCAAACCACATCGGCAGACACAAAGATTAGATTAACAATCAGCCCTAAAATGATGAATTGAGACCAAACTGGAAAATCGAATGAAGTATTAATAAATTGAGGTAAAAATGCGATATAAAAAATAGCAGTTTTAGGGTTTAACACTTCGACCAGTATGCTCTGCCTTAAAGATAACTGACCATTTTCAACATTTTGCTGAATAGTAGGGGACGAGGACGATCTAATTAATTTAATACCTAACCAGACTAAATACAAAGCACCTAAAATTTTAATAATATCATAGAGTTTTGGAATAATTTGAAAGATGGTCGTTAAGCCTAAAGATGCCGCGATGATATGAAAACAACCTCCTAAGAAAATTCCAAATGCTGCCATCAAACCCGATTTTCTACCGCGAGAAAGCGTCTGTGCAGCCGTATAAAGCATTGCTGGACCCGGAATATAAGCAAAAATAATCGTAGTAATTAAAAATGTAATGAAAAGCTCTAAAGAAATCATGTTTTACCTATCTTATTGTTACTATTTTTGAATGAATTTTAAGCAATTTAAAGTATATGAAATTTATAAGTATTTCAATTTTATAATCAGATTTATGGCTATAAAAACTCAAAATCATCCAAAGAATAATTTTAAATTCTTTGGATGATTGCAAATAAAATTATTTAGCTTTTCGCGTCACTGTCTAAAGGTTTTAATGACTAAAAACCTAAGCTAGAGCGCCTAGATTAAGCTCTTTTAAGTTCCCAGCGCTGTCTTGGGTCATTAGATCGTTGACTAATACCTACAGATGAACCCCAGAGATGCGTTAGTACAGCATCTGGTTGGCCTTCTACAAAGATATAACCATCTTTAAATGCCCAACTAGTCTGGTACTGACGACCCGCTCCTTGCAAGAAAATATCGCCACTATGCTTATTAACTGTTTGTAACTCTTTATTATTCGTACTCTCTAATGCTGCTTTGAGTTGTTCAAAAGACTCATTTGACTTTAAAGCTGTCTGTAAAACCTTTTGGGCAGTATTCATATTTTTCTCATCAATATGTAAATCTAGAGTTTTTCTAAGCTCTAGAATAATTTTTACGGCTTCTTTTTGAGGGTCTTCTACATCTTGAAGTTCTGTCCATGCTTTTTCTTGTAGTTCCTCAAGGCTCTCTTTTTTAATTTTTTTTAGAAGTTCATTGATATCGTAATTGCGTAGATACAAGCGGAACACGGAATCTGATTGCCAATCTTTTTGATCCAAAACATCTAATTGCACAGAAGCAAAAATGATCTTATAGAGTTGTTCATCAAGTTCAGGAATACCTTTAAAATCAGGAATATTTAAACGTAGCCAAGGAGAGGAAGCAAGCTCATAGAATTTTCGCTCAATGCTACGAATTGACTCATGTGCGAGGACTGGATTTAAAAAGTCATTCAACTTAGTCTCATCGAGTTTACCAACAAGCTCCGATTTAATGGTTTCTTCACCGTTAATATCAATAAATGTCTCTAATAAGCGAACAATATCAAGACATGCATTCGTTTTTAAGTGGGCTAGTGTTTCTTCATCTTGCTTGGGTAAAAGACTAATAAAATGTTCTAGGTCTTTGTCTTTCAGTTTCCATCCAATCACTTTTGTTTTAACGTAAGCACCGAGTACCCAACTAGATCGGATATCTTTAACTTTGTTGAATAGCTTATTCTCTCGCCCACTGCGATATTCGTGGCTGTCAAAATACCAAAGCTCTTCGTCTATGTTTTTAACCTTGTCATGTACCGTAAATTTTCGGTCATTTGTATGAGAATATGCAAAATGACCCGTTTCACCACGTCTAGATACCGTGTGTACACCATCGGTTTGACCACCGTACAAACTTGAAATACACGCACCTGTTTCTTTGTTAACGATTCTAAAGTTTCCAGTTGGGAATCCGTTAGCCATGATAAGTTGCTCCTTATAATTAGAAAGTGTTTTGTAATAGTCGAAATTTATAGTTATTAGGCAAATTTCGAAGCGTGATTTATACCATAACTTTTCATGTATAAATCCAACTGTTTTTGTTGGTTTTTGTATATAACATATTGATTTAGATGTACTTATTAGAATTTCTTAATAAAAGCCCGAGTCTATTTTTTAGAGCTTTATGGATGCAATAAAAAAGTCCAATATGTATTTCAAAGACATATCAGACTTTTTAATAGCTGAGTTATCAAAGTTATGCTGCTTTGATAACGATATATTTTTAAGCTACTTAACGGTTACTGATTTCGCCAAGTTTGGTTAGTGGTCAATGTCTGTACTATTCAATGCAGCAACGTGTTGATCACCTTTTTCTTTGTTAGGGTTAGGTCAACATCCACCCATAAAAGCTTAGAAAAATAAGCTCTCGAAAGGGTGGTAAGAGGTGTTCGCTTATCAACTTATGGGGCAGGGGCTTTCTATAAAATTTTTTAATACCTAGATATTCTTTATCTTAGAAGTATTTATATAAACTATTAAATTAAAATTAATGATTAATCTATTTTATTAACTAAATATATATAACCAAAGTTTATATTTTAAATTTAATTAAAAGTAATAAATATAATAAAAGAGAATAATATTATTTAAGTATTAATTAAATTATTATATTTAAACTTTTTCATTAAAATAAATTGACGTTCTTTATTATACCGATTATTATTTCGTTGCTGGCCTACATTGCCAGACGGTTTTGACAGACCGTAAGTCCCCATAGCGGATTATAGTTCTACTATAAGTCGTTAGACCCTTGCGTCCCCTTTGTTTGCGGTAGGACGGAAGGGGGACGCCCCGTGCGTGCTGGTCTCTATGGGCACCAGTCTGTCAACCCTCTTTCGTTCTACCACCATAAATTAATTCGCGGTGATTTGGTGGTAGGACTCCATTTTTTAAGGAGTTGGCCATGCCATTATTCAAACTTATTTTCTCTCTCATTTAATTATTTTATTTATTTAAAATTTGGGTTTTCTGCGACCTGATTTTTTAAATTTATAAATTATTTTTATTTTATAATCTTAATTATTTTATTTTCCTATTTTTGTGGGAGGATTAATTGTTATTTAAAAAATTATTTTAATATTTGGATGGATTATATTTTTGTTTTATCTACAGATATAAATAATCATGAGAATAATATGAAACTTCATAAATTTATATTAATTTTAAACCTTGTGGTAGGGGCTTACAGCATTACAAATGCTGACGCCAATGCTCAGCAGGAATTTGAAAGAATTTGCTTGTCAGGTGAACACATGCAAGCCAGTTGTGACTGTATTTGCCAACAGCTTGAACAGGTGTATTCACCTCAAACCGTACAACGTTTAAAACGCACCAGTTTGCAAAGTCCTGATCTCCCACAGGACTTTGCCCCTAATTTGCTCAGCATCATTCGACGCTGCGACAAAAATGAAATGGGCTAAGTTCGCTTAGCTCCTTTATCTCTGTGTCGCAATGATCTCTCAAACTTTAAATCAGCGCAAAAGTAAAAAGTCCGTTGTGACACGGGGACCTAGGGGAAGTTCTCTACTATCAAACTACATTTTCTTTCACGCGCAAGCGTCTGTGTAGCCGTATGAACGCAATAAAAAAGCCCGATAGGCAATTAATGCATATCGGGCTTTCTAATCAACAGAAGCGATCTACACCATTTATGGCATGGATAGCATGTCTGATTATTATTCTACAGTTACTGACTTCGCCAAGTTACGTGGCTGGTCAACGTCTGTACCACGTAATACAGCAACGTGATAAGACAACAACTGAACTGGTACGCTATAAACAATTGGAGCTAACCATTCGTTTACCGCTGGAATTTGTACAACGTGCTGACGGTCTTTTTCATTGATTCCGCTATTTTCATCAGCGAAAACAAATAATTCACCACCACGTGCTTGAACTTCTTCCATATTTGATTTTAGCTTATCAAGCATTTCATCATTTGGCGCAAGAATGACGATCGGCATTTCATTATCAACGAGTGCTAACGGGCCGTGTTTTAACTCACCAGCTGCATAGCCTTCTGCATGAATATATGAAATTTCTTTGAGCTTTAATGCGCCTTCCAATGCGATTGGATAATTCGTACCACGGCCTAAGAATAAGCAGTGATTTTTTTCAACGAATAATTCAGACAAGCGCAAAATTTCTGGGTCATTTTTGAGGGTATCAAGAATAACTTTCGGGCTGTGCCATAGCTCACGTGTAATTTCTTCAAGAATAGCAGGGCTAATACGTTGTTTAACTTGACCAATTTTCAAGATTAACAACATAAGCGCAGCGAGCTGAGTCGTGAACGCTTTAGTTGAAGCAACACCAATCTCAGGACCAGCAAGAGTCAATAAGTGATGATCAGTTTCACGAACCATTGAAGATGTTGCAACGTTACAGATAGTCAAAGTCTGAATATCGATATTGTTGGCTTTCGCACGTTTTTGAGTTTCACGTAGTGCCGCTAATGTATCGGCTGTTTCACCTGACTGTGAAATACAAATATAAAGTGTATTTTCAACAATTACAGGGGTGCGATAGCGGAATTCACTCGCGATTTCAACTTGGCAAGGCACACCAATCAGTTGTTCAAACCAATATTTCGCAATCATTCCTGAGTGGTAACTTGTACCACAAGCAATGATTTGTACGCTTTGAATTTTATTGAAATCTGCTTCAGAATTTTTCAAGAAATCATCACGTAAGTTATTGCCATCAAGTGCTTGAGAAATCGTTTGCTTGATTGCTTCTGGTTGCTCATAAATTTCTTTGAGCATGTAGTGCTTGTATTCACCTTTTGATGCGCTACTTACGGTTGCATCAAGCTCTCGCACTGGACGTTCAACGCGTTCGCCATTTGCAAATACTTCAATTGAAGTACGTGTAAGACGGGCAATATCGCCTTCTTCTAGGTACATAAAGCGGTTCGTCACCGGTAAAAGAGCAAGTTGGTCTGAACTAATAAAGTTTTCACCAATACCTACGCCAATAACTAAAGGTGAACCTTCACGTACAGTAATGAGTTCATCTGGATAATCGCTATGGATAATACCTAAAGCGTAAGCACCCTTAAGCTGTGGTACAACAGTTTCAACAGCTTCTAAAAGGCTATCTGTGCTTTTTAGAGCTTCAGCAACTAAGTGTGCAACAACTTCAGTATCTGTTTGAGAAGTAAAAACATAACCTAAAGCTTGAAGGTCATCTTTTAGTTCTTGATAGTTTTCAATGATACCGTTATGTACGACAGCAACTTTACCAGACATATGTGGGTGAGCATTGTTTTCAGTTGGCTTACCATGGGTCGCCCAACGTGTATGCGCAATGCCGATAGCCCCTGTAAGTTGGTGTTCAGCAACTGCATCTGCAAGATTGATGACTTTACCTACACGGCGCTCACGTAAAATTTGTTGATTATTTAGTAAAGCAACACCCGCAGAAT
>Ga0207655_1000885_pt1 | contig 31714 bp, 22 predicted proteins | sample KBSM44metaG_FD_184398 | JGI IMG/M metagenome (GOLD analysis project Ga0207655, IMG submission 184398) | Miscanthus rhizosphere microbial communities from Kellogg Biological Station, Michigan, USA - KBS M4-4 metaG (SPAdes) (version 2) | ecosystem: Host-associated > Plants > Roots > Rhizosphere >... | reverse complement strand
CAGGTCCAACTCACCAATGGCTTCCCAGTTACGCTCGGCCAAAGCACCGACCAGGCCTTCACGGGTTTGTTCGATTCGCTGCAATACAAGACTCATGGTGATCTCCTTAAAACTGCGGACCCGGCGCGGCGATAGCATCCCAGCCGTCTTTGACGGTGCGAAGCAAATCAGCGACTTCGTCGAGAATCTTTGGATCGGCGCTGACATTGGCCTCGGTGAGGCGCTTCATCATGTAGGTGTAGAGGTTATCCAGCTCACCTACGCTCTCAAGGGAATTCTCAAGATCGAGCCCTTCACGCAAACCACCGATGATGCCAATGGCCTTGCCAATGAAGATACCCCGATTGGGAATATCCTTGCGTTCCAAGGCGCCTTTGGCTTGAGCAATACGGTCTAGTCCACCTTCCATCAGCATCTGCACGAGACGGTGAGGACTGGCTTCGGAGGTTTGTGCCTGAGCGCCAATCTTCTGGTATTGGCGAAGGGCTAACATTGGATTCATGTTGTACCTCATCAAAAATCTGTGGTTCGTATAAACAATGTATCGACGACGCGTCAAAAAACTTTAGTCGCGAAACACAAAAGCCCGGAGCGTTGAACGACGCTGCCGGGCTTTTGGCGTTACTGGACTATCAACTGTTCTTCTGCTGCGCGGCCATCGCTTCAAACATCGAAGTGATATTGCTGGCAGTCGCTTTCAGCTTGCCGACCAGGGTATCCATGTCGTTGTACTTTTTGGTCAGTACAGCGGTCAAGGATTCAATCCGCCGATCCAGCGCGAGCTGGTCGTTGGCCAGCTTGTTCTTGGTTTTGGCCAGCGCGGTGGAACGGGTATCGAGAACTCCGCCAGTTTCTGTGTAAGGCGAAATCGCCTTGTCCATGCGCGCGAGCAGACCGTTGTCACCCGAGAAAAGATTTTGTACTTCCCCACCGAGTTTCTTGTCGTTCATCGCAGCGGTGAACTTGGTGGAGTCGAAGTTCAGAGCACCGGTTTTCTGATCGGTAGTGATCCCCAACTGCGACAGCACGGTGAGTTTGTCACCCGTACCGGCCTCGGACAGCGGCCCGCGCATGGCTGCCAGGATCGAACGAGGCATGGCGTCGCCAGTCAGCGCAGCAGGAACGGTCGGGTTGCCGTCGTCATCGAGCGAAGGCTTGGTCAGCGAGCTGATCGCGTTGGCCACTGCGTTGTAAGCATCGACAAATTTCTGGATCGAGGCTTTCAAGCCATCCGTGTTGGTCGCTACGAGTACCTGCGAATTGCCCGTGGCAAGCAGCGTCATCGACAAGCCCGAGACAGTGTTGTCCAGCTTGTTGGTAGGACTGCTGATGGCCAAGCCATCTACCGAGAACTTCGCGTCAACAGCGAGCGCACCCACCGAGCCAGCCGAGGTCTTCTCCGAGACCGCCGGAATCACCTGGGAACCATCGACGTCCAGGCCGACACCGCTGAGCGAAATATCGGTACCTGCACCGGTGTTCGACGAGCTCACCACCAGTCTGGAACCGAAGTTATCGGTCACGACGTTGGCGCTGAAGCCACTGGCCTGATACTTGTCGTTCAGGGATTTGGCGACAGACTCGAGGGTGGAGCCCGCCGGCACGTCAAGGTTATAGGTTTTGGCTGTTCCGCCTGGCACGCCCTGAGAGATGACCAGAGCGCCTTCAGCACCGCCATTGACGGAGGCCTTGGAACCGCCATCAAAAGCAGCCGTGGCGACTTTCGAACCCGTGGCAAGCTGCGAGACATTAATCTTGTAGATGCCGGCGACAGCGGAGTTGTTAGCGGTAGCCGTGAGGACCTTGGGATCGGAAGAGGTGGCAGCAAAACCGGTGAACTGAGGTTCAGTGGTACTGCCCAGCGTCTTCATGGCCGCCTGGAACGTGGCGAGCAGCGACTTCAGGGTGCCGACACCGGAGATGGACGCGGTGTTGGTTGTGGTGCCACGGTCGATCTGACCTTGCTTGGCCGCTTTATCAGCGTTGACCAGTGCCTTGACGATAGCACCGGTATCAAGGCCCGAGCCTAAGCCCGTGCCCGGTAGAATTGGACTTGCCATGTAGATCTCCCTTCAGTGTCTCGCCGGTCTTTTGACCACTACAACGCCCAAAAGAACATAGCAACAAATTTCATGCCAGCTGTCAGACTTTGGCGCTGAACAGCAGACTGCTTGCGTCATTCAAGCTATTGGCCAGTTTCAGGACTTCTTCGTTGGGGATCTGACGGATCACCTCACCGGAGTCGCTGGCAATGACTTTGACGATGACTTTGCCTGAAGGCTCATCGATAGAGAACTCCAGGTTACGCTTGACTGACTGGACGAACTTTTCAATTTCTTGAACGGCCATCTTCAGCTTGTCCTGCTCACTTACCGCACCCTTGGGCTCATCCTTGACCAATGCCACTGGCGCAGCATCAGCGCGAGGCTTTTCCGCAGCGGCATCAGCAACGGGCGTCGCCGGCTTCGCCACAGGATAAGACAAGTTCAGCTTCACGCTCATATCCATGTCCATCACCTCTTTTAATCAAAAAAGCGAGAGAGCGCGACAAGCGCACTCCCCCGCCAAAAACTCACCAGCTATTACTGAAGCAGTTTCAGTACAGCGGATGGCAGTTGGTTGGCTTGAGCCAGAACTGCGGTGGAAGCTTGTTGCAGAGTTTGTTGCTTGGTCAGCTGTGCAGTTTCAGCAGCGAAGTCGGTATCTTGTACGCGACCCAGTGCAGCACTGGCGTTTTCGTTGATGTTTTGCAGGTTGGAAATGGTGCTGGTCAGACGGTTTTGTGCAGCACCGAGGTCAGCACGGCTGGCGTTGATGGTGTCCAGAGCCTTGTCGATTGCAGTAACGGCAGCCGAGAAGTTGGTTTCCGAAACGGCCGAAGTCGAACCGGCGATGGTGATTGCCGAGCCAACACCCAGGGTGTTTGCGTCGAAGCTGGCGCTCAGAGTCAGGGTGATCTGGTTCGAGGTACCAGTGTTGGAGCCGACCTGGAAGGTCATGGTGCTGGCAGTACCGTCGAGCAGGTTCTTGCCGTTCAGGTTGGTGCTGTTGGCGATACGGGTCAGTTCAGCCGACATTTGGGTGAACTCTTTGTTCAGAGCGTCACGGTCGGTAGTGCTGTTGTTATCGTTGCGGGACTGAACAGCCAGTTCACGCATACGTTGCAGAATGTTGGTTTGTTCCTGCATCGCGCCTTCAGCGGTCTGAGCGATGGAGATACCGTCGTTGGCGTTTTTGATCGCCATGGTCTGACCACGGATCTGCGAAGTCATGCGGGTAGCGATTTGCAGGCCGGCGGCGTCGTCTTTGGCGCTGTTGATTTTCAGACCGGAAGACAGGCGAGTCATCGAAGTCGACAGAGAGTCGGAAGCCTTGTTCAGGTTTTTCTGAACGTTCAACGATGTGACGTTAGTGTTTACGGTTAAAGCCATGACGAATTCCTCGTTGGTTGGGTACTGCGGCTTCCGGCCCTGGCAACCGCCGGGTGTGGCCTAGAGAACCTTCGTAATAGTTATCGTCGTCATGGCGGGTTGCTTGAGGGCTTTTTTTAAAAAAATTACTAGCAGACTGCCACCCCCAACAAAATCAGGGCTTAGCGGCCTTGCCGCATAAAAAAATGACGTCAAAAAAGCTGCCGAAAAAAGCTCCGGGCAAAAAAATAGCGCTACCGGCCTGCCGGTAGCGCTATGAAAAAGTCTTTTAGAGATCAGCCGCGATAGAGAATCGCCGAGCCCCATGACAGGCCTACGCCGAAACCGCTGATCGCCACGCGATTCCAGGTTGAAGTCAGCACATGTTTTTCCAGCAATAGAGGAATGCTCGACGAAACGGTGTTGCCGGTCTCGACCATGTCCTTGATGAACTTCTCTGGCTCGCCTTCAAAACGCCGGGCCACTGCATCGACAATCGCCGCACTGCCCTGGTGAATGCAGAATGCGTCTATATCACTGGCTTGCAACGCTGACTCATCCAGCAACTCATGCAAATGCGCAGGGACCTTCAACAAGGCGAAGTTGAACACCTGACGACCGTTCATGAAGAACACGCCGTCACTGACTTTCAAGTGCGGTGCACCGGAACCGTCAGTACCAAACTTGGCCTTGCCCAGCTGCCAGGGCGCATCGTCGGCCATCCAGGTCGCAGTAGCCGCGTCACCGAAGAGCATGGTGGTGTTGCGATCTTCAGGATCGACAATTTTCGAATAAGGGTCGGCGGTGATCAGCAAACCGTTCTTCAAGCCTGCGGCTTCCATGAAGCCTTTCATGGCGTAGATGCCGTACACATAACCCGAGCACCCCAGGGAAATATCGAACGCGGCAACATGCGTTGGCAGACCGAGCTTGTCCTGAACGATGGCAGCCGTGTGCGGCAGCCCTTCCTCATCACCATTCTGGGTGACAACGATCAGCGCATCGATAGACTCGCGCTTGAGGTCGGGATTATTGGCAAACAATGCATTAACAGCTTCAACACACAGGTCCGATGTCTCCTGCTCAGCGTCTTTGCGCGGCAGGAAAGCCGAACCGATCTTGCCCAGGATGAACTCTTCATCCTTGGCGAATTTGGCACCCTGAGCGTAGTTATCCACACCGGCGGCCGGCACGTAACTCGCTATGCTTTTTATGCCAATCATCATGGCTTCCCGATCATAAACAGCGACTAGGTTCACCCCGAAAAGCTCAGGGGCGCATCAAAATGGTTGATTTCCCGGTGCAGACTCATCGCCCGCACCGAGGAACACAATACAGTGAAGATGCACTTTATGACCTATGCGTCACGCCGTTAAGCACATGAATCCGATTTTTTACGTCTGGTTGTGCATTTGACTCAGTTCGGCAGCCAGATATTGCGCCATGTCACAAGGCTCTGGCCGGCCAACATCCAGTCACACCGCACCTGATCTCGCAGGGTATTACCCAATTGCGCAGCCGCCTCCAGATCACTCACATGCGCCCTGATCGTCTCGACCCATGCTTCGTAACTATTCTGAACCCGAGTTACGCTCAACTCGCTCCGATAGGGTTGCAGATCGCTGCAAATCACCGGAAAACCGCACACGCCATACTCAAGCAGTCGCAGATGGCTTTTGCAGCGGTTAAGCATCGTGTCACCCAGTGGGGCCAACGCCAGATCAAGGTTGAGCGAAGCCAGCTTCGCAGGGTAAGCAGCGATATTGACAGTGTTATGCACTTCCTGAACGAACGGGCGTAATGCTTCAGGGCACGGACCCAATACGACCCAATGCACATCGCCAGCGAGGTCTTTGATCACGTTGCCGATCATTTCCAGTTCGTCGACATCTGCCAGCCCACCGGCCCAACCGACTCGCGGCTTGTCGGAGCAACGACGTTCGCTGACAAGACCTTCCCATTCAATCGGATTCAATCGGCTCTCGACCACACGGATATCCGGACAGAATCCCTCGAAAGCCTGCGCCATGACGTTGCTCGACACCACCAGTCTATCCATTGACGACAGGCCCCGGTGCAACATGGCGAGGCTGCCCTCTGTGATCGGCAGGTACTCGCCCGGCTCAAAGACCTTGAATGCACGGGAGAACGCTTTCATGCGACGCATCGCCTGCAGATGCACGTCGCTCGCCACCTGCTGTAGCACGATCACATCAGGATCGTAACGCTGCAGATCGACAACAGACAGCAGCTCGGGTGAAACGAGCCCCTCGATCAGACCTTCTGCACGCAACACAGTGAAAGGCGCGATGATGCGTTGAGCGTTACCGGTTTGCTCCGCAGGATGCGCGAGCACGCGAGGCAGGAGTTTGTGACTCGACAGTGGATGCCAGGACTTCAGCGAATCCTCGACTATGAACGCCTGGCCTCGGGCCAAAGAGAAATTCGGGTTGTAGGCACGGTCGTGCGCCAACTGCGGCAACCAGCGCTCGTACAGACGATCTTCCTGCTCCGCTGTCGCAATCGGACTTTCGACGTCACCGGCCAACAGTTGCACTCGCGGCGTCCAGACATTCAGGTAGCCGGCCTGCTGAACCTTCAAGCACAAATCGGCGTCCGCCCAAGGCGCCAGTTTCTCATCGAAACCGCCCACCGTAAGGAACAACTCCCGACGCAGCATCAGGCATTGGTCGCTCAGTGCAGAGTAGTTCTGATCCACTTGCAGACGTTGCATGTAGCCAGGCGAATCGGAAGGCATGCCCTCAAAGGCTTTTCCGACAGTTCCACCCAGACCTGCCAGGAGCCCCGCATGCCGAACCTTGCCATCGCCGCCCACCAACTTTGCCCCGACGCAACCCACTTCCTGACGCACGCCTTGATTCAACAACTGTTGCAGCCAGTATTGCCCCATGATCCCGATGGTGGAATCCAGGAACAACAAAAACTCTCCCTGAGCGTCGCTGACAGCATCATTGCGGATCGCTTGCACTGTAGGTGCCGCCGGGTAGCGCAGTACCCGAATGTGCGCGGCCCCCAATTGCTCGATACCGGACAACCAGTCATACACTGACGGATCGTCATTGCCCCGATCGAGCAACAGCAATTCATACGCACTGTAAGTCGTCTGCTCCAACAGGCTTTCGATGCAACGCTGGGCGTGAGTCAGTTGCCCGTCAATCAGAATCAGAATACTGACCAAAGGACTGCCTGAGTGAACATAGTCCAACTCATATTGCCCCTCCACCCGGCAGTTGACCTGCGCAGACTCAAAACCGCGGACACGTAGGTGATGCTCGATCACGGCCCGTTCCTGCTCGCTGTCGTGCAGGAATGGCATGTCACTGATCACCAGCGGCTCACTGACGTGCCGCAGGCTGTCGAGCCCGGTGTTCTCGACCAGGCGAAGTATGTATTCAAGTTCGAAGGCGTCCGGGCAATCGGTGATGAAACCACCCATGGCCTGCCAGACATCGCGACGGAACAGCCAGTGCTTCGCCAATGTGGCTGGCGTACTGAGCAACAGGTCAAGGTTGAAGTCCGGGCGTAGCATCAACTCTAAATGGCCGTCGCTGTAGCGCAAGACTTCGTCAGCATAAACCGCGCGCCAATCGGGTGAACCGCTCAGGTCCAGCGCGGTGACCAGGAATCCGCTGGACGTCAGTTCGTCGCCGGCATTCAAACACATGAACCACTCGGCACCGGAGTCGAACAGTCGGTGATTGATGCATTCCATGTAATCGACCGCTGGAATTTTTACCGTATCAAGATTGACCTGTGGCGCCACCTTCGACACGTCGACACCCATCACACAGATCTGGATCGAAGCGTACAAGCCGTCCAGCGCATTGATACTGTTCAGGGTTCTGTTCAACTTGTCCGGCTGACCAAGGAAGTCGAACACCACTAACTCAAGGGCAGGGATCATTTTGTCGCGCAAATAAGCCTTGGCGATGCCGCGCTCGACATTCGTCAGCACACGTGGCGCCAGCCAAAGCGTCCCTGCCCCACCCTTGCGCGCTTCCTGATACTCGCGGGTGGCGGCTTGGGTGATGTCGATGAAGTTGTCCAGGGCGGGCCAGAATTCTTGCTCCTGCTGGACAATCCTCTCGAGCAGCAACGGCAATGTGCGGCGTGCCTCTTCAATTTGCGCAGGGTCGTTGCCGTGGGCCAGGCCGAATCCCTGCGTTTCACTCTTGCCGATCACCTGAGGTGCCCATTCGCTGGACAACAGGACACTGATGCAACCACACAGCGCCGCCTCTCCCGCCAGCGCCGACGATTCTGCGCAGTAAAAATACTCGCACTGCTGAAAGACATCCGCCAGGCCTTCCCAGGTGTTGGGGAAGTGCGGCGTTATTTCTATCGGGTTATCACCCAGGATTGCAGGATCGATGTGCGACTGGGCGCTTCGGCCCCGGTAGTAACATACCTTGCCAGGCACCCGTTTTGCGGGGTCTTGGGGCAAGCAGAAAATGCTGCGGTCGAATGGCGGCATGAACATCACCCGGTCGGCCGGCCTGTCGGGTAATTGCAGATCCTTGGTGTAGGCGAAGATAAGGTCATCCTTGCCGAAACTTTCTGCGGTCACGCCCCGGGACAGAAAACCGGGGCGATTCAGCAAGTATCTGGCCACGACATTGCCGGCCAAAGGGTTGCCTGACACGACTTCGGGATAGACCACAATGGGTTCCACGCCCTGAGTCTGATGGGTCTTGATCACATCATTGGTCAGGCGAGGCGTCATCAACCCAGGGCTCAGGACATTGGCTGTGACGTAAGCTTCATACCCGGAGCGCATCAATGCATCGCACAGCATGTGCATCACACGAATACCGGCAGAATTACGCCGGAAGTCCGGGGCAAGCAGGTAATAAGGGCTAGGCCGCTTGGAAAATAATGAACGCGTCACTGCTGCACTCCTGACGAAAACTAAAATGTATCGGCCTGCCAATTGATTAGTGGGTGCAACGCTGGTGCTCGCAGACCCAACGCACCATGCTGTCGATGGACTCGCCTAGCGAAGTCCAGTCATCCAGCCCCAGATCGCGGGCCTTGCGGATGTCGGGAACGTAATAGGATTGGGTCCTGGGGTCGCCGTTTTGCCCGAGCACCCTGACGGATTTTTCCGGAGCGGTCCGGGCCATCACGGTGTGGGCCAGCTCGGCAATGCTCAATGCCTTGTCCGAGCCGACGTTATAAGCCTGCCCTGCTTCGCCGCGAACCAGCAGCGTCAACAACCAGACAGCCAGATCGGCACCGTGCAGGTAGCTGCGCACGGCCTGCCCGCTCGATTGCAACACCAGTTCGTCATTCCACAGCGCGTCCCGGACGAAATTGCCGATAGCAAAGTGGGCATCCAGGGCGATCCCCGGTCCTGAGAAAGCGAAGCAGCGGGTTAAAACCACTTCCATGCCATAGCGCTCGGCATACAGCGCGGCGAGGGTTTCCTGCGCACGCTTGGCCTCTGCATAGGCGCTGCTCGCCAGTGTGCTGTTGCAGGCCGACGGACTGGCCTCAAGCACTGGCTGACCGTACTGAAGCGGTCCATATTGCGCGCCCGTACCGGTAAACAGTACGCGCCTGGCGCCCGTGCGCACGGCAATGTCCAGCACATTGCGCGCGCCATTCAAAATCGTATCGAAGATGCTCAGCGGATTCGCGTGGGCGACGGCCAGCGTGTCGGTGGCCGCATGCAGAACAAGATCGACCGAACGCCCAGCCTGTAGATTGATCGGCGATTGCACATCGCCCTTCAACCAGTTGATCCATCCCGTGTTGCGATACTCGGGATATTGAGCCAGGAACGTCTCCGGAGATCGGGACATCGCGGTCACGCTGATAGCAGCGCCGTTTCTGTTCAACAGTGCCAGCAGCGCGAGCAGCCACTTGCCAAAAAAACCGGTGCTGCCGGTGATCAGCAAATGTTTGCCGGCGAGTTCTTCGTAACCGTGCAGATGCCGGATAACACGCTGCACATCGGCGGCCACGACCTGTGACGCTAATGTCACTCTCATGATCGGGCGCGCCGTGCGGTCAATCCAAAAATACTGCTTTTGCGCCAGCCCAAATCAATGTCCAGCGTCATGCATTCCTGCACCAGCAGCCCCGCGCGTAAGACCAGCGCCCGTAGCGATTCTTCGGTATAGAAATTGATATGTTCGTGCCAGTGCCGCTTGAGCCCGGCCAGGTCCTTGCGATCAGGATGCTCGCGCATCAACGCTTCGCGCGGGACCTCGAGGTACAACAACGTGTCGTCGTCCAGGCACTCGGCGATTTGCACCAGCAGTTCATGGGGATCCGATACGTGTTCCAGTACCTGACTGCATACCACCAGGTCATAGCTGTTGGTTTTTATCGCAGCGCGATCAACCGCTTGTGCACCGTCGACCGGTTCCACCGAAGAGATATCGAATACGTGGGTCTGACTGCTTCGACCTAGAAACGGCGAATTAATCCCGCTGTCTCCCCCCCAATCAAGGACTTGGGGGTTAGCCGTCACTCGGGGCTCAAGCCAGGCTTCGACATCGCGAAGGTAATCGGCCCGCCCCTGATAATGCTGGTTTGCAGCGGCATACCCAGGTTCGAAACGCTCGCGCTCACGTGTATAGGCCTCATCACGGTAACCGTGATACAGCTGCATCATTTCCCGGTCAGAGAAACGGTAATCGAGAAACAGCACCCCGCACGCCTGGCACTGGAGCGACGTGCACAACGTATAGGCCATGCCTGGCTGCAGATCCCTCAACCCCCACTCGGGCGTGATGCTGACAGGTTCATGGCCAAACACCCGGCTGGCCACGAAAGGCATCAGTACCGCAGGCGACCTGTCGAGATGAGTACTGGCGCAGCAAATACAATGCTGGGCGACCCGGTCTATAGCCATGAATACAACCTCGAAACAAAAACAGATTCAAAATTTCAGCAGTACACACCACACGCCGGCCATCACCAAACGCTGCGGCCGCCGTCCATCACCAGGTTGCAGCCATTCATGTAGAGAGAGGCATCGGCACACAGGAATGCGATTGCACCGCGATACTCATCTGCGTGGGCCATGCGACCCAGCGGGATCAGGCTGGTCAGCTTGCTGACAAACACATCGTCCTGGCCGGCATAGACGCCGCCCGGCGACAGCGCATTACAGCGCACGCCCTGTTCGCACCAATACGTCGCAAGGTATTTGGTCAGGCCGATCAAACCGTGCTTGACCACCGAGTACGTCACCGGTTTGACCGGCTGCTGATCATCCTCACGACCGTCAATTCGATACAGGCGCTGATCGGGCGCAATGACGCCAAGGTCCGAGGCGATGTTGATGATCACACCCTTCTTTTGCAGGGCCATCTGTTTGCCGAATACCTTGGCGCAGTTGAACGCGCCGCCCAGCCCCACGTCCAGATCCTGCTGCCACTGTTCCCAGGGGAAGTCTTCGAGCCGGGAAAAGTTCTTGCCGTCGGCGTCTTCAACCTTGGGATTGCGTGCGGCATTGTTGATCAGAATATCGATCCGGCCATGATCGGTGATGACCTGATCGCATACCGATTGCAGCGACTTGAGGTCCGTGATGTCGGCTACAAAGGTCTGCGCCGTGACGCCCGTTTCCTCAAGCAGCCGATTGCGGCTACGTGCCAGTCCTTCTTCGCTCACATCGAGCAGAATGGGCACCGCCCCCAATCCGGCAATTGCGGCGGCATGCTGATAACCCAGCAAGCCGCCGCCACCGGTGATGATCGCGACCCGACCAGAGAGGTCGAACAGTTGCTTCATCGCGTTGTGATCAGCCATTGACCGTGACCTCGTCCAGATTGACCTGCACGCCTTTCTTCAAGGACTCACGAGCCGCCAGAGCAAGGCGCAAGCTTTGCAGGCCATCAAACAGGGTGACCTTCGGCCGGGCGTTGCCCTGGAGGCAATCCAGGAAGTGTCGCGCCTGATTCAGGAACATCTCGTTGCGTACAAAATCAGGGAAGTTCGAGCTTTCGGCGACTTCGCCTGTGGCGGTGTACACCGTCAGCTGCGTATTGATCAGGTCCATCACGGCGCTGCCACCGTCGCCAATGATCTTGAACGTGCGGACCGGTGGACGCTGGACGAAATCCTGGTGCAGATGAATCGGGAAGCTGCCCTGCTCGCCGCGGTATTGCATCAGCGAGGTTGCAGTGTCTTCGACGTCGATTTCCAGATTGCTCAGTTGTCCGCCGACACAGAGGATGTTGTCAGGCAAACCGAACAGCCAGTAGATCAAGTCCATTTCGTGGATCTGCGACAGAATCACGCCACCGCCCTGATCGGCCCGGGCGGCATACATCTGCCGGTAGTCTTCGTACTTGTGCCAGTTCGGCAGGTATTCACCGATCTCGGCGCTGACGCGAATGATATTGCCGAAATGCCCTTCGTCCAGAAGCGACTTGAGCCGTTGCAAGCCAGGATGAAAACGGAAGTTGTAGCCGACGTAGAACAGCAACTGCTTCTGCTTGACCAGCGCCAGCAGCTCTTCAATACCCTCCAGGTCACTGGCCAGCGGCTTCTCCATGAACACCGCCACGCCGGCTCGGGCACAAGCCAGGGCAATCGGTACGTGCAAGGCGTTGGGGTTGCAGATGAACACCGCTTGAGGATTTTGGGCCAATGCGCTATCAAGGTCGTGATGAACGATCACACCGTAATCGGCTTCCAGATCGGCGCCCTGCTCGACAGTCAGGTTGTCCTGCAACTTGATTCGTTGACCGCGAACCCGATACGCATGCACTTCCAGCGAATGCCCCAACAACATACGCAAGTTGCGTAAATGCCGTTGCCCGATGCCGCCCAACCCGCAAAATAAAATCCGCACAATGACCTCAACTATTTCAAACCAGACGGTTACCGCGCAGCCATTCGGCTGACAGCTCACTCATTTCCCGCAGCCAGACCGGTTCTTCACCGGCCACGCCACGCGCGACCTGGAGGACGAAGTCACCCTGATAATCGAAGCGGATCAGCTGTTCGCGCAGGCTGGCAAAATCGGCGTCGCCCTGCCCCAGCGGTACGGTGGTGCTGCCTTGGCGGCGATCCTTGATGTGAAAACTGCCGACCCGCTCGCCATAGGCGGCGAATTCGTCAGCCGGCGCATAGCCCAGCGAAGCACTGTTGCCGGCGTCGTAATTGACCTTGACCAACGGATGATCAATGGCCAGCAGCAATTGCTTGAACGGCTCAGGCGCCAGATCCGTTTCCAGGTGCAGCTCGACCGAGTTTGCTTCTGCCGCAGGCAGCACCTGCCGCAGATAACCGACGACTTTCGCCTGCTCTTCAAGTGAGCCGATGCGCGAGTTGTCCACGAATGGCAGTACGACGCGACCGATACCCAATTGCGGGCAAATGCCGATCAGCCATTCTAGTCGTTCCAGGCGCGAGGCCAGTTCTTCGTCGGTGCAACGCAGCAACGGACGATCCATGAAGTAATCGGCGCAAATAGAAACAACAGACACGCCGTAACCAGCCAGGCACTCTTTCAGATCGGCCCGCCCGGCAGCTGTTTCCAGCGGGTTGGCACCCTCACCGTACAAATCGTAAATCCACTCGATACCGCGCAAGCCTGCCTGCGCCGTGAGTTCGATTTCTTCACGCCATTGCCCCCGAGGGAAGGACTGGAAACGCCCATCCTGCGGTGGCAGCAGGCGCCCTTGCATCGTGTACAGACCCGCGTCGGCGTACTGCTTCAGATAGTCAGCAGTCATGCTCATTCTCCCACCAGTGGAATCAGCATGTTGGCCTTCAGTTCGTCGCGATCGAGGAACGGGAACAGGTCTTCCAGCGGACTGGAGACCATTTGGCCGTTCTGGCCGATACGCGAAGTGATCCGTGGCCCGATGGCCTGATCAGGCTCGACCATCACTTCACAGACCACCGGCCCCGGCATCGCCAGGGCCTGGTTGATCACGTCCTGCAGAGTCGATTGCTCGCTGACCCGCAGCACCGGCAAACCAAACGCCTCGGCCAGCGCACCGATGTCCGGCAGCGTCAGACCGGAGACTGGATCGCAACCGATGGTCTGTTTGAAATAACCCGATTGCGAAGCGCGGATCGAGGCATAGCCGTTGTTGTTCAGCACGAAGTACTTGATCGGCAGTTGCAGACGGCGGACAACTTCCAGTTCCTGGATGTTCATCACGAACCCTCCGTCGCCATCGACCGAGATGGTGCGTCGGCCGCCACTGCCAATGCAGCCGCCAATCGACGCAGGCAAACCGTAACCCATCGAACCGAGGCCGCCAGTGGCTACCGCGCGTTGACCGCGTTTGAGTTTCGCCGAGATCCAGAACGTATCGATCGACGCTCCGGAACTGCCAGGGATGATCATGTCGGTTTCGACCAGTGCATCACAGAGCATTTCGGTGAACACGTAGCTGTTCACAAATCCCTGTTTGTCGTGGTACTCCGGCAGAACCACCGGGTAACGGTTTTTCCAGTCGGTACAGCGTTCGCGCCACGGTGTGAAATCGAAGGTTTTCTGTTCGGTGTTTCGCATCAATCCAGCGATAAAATCACCGGCGTCACAGACGAACGCCTGATCAGGCATGTCGCCGAGTTTGGCGATTTCCGCCGGGTCGATATCGACCACCACCACTTCGGCGGCACGGGCGAATTGCGAGCGATCGAAACCGGTGATGGAGAAGTCCATACGGCAGCCGATGGCAATCACCAGATCAGCGTTTTGCACAGTGAAGTTGGCTCCGCGCGAGGCCACAGTGCCACAGCGACCGAAGTACAGCGGATGGCTGTACTCCAGCAGATCGGCGCCGATCCACGTGGTCATCGTCGGGATGCCCAAGCGCTCGATCAGCGCACGCATCACCTCTTGTGCACCAGCTCCGTGAACGCCGTTGCCAACCAGCAGCACCGGGCGCTGTGCCTGTTGCAATCGCACTGCCAGATCACGCAACGCGCCGGCATCCGGCAGCGCCGGTTGCACATCTTGATCGGGGGCGTAACCGGCCAACTGACCGGGGTCGATTTCGGTGGCCTGAACGTCCAGCGGAATGTCGATCCAGACTGGGCCTTTACGGCCACTCATCATCACGCACAACGCCTTTTCCAGCTCGTAACGAATCTGCTGCGGGTCAAGCACACACACTGCGTACTTGCTGATCGGCGTAACCACGCTGACGATGTCCAGCTCCTGAGTGCCCAGTTGACGCAAACCGCTATTGCCCTTGAGGTCGGCACGCTTAACCTGACCGGAGAGGTACATCACCGGTGTCGATTCGAACCAGGCACCGGCCAGGCCGGTCATTGCATTGGTAGCGCCAGGCCCGGAAGTGACCAGGCAGGCGCCAAAGCGGCCCGAGGTGCGCGCGTAGCCTTCGGCGGCAATCGCGGCACCCTGCTCATGAAGCATGCTGATCGCTTGCAACTGCGGCTGACGGAACAACGCATTGTTGAGGTGCATGGCACCTCCGCCCGGCAGGAAAAACACATGCCCGACGCCTTGGCGGGCAATAAACTCGAAGACGTAGTCTGCAACACGCATGGAAACCGCCTGAAAAATGAATTAGTGATGAGAGACGCGATCGGCCGGTACGGCGTACAGCACCAGATCCCATCCTTCGGCGAGGTGTGGGCACAGGCTGAAGCGATAACCGTCGTAGTACTCATGCAATTGCAGCAGGATGCTCCACAGGTGCGCCTGCTCGTGGTAAACACAAACCGCCAATACCGGATGCGCCTCGCTGATGAGTTGGCGACCACCTTCCAGGCACTGCGGCTCGAAGCCTTCGATATCGATCTTGATAAACGTCGCAGGAAGGATCTCTTTGCCCAGTTCATCCAGCGTACTCATGCGCACCGACTCGGTACCCATGCCGACACGGGAAGCCGGACCATTGCCGGTCTCGATCAGAATCTCGCCGACGCTGTCACCTACCGCCATCGCGTGCGCGTGCAGGCCGGTGTATTCGCCGGACAGTTGCGCGATGGTGTCCTTGAGGTCGGCATAGTTGTTTGGCGACGGCTCGAAAGAGTGGATCTCGCGATATTTGCGGCCGCTCTGGATATAACCGTGAATCGAATCGCCGTTGAATGCGCCGATGTCGTAAACCACTTCCTCATCGTTGGCGTTGACGAAGCGATCGTTGAAGTAGATCTCCAGCGGCGAGGCCGGTGGCAGCAAATCGTAGTCGAGAAACAGGCGCCATTCGACGTGATCGACAAACAGGGCCTTCGATTCGTCATCGCTCAGCAGGTTGAACGCCTGGCGAATGTGCACGGCTTCACCGATGACTTTTTCCGGCAGGTCAAGACTGTAATGCGGGAGGAATTTCTCCGGAAAGCGCCAGGCCAGATGACCGAATAACGCAATGCGCTCGAAACCCAGTGCATGCAATGGTGCCAGTCGATCAATCATTCGGTCGCTGGCCTCACCACACCAGATAGTGGTGATGATGGCAGGTAGATGACCGGCTTCGCGTTCGGCCAGGTGCGCCGGGCTCAACACCTCGATACCCAGTACCGAGCGTCCCCAGAGCGCAGGATTGTTATCGATGAAGGCCTTGGGTTTGAGGCCCATTTCCAGCAGCATCGAAGCCACTTTTTTACCCAGATGCCCGGCACCGAACAAGACAAACGGCTGCTCAAAATCACCAAGGACGTTCAACAGAGTGTTCTGTTGGCGTTGGCGGATCGCTTCCAGAGGTTCGCTCAACAAACGATCCAGGCGCGCGGAGAGAGATTGATCAGACATTGGACGAACCTACGTTGAGTGAATTGAGAAAATCCAGCGCCGACCAGAACCCGGCACCGTGATCTTTGTGGCCTTGCCACACTTCGGGAATAAAGCTCACTTGCGGATACGCCTTGAGCTGCGCCCACGTCGCCGGCCAGTCCACATCGCCGGTGCCCATGATCACGCCCTCGCCGTTGCTGCCCTTGGCATCGGCCACGTGCAGGTGCGCCGAGTGCGGCAGCAGCAGCGCCAGTGCCGCCTGGAAGTCCAGACCGAAATGGAAGCAGGCCATTTGCAGGTGCGAGAGGTCCAGGCACAGGCGCAGGTTCAGGGCTTTGGCTTGTTCGGCCAACTCCTGCGGCATCATGAAAATGTTCTGGTGACGCTGCCCGCCGAAGTGCCACGGGAAAGGCGCCATGTTTTGCGGAATCAGCTCGGTGCGACCGAAGTCGACCTGCGCACAGGATTCCTGGAAACGTCGGTACAGCTCTGCACGCTGACTGACCGGGAAAGGTTCGTCGGCCGAGAAGCCACCGATGTTCGCGACAATCAATAGCGAGTCGGCGTTCGGGAAGAACTCGGCGATTTGCAGGGTGGCGTCGACCACTCGTTGCAGGTTGGCAATCGAGCGCTGGCGGTATTCCAGATCATCAGCCACCAGGTCCAGCAACTCGCTGTTCTCGAACAGCTCCGGGGCATGCACGACCAGACGCGAACACTCGACCTGACGCAGATACTCCTGCGGCGCCACGCTCAAGTCACGGTAGGACAAATGGAATTCGAACAGGTCTGGCTTGATCCACTGCTCGTATTGCAGGAAATCGTGATACCGCACCGGCACGCCCCAAAGAATCGGCATGGCGAATTCACGGCGTACTTCGGCTTGCTCGGACAGATCGCTGTCGAACAAGAAGTCGCCTTGCGGGATGGCGCGCCCGGCCTTCTTGCCGAGCAGATCGATCAAGCGATATGGCGGCAGCCCCTGGCCCGGACTGGCCACGCGCAGCATGTTCTGTTCGAACACTTCACCAGGCTCGATGGCTCGGGCAGCGATCACGCTCTTGCCGAGGTTCTCGCGGTTGAGCAATTCGCCCTGGCTGGCATGGCGGCCCGGGCCGGTCCATGGCAAGGCCTTCTCGACCTGTCGAATGCCTTCGACCAGTTGACGGAACTCTTCCGGCTCCAGGCTGGCCAGGTGGTCCGGCCCTTCCATGCCACGGTCGAGGGTAATGTGACGCTCGATCAACTTGGCGCCCAATGCCACAGCGGCAATGCTGATCGCAGTACCACGCTCGTGACCGGAGTAACCGATCAGGCCGTGCAGTTCGCGCAAACGCGCCAGGTAACCGAGCTGAATATCGGTTTCCGGCGCCGGGTAAGTGCTGTTGCAATGCAGCAAGGCGAATGGCACGCCCAAACCGTTCAACTGATCGATGGCGCGGACGATTTCATGCTCCAGCGACATGCCCGTCGACAGAATCAACGGCTTGCCCAGCTTCGCAGCCTTGGCAATCAGGTACGGGTTGCACAGGTCAGCCGAGGCGATCTTCAGCGCCGGCACGTCAAAATCGGCGAGCACTTCCACGCTCGGTTCATCCCACGGCGTGCAGATGTAGCTGATGCCTTTTTGCGCGCAGTACTGACGGATTTGCAGGTGCTCATCGACGGTCAGTTCGACCTTGTCGAGCAGGTCCTGGATGTACTCGACACCCAGATCCTCGGCCCGCGAACCATCGGCTTTGCGGCGATAGAGCGCTTCACGGTTGCGCAGCTGGAACTTCACACAATCAGCCCCGGCCATGATCGACGCGTCGACCAGTTTTTTCGCCAGTTCTACCGAGCCGTTGTGGTTGTTACCCACTTCGGCGATGACGAAGGTGTGGTCGCCACCGATGACAACGCCATCGATGCTGAAAAATTGCTCATTCATTGAATTTTGGTCCGCCAGGAAGTGACACCGTTGGATTCGAAACGGAAATCAGTGGTTCGGCAGCCAAGCTCGCGGACCTTTGCGGTCACGGCCTGGCGATGCTGGGGCTGCACGAAGAACAGGAAGAAGCCCCCGCCTCCGGCGCCAAGTAATTTGCCGCCAAGCGCGCCTGCGGCCAGCGCGCTGTCGTAAATCTGGTCGAGTACGCCATCGCTGACGGCGCAGGAAAACTGTCGTTTGAGCATCCAGCCCTGATGCAGGCAACGGCCGAAATCATGCAGTTCGCCGCGAATCAGGTGGTGGTGCATGTGGCGGCACAGCGCCACGCTTTCGGTGATGAGCAGGCCCTGGGCATTTTTGCTTTCCATTTCTTCGCGCTGCTGCTCATGCAGCTTGCCGGAGTCATGGGAGATGCGTGTGTCGCAAAGCACCAGACACTCTTCAAGCTCGTTGCAGATCGAATCTTCCAGTCGAATCGGGTGCACCAGATTTCGACCTTCCTTGAACTCGATCAGGTTGAAACCACCGAAGGCCGATGCGTACTGATCCTGCCAGCCGCCCGCGATGCCGAAGCACAACCGCTCGGACTGAAATGCCAGCTCGGCCACTTCGTAGGTGCTCCAGCGATCTCGGCGCAACTCGTTGAATGCAGCGATGACCGCCGTTGTAACGGCCGACGAGCCACCCAGGCCGGAACCTACGGGAAAGTCGGAACGGATATAAAGATCCAGTCCGTAGTTGGGCTGGATCACCGAAACGATGGTCGCCAGCAAACCTTTGTCGCCATGTACCAGCAGGTCCGCGATGGAGGCGTAATGCTCTTCGGTGCCGAGGTCTTCGGAAAAAATCCGGATGACGCTGTCGGTACGCGGAATCAGCGTGGCATGGGAATAAAGGCCGACCGTGCAACTGAGCACCGCAGCCGGGTTTTCCACGAAGTAATACGTGAGGTCGGAACCGCCGCCGCTGAAACTCATGCGCACCGGTGCTCGAGCTCGTGCCAAGACCGGCACTTCCTGATTGGCTGCCAGCCGCGCAGGCGTGACCACGTCGACCAGAAAGCCATCGACATCGACCACCGGTATCGCGTTATAGCTAAGATCGAAGATCTTGAGCATTTCCTCGCGCGCCGCGCCGAGCTTCACCGAGCGATAGTCGGTGTTCATGCATTCTGTGACCGGCACAGTCGTCGCGCCGCCTTGCAGCAGGTAACGGCGCAAATCACCGTTGGTCAATACGCCGGCCAGACGCCGCTCATCATCCACCACAAAAACGATTTGCAGCGCGCCTGACTCAATGCATTCAACCGCATCGAGAATGGTCTGGTGGGTATAAATCGTCTGGCTTCTTACCAACTGATTCATGCGCTCGCGACCTCTTGAAAGCCCGACTTGAATGCACTCAGGGAGTCCGGCGTTCCAATATCAATGAAGGGTCCCGAGTATTCGCCGACCTTCAGCGATTGACGGGCAATCAGTTGCGGCAAGATGTCCTGCTCCATCGAACAGGCCTGCAGTGCAAACCCGTCCAGCGAATCGACGGCAAAGCCGTAGACGCCCGCATTCACCAGGCCAGGCCCGCAAACGCCCTTCTCGTTCAGCGCCAGTAACTGCAAGCTCTCCGAGCAGCTCAGGCTGCCGTAACGCGAGCGGTCTTCAACTTTGACGCCAACCAGCACATCCTCTGTCGCATTCATCGCCAGGTGATAGGCCGAGTGATCGAGCCAGGTATCGGCGTTAAGCACCAGATAACGGCCACCCGGCGGCACTTCACGCAACGCCTGCAATACAGCGCCGCCCGTGCCCATCGGTTGCTCTTCGACCACCAGCGCCAGGGCCAGACCGGACTCGGCGGACAGTGTCGGCAATAGCTCGGCCAACTGATCGGCACGGTAATGCGCGCACAGCATCGCATCGCTGATACCGGCCTGCTTGAGTTGCGCCAGCACCAGAGCGAGGAATGGCCGGCCATGAATGTCGACCACGGCTTTTTGCGAGCCCTGGAGCTCGGCGCTCAAACGAGTGCCAAAACCACCGCAAAGGATGTAGGCGCGCATCAGCGTGCCAACCCGAAAAACTGCTCCAGGCAGCGTGCGACATGGCCAAGGTGTTCTTCACCGAGGCCCGGCCACACGCCAATCCAGAACGTGTCGTGCATGATTTTGTCGGTGACGGTCAGCTCGCCGCTGACGCGGAAATTGCGACCGAGCATGTACGGCTGACGCACCAGATTGCCGGCGAACAGTAGACGTGTGCCGATGCCCTGGCTGTCGAGAAACTGCAGCAATTCAACGCGTTTGATGCCGCAGCCGTCGCGCAGGGTGACCGGAAAACCGAACCACGAAGGGTCGCTGTTGACGGTTGCCTGCGGCAGGATCAAGTAGTCGGCGCAATTCGCCAGACGCTCGCTGAGCCAGCGGAAATTACGTTTGCGCGCCTCGGTGAAGCCCTCCAACCGATCCATCTGCGCCAAGGCACAGGCGGCCTGCATGTCAGTGATTTTCAGGTTATAGCCGAGGTGCGAATAGGTGTACTTGTGGTCGTAGCCTTCCGGCAACTGGCCCATCTGCTTGCAGAAACGCTGCTTGCAGGTGTTGTCCTGGCCGGGCGCGCAATAGCAGTCGCGACCCCAGTCACGGAACGATTCCATGATTCGGCTTAGCAACGGGCTGTTGGTAAAGACCGCGCCGCCCTCGCCCATGGTGATGTGATGCGCCGGGTAAAAGCTCAGGGTACCGATGTCGCCGAAAGTGCCGGCCAGTTGACCGTCGTAGGTCGAACCGAGGGCATCGCAGCAGTCCTCGATCAGCCACAGTTTGTACTTGTCGCACAACGCCCGGATGACCTTCAGGTCATAAGGATTGCCCAAGGTGTGCGCGAGCATGATCGCCTTGGTTTTCGGGCCGATGGCGGCTTCGATCTTGCTCGGGTCGATGTTGTAGTGCGGCAGTTCGATATCGACGAACACCGGCACCGCACCGAACTGCAGAATCGGGTTAACGGTGGTCGGGAAACCCGCCGCGACACCAATCACTTCGTCGCCTGGCTTGATCGCGCGATCGCCCAGTCGGGGCGAAGTGAGCGCGGAAAACGCGATCAGGTTGGCCGAGGAACCCGAGTTGGTGGTCAGCACGCAGCGTCGACCTAGGTATTTGGCCAGGCGTTTTTCGAACGCGTCGTTGAAGCGCCCGGTGGTCAACCAACCGTCCAGCACCGCTTCGGTCATCGTCTGCAGTTCGCCTGCGCCGATCACCTTGCCCGCAGGCGGCACAGGGCTCTGGCCGGCGACGAAGACTTTGGGGGCCAGTTCCAGCTGCGCATAACGCCCAACCAACTCGACAATTTGTTGGCGCAACTGATCCGCAGTACTTTCACTCATGGGTATCGCCTTGGTAGTCCGCAATCTGGTTGCGGGTAAAGGTGTGCATGTCTTCGCCGTGTTGCCAGGCGAGGTTCCAGGCCAGCGTGCGTTCGAGGGTGGTGGCTAACGACCAGCGCGGCATCCAGCCCAGTTCCAGGCGCGCCTTGCTTGAGTCGAGCGCCAGCAACCCGGCTTCATGGGGTTGCACCTGGGTATCGACCGACCAGCGCACCGCAGTCGGCCACCGCTCGGCCAGTTGACCGACAATGGTTTCGACGGTGGCGACACTGCTGTTGTCGGGGCCGAAATTCCAGGCGCTGGCGTATTTCTCGCCGTCCTCATATAACGCGCGGGCCAGCATCAGGTAGCCCATCAGCGGCTCGAGAGCGTGCTGCCACGGGCGTGTAGCGTGGGGATAACGCAGGACCACTTCTTCATTGTTTTGCCAGGAACGGAAAACGTCCGGGATCAATCGCTCTGGCGACCAGTCGCCACCACCGATCACGTTGCCCGCCCGCGCAGTGGCCAGTGCAGCACCGGACGCTTGCAAAAAGGAGTTGCGGTAAGACGCACACAGCAATTCAACGCAGGCTTTGCTGTTGCTGTACGGATCGAAGCCGCCGAGAGCGTCGTACTCGCGATAGGGCAAAACCCATTCACGGTTTTCGTAGCATTTATCGGTCGTGACCACGACCACGGCCCGAACGCTCGGGCAATGGCGCACGGCTTCCAGTACATTGACGGTGCCCATGACATTGATGGCATAGGTTTCGACAGGTGTGCGATACGCCTCGCGTACCAGCGGTTGCGCCGCCAGGTGGAAGACCACGTCCGGCGCAAAGTCCTGCAGCGCCTGAGCGACCGCCGCCTCATCGCGAACATCCGCCATGTCACCGGCAATCAGACGGTCCAGACCGGCCACCGTCCACAGTGCCGGCGTGGTCGCCGCGGGCAAGGCAAAGCCGCGCACATTCGCGCCCAGTTGCTGTAGCCACAACGCCAGCCAGCCGCCCTTGAAGCCTGTATGGCCAGTCAGGAAAACTTTTTTACCCGCCCAGAATCCGTTCACTTCCAGAGCTTCCATTCGGCGTTACCGCTGTTCCAGCGTTCTTCCAGGAAGACGCGGTCACGCAACGTATCCATCGGTTGCCAGAAGCCACGGTGCAGATGGCTCATGAGTTGCCCCTGGCGTGCCAGGTTGCGCATCGGTTCGTATTCCCAGGTCGTAGAATCATCTTCGATGCCATCGAGTACGCTCGGCTCCAGCACGAAGAATCCGCCGTTGATCCAGCCGCCATCGCCCTGGGGTTTTTCCTGAAAGCCTCTGACGCAAGCACCTTCTAGCTCCATCGCGCCAAAGCGTCCCGGTGGCTGTACGGCCGTGACCGTGGCTTGCTTGCCATGTTGACGGTGGAATTCGATCAGTTCGGGAATGTTGACGTTCGAAACGCCATCGCCGTAGGTGAAACAGAAGGTTTCATCGCCCAGGTAGTCGCGCACGCGCTTCAGGCGCCCACCGGTGCCGGTGGTCTCGCCGGTATCAACCAGCGTGACGCGCCATGGCTCGGCTTTGCCCTGATGAATATGCATGCTGTTTTCAGCCATATCGAACGTCACGTCCGACATGTGCAAGAAGTAGTTGGCGAAGTATTCCTTGATGATGTAGCCCTTGTAGCCCAGGCAGACCACAAAGTCGTTGATGCCGTAGTGAGAGTAGATCTTCATGATGTGCCAGATGATTGGCTTGCCACCGATTTCGATCATCGGCTTGGGCTTGAGGTGCGATTCCTCACTGATACGAGTTCCCAACCCCCCCGCCAGAATTACTGCCTTCATGTGCTTCTCTCAACTGTGGGCGACATCGACTTCATTGAAGCGCTGGCCGTTGGCAAGGGACGCCAATAATTCGGCGTCTGCGCGATTAACTCGGGCGCAGACCTCAGAAAGCAATATTGGTGCCATCGAAAAAGACCACAGACGAGCCTCATTGCGCCATGCCTCCGGCGCCTCAGAAAAAAAAAGGCTCACCGTGAGGTGAGCCTTTTTTTTGCGGGACACGGATGGCTGTCGAGCCCTGATCCTTAGGATTGGGCCTGCTTGATCAAGGCCGACCATTCAACGCCAGTCACCGGTCCGAGCTTGAATCCAGAGCCATTGGAGGCAAGGTTCTTGTTGTAGAACCGATCGTGCGCCAGCGCCTCGGACCACTTCTCGCCCAGTGCCTGACGAGCCGCTGACGACTGCGCCAATACGCCTGACTGAATGACCTGCACATGCGGCGTCCACACCGTCAGATAACCGGCCTGACCGACACGCAAGCAGAGATCGATATCACCGAACGCTTCGGCGAAGTGTTCGACATCAATGCCGTCTGCCGCCTCGAACAACTGCTTGGAGATCATCAGGCAGGCAAAGGACACCGCCGAGCAGTTCTGCTCCACCACCAGCCGGTTCATGTAGCCCGTGGCCGTCTTCGGTTGCCCCACGAACGGCGAACCCACATCCTCGTTAAAACCGAGAATCAGGCCCGCCTGAGTGACAGAACCTTCACGATCGATCAGCTTGGCGCCGACCACACCGACCTCGGGACGCTGAACCTGATTGAGCAGCGATTCGATCCAGTTGACGTTGACCACCTCGCCGTCAGCGGCCAGCGTCACCAGGTATTCACCCTTGGCCTGCTGACTGGCGACATTGATCAGCGTCCCGGCCGACAGACCCGGTTCGGCACTGAACAGACGAACCCGGTTGGCTTGCTGGCCCTGCCCATCCAGCCAATTACCCAATTGCGCCGCGTAGGCCGAATCGTCAGCCACCAATACTTCGTAGCGTTGGTAGCGGGTCCGTTGCAGCACACTGAGAATGCAGCGCTGCAACGTCGCCAGATCTCGGACGCCATGCAGGATGACCGACACCATGGGCCGTTCGATGAAGCGGTAATCGATCTTGTGCGTACCCGGCACCAGCGAACTGACGTCAGCCTGATATCCACGGGTGGCGAGATGGCGCAGCAAGGTCTTGCGCTCATCGGCATTGGTTTCGTCTTCCGGTGCCTGGCAGATCAGCAGCGGCTCGTCCAGATGCGCAAGACCGTCCAGCCCGCCCTGCTCGATCAGACGCAACAGCAAATCGAATTCCAGCGCCTTCTTGAAGTCACGCGAGTAACCACCGGCCTGAACCATGACATCCCGGCGTACCAGCCAATGGCGCGCCATCAAGGCCGGGGTGTTTTGCAACAGGTCAAGGTTGAAGCCCGGACGGAAGACATCGGCCAGCGTTCCGTTCTTCTGGCGCTGAAACTCGTCCATGGCCACGGCGCGACAGTGCGGCGCGGCGAGTAACTCCAGGCTCGCCTGATACAGACCACTCGCCGTCAGCTCGTCGCCGGCTTCGGCCAGTACCATCCAGTCGCAATCAGTCTGGCTGACCATCTGATTGATTTTGTCGACGTAGTTGCTCTCGTTGACCTTGACGAAATGCAGGGTGTTTTGCAGCGTGGTTTCGGCCGGCAGGTCGCCGGTGGTGAACACGATAATCTTGAACGCTCGGCAGTAGCTGTTCATCACGCTGTCGAACGTCGCCTGCAGCTTGAAGATGTCGGCATCCAGGTCCAGCAACAGAATGCCAAACGTCGGACCACCAGCATGGCGGGCCAGATGCCGGGAGATGTCCTTTACCTGGCTCTCGCTCGGGTTGCGCGCCTCAAGCCAGTTCAGCAGTTGACCGGAACGCGTGGCGTCGAACAATTTGGCCTGACTGTCCAGCGTCGCAGCGCCAAGTCGCTCGCCCCATGCCAGGACTTTCTGTGCCTGCGCCAGCGCCCCCTCGCCCTTCAGCGACCGAGCCAGTCGCTCCACCACTTCCTGGTTAAAGGCGTAGAGCTCAAAGGATTTGAGCAGTCGATCATGGAGCGGTTCTGCACTGGTATTGCGATGAATGCGCGACAGCTCTTTTTGTTTGAGCATCGCCGCCTCGAGTTCTTCCAGCTGCAGCCGACCTGTCGGCACTGCATGTAACAAAAACTCAAGCGCTGTCAGCACCTCGAAAAAGGCCTGGTTGTAGAACGGCAGTTCAATGTATTGCGTCGGCTCGAAACGACGAAGCGGCTCGCCGGCCAGGGAATCCCAGGTCGACTCGAACAGCTTCTCGGTAATTTCGCCAAACGTAATGCTTCGGCGCTCGTGCAACGCATACGGAGCCGGCAGCAGGCGCACCTTGCCACCTGCCGTCAGGCCGTCGGAATAGCCGTTTCCGCGCAAGTTGGGATTGAAATCAGAGGCCAGCGATGCAAACCAGCGCTGAATGATTCGGGTGCGAGTCACGGCATTGGCCAAGGACGGGCAATCCCGGTTCAAAATCGCCAGGCGGGCTTCAGCCGAGTCGTTGCTGTAGTCTTCGCAGCCCTTACGGTCACGCAAGTAATAATCGACGCGATCGGCATGCGCTTCGTACGCCAAGCTGTAACCCTGGCAAGTGCCGTAGTCGTCATTAGCCTCCAAAAAGGCCAGCGATTGATCGAGCGCTTCGGGCAGCAGGAAGCTTTCGACTTCAACCACCGCCATGTATGGCGTGGTGATTTGCCCGATCACCTGACGGACTCTGTAGCTGAAGTGTTCGGCACGTGGTGCGGGCACATGAAGATACTGCGCACCGGCGAACGTTGCGGCGATGTCGGCATCTGCTTCGAGCGATGAATCGACGACCAGCACGTTGCAGGGCCAGGCGCTGTAATAGCGCAAGGCACGGCGAACCGCACGCGGTTGGTTGTGAGTCAGCAGCACCAGGGTAAACCGCTCATTCAACGGAGCAGACGATCCATTCGGGAAATTACTTTGCATATGAATTCCTATAACGAGCGGGTAGCCGGATCAGCGGCATTACGTTGTTCTGACGGTTCGACGTGAAACTCATCAATCGGGCAGCCAACCATCGGCCCAGTACTGCAGGTTATCGCCGCGCAACATGAAGTCACGCAACACCACTTCGCGCAATTCGTCGCCCATCCGATAGCTGGCAGCGGGATCGGACAGGTGCATGCGAATCGCCTGCAGCCATTCGTCCGTGCTGTTGGTGAATATCCGAGTGCATGGCAGATGTCCACGATAGGCCTCGGTGTCGGAGCAAATCACCGGATAGCCGCAGGCGCCGTACTCAAGCAAGCGCAAATTGCTTTTACAGTCATTGAAAATATGGAATTCCAGCGGCGCCAGAGCCAAGTCAAGGTTGAGGCTCGCGAGCTTCTGCGGGTACGCGGAAAGGACGACACCCGAATGGTACTCATGCACATACGGCCTGAGCGAGTCAGGGCACATACCGAAAAATACCCATTCCACCTCAGCCGCAAGCTCGCGCACAACGTCGGCGATGAGATCGAGGTCGCCACGATGACTGGTACCACCGCCCCAGCCAATTCGTGGTTTGGTTGAAGCACCACGCCGACTGGTGAGGCTGCCGAACAAGTTCGGTGCCAGCATATTCGGCACGACACGGATATCGTGATGCATGTCCGACATGGCATTCCCCAGCGCGTGGGTCGAGACCACGACCCGGTCACACATCCCTACGCCACGGCGCAACAGTGCGGGAAGATTGCCTGGCATGTTGCGGATGTGATCATTCTTGCTGGGAATGTCGGCAATGTAGTCATCCAGCTCAAAGATGCGTAGCGCATTCGAATAGGTTTTCACCTGAACAATGTCTTCAATCTTGTTCGCGTTGTAGCGTCCCTGCAGCACGATCACATCCGGCGATTGGCGCTCGATTTCGATGATCGACGGCATGTCGTACGACACGCGACCGACTATCCGCCCAGCCCCCTGTAATTCGAACAATGGCTGGCTGATACGGTAGTGTCCGATTGCCGAGCTATTGAGCGCCAACCCCAGGATAGAGGGGACGTTGCGGGTGCTCAAAGGGTTCCAGCCGGTACGCGGTCCCGGCTCCAGACCGAAGCAGGGTTCGTTCAGTTTCAGGTTACGATTGTAAGCAGGATCGTTGGCGATTTTGGGCAGCCAGCGCTGATAGAACGCTTCCTGCTCGCGCTCCAGTCGCTCTTTCCACTCTCCTTCGCGGGGTGTTGCAACCGCCCCGGGTACCAGCACAATGCTCGAGTAAGGCGTGGTTACAATCAGATAACCACTGTTGCCAACCCGCAGGCAAAACTCGAGGGAGTTGATACTCTGCGTATCGATGGTTTCCTCGTAGCCACCGACACTCTCCAGCACCTGCCTGCGCACCAGCAAGCAATGGCCGCTGACGGCGCTCCAGTTCTGCACCATTTGCAGCCGCTGCATGTAGCCGCCGGAAACCACCGGTTCGTTGACAAACGCCCGCCCCGCCAGCCCGCCCAGACCAAGCACGAGTCCGGCGTCAATGACATTGCCTTGGAGGCTGAGGGTACGCGGTCCGACGATACCGACTTCGGGACGCTGCCCGTGATTAAGCATTTCATCCAGCCAGGCAGCGTCGTGCACGACGCAGTGAGGACTGAGGAATAGCAGATATTCGCCACGTGCCTGTTGCACCGCGAAATTCCTGATGACCGCCTCGCTGCCACCCTCGGGGTACGAGAAAATCCTCAATGTATCGCTGCCCAGATCGGCCATGGCATTCAGCCAATGCCGGACATCGGGACTTTCGCTGGCGTTATCGACAATGATGATTTCGTAGTGGGCATATCCTGTATTGCTGATCAGACTGTTGATGCAACGCTGCAGCGCGCTCAACTCGTCTTTGATACAGACAATGATCGAAACCAGAGGCTGCTCCGAGCACAGGTATTCGATACGCGGAACCAGCTGCATCAGCGGGCCAGGATGAAGCCGGTGCTCGACGCCGATCCGCTGTAGATGGGCCGAGATCAGCCGAGGGTTTTGCTCGACCACCTCTGGCAGGGACAACCATTGAGCGAAGGTGAAACTCGACTCGACCTGTACTTCGGCGATGTGCGCGATGGTCTGCGGCCCGTCCGTTTCCACCAGCCGCCAGATCAGGTCATGAGCTGCCAGCTCACCCAACGTTGAATCGAAGCCACCCATCTCGACAAAGCGCTGGCGCTTGAAGGCCAGGGTGCGACCGACATAGGGATAACCGCGCATCAAGTCGAAATTGAAGTCGGGTTTGAAGATCGGCTCGGCAGGCTTGTCGTTTACCAGTGCACCTTCGTCGCTGTAAACACATGTCGTGCCCGGCACGCCGACAATCCGGTCGGCCAGCACCAATAGAGCGGAGTCCGTCAGCCGGTCACCGGCACGCAACAGGTAAAACCAGTCCACGCCGTCCATTTGCGGCAGCAGAGCGTTGAGTTGTCGTGGCCAATCAGTATTCAGAGCAACCCGCAGCACTGGTTGATCGACGGCCTGTTGCCCGCAGGACAACAACACGATCGACTCGCAGCCATACAACTGACCTGCGAGGCTTTGTAACGTGATGTCCACTGCATGGGCGTCCTCGTCGGCATCGATGATGACGGGAACGATCTTCGGCCGATGCGACCATCGCGCAACTTGCTGCAAAAGCACTTGCTGGCGCGCCGGGCTGAAACTCCGGGAAGCGAGCCATTGCGCGTAGAGGTCTGCGTAACTTTCAGTGTCTGTACCCACCTGGAACAGGATGATGGCCTGTCGTGCCGCCATGGCGTAATAGAGGTTCAACTCTTCCCATTCACGTGGCACTTTCGTGGTGTCTTCTTCCAGTGCCAGGTAGCGTATCCAGCCACTGGCCGGAGCCGGTTCGCCACTGCGTTGCTCAAGCATCTGCGCCAGCCACGTCCATTCCACAATGGCGCTCGAAATAGTGTCCGGCTGACGGGTCAGGCGCTCCGGATACAACCGCTCAACGCTGCCGACATTATTCAGCGCAACCAGGTTGCCGCGGCGCAACAAGCAAATAAACAAGGCGAAATCGAGCAATGCCACAAACCCCGCACCGGCCTGCGCCAGCGCTGGCAGCAAGATTTCGATGTCGGCGCGGCGCATCAACGCGCAGGTGAACCCGCCGAGAATGTTACGCGGAGTCTTTTCGAAGCTGGCCAGCAGGTCTTCACCCTTGAACACGGCATCGAACTGGGTAAGGCCAACGTTCTCCATGCGAATGGGCAACACATAACTGTCGGCATCGACGAATTGAAACCTGTTGACCACCAGCAGTACGTCCGCGTGCTCGGCCAGAGTCGCAGCCTGCTGGCTGACGGTATGGGCCAGTAACTGATCGTCGTCACACAGGAACTTGATGAACTCGCCACGGCACTCGTCGAAGCAACGCAGAATGTTTTGCTGAAAGCCCAGGCGGACAGGGTTGCGCAGATACCGCACAACCACATTCGACTCTACGCTCAGGGACTCGACGATTTGCTCGATTTCGTCCGTGCGGCAATCGTCGCAAATGACGATTTCAAGGTTTTCGTAGGTCTGGTCGAGTGCGCTTTGCAGCGCTGTACGGAAGAAGCGCGGGTTGTACGCAGGGATGGCAATGCTGACAAGAGGAGTAGGTTTCACACGCGTGACTCTCGACCGGCCGGCGTCAACTCGCGCGAGAGCAGAACGTCCTGAACCGTAAAAAGAAGAAGGTCAGGGATCGCATTAAGTCATGCGATCCCTGCACTGAATCAGACCTTGTTGAACAGGCCCAACTGCGCGATCTTGCTGAACGCCAACTGCGAGGCCTGCAACATGGTTTGTTGCAAGGTCAGGCGAGTCATTACTTCGGCAGGATCGGAATCACGGATTGTTGATTGTGTCTGCGCGTTCGCCAGCACCAGCGCCTGGTTGGTATCACTCTGAGTATCCAGCGCCGAGCCGCGACCGCCGACCGAGCTCAAGCCCGCGGACACTTGATCGATGCCGCTGGCGAGGTTGCCCAAGCCCGCGGCCATCGCCGCCTGTTGCTTCTGGGTCGCGACGGCGTTGCCTGTGGTCGGCGTATTCAGTGCGGTTTTCAACTGGCTCACGGTGTCCAGAACGTTCTGGGTCTCGTGGGTGTTGACCGCGACGTTGAACTGATCGCCTGCCGCCAGTGGATTGGCCGGGGTGTCGTTCAGCGTGAATTCCACACCCGATGCCGTGGCCGTATTACCCACCATCGTTCCGCTGGAGACCGGCTTGCTGTCGGCGGTGATTGGTGCGGCGTACAAGTCGAACGCGCTGGCGCTGGTGAACTTCAGCACCGCCGAGCCACCCGGGAAGCTAGCATGATAAGCGGCCGGGTCGGTAATTTTGGTGCTGGTCGCCTGGACAGTACTCGGGTTGCCCGGTCCACGGGAAACGTTGAACGTGTCCGGCTTGGCTTCCAGCTTGAACGTACGCCCTGCCAACGCAGCGCTGGGGTCATTGAAGTTCAGGGTCAGGTCGACACCGCGAAAGCTCACGCCCTGGTTCTTGCCGTTGGTGATGACACCGCCCTGAGTGGCTTCACTCGTCACGTCGTTGCCGCCCGCGTCAGTAATCTTCAACTGAGTGCCACTGGTAAATTCCACCAGGTACGGCTCGCCGCTGCGGAATTTGTTGTTGTACGACACGTTCGACGACACTTGCCCGTCGGACAGGGTCACAAGACCGTCATTCACCGACCCGGTAACCTGGGTGCGGCTGGTATTAATCGCTTGCTGGAACACTTCCCAACCGGTGCTGTTAGTGGCCATCGACATGCTGTCGCCGATCGGCAGGTTCAGGGTCACCTGGTCGCCGTTGTAGCTATAGGTGCCGTCGGAGTTCCGTGAAAACGGAGCGGTATCGCCCTTGGAACCGGCGAAGATGTATTTGCCGTTTTCATCCTGGCTGTTCATCAGGCTCAACAGCTGCTCTTCGATCTGGCCTAGTTCCGAGGCATTGGCCTGACGGTCGGCATCAGTGTAACCGGCGTTGTTGGCACCGATGGCCAGTTCCTTGGCGCGCTGCAGCACGTTGTTGATGCTGGTCATCACCGACTCGGCCTGACCCAGGGTCGCCTTGATCGTGTTGGTGTTGGCCTTGTACTGATCCAGCATCGAAGCCTGCTGACCCAACTGCAACAGACGCGAGGCGCCGACCGGATCATCGGCGGCTGTATTGACGCGAACCAGGCTGCTGGCCTCTTCGCTGCTCTTGACCACGTTGGCGAAGTTCTTCTGATAGTTCGCAGCCGAGGACTCGTAAAACTGGGCGGTAGAAATGCGCATGGGCTACGACTCCTTAAATGCTGTTGATCAATGTGCTGAAGATTTCCTGCGCAGCCTTGATGATCTGCGAAGAGGCGGTGTAGTACTGCTGATACTTGACCAGGTTGCCGGTTTCCTCATCGAGGTCGACACCCGAAAGCGAGTCGCGCGCACCTTTG
>Ga0207655_1000883_pt1 | contig 31772 bp, 25 predicted proteins | sample KBSM44metaG_FD_184398 | JGI IMG/M metagenome (GOLD analysis project Ga0207655, IMG submission 184398) | Miscanthus rhizosphere microbial communities from Kellogg Biological Station, Michigan, USA - KBS M4-4 metaG (SPAdes) (version 2) | ecosystem: Host-associated > Plants > Roots > Rhizosphere >... | reverse complement strand
CCGGCTGTGGCTGTTGCGACGGTACGCGGCTGCGGCGATGGCGTTTCCTTCGTTGTGGGTGGCGGTGGACTACCTGTCGTTTCGTGGTTCGCCGCACGGCACCTTCGGCAGCCTGGCGTACAGCCAGCTAGACGTGCTGCCGTTCGTGCAGGTGGCCAGCTTGGCCGGCATCTGGGGCGTATCGTTTTTTCTGCTGCTCGCGCCTGCGGCGCTCGCCATCGGACTGATGCCGGGGCCGGACCGGCGCCAGCGGCTGCTGGTGGCGGCCGCGGCGTTCCTGCTGTTGGCGGCGGTGTGCACCTTCGGCTTCGCGCGCTTGCAGGCGCCGGCGACCGGCAGCATGCGCATCGGGCTCGCCTCGATGCCGGGAAAACTGCGTCCGGCGGTGGATTCAGCTGAGGGGCAAGCCATGCTCGGGCGCTATCTGGCCGCCATCGATACCCTGGCGGCGCAGGGCGCGCAAGTGGTGGTGCTGCCCGAAACCGTGCTCGCCACCGACAAGGCGACGATTCCGGAGTTTGCCGCCAGCGCGACGCGCAACAAGGTGACGATCAACGTCGGCGTCGCCGTCAAGGATGGCGCGCGGGGCCAGCGCAATCGCGCGCTGGCCTTCGTACCCAATGCGACGGCGCCGGTCGGCTACGCCAAGCACCACCTCATTCCCGGGTTCGAGGACCATTACCAACCGGGCGCGGATTACGCCATGCTGCCGGGCACGCGTACCGGGCTGGCGGTGTGCAAGGACATGGACTTCCACGACACCGCCCGCGCCTACTCGGACCGGGACGCCAATCTGTTGCTAGTGCCGGCGTGGGACTTCGCTGCGGACGGACGCATGCACAGCCGCATGGCCGTCATGCGCGGCATCGAAAATGGCTTTGCCGTCGCGCGCGCGGCTTTGCGGGGCAACCTGACTTTGTCGGACGACCGTGGCCACATCGTCGCCGAAACTTCGGATGAGTTTGGCGATGCCACCTTGATTGGCGAGGTGGCATTGCATAATTCCCGCACCTTGTACGCACGGTGGGGCGACTGGTTCGCCTGGCTGGCCCTGCCCATGGTTGGCGCGGCGTTGGCGGCATCGCGCGGCAAGGGCGTCTGAATCCGGATGGCGCACGTCCACGCAATGCACCTGCGCACGACGGTGACATAGCGTACAGAACAGCTTGCCACAACGTCGCACACTCGACCTCAAACTCACCACAAGAGGCGAAACATGCGACACAAGTTTGCCGGCGCGACACCTGCGATCCTCGGCGGCATGCTGCTGGTCTACTCAGGCTTTTCCCATGCTCAACAAGGCGATGGCACGCGCGTCGCGGTCGCCGCTGCCATCGTCAAACCCGACAAGGTCGAGGCGACGCCCGAGCGCATCGCCGCCATCAAGGCGCCGGCCGGCTTTACGGTATCGGCCTTCGCTACCGGGCTGAAGAATATCCGCATCGTCGCCGTCGCCCCCGACGGCACGATCTACGTCAGCCGGCGCGACCAAGGCGACGTCCTGATGTTCAAGGATGCCAACGGCGACGGCCGCGCCGACGGCCCGCCGGTCACCGTGGCCAATCGCGCGGGCGCGCATGGCCTGGCGATCCGCGACGGCAAGCTGTACCTGGCCACCGTGAAGGAAGTCTTCGTCGCCGACATCCTCGGCGACGGCAAGCTTTCCCCTTTGAAGCTGATCATCGGCGATCTGCCGGACGCGGGCCAGCACCCCAACCGCACACTGGCGTTCGGACCGGACGGGATGTTGTATATCAGCGCGGGATCGACCTGCAACGTCTGCAACGAGAGCAATCCGGAAAACGCCACCTTGCTGCGCGCAACGCCGGACGGCAAGCAGCGCACCATCTTCGCTTCGGGCCTGCGCAACACCATCGGCTTCGACTGGCATCCGCGCACCGGCGAACTGTGGGGCGTCGACCATGGCATCGACTTCCTCGGCGACGACGACCAGCCGGAAGAGCTGAACAAGCTGGAACTGGGCAAACAGTACGGCTGGCCGCACGTGTATGCCGACGGCAAGATCTACCCGCAAAGCACGCCCGTAGGCGATATCACCAAACCGCAGTGGAAGGCGCGCAGCGAGCCGATGACGCTCGGCTACACGGCCCATGCCGCGCCGATGCAAATGCTGTTTTATCGCGGTAGCAATTTCCCGTCCGAGTACCAGGGGGACGCCTTCGTGACCATGCGCGGCTCATGGAACCGCAGCGCCCCATCCGGCTACGAGGTGGTCAGGATCAGGTTCGCGGACGGCCAGGCCAAGTCGATCGAACCGTTTGTCACCGGGTTCCTGACCGACGGCGGGAAGACCCACATCGCTCGCCCGGTCGGCCTTGCCATGGCCAAGGATGGTTCACTGCTGATGGCCGACGACGCCAACGGCGTGCTTTATCGCATTGCCTATTCGGGCCAAGGCAAGGGGTCGGGCGCGCTTGCGCCGCCGCCCGCCGGCCCGATGCAACAACAGGCGCAGAAGGGCAACAATGTGCCCCTCGCGCTGGCCCGCGCGTCCTCCAAGGGCGACACCAAGCTATCGGTGCGCAGCCCGGCCTTCGCAGGCGGCGCTCCGATGCCCGCCAAGTACAGCGAATACGCCGACGGCGTATCGCCCCCGTTGACGTGGGCTGCCATCGAGGGCGCCAAATCGTACGCGGTCATCGCCGAAGACCCCGACGCGCCGCAAAAACCGTTCGTGCATTGGCTGGCATGGAATATTCCGTCATCGGTCACCGCCCTGCCCGAAGGGTTGCAGGAGCAGCCGCGCCTGACCGAGCCGGAAGGCGTGCTCCAGGGCAGGAACACGCGCGGTTCGATCGGCTACTACGGGCCCCGCCCGCCGGTCGGCGATCCGGCGCACCGCTATCACTTTCAGGTATTCGCGCTCGATACGACACTCGATCTGCCGTTCGGCGCGGATCGCGACCAACTACTTCAAGCAATCCAGGGCCACGTCCTAGCCAAGGAGGAAGTGGTGGGCCGCTATGCACAGTCGCAACAACCACCGAAGTAACCGCAACATCACCCACAGGAGACACCATGAAAACCACGCAATTTCTGACCGCATTGACCCTCGGCATCGCCGTAGCCCATTCCGCGTCCGCCCAGGTATCGAAAGCCGACGCCGACCGCCTGAACGCCATCGCGCAGGCCAACATCGCCGAAGTCGAGGCGGGCAAGATCGCGCTGGAAAAGTCCAGCAACGCCGACGTCAAGCAATTCGCGCAGTCGATGATCGACGATCACAGCAAAGGCCTCGAGGAGACCAAGAAAGTGGCCGCCGCTAAAAACCTGACCTTGCCGACGGAGCCAGATGCGGCGCATAAAAAGATGGCCGAGAAACTCAAAACCCTGTCCGGCGCCGCCTTCGACAAGGAATACGTGAGCAAGGCCGGCGTCGCCGACCATGCCAAGGTGCACGCCGCGCTGAAACAGGACATCGCCAAGGCCCAGGACGCGGACGTCAAGGCATTGGCGACAAAACTTGAGCCCACCGTTGCGCATCACGGCGAGATGGCAAAAAAACTGAACGCGGCGATCAAGTAGAACGTGGCGTAGTCCTTCTCGACTTCACCAGGGGTGTCCGGCCGCCCGGCTCGACGAACTGTCTAGCGACGGCGTCCGTCCCGAGTAACGCGTATTGGGCCGGCAGCTTCGCACCCTCCTCCAGTGCCAGGTACCCGTTGTGGCCGGCCAGGTCCATCTTCACGCAACCCGGGCTGACGTAGAATGCGTTTCTTTTAATGCCCGGATGGACACCCGATATCGCTCCCCGCAGGACACTGCACATCGCAAAAAAGCTGATGTCGCTGCTCGGTAGGGAAATCACTCAACCAGATGAAATGCCGGAGCCATGGAATTCTGTTCGCGCTCGGAGAGCTTGAGCGCCGTAGCCACTTTCCCCCACTGTCTGACAACACTTACGCAGTGCTTCATGATCGCGAACGCATCATCGTCAGCCACACGAAAATAATGTGCTACCGAGAGCACCAGGTCGATATCCAGCGCATTGTCGTTTTCGCTGATATTGAGTTTAAGGCCCGAAGACCCGGGCGTGGGATTCATGTCATATGCCGCAGACAAGCGCCAGCCGCGCCCCGGCTCAAGTATGAATCCATGATTGCGCAAGTGGTCGTCGGTGTTTGATACCAAGACATTGAAAAGAATCCTGGTCCAAAGCTCTCGCAGATCAACATTCGTCTGCGCCCCATGGTCAATTAATATGCGAGCCAGTTCCAAATAACTGACCCCACTGTCCGCATCGTCACCGTCGCCGTGGCTTGTTAATGTCATTGCCGATGCAAAGTGTAAGCGGCGACCCCGGGCAGTGCGATCGAAGCGTCGGATCAAAAAAGTATGGTTTGCACTGGCGAACTGTCTGGCGATACTTTGCGGCACATTCAGTCCGCATTCCCGTGCAAGCGTTTGCACGACCAGCTCCCATGCACCAACATTGTATTCATCGCGCACGCTCGGAAATTTTGCTATCCATAACCAACCTTCCGGATCGATCACGCTCGCTTTCGGGCGAGCGCCGCCAAGCGAGCCGCCAGGGGCAATCAACATTCTTAGCCAGTCGCCTCCCGCTGGCGCCGTGTTGTCCTCATCACGCTCCAGCGCCGATACCGCAGCCTCCAATTCGCGCAACTTCACAAACGGCGGTGCGGCCACATGCGATCTGTTGTCAAGGAAGTCGCCGTCATCCTTAACACGAAATCGAAGCCCTCCGACACGAAATTCGTCATGCACGCCAAGAAGATAATCGGACTCTACCAAGCGCCGCTTGGGATCTTCCGTTCCATCGCGCTGATCACGCTCCAAGCGGCGCCTCATCAACACTCGCCCCCATCTATCCGGACTTGCGTCGGCAAACATGCCAAATGTCTGTCCGCGTGAGGGATATTGGCGCCCAGAATAGCAACCCAGCTGCGGGTCCAGCGATACGCCTGTCATGTGCCGATTCGATAGTGCGTCTTGATCGAATTCGAACTCAAAGACTTCTTTGCCGCCTCCCACATGGGCAGACAAGGTGCCGAGTTTGGCAGGATGAGGAAGAGGTTCCCAATCGGCATAGATAGCGATGTCTCTGGTCACGGCATATGCCCCTTTTTTTTGCCATCGTGGGGAGCGGTATTGATCAGGTCTGCCAAGGCTTCGGCACTGGAAAAGCCGCCTTGCTCTATCCAGTCGCCATGTGAGGCTGGGTTCGAATGTTCCGCCTCGAGTTGCCTGGTTTCCCGCACTGCCTTGGTTAGCTTTTCCAACGACGACGACTCCAGCATCTGTCTAACCTGCTCGCTGGGTGACTGGCTCAACAATCGCTGGATTTGTTCGCTTGGGAGCGAGGCCGCTAATTTCTTTAATTGTTCACCCGGCAGTAACGCCACCATCTCGTTCAATCTTGTACTGGGCAATTGCTCATACATTTTGCGCAGCTGATTGAGGGGTAGGCCTTCCAACCGCTCCCGCAAGGCGTCGGTCGGCAAGGCCGCGATCGAACCAGGTAGCCGACCGCTCGCCGCCGTGCCTAAGTCGGGCTGCCTTTCACTGATGCCGGGGATGGATGGCTTACTCCGACGGGACTTCGCATACAAGGGAGCGTCCTGGAGTTCTCGCCCCATGTCATCCGCCTTCGCAAGCAAGCCAAAATCCCTTTCCATACCTAGCACCTGCATAACGGCCAAGTACGCACCGATTGTTACACCCGAACCACCGCGTTCAACCGCACGCAATGTCATCGGGGCCATGCCAGTACGCGCAGCCACCTGCTTTGCCGTGAGCTTGCGACGTAAGCGGGCCAAGCGCAGCCTTTCGCCGAATTCGCGCAGTAGTGCATCGGACGAAGGAAGTAAGGATGAAATAGTCTTAGCCATGATGCTATTATTTTAGCTTAACTACGCATTTTTGCTCAAAATAATAGCATGAGGAGGCTTTCTTGGGATACAAGCTACTATTTCAACCAAATTGCAAGAAAAACGCCACAATAATGGCATATCAAGATTATGATGACGAATAAGCCAGCAAAAGAAAAACCCCATAACTTCAAAGAGTTATGGGGTTTTCACTATCCTATGACGGATACTCTCAGAACGGAATATCGTCATCCATATCCGAGAAGTTCGGCGCCGGCTTCGGTGCAGGACGTGGCGCCGGAGCGGCCATCTGCGGGCGCGGGGCCGGGGCCTGGCGCTGCGGCGGGGCCGAATCGTACCCGCCGCCGTCATCCATGCTGTCGCCACCGCCCATGCCTTGACGGCCACCCAGCATTTGCATCTGCTCGGCGATGATGTCGGTTGCGTATTTCTCTACGCCATCCTTGTCGGTGTATTTGCGGGTCTGCAGGCGGCCTTCAACGTAGACCGACGAACCCTTCTTCAGGTACTGGCCGACGATTTCCGCCAGGCGGCCGAAGAACGAGATGCGGTGCCATTCGGTTTGCTCTTTCTGCTCGCCGGTATTGCGGTCCTTCGATTTGTACGATGTCGCCACGGCAATGTTGGCGATCGCGTCACCGCTAGGCATGTAGCGAATTTCCGGATCGCGACCCAGATTGCCGACGATGATGACTTTGTTGACTGATGCCATTTATAAAACTCCTGAGTAACGACGGCCGCGCTTTGCGGGCTGTTTAGGGAATGCTAAACGCGGATTATAGCATCGCCGCGAGGGCAAAATCCGGCGTCCGTGGCGGCTCATGGCCGATTACGGCGTGCCGCCTAATCCGCCCTACGTATCTCCGTAGCAGATCCACCACCGTTTGCTCAGTTTGGTTTGACGGGTTGAAACGCCGCAAGAAAATACTGGTATTATATACAGTGTCAAGCCCGGCGCGCGCGATGTAGATCAAGCCCGGCGCATATATACCTAAACCCGGCTATAGTGACGGGTTGACTCTAAAGGCCAAAATTAATGGAACAGATCCGCATCCGCGGCGCACGCACGCACAACCTCAAAAACATCAACCTCGACCTTCCGCGCAACAAGCTGATCGTGATCACCGGGCTGTCCGGCTCCGGCAAGTCGTCGCTCGCCTTCGATACGCTGTACGCCGAGGGCCAGCGCCGCTATGTGGAGTCGCTGTCGGCCTACGCCCGCCAGTTCCTGCAACTGATGGAGAAGCCGGACGTCGATCTGATCGAAGGCCTGTCGCCGGCGATTTCGATCGAGCAGAAGGCCACTTCGCACAATCCGCGTTCGACCGTCGGCACCGTAACCGAGATCCACGATTATCTGCGCCTGCTGTACGCGCGCGTCGGCACGCCTTACTGCATCAACCATCCGGACCAGGCGCTGGCCGCGCAGACGGTGTCGCAGATGGTCGACGCGGTGCTGGCAATGCCCGACGATACCAAGTTGATGATCCTGGCACCGGTGGTGGCCAACCGCAAGGGCGAGCATTCCGACCTGTTCGAACAGATGCAGGCGCAGGGCTTTGTGCGCTTCCGCGTGCAGAGCGGCACGCACGACGCGAAGATCTATGAAGTCGACGATCTGCCCAAGCTGAAGAAAACCGAGAAGCACACCATCGACGTGGTGATCGACCGCGTGAAGGTGACCGCCGAGATCAAACAACGCTTGGCCGAGAGCTTCGAGACCGCGCTGCGCCTGGCCGACGGCCGCGCCGTGGCGCTGGAAATGGACAGCGGCACGGAGCACGTCTACTCCAACAAATTCGCCTGCAACACCTGCGGCTATTCGCTGCAGGAGCTGGAGCCGCGCCTGTTCTCGTTCAATAACCCGATGGGCGCGTGCCCGGAGTGCGACGGCCTCGGTCACATCGAGTTCTTCGATCCGAAGCGCATCGTCGCCTTCCCCAACCTGTCGCTGGCCTCCGGTGCGGTCAAAGGGTGGGACCGCCGCAACCAGTTCTACTTCCAGATGCTGTCCAACCTAGCGGCGTATTACGAGTTCGATCTGGACCTGCCGTACGAGCAGCTGCCGAAGACCGCGCAGGAAGTGATCCTGCACGGCTCGGGCAAGACGCACATCCCGTTCACGTATGTGAATGAGCGCGGCCGCACCGTCGTCAAGGAGCACGCGTTCGAGGGCGTGGTGACCAATCTGGCGCGCCGCTACCGCGAGACCGATTCGATGGCCGTCAAGGAGGAACTGGCGAAGTTCATCAACGAGAAGAAGTGCCCGTCGTGCGAAGGCGCGCGCCTGCGCATCGAGGCGCGCTACGTCAAGGTCGGCACCGGCAAGCAGGAAAAGGCCATCTACGAGATCGCCGAGAAGCCGCTGCGCGAAACGCTGTCGTTCTTCGAGCAGCTCAAGCTCAAGGGCGCGAAGAAGGAGATCGCCGACCGCGTGGTCAAGGAGATCATCTCGCGCCTGCAATTCCTCAACAACGTCGGCCTGGATTACCTGTCGCTGGACCGCAGCGCCGATACGCTGTCGGGCGGCGAGGCGCAGCGCATCCGCCTGGCCTCGCAGATCGGCTCCGGCCTGACGGGCGTGATGTATGTGCTCGATGAGCCGTCGATCGGCCTGCACCAGCGCGACAATGACCGCCTGATCGAGACGCTCAAGCACCTGCGCGACATCGGCAACAGCGTGCTGGTGGTGGAGCACGACGAGGACGCGATCCGCACCGCCGACTTCATCGTCGACATGGGCAAGGGCGCCGGCGTGCATGGCGGCGACATCATCGCCCAGGGCACACTGAAGGACATCCTGAAGAACAAGCAGTCGCTGACGGCGCAATACCTGAACGGCACGATGAAGATCGCGGTGCCGAAGAAGCGCCACATCGCCGATCCGGACAAGCAACTGGTCATCACCGGCGCCACCGGTAACAATCTGAAGAAGGTCAACCTGCACCTGCCAGTGGGCCTGATGACGTGCGTGACCGGCGTCTCCGGTTCCGGCAAATCGTCGCTGATCAACGATACGCTGTATCCGGCGCTGTCGCGCCACCTGTACGGATCGCAGACCGAGCCATCGCCGCACGACACCATCAGCGGCCTGGAACACTTCGACAAGGTCATCGCCGTCGACCAGGCACCGATCGGCCGCACGCCGCGCTCCAATCCGGCGACGTACACCGGTTTGTTCACGCCGATCCGCGATCTGTTCTCGACGGTGCCTGTGGCCAAGGAGCGCGGTTACAGCGCCGGCCGGTTCTCGTTCAACGTCAAGGGTGGCCGCTGCGAGGCGTGCCAGGGCGATGGCGTGATCAAAGTGGAGATGCACTTCCTGCCGGACGTCTACGTGCCGTGCGACGTCTGCCACGGCAAGCGCTATAACCGCGAGACGCTGGAAGTCCAGTACAAGGGCAAGAACATCACCGAGATCCTCGACATGACGGTGGAGGACGCGCACGAGTTCTTCAAGCCGGTGCCGCTAATCGCGCGCAAGCTGCATACGCTGCTGGACGTGGGCCTTGGCTACATCAAGCTGGGTCAGAGCGCGACCACCTTGTCGGGCGGCGAGGCGCAGCGCGTCAAGCTGTCACTGGAGCTGTCCAAGCGCGATACCGGCCGCACCTTGTACATCCTGGACGAGCCGACCACCGGCCTGCACTTCCACGATATCGATCTGCTGCTGAAGGTGATCCACCGTCTGCGCGACCAGGGCAACACGCTGGTCATCATCGAGCACAATCTGGATGTGATCAAGACCGCCGACTGGATCGTCGATCTGGGACCGGAGGGTGGCGCGGGCGGCGGCAAGATCATCGCCGCCGGCACGCCGGAGGATGTGGCCAAAAACCCGGCCAGCGTCACCGGCAAGTACCTGGTGCCGCTGCTGAAGTAATCAGTTAGAAGTAAACCATGAAACGGGAGCTCCCTCTCTCACCGCTCGATCAGATGATCGACATCGTCAGCCGGTTCGCGCATGACGACGAGCGGTACGAGACGGTGATCCCGTTTTTGTCGTTGCTGCGGTCTTCGCGGCCGACACCTGTCACGCGCGGGGTGCTCCAGCCCTCATGCTGCGTGATTCTTCAAGGCGGCAAGCGCATTCATCTCGGGACCGATGTTCTCGACTACGGTCCCGGTGAATATCTTGTGGTGTCGGTCGACTTGCCGGCCTCCGGGCAGGTGCTCAACGCCACTCCGGGCCGGCCCTATCTGCTGCTGAACATCGAATTCGATCCCCGGGAAATCGCCGCCATCGTGGCCGAGGCGCGCATCGCGATGGCCGATGACGCGCAGCCGGTACGCGGCGCGTTCGTCGGCAAATCCGATGCCGGCCTGCTGGAAGCGTTGAACAAACTGGTTCGCCTGCTGGATGCGCCGGCGGCGGAAGCGGCTTTTCTGGCGGTGGGATTGAAGCGGGAAATCATCTACCGCCTTCTGACAGGCGAGTACGGACAGCAGCTGTATCAAAACGTAGTGCTCGACCAGCAGGATCGCGGCATCAGCAAGGCGATCGCGTGGCTCAAGGACCGTTTCGACCAGCCGGTCAAGGTGGAAGATCTGGCGCAGGCCTCCAATATGAGCGTCTCCAGCCTGCACCACCGCTTCAAGGCGGTGACGACGATGGGGCCGATGCAGTACCAGAAGCAGTTGCGCCTGCAGGCGGCGCGCACCCTGCTGCTCAATGGCGATATCGACGCCGGCACCGCCGCCTACAAGGTCGGCTACGAAAGCCAGTCCCAGTTCAGCCGCGAGTACCGGCGCCTGTTCGGCGCCCCGCCGATGCAGGATGTGAAGAAGCTGCGCGCTTAGCTAGCGGTCACCGTCCGCTTCTCGTCCGCCACCCAGTCCTTAACGTGCTTTTCCAGCACGTCCATCGGCAGCGCGCCCGCGCCCAGCACCTGGTCGTGGAACTTGCGGATGTCGAAACCGGCGCCCAGTTCCTTGCGGGCGTAGTCGCGCAGTTCGAGGATCTTCAACTGGCCGATCTTGTAGCCCAGTGCCTGGCCCGGCCAGACGATGTAGCGGTCGGTCTCGCTCTGCACATCGACTTCCTCGATGCCCGAATGGTCGTGGAAGAAGTCCACCACCTGCTGGCGGTTCCACTGTTTGTAGTGCAGGCCCGTGTCCACCACCAGGCGGATCGCGCGCAGCATCTCGTCCTGCAGATGGCCGTAGTAGCTGTATGGGTCCTTGAAGAAGCCCAGCTCCTCCCCCAGACGCTCCGAGTACAACGCCCAGCCCTCGGCGTAGGCGGTGTAGTTGCCCTGCTGGCGGAACATCGGCAGACCTTCGATCTCCTGCGCGATCGTGATCTGCATGTGGTGGCCCGGCACGCCCTCGTGCAGCGCCGTCGTCTCGATGCCGATGGTGGAGCGGTCCTTGAATTCGCCGGTGTTGACCATCACGCGGCCGGGACGCTTGCCGTCCGGCGAACCTGGCATGTAGGCGGCTGCGGAAGCGCCCTTCTCACGGAACTCCTCGACCTTGATGATCTCCACCTTCGCCTTCGGCAGCACGCCGAACTGCTGCGGCAATTGGGTGTACATCTGGTCCGTGTATTTCTGATACAGGTCGATGATCTCCTGGCGCGATTTCGGATGCGTGGCCGGGTTGGCGGCCAGCGCCTTGTTGAAGGTCTTCAGATCCTTGAAGCCCAGCTTTTGCGCGGTCTCCAGCATCTGCCCCTCGATGCGCGCGACCTCGGACAGGCCCAGTTGATGGATCTCCTCCGGCGACATGTCGGTCGTCGTCGAATTTTTCGCCTTGAAGGCATAGCGCGCCGCGCCGTCCGGCAGCGACCACATGCCCACTTCCTTGCGGCCGTGCGGCAGGTATTTGGTCTTGGTGTAGACCGCCAGCTTTTTATACGCTGGGTTGACGTGGGTGCGCACGGCCGCCAGCACTTCCTTGCTCAGGCGCGCCTTGTCGGCGGCCGAAAACTCCTTCGGGAATTTCTTCAACGGCTCGGCGAACGGCGACTTGGCCGGCGCCATCGCCGCCACGTCCTCGCACTGCTTGACGATCTTCGGGATCAGGAATTGCGGCGGCATGAGCTTGTCGCCAACGCCCTTCTCCATCTGCACGCGCGTCTCGTCGAACAACTTGGGCAGCGATTGCAGGCGCTTGATGTAGTCCTCGTAGTCCTTGACGGTGTCGAAGGGCAGTGCCGAGACGATCATCGGCGCGTCGATGTGGATACCGGAGTTCTGCGCCAGCGGCATCTCCCAGTCCTTGAAGCGGGCGCCGTCGACGTTCTGGCGCAGCTGGCGCACCATCAGTTCGCGGTTCAGTTGCTCCTGCAGCGGGAAGCCGCTGGTGTCGACCGCCTCGAAGCGTTTAAGGAAGTCGCCGCTGGCCTTGATGTCGGCCTCGATGCTCGCCTGCGAGAAGTCGGACCACTTGTCGTTGTAGCGCTTGTCGCCCAGCAGCGACGCCCATTCGGGACTGTTGCGCATCGTGTACTCCCACTGCTCCTTGATCAGGCTATTGAGCGCGGCGCGGCGACCCTCAAGGTCCGGCGCGGCGTTGGTGGACTGGGCGTGGGCCGGGCCAAGCAGCAGGGAAAACAGCAGCGCGCTGGCGACGCCGAGGCGGGTGGTGGTCAGCTTCATGTAGGACTATCCATAAAAAGGGTCGAGCATGCACTGTAAAGGAAGCGGCCGCGCGGTGGCATGGTTTTGCGACGGATGGTGAAAACGCGGGCGCAAAACGCAATTTCGCGTGACAGGCAGAATCAGGCAAAGATCGTGCAGGAACAGCACTAACGGGCGGGCGCCGGGCTTCCTAGAATGGGCGCACCTATTCCACCAAGTCGAAACAGGAGCCCAGCCATGCGTAACATCAATCATATCTACATCAACGGACAATTCATCATCCCGCACGGGACGGAGATGGCCGATCTCGTCGACCCCACCACCGGCCAGCTTACGGGCCAGGTGCGCCTGGGCGACGCCGAGGACACCCGCCGCGCCATCGCCGCCGCCAGGGCGGCCTTCCCCGCTTTTTCCCGCACCACCAAGGCGGAACGCGGCGCCTGGCTGCAAAAGCTGCACGACGCCGTGGCCGCGCGCGCGGACGACGCGGCGCGCGCGCTGGTCGAGGAATACGGCGGCCCGCTCAAAACCAGCGTCGGACGGTCGCGCTACACGGCCAAGATGTTCCTGGACGTGAAAAAGGTGATGGAGGATCACGCCTTCGTCAAGACCGTCGGTGTGTCGAAGGTGGTGCTGGAACCGGTGGGCGTGGTCGGCATCATCACACCCTGGAATTCGAGCGCCTGGTTCATCGCCAACAAGGTCGCCACCGCCATCGCGGCCGGCTGCACGGTGGTGGTCAAGCCGAGCGAATTGAGCGCGGTGCAGAACCAGATCCTCGCCGAGTGCTTCCACGAGGCCGGGCTGCCGCCGGGGGTCGTCAATATCGTCAATGGACGCGGCGACGTGGTCGGCGCCGAAATCAGCGCCAACGCCGGCATCGACAAGATCTCGTTCACCGGCTCCACCCTCGTCGGCAAGACCATCGCGCGGGCGGCGGTCGATACGATGAAGCGCGTGACCCTGGAGCTGGGCGGGAAAAGCGCCAACGTGCTGCTCGACGACGCCGACTTCGACAAGGCCATACCAGCCGCGATCCAGGCCTGCTTCATGAACAACGGCCAGGCCTGCATCGCCGGCACGCGCCTGCTGGTGCCTGCGCACCGGCTGGAACAGGTCAAGCGGCTGGCCAAGGCGGCCGCCGAAGCGGTGACGGTGGGCGATCCGCGCGACGCCGGCGTGGCGCTGGGACCGATCGTCACCAGCAAGCAGTATGAGCGCGTGCAGCGTTACATCCGCATCGGCATCGAGGAAGGCGCGGAGCTGCTCACCGGCGGGCCGGGCAAGCCACAAGGGCTGGAGGCTGGCTACTTCGTCAAGCCGACCGTGTTCGCCAATGTCACGCCATCGATGACCATCGCCAGGGAGGAAATCTTCGGACCGGTGCTGTCGATCCTCACCTATGAAACCGAGGACGAGGCGGTCGCCATCGCCAACGATACGCCGTATGGCTTGCAGGCCTATGTCAGCTCGACCGACCTGACGCGCGCCAACCGCGTGGCCGGGCGCCTGATCGCTGGACGGGTCCATATCAACGGCGTGCACGACGACTTGATCGCGCCGTTCGGCGGCTTCAAGCAATCGGGGATCGGCCGCGAGTTCGGTCCCTACGGACTCGATTCGTATCTGGAGCCGAAGGTCATCCTTGGCGAAGCAGCGCAGTATCCGGACTGAGGTCGAGCAGGTCGTCGACATGCAGGAAGATGCGCCTTGGGTGTTGGGCGGCCAGCGCGTCGACGTGGTTGAAGCCCCAGGCCACGGCGCCGAAGTCGATACCGGCGTCGGCGGCCGCCTTGGCGTCGCGGATCTCGTCGCCGATCAGCATCGCGTGTTCCGGCGCGGTACCGGTGGCGGCGAGCACCTTGCGTATCTTGGACGGCTTGCCGAACAGGGAGGCGCCGCATTCCACATGGCTGAACAGGGCAAGCAGCTCCGGCCCGAGGATGGCGCGCACGTTGCCCGGCGAGTTGGAGGTGACGATGGTCAGCGCCACGCGTTGCGCGTGCAGCGCAAGCAGCGCCTGACCGATGCCGGTGAACAGTTTGATGTTGCCGATATCGTCGGCCATGCGGACGCGCATGAAGCGCGCGATGGCTGGCACTTTCCATAAAGGTACGTCGTGATGCGCCATGATCTGGCGGGCGTCGAGGCCGCGCAGGACGTCCTGGCGTTCGCGGTCGAGGCGTTTGAAGCCGTACTTGTCGGCGGCCTGATCGAACACGCGCACGAAGCTGGGGAAGGTATCGGCCAGCGTGCCGTCGAAATCGAAGATGAGGAGCTTGCTGGACATAGAAAACACGTAGGGCGGATTAGCGTAGCGTAATCCGCCAATGCGTGCGCCGTCAACGGCTCGAAGATGGCGGATTACGGCGTTCCGCCTAATCCGCCCTACGTGGTTTCCCGTTCATTGATGCCGTTCGGCCGAATGAACGGTTTTTCGCTTAGTTGGCCAAGCGCTGTTCCAGATCGGCTTTCACAGCGGTCAGTTCCTTCGGCAGGTGATAAGCCAGCTTGGTGAACAGCTCTTCGTGCAGCTTGAGCTCTTCACGCCATGCGTCCTTGTCGATCGAGGTGATCGTTTCGAACTCCTCCGGCGAGAACGGGATGCCGTCCCACTTCAGGTCGCCAAAGCGCGGGGTCGTGCCGAAGATGTTCTCGATGCCGCCGGCGCTGCCTTCGATGCGTTCCAGCATCCACTTCAGCACGCGCATGTTGTCGCCGAAGCCAGGCCAGACGAAGTGGCCCTGGTCGTCGGTGCGGAACCAGTTGACGCAGTAGATCTTCGGCAGGGTGGCGGCGTTGACCTTGCCCAGCTTCTCGCCCAGGTTCAGCCAGTGCTGGAAGTAGTCGCTCATGTTGTAGCCCATGAATGGCAGCATCGCGAACGGGTCGCGGCGCACGACGCCCATCTGGCCGGCAGCGGCGGCGGTCGTTTCCGAACCCATCGTCGCGGCCATGTAGACGCCCTCAACCCAGTTGCGCGCTTCGGTGACGAGCGGCACAGTGGTCGAGCGGCGGCCGCCGAAGATGAAGGCCGAGATCGGCACGCCGGCCGGGTCGTCCCAGGCGGCGTCGATCACCGGGTTCTGCGTCGCGGCGACGGTGAAGCGCGCGTTCGGATGTGCGGCCTTGGTGCCGGACGTCGGCGTCCAGTCCTTGCCCTGCCAGTCGATCAGGTGCGACGGCGCTTCCTTGGTCAGGCCTTCCCACCAGACGTCGCCATCGTCGGTCAGCGCGACGTTGGTGAAGATGGTGTTCTCGCGCATCGAGGCCATGCAGTTGAAGTTGGTCTTTTCGTTGGTGCCCGGGGCAACGCCGAAGTAACCCGCCTCCGGATTGATCGCGTACAGGCGGCCGTCGGCGCCCGGCTTGATCCAGGCGATGTCGTCGCCGATGGTGGTCACTTTCCAGCCGTCGAAGCTCGCCGGCGGAATCAGCATGGCGAAGTTGGTCTTGCCGCAGGCCGACGGGAAGGCCGCCGCGACGTAATGCTTCTTGCCTTCAGGCGATTCGACGCCGAGGATCAGCATGTGTTCGGCCAGCCAGCCCATGCCGTCCTTGGCCGCGTCCTGGTGGCCCATGTTGGAGGCGATGCGCAGCGCGAAGCATTTCTTGCCCAGCAGCGCGTTGCCGCCGTAGCCCGAACCGTAAGACCAGATTTCGCGGGTCTCGGGGTAGTGGACGATGTACTTGGTCGGATTGCATGGCCATGCCACGTCTTTTTGGCCGGCCTTGAGCGGCGCGCCCACGGTGTGCACGCACGGCACGAATTCGCCGTCGGTGCCCAGCACGTCATAGACGGCCTTGCCCATGCGCGTCATGATGCGCATGTTGACGGCGACGTAAGGCGAGTCGGACAGTTCGACGCCGATGTGCGCGATCGGCGAGCCCAGCGGACCCATCGAGAACGGCACGACGTACATCGTGCGGCCGACCATGCAGCCGTCGAACAACGGGTTCAGGGTCGCGCGCATGTCGGCGGGCGCCATCCAGTTGTTGGTCGGGCCGGCTTCTTCCTTGGTGTTGGAGCAGATGTAGGTGCGGTCTTCGACACGGGCGACGTCGGTCGGATCCGAGCAGGCGAGGTAGGAATTCGGACGCTTTTCCTGGTTCAGCTTTTTCATGGTGCCGGCGGCGACCATGTCGGCGCACAGGCGGTCGTACTCTTCCTGCGAGCCGTCGCACCAGTAGATGCGGTCCGGTTTGGTCAACGCGGCGATTTCCGCCACCCAATTGATCAGTTTTTGTTGTTTGATGTAAGCTGGGACGTTCAATGTGGCAACGCCACCCATGACGGGCTGATTCATAGTACCTCCAATACAATTAAGAATTCTGGTCTACGCGGCAGGATCGTCGTCAGCTTGTGGCTTACGCTCGGAAGCCCATTCGAAATGGGTCGGCGGGTCACGGCGGTCTTGTCGAAAGCGCCAAGTGTATGCACTGGCGCGCAACTCTTTTTGGTGGGGAGTTGTTCATTTTTTGAGCGATTGTACACCCGTCAATAGGCGATTCGACCAAAAATGTAGGAGAATTGGTTGACTAAAGTAGTAAGCTATTCCAGTTCTTTCCGACACTGTTATTTCGCTACGAATTTCATCATAAGATCGGCTAACTCCCATGAAAATCGCTATTCTCGATGATTACCAGAACGCAACCGCAACGCTCGCCTGCTATGACTTATTGCGTGCGCACGAGGTGAAGGTGTTCAATAACACAACAAAAGGGCTGGGTCAGCTGGCAATCCGGCTGGCTCCGTTCGACGCGCTGGTGCTGATACGCGAGCGTACTACATTGAATCGGGCGCTCCTGGCCAAGCTGCCGAACCTGAAGCTGATTTCGCAAACCGGCAAGCTAGCCGGCCACGTCGATGTGGCCGCCGCGACCGAGCTGGGCATCGCGATCGCCGAGGGCGTCGGCTCGCCGACCGCGCCGGCCGAGCTGACCTGGGCGCTGATCATGGCCGCCGCGCGCAAGATCGTGCCCTACGCGACCAATCTGAAGGATGGGCTGTGGCAGACCGCGTCGGTCAATCCACAATTGAACGGTCTGGGCGTGGTGCTCAAGGGACGCACGCTCGGGATTTGGGGCTACGGCAAGATCGGCCAGTTGATCGCCGGCTATGGCCGGGCGTTCGGCATGAAGGTGGTGGTATGGGGCAGCCAGGGCAGCCGCGACAAGGCGGTGGCCGACGGCCATGCGGCGGCGGCGTCGCGCGAGGCGTTCTTCGCCGAGGCGGATGTGCTGAGCCTGCACCTGCGGCTGCATCCGGACACGCGCGGCATCGTCACGGGGGACGATCTGGCACGCATGAAGCCGACGGCACTGTTCGTCAACACCAGCCGCGCCGAACTGGTGGCGCCCGGCGCGCTGGAGCAGGCGCTGAACAAGGGCCGGCCGGGTTATGCGGCGATCGACGTGTTCGAGACCGAACCGCTGGGCGCGGATTCGCCGCTGTTGCGCATTCCGACCGTGCTGGCGACCCCGCACCTGGGTTACGTGGAGCAGGACAGTTACGAGCTGTACTTCCGCCATGCGTTCCAGAATATCGTCGACTTCGCCGCAGGCAACTGCGACAAAATCAACAATCCCGACTACAAGGCCAACGCCAGGCTTTAAACCAGCCGCAGCACTTCCGACAACGGGCGGCGCGGCTTTCGCGGCCAGTTTAGTGCGATAGTCGGCGAGCTGGCCGACGATGATGAAGGATGAGCGCGAAGGATGGCTGTGTCATGATTTTTCTTTCGGAAAAGTTGGATTAGATGATGGTGTCGACCACCCCGCCATCGACCCGCAGCGCGGCGCCCGTGGTGGCGGAGGCTTGTTCGGAGCTGACGTAGATGATCATGTTGGCCACCTCCTCCACCGTCGCGGCGCGCCGGATGATGGATGAGCCGCGATGGGCGACAACGAAGTCGGCGGCCACCTTCTCCAGGCTCTCGCCCGACTGCTCGACCTGCTCCTTGAGCATCTCGGCCACGCCCTCGGACAAGGTCGGGCCCGGCAGCACCGAGTTGACCGTCACGCCGGTGCCGGCGAGGCGCTTGGCCAAACCGCGCGAGACGGCCAGTTGCGCCGCCTTGGTCACGCCGTAATGGATCATGTCGGCAGGAATGTTAATCCCCGATTCGGAGGAAATGAACACGATGCGCCCCCAGCCGCGCGCGGCCATCCCCAACGCATAATTCCGCGACAAACGCACGCCGGACATCACGTTGGTCTGGAAGATGCGGTCCCAATCGCTGTCGGGCGTGTCGAAATAATCGCGTGGCTCGTAGATGCCCAGGTTATTGATGACGATGTCGAAATCCGGATGCTCGGCCAGCAGGCGCGCGCCGTCCGCCTCGGTCGACAGGTCGCCGGCGAAACCGATGGCCTTGCCGCCGCCGTCGATATCGCCCAGACGCTGCAATGCCGCCTTGACGCTGGCGTCGCTGCGGCCGTTGATGACGACCTGCGCGCCGGCGGCGAGGAAGCCCTTGGCGGCCGCGAAGCCGATACCGTTGGTGGAACCGGTAACCAATACTTTTCGATTGCTGAAGTTGATGTTCATAGCGTCCACCTTGTTCATAAATGGTTGGGATCCACCCGGCTGGATGGCTTGCCACCATTGTATTTATGTTGTCCGAGCTTGATAATCCATTGGTTCAGCAAATTACTTTTTGAGATAATCGAAAGATGGACCAAATCGACGCCCTGCGCCTGTTGATCGAGGTGGCGGAAAAAGGCAGCTTTTCGGCGGTCGCGCGCAACCGCGCCATTGCCACCTCGACCGTGACCTTGGCGATCAACCAGCTCGAGCAGGTATTCGGCGCCCGGTTGATGGCGCGCTCGACCCGTCGCCTGACTTTCACCCATGAGGGCGAAAGCCTGCTGGCCGACGCCCGCCGTATCGTGGCCGAATGGGATGGCGCCGTGCTACGGCTGCGCCAAGGCAACGAGCTGTCCGGGCCGATCAAGGTCACGGCCACCAACGACTTCGGCCGCTCCCAGCTGCGGCCGCTGCTGGACGCTTTCCAGCGGCGCTATCCGAAAGTGCATATCAGCCTGATACTCAACGACAGCGTGGTCAACCTGATCGACGAGCACGTGGACCTGGCGCTGCGTTACGGTCCGTTGCAGGACTCGGGCTTGCAGGCGCGGTTGCTGCTGCGTGGCAAGCGCATGGTGTGCGCCGCGCCAGCCTATTGGGACCGTCACGGACGGCCGGCCCATCCGGGCGAGCTGGCCGGGCACAATTGCCTGGTGCTGGCGCGCTCCGGCGCGCCGCTGACGGTATGGAATTTCCGCGACGGCGGCAAGCCGTTCAGCGTGCGCGTGCATGGCGACCGCCAGGCCAGCGACGGCGCCGTGCCGCGCGAATGGGCGCTCGAAGGCGTTGGGGTGATTCTGAAAAACCGCCAGGACATCCAGAAGGAACTCGACAGCGGCGCGCTGGAAAGCGTGCTGGACGATTTCGCGGCCGGGCCGATCGACCTGTACGCGGTCTATCCGGGCGGCCCGCCGAGCCGGCGCGTGGCGGCCCTGGTCGATTTTCTGGCGGACTCGCTCAGGCCGGACGCGGCCGCAGCCGGTGATGACGGCGCCGATCAGTCGGGAACGGACCCGCGTGCCCAGCTTCGGGGTTGATCGCTGAATTAATCGGTTTGTTCCGGCACTTCCGGCAAACCGGTGAGGTTGATGCGCGGCGTCGGCATGACGTGCACCTTGTTCCACAGCCCTGCCCAACCCGGCGGCCAGCCGATCTCCGGCCCCGCGTACGGCGGCAACGTCGCCCTCACCGGTATCACCGGCACCGCCGGCATGTCCGTCAGCGGCCCGCCATCGGGACGCTGCATGTCCAGACTGTACATATACCCTGGCAACAAGGCCTCGCACACGCTGTCGAACCACGCGGTGTGGTCCTCGTCGCGCCCCAGCGCCTGCGCCAGCCCCTGCGGATCGAACCTGGCCAGCGCATGGATCAGTTCCTCGGTGGTGGCGCCGGGCGAATCGCCCCAGCCCATTACCGGATTGACGTTGTAGTCGGCCCCGGAGCCATACCAGCCCTCGCGCCACGAGCGCTGCATCCAGTCGCGCTGGCCGGTGAACAAATGCCAGCGCCAGTGCAAGCCGGACGGCTTGGGCCAGGAATACAAATAGAGCCTTTGATAACCCGCCTTGTGCAACGCGCGCACCACCGCCATCAGCCGCGCGTGGGGCATGCGGTCGGGCGGCGCGCGGCGGAACAGGATCGCCTCGCCATCGGCGAACTGCACCTCGTCGGTCGACAGGTTCAGGTCGAGCGTGCGCGACTCGCTGCCGAAGCGGGCGGAGATCCAGCCGGTCAGCAGATTGACCGACGTGATGACGCCGTAGCCGCGATGGCGGTGAAATATAACGGTTCCTGGAGCGAGGGCTTTCATGGTGTGGAGACGGACAAAAGAAACCAGTGTAGACATAGTATGCCCAAGTTTCCAGCCGGCCGCGCCCTCTTTTTTGCGCTGCGGTGTGTCCGGTGGTTTGGGTTATGATGCAGGTCATTTTCCCCAGCTTGAGCTTTTATTATGACTTTGCGCATCCTCGCCACCGGCGGCACCTTCGACAAACACTACAACGAATTGAACGGCACCCTGGGCTTCGCCGAGAGCCACGTGCCGGCGCTGCTGGCGCGCTGCCGCCTGACCGTCGATGTGGCCCTTGAAACTTTGCCGCTGATGGATTCGCTCGACATGGTCGACGCCGACCGCGAGCGCATCCTGGCCTCGTGCCGCGCCGCGCCGGAGAAGGCGATCGTGATCATCCACGGCACCGACACGATGCCGCAAACGGCCATGGTGCTGGGGCCGGCCGAACTCGGCCAGACGATCGTGCTGACCGGCGCCATGATCCCCTACGAGATCGCCAATTCGGACGCGTTGTTCAACCTCGGCTTCGCCTGCGGCGTGGCGCAAACCCTGCCGCCCGGCGTGTACGTGGCGATGAACGGCAAGATCTTCGCGTGGGATAACGTGCAGAAGAACAAGGCGGCCGGCGTGTTCCAGCCGTTGTAACGTCCAGACGAAAAAAAGCCGCGACATCCAACGGTGTCGCGGCTTTTTTTGACCGAAAACCTTAGGCTTTCGCTTCGCCGCCCAATGCTTCGACGACGTCGGCCATCAGCTTGTTCAGCTCGCCCGTCATCAGCATGAAGTCGCCGTCGAAACGCTCTTCGTCGTTCTTGGTGCTCGATTCCTTTTCGGCGATCACGTCCAGCGGCTTGATGCCCTTGATCGCCAGCGACTCGGTCAGCACGAAGGAAATCTTGCTGTCCCACGTCATCGCCAGGCGCGTACACTGCTTGCCGGCGGCGATGTGGCGGCGCACCTCGTCCGCTTCCAAGGTGTGGCGCACATAGCGCACGGCGGCCTTGCTCTCGCCGGTGGCGCGCAGCTCGGTGTCCATATCGACCGTGAAACCGGCCGGGGCGTCGTCCGCCTGCAGCCATTCGGTCATCACGCCGACCGGCGAGCGCTGCACGCGCAGGCTTTCCAGCGGCAATTTATCGACGGCCTTGAGCAGCAGCTTGATCACTTCGTCGGCCTTGGCCGGGCTGGCGGCATCGACCACCAGCCAACCGTTGACCGGATCGATCCAGGTCCAGACGTTGCTGCGGATCGAGAACGCGCGCGGCAACAGTTCGTCGGCGACGCGCTCTTTCAGCTCTTTCATGGCTTTCTTGCCTGGAGCGAAACCTTGCGCTTCTTCCATCTCGGCGGCGCGGGCCTTGGCGACCTGGTTGATGACGGTCGACGGCAGCAGCTTTTTCTCGGTGCCCAGCAGAATCAGCATTTGCTTGTTCACCACGTGCACCAGGCCGCCGTTCGGGCGCGGCGTGTCCCAACCCTGGCGCAGCAACTCATTGCTGCTGGCTGGTACGAAGGAGTGGGGAGCGAGGGCGGCTTCCAGTTGTTCAGGGGTATAGGCCCAAGGGGCCGGCAGACGGTAAATCTGAAGATTCTTAAACCACATGAGTGAGTGCCTTGTTCAGTAATGCCAGGGGAGCGCCATTTTACACGGTGGCGGCCGCCCCCGACCGATTGTGGTGGGATTGAAACTATGCGAACAGGTCGCCCTGCACGCCGCGCCGGGCGTGCGTCGCGCCTTCTGGCGGCGGCGGCTCGAGCGTGCTGGCCCGTACGCCCAGCAGCCGCAGGCGCCGCTCCAGCGGCACGCGCTTGAGGCATTCGCGCGCCGCGTGCAGGATGGCGGTCGGCTCGGCCACCGGGTGCGGCAGGGTGACATTGCGGCTGACGATCTGGAAATCGTCGAAGCGCAGCTTGATGCTGATGGTGCGGCTGACATAGCCCTTGCGCTTGAGGTCGTCCGCCAGCCGGTCGCACAGCGACGTCAGGATGCCTGACAGCGCGCCCCGGTCCTGGCGCGCGTGCAGGTCGCGCTCGAAGGTGGTTTCGCGGCTGATCGACTTGCTCTCGGAGCTGGTGGAGATCTCGCGGTGGTCGATGCCGCGCGCCGTCATGGCCAGCCAGCCCGAGTAATGCGCGCCGAAGTGGTCCTGCAACAGGCCGGCGTCGGCGGCGGCCAGCTGGCCGATGGTTTCTATGCCCAGCGCGGCCAGCTTTTCGGTGGCCTTGGGGCCGATGCCGTTGATCTTGCGCACCCCCAGCGGCCAGATGCGCGCCGGAATGTCGTCGTAGCCGAGGATGGTCAGGCCGTTGGGCTTTTCCAGGTCGGAGCAGATTTTCGACAGCAGCTTGTTGGGCGTGATGCCGATCGAGCAGGACAGGCCGGTGGCGTCGCGCACCGCCTGTTTGATGCGCTGCGCCAGCTCCAGCGTTTCACCCTCGACGCGGGTGAGGTCGATATAAATCTCGTCGATGCCCCGGTCTTCGAAGTCGGGCGCGATCGACGCCACGGCGGCCTTGAACAGCCGGGAAAAATGGCGGTAGGCGTCGAAGTTGACCGGCAACAGGATCGCGTCGGGCGCCAGCTTGGCGGCCTTCATCATGCCCATGGCCGAACCCACGCCGAGCGCGCGCGCCTCGTAGGTGGCGGTGGTGATGACGCCACGGCCGACATAGTCGCGCAGGCGGGCGTAGCGGTGCGTGCCGTCCTCCTGCAACACCGGCTGGGCGTCGCGGCCGCCGCCGATCACCACCGGCAGGCCGCGCAGGTCCGGGTAGCGCAACAGCTCCACCGAGGCGTAGAACGCATCCATGTCGAGGTGGGCGATGCGCCGGGTATCGTCAGTCATGTGCCGGGTTTGAGACCAAATTACTGTGAATTCATACAGTATCCACGGAAATTGATCAGGCTGCAAGTCCGGGCTGGCCGTAACGTGCCCGGAACCACTCGGCGCTGGCCGCGTCGGCCGGGAAAAACGATTCCACCCGCAATTCATGCACCGTCACGTCGTGCGGCGTGCCCAAGGTGGCGATGGTGGTGAACAGATTGAGCTCGACGCCGTCCTTGCGTATCGTCACCGGCAAAAACGGCAATGCGCGGCGGTCGAGGTTGGGCGCCGCTCCCCTGCCCGCCACGCCGCCGATGCCGGGCAGCGCCAGCAGCTCGTTCAACAGCGTCGTGGCCTCGCTGCCGGGGCCGTCGCTCATCGCTTCGCGCTGTATCCAGTGCAGCAGGTCGGCGGCGACGTCCTGCCAGTTGTGCAGGTACTGGCGCACGCCGTCCGGATCCAGCATCAGTTTGAGCACATTGACCGAGCCGTCGGTGGGCAGGGCCGCGTCCGCCGGCAGTTCCAGCAGCCATCGCATCAGGCCAGCGGCCGGACCGTTGGCCATGGCCAGGTTCCACAGCCGGTCCACCACCAGCGCCGGGTACGGCGCCTGTTGCGCCAGCATGAAATCGAGCGCCTGGCGCACCGCGTCCAGCTCCGGATCGGACAGCTTGCGCTCCTGGTAAGCGGGCGCGAAGCCGGCCGCCAGCAGCATGACGTTTCGTTGTCGCAATGGGATCTCCAGCACCATGCCCAGCTTGAGGATCAACTCCTTGCTGGGCTGGGATCGGCCGCTTTCGAGAAAACTGATGTGACGCTGCGAAATCTCGCCCTCGGTCGACAGCCGCAGCTGGCTGTAGCCACGCTTGCCGCGCCAGTAACGCAGCGCCGCCGCGAAATCGCTGAAATACTGGTCCGGCGCGGCGGCTGTGTTCATGGCGTCTCCATCGTGTGGGCAAGTCGATAATGTAGCTCAGGCCGGCACCGCGTTCAGGAAGCCCGTCACGCTGGCCAGGCGGCCATCGCCGGCCACCCGGGCGACATCGGTGCCATGCGCCACCGGCGCGGCGCCCGGCAGGCCCAGGGTCCACGAAAAGCGTACCACGTCGTTGTGGCCGTCCGGCGTGCCGTCCAGTTCGAAGCGGTAGCCGGGGAACTGGCCCTGCGCGCCGGCGATCATGGCGTCGATGCCGTCGTGGCCGGCGCCGCGCATCATCGGGTCGACATAGCTGGCGTCGATGCTGAAGGCGCGCGCCACCAGGGCGCGGCGGACGGCGGCATCGCGTTCGTTCCAGACGGCCAAGTATTGGGTGGCGATGTCGGCGGGGGTAGCGGTATGGGTCATGATGATCTCCTTGAATGGTTGTGTCGAATCGACAGAATCCATTCTCCGGAAATCGCCATGGCGCGGCGATTACCTCCCAGGTAATCAAGTCCGGCGCAAGGCCGCCACCACCAGCACCGCGCCGACCACCAGACTGGCCGCCAGCAAGTAAATGCCACTGGCCGTGCTGTGCGTGGCGTCCTTGATCGCGCCGACCAGATACGGGCTGACGAAGCCGGCCAGGTTGCCGACCGAGTTGATCAGCGCGATCCCGGCCGCCGCCGCAGCGCCGCCCAGCATGGCCGTCGGCAGGCTCCAGAAGATCGGAAACGTGCTCAGGATGCCGGCCGTCGCCACGCTCAGCGCCGCCATCGCGATGAGGGTGTTGTCACTGTAGAAGGTGGCGACGATCAGGCCGGCCGCGCCGGCCAGCGCGGCCACCGCCGCGTGCCAGCGGCGCTCGCCGCTGCGGTCCGAATGGCGCGCCGCCAGCACCATGATCACCGCCGCGACGAAATACGGGATCGCCGTCAGCAGCCCGATCGTGAAGACGTCGTCGATGCCGCTGTTCTTGACCAGTTGCGGCAGCCAGAAACTGACGCCGTACAAGCCCATCACAAACAGGAAGTACACCAGCGCCAGCAGCCACACCTTGCCGTTGCTGAACATTTGCGCGAGCGGCATGTGCTGTTGCTGCTTGCCGTCCTCCGCGATGGCTTGTTCCAGCTTTTGTTTGTCGCCTTCGCTCAGCCACTTGGCCGAGCGGATGCCGTCGTCCAGATAGAACAGCGTCCAGATACCGAGCAGCACCGACGGCACGCCTTCAAGCAGGAACAGCCACTGCCATCCGCTTAGGCCGTGAAGGCCGGCGAAGGTTTTCATGATCCAGCCCGACAGCGGCCCGCCGACCACGCCGGCCACGGCCACGCCGCTCATGAACAATGCCACCATGCGCGCGCGCCGGTGCGCGGGATACCAGTAGGTCAAATACAGGATGATGCCGGGGAAGAAGCCCGCCTCGGCCGCCCCAAGCAGAAAGCGCAGCACGTAGAAACTGGCGACGCTGTCGACGAACATCATCGCCGACGAGATCACGCCCCAGCTGATCATGATGCGGGCGATCCAGATGCGCGCGCCGGTGCGCGTCATCAGCAAGTTGGACGGCACCTCGAACAGGAAGTAGCCGACGAAGAAGATGCCGGCGCCGATGCCGTACACGGTGTCGCTGAAGCGCAGGTCCGACAGCATCTGCAATTTGGCGAAGCCGACGTTGACGCGGTCCAGGTAGGCGGCCACGTAGCACAGGAACAGGAAAGGCATCAACCGCCAGCTGACGCGGCGATACAAGCTGTCGAGGGGATCGTTACTGCTGTCGTTGCGCCGCATGGGGTCTCTTTCTTATTGGTTCGTCGCGGCCATATCTTGACACCCCCTAAACAGGCTTGCGAGCAATTTTTCTAAATTATTTACAAAACCCCTTGCGGAACCGATAAACCAGCTTGTAGAATACGGCCTCGTTCAGCAGTTGTAGCAGTTAAATGAAACAACGCTGATAAGTTTTCTGGGTGCTTAGCTCAGTTGGTAGAGCGGCGCCCTTACAAGGCGTAGGTCGGGAGTTCGACCCTCTCAGCACCCACCAGAGAAAACGATAAAACGAATTAGGAGTGGTAGTTCAGTTGGTTAGAATACCGGCCTGTCACGCCGGGGGTCGCGGGTTCGAGTCCCGTCCACTCCGCCAACATTCCTTAAGGGCCCGATCTTGATCGGGCCCTTATTCATTTCAGCTTCAGAAATATTGCGTATGCTTGTGCGCGATGACATCCAACCTCCATCCCTATCTGCGCTTCCGCGCCCGCATGACGCGGCAAGCGCTGCTGCGCATCATCCCCAGCCTGTCCAGCTCGCTGGAAATCATTCTGCTCGGCTTCGCGCCGGTGGTGATCGGACTGCTCGCCTGCATCGCCTTGCCGGGTTTGTTCGCCGCCACGCTTCCGTGGCCGCAGGCGCTCGCGCTGCTGGCCGCGCAAGTGCTGGTGGCCACCGCGCCGGTCTGGCTGATGCGCAAGCATCTGCATCCGGCCGAGGTCACGCTGTGGAGCCGCACCTTGCCGATCAGCCCACGATTGCGATGGAGCGCCGATGCGATGGTCGCCGGCATCATCGTCGGGCCGGTGGCCGTCGCCTTTGTGGTCTCCACCGCGATCTGGTTTTATCAGTGGCCTGACTGGCTGCGGCCTGTCGCGCCGATGGCGCTGGCGCTGACGGCGCTGTCGCTGCTGCTGGCATGGCTGCTGTCGACACTCGTCCTCGCCCAACGCGTGCGCATGCCGGCGAAGCGAAAGCCCGGCCGCGCCCGGCCCGCGCCGACCTGCTACGCACCGGGGGCGTCGCGCGTGCCGAAGCCGCTATACCAATGGCGTCAACTATTCTGGCTGCCGTTCTGGCGCGCGGACGATGTCGTCGGCATCCAGCAGACCTTGCTGTTGCTGGGCGCCGCGCTCGGTGTCACGGTCTGGATGTGGCATCCGCCGCTGGTGCCTCCCGCGCTGTGGGGCGCCTGTACGGCGCTGACCTTGATGCTGCTGACCGATCGCGGAGACAAGGCCGTGGCAGAGCAGATCGCACGCCTGCGTCCCGTCGCCGCCGCCTGGCCCATCGATGCCGACCGCCTGTTCCGCGCCGCGATGGTGCTGACGCTGCTGCCAAGCCTGTGCGTGCTGGCGTGGTTCGCCGCGCTGACCTTGGGACGCACGGCCACCGGCTACAGCACCACCGTCGCCGTCGTCTGGCTGTGCTTTGCCGTCATCGCGCAGATCGCCGTTGTCGCGCTGCGCGGCCTGAGCGCGCGCGGCCGCACCGCGCTGGTGATCGGCGCCATCCTCATCTTGACCGCGATTGGAAGTGAACTATGGAATTGAATCCCGTGCTGCACATCGACCAGCTGAACTTTGAATTCGCCAGCCATCCGCTGTTCCGCCGATTCTCGCTGCGCTTGGGCACGGGCATCACCTGGCTGCGCGGCGAGAACGGCGCCGGCAAGACCACCCTGCTGAAGCTGGCCGGCGGCGCGCTGACGCCGCACGGCGGCACCATCAGCCTCGACGGCATCGGGATACACGCGCAACCGCTGGCGTACCGCTTGCAATGCCACTACTGCGGCGGCGACACGCCGCAACTGCCCTGGCTGACCGTGCGCGAGATACTCGACCTGCACCTGTCGCTGTACCCCACCACCGACGCCGCGCTGCTCAATGCCGAGCTGAACGCCTTCCACCTGCTGCCGACACTGGACCAGCCGGTGACCACGCTGTCGCTGGGCCAGCACAAGAAGATGCAGCTGGCGTTGGCGCTGGCGCTGCCGGTGCGCCTGCTGCTGATCGACGAGCCGCTCAACGGCCTCGATGTCGACGCCGTCGCCTACCTGCGTGCGCAACTGGCGGCGCCGGAGCGGCTGGTGCGCCAGTGCATCGTGCTGACCAGTCACCTCGATCCCGCGCTGCCGCTGGCGCAGACCGTCCAGTTGTAGCGCTTATAGCGATTAAGCGGCCACCTGCCCCAGCGCCGCGACCAGACGGTCGATCTGCGCCTCGGAGGTGAAGATCGACGGCGTCACGCGCACGCAGGCGCCGGAGGCGAGGCCGTCGCGCATGACGGTGAATACGCGATGCTCCCGCAACAGACGCCGGGACAAGGCGAGATTATCGGCCACCGAGACGCGCCCTTTTAAACGAAACGACGAAATCGCGCTCGTCAGGCGCGGATCGGCCGATGCCAACAGCTCCAAACCGCCCATCCCGCGCGCCGCCTCGACCCAGCGGTTACGCAGCCGATGCAGCCTGGCCTGCTTGTTGGCGACACCTATGCGCTGATGCAGATCCAGCGCCACCGGCAAGGCCAGATACGCGGCGAAGTTGACGGTACCGGTGTGCACGCGCGTGCGGATATCGTCGCCATCCGCCTCGCCCATGTACGGGTCGATATCGGCCACACGACCGCGCCGGATGTAGACGGCGCCGACGCCGACCGGCGCGCCTATCCACTTGTGCAGATTGATGCCGACGAAATCCGCCTGCAAGTCCGGGATGCGCATGTCGAGCTGGCCGAAGCCGTGCGCCGTGTCGACGATGGCGTCGATGCCGCGCTCGCGCGCCATGCGGCTGATCTCGGCCACCGGCAACACCATGCCGTTGCGGTGGTTGACGTGGGTGAGCAGCATCATGCGCAGCCCCGGATGGCGGTCCATCGCCTGCGCGTAGCAATCGATCAGCGACTGGTGGGTGGCCGGCTCCGGCATGGCGATGGACACCACCTCCACGCCGCGCCGCTCCTTCAGCCAGTGCACCGCCTTGATCATGTTGTCGTAGTCGACGTCGGCGCACAGCACCACGTCGCCGGGACGCAGTTTGTTGTAGCCGCCGATCAGCGCCAGCAGCGCCTCGGTGGCGCCACGCGTGAAGACGATCTCGTCGCGCTCGACGCCCAGCGCCTGGGCGGCGCGGGTGCGCGCCACCTCGTACTCGGCCGGAAACTGCACGCGGCCGTAGTAGGCGTTGCCGCGATTGACCTCAAGCGTGTGGCGCTCGTACGCCTCGGCCACCGGCAGCGCCATCGAACCCCAGTAGCCGTTGTCGAGCATGGCTACTTCATCGGTGATGTCGTACAGGTCCGCCACCGATTGCCAGTAGTCGGCGTCGGCCGCCAGCGACTCCGGCCCCAACAGCGGCCGCACCGGAAATTGCGGCGAAGGGTTGGACGCCAGCGCGCCGGCCGGCGCCATGGACAATATCGCCCCGGCGCGCAGCAAAGCGCGCCGGCTCAAATCAGGCTGGCTCAAAACTTCACCGTGTAGTCGATGTAGAGGTTGCGGCCATCGGTGTCGTACGGCGCGTTGCGCGAGTAGATCAGGCCACGGCTGGCCTGGAACACCGCCTCGTCCGGATACTTGTCGAGGACATTGTCGACGCCGATACGCAGCGAATGGTTCTTCGCGATCTTGTAGCTGGCCGCCAGATCGAGGAAGCGCATCGCGCCGAAGCGCTGGAAGATGTCGCCGGTGGCGTTGCCGGTGCTATCGGTCCAGGCGCCGTAGTGGCGCACGCGGGCCAGGGCGCTCCAGGCGCCGAGGTCGTAGGTGGCGCTGACGGTCGCCTTCTGGCGCGGCAGCCGCTCCTCGAACACGGTGCGCTGGCTGGCGTTGGTGGCGACGCTGGAGCGGCCGCTGTCGACCTTGGTGCTGTTGTAGTTGAACGCGGCGGTGAAATTGAGCTTGCCGTCGCCGACGCGGCTCAGGTAGTTGCCGACCACATCGACGCCGCGCGTGGTGGTGTCGAAGTCGTTGGTGAAGTAGCTGACCGAGGTGTAGCGCAGCGGATTGGCGACGCCGGCCGGCACGGCGAACGAGGCCGACGTGCTGAAACGGTCGCGCAACTTGATGTCGTACAGGTCCACCGAACCGGACAGGCCCAGCGCCGTCTTCCAGGTGAAGCCCAGCGACAGGTTCTTCGATTTTTCCGGCTGCAGCGGCTTGGCGCCCAGCGCGACGGCCAACGGATCGCTGTTCGACAGGCGGCCGGTGGTAAACACCAGCAAGGTCTTGGTGTCGAGCCCCTGGCTGGTGCTGTTGGTGTTGAGCTGGCCCGGCGTCGGCGCGCGGAAGCCGGTCGAGTACGAGCCGCGCAGCGCGAAGTCCGGCGACAGCGCCAGGCGCGCCGACAGCTTGCCGTTGAGCGTGTCGCCGAATTCGGAAAAGTCCTCGTAGCGCAACGCCGCGCCGACCGTGATCATCGTGCTCAGCGGCGCCTCGACGTCGAGGTAGGCGGCGTAGCTGTCCTGCCCCCAGCGGCCGGCCTGGCGGTCGCTGAAGCCCGGCGCGCCGTTGGAGTTGGCGTCCAGCCCGGCGGACGCGCCCGGCCCCACCGCGTACGACGCGGGGTCGCCGGCCCTGACCTTGTAGGTTTCGTTGCGGTACTCGGCGCCGAAGGCGACGTTGACCGGTTGCGCCAGCGCCGGCAAGCGCCACTCGTAGTTGAAGTTGGCATTGACCAGCTTTTCCTGCTGCGTCAGGCGGCCGAGGTAGAACGACGTCGGGCTGTTCGGTCCGAGCGAGGCGTTGATCGAATTGTGCAGGCCGTAGTCGATGGCGTTGGAGCCATACGAGGCGCTGACATCCCACGCCAGCGCCTCGCCGAGGCGGCCGCGCACGCCGGCCAGCACTTGCAGATCATCCTGCTCGTTGGTGTATTGCGGGCTGAAGCCGAGCGGATAAATGCTGCGCACATCCCATCCAGGGAAGATGGCGCCGGTCTTGTAGACGCTGGTGCTGGTGTCGGGATTGCGCCAGTTGAAATCCGACGTGCCTTCGCTGTGGCCGTACAGGCCGTGGCCATACAGCACGGTGTCGCCGGCCAGGCCCAGAGTGGCGTTGAAGCCGGCGCGCTGGCTCTCGAGCTCCGGCTGGCCCCAGCGCTGCACCGGATTGGGCACGGCCAGGGTCGGATGCGCGGCCTGGAAGGCGATCGCGTCCGGACGCTGGCGGGTGCGCGAGGTCGGGTCCGACTTCGCCGCCTCGGCGAACAGCAGCACGCGGCCGTCGTCGCCGAAGGTGAAGCCATATTTGGCATTGAGTTCGTTGGACTTGCCGTCGCCCTCGCTATATTGCGCATGGCGCGCGGTCAGCTCGGCGCCGACCGTGTCGTCGAGGATGATGTTGATGACGCCGGCGATCGCGTCCGAGCCGTACTGGGCGGAAGCGCCGTCGCGCAGCACCTCGATGCGCTTGATCG
>Ga0207655_1000874_pt1 | contig 31879 bp, 34 predicted proteins | sample KBSM44metaG_FD_184398 | JGI IMG/M metagenome (GOLD analysis project Ga0207655, IMG submission 184398) | Miscanthus rhizosphere microbial communities from Kellogg Biological Station, Michigan, USA - KBS M4-4 metaG (SPAdes) (version 2) | ecosystem: Host-associated > Plants > Roots > Rhizosphere >... | reverse complement strand
CGCGCATCGCCGGCTGCCGAGCAAGACGGCGTTGTCAGGGGCAACCGGCCAGGGAAGGCCGGTTGAGGCGAGACTAACAGGGACGTTTGTCGTAGCCGACCCGCCCGACAACGCGGGTGCAGCGAGGACAAATCTGCCGGGAGCAGATTTGAACGCTGCTTGCAGCGGCCCCGAAGGGGCGAGGCCCAGGACGGGCCGAGTAATTCCCGCAGGACAGACGGTGTTAAGCGAGGGCGCGGGTGGAGGGGCCGCGCCTTCGGCCCCTCCAATTGCCGTACATTGTGGTAGCAGAGAAATGCAGGGTATTTACGGCAATTCTTCCTGCGCGGAGCAAACAGAGATTGGATAAAAAAATGCCAGTCAGGCTTAACTGACCGGCATTACAGCCGATGGCTGCCCTGTTTAATGCGGGATGCGCAGGTATCAGCTGCGGATTTTGCGGTATACGAACAGCACCACGATAGCGCCGATAACCGCCACCACGAAGCTGCCGAAGTTGAAGCCGTCAACTTTGCCGTAGCCGAAGAAGGTGCTGATATAGCCACCCACTACTGCGCCGACGATCCCCAATACGATGGTCAGGATAAAGCCGCCGCCGTCTTTGCCAGGCATAATCCACTTGGCCAAAATACCGGCGATCAGGCCGAAGATAATCCAGGAAATAATCCCCATTTACTGCTCCTTTCTAGGCTACTGAGTATTGGTTATTGCTGAGCGGCCGGCTGCGCGTTGTTGCTGTTCGCGCTGTCGGCGTCATTCTTCAATTCTTCCGCTTTGTTTTCTGCGCTGTTCTTGATGGCTTCGGTTTTCGCCTTGGCCTGTTCGGTCAGATCGTTAGCGCCGTTGATCGCGTCATTCTTGATGGCCTTGGCCTGATCGACCAACTGCTGGCTCTGCTTGCCGGCGTCGTCTTTGAGCGCGGCGGCCTTGGCCTTGGCGTCATTGGTGATGGCGTCCGCCTGCTTGGCCGCGTCATCCTTAATGGCTGACGCCTTATCTTTCAGCTGGTCCGCCTGAGTGGCGGCCTCTTTTTTGATTTCTTCGGCGGTCGCTTTCGCTTTATCCGTCAGATCGTCCGCTTTTTTCTGCGCTGCGTCCTTCATCTGCTCCGCGCTGTCTTTGGCCTTATCCAGGTTGGCGTCAACCTTGGAAGAGTCATCACAGCCGGCAACCAACAACCCAATAACTGAGGCTAAAAGCACTTTATTCCATACTTTCATCGTCTATATCCTTGAAGAAACCATTGGTGATGGTGATTATATTTCGCCACCCTATACTAGGACAGGTTTGAGTTAAATTACAAATTTCACCTGCCAGGGCAGAGGGTTAGTTGTGCGCCTTCGCCGTTATTTTCAGCAGCGGGCCAGCGGAGATCGCTCACTATTGCGGCATAAAATCCAGCCGGTTCAACAGCGCCCATTTTCTGTGTTAGACTGGCCGCGTTTTCCTGCCAGTTTTGGTTGAGGTGCTTTTCTGAATACGCCGGCACAGCTTTCACTGCCACTTTATCTTCCCGATGATGAAACTTTCGCCAGTTTTTATCCGGGCGAGAACCCATCCCTGTTAGCCGCGATCCAGTCTGCCGTTCGTCAGGAACATGGCAGCTATATCTATTTTTGGTCACGTGAGGGCGGCGGGCGCAGCCATCTGCTGCACGCGGCCTGCGCCGAGCTTTCGCAACGGGGTGAAGCGGTGGGTTACGTGCCGCTGGACAAGCGCGCCTACTTCGTGCCTGAAGTGTTGGACGGCATGGAGCAGCTGGCGCTGGTGTGCATCGACAATATCGAGTGCATCGCCGGCGACGAAGAGTGGGAAATGGCGATCTTCAACCTCTACAACCGCATTCTGGAAACCGGCCGCACGCGGCTGTTCATTACCGGCGATCGTCCGCCGCGCCAGCTGAATTTGCGCCTGCCGGACCTGGCTTCGCGCCTGGATTGGGGGCAGATCTACAAGCTGCAGCCGCTGTCGGATGAAGAGAAACTGCTGGCGCTGCAGCTGCGCGGCAAGCTGCGCGGGTTTGAACTGCCGGAGGACGTGGGCCGCTTCCTGCTGAAACGGCTGGATCGCGAGATGCGCACGCTGTTCATGACGCTGGATCAGCTCGATCGCGCGTCGATCACCGCCCAACGCAAGCTGACCATCCCGTTTGTCAAAGAGATCCTGGGGCTGTAGCCTTTTATCTTGAAATATCGGGCACGATAACCACCGCGCCCAGGGTCGGCATTACAGAATTTCCAGCACCTGCTCCGGCGGCCGGCCGATGCGCGCCTTGCCGCCTTTCACCACGATTGGGCGTTCGATCAGCTTCGGGTGCTCCACCAGGGCGGCGAGCAACTGTTCTTCGCTCAGGCTCTCATCCGCCAGCTTCAATTCCTTGTACAAATCTTCTTTCTTGCGCATCAGATCGCGCGCGGAACCAAAGCCCAGCTCTTTCAGCAGCGTTTTCAATTGGCTGGCCGAGGGCGGCGTGTCCAGGTACAGCACCACCTTGGGGGCGACGCCGTGCTGTTCCAGCAGCGCCAGCGTTTCACGGCTCTTGGAGCAGCGCGGGTTATGGTAAATAGTGACGTTTTTCATGGCGTTCATTCCTTGTTAAATCAGCTGCGCTGGTACTGGCGGAAGCGCTGTTGCAGCTGGCGCAGCTGGTCGATGCGCGCATCGTAGCGCGCCTGTTTCAGGCTGCCGAGTTTCTGCAGCGAACTGGCGTTGCTGAGCAGGCCGATGGCCTGATCGAGATTGCCGGTCAGCGCCAGGCTCTCGGCGCGGGCGGAGAGTTCTTCGTCGCGCAGCCCTTGGGCGGCGCTGGCCTGCGCCAGCAGATCCCAGCCGTTCGGGTCGTCCGGGTGGGCGAAGGTATAGCGGTTGAGAATTTTCGACGCCTGGGCCGGCTGGTTGCCTTCAACGTAGGCGTTGGCCAGGTTGAGCTGCAGCACGCTGTTATTGCTTTGGGCGGCGTTGGCGGCCTGCAGGCGGGCAATGGCCTGCGGCGCGCGCTTCTGGCCGAGATCGATATCGGTCATCAGGTCCAGCAGCCAGACGTTTTTCGGATCCTGCGCCAGCAGCGGTTGGATGATATTGCGCGCGTCGTCGTACTTTTTCGCTTCATAAAACAGAATGGCGCGGCCATATTTGGCGGCCGCCTGTTCACGTACGTTACCTTTGCCGTAGGTATTGAGCAGCTCTTCCGTCAGCCCGTAACCTTCTGAGCTGTACATGCCCAGCGAGCGCACCTTGGCCATCAGGTAATCCTGCGATGACTGCACGATATGCTTCGGCATTTGGTTGGCGCGGTTGCGCGCATCGGAAAGGCGGCTGTCCGGCAAGGGGTGGGTCAGCAGCATTTCCGGCGGTTTGGAGGCGTAGCGCGACTGATCAGAGAGCTTCTGCAGGAAATCGGGCATCGCCTCCGGATCGAAACCCGCGCGCTGCAGCACCTGAATGCCGATGCGGTCCGCTTCCTGTTCATTCGATTGGGTAAAGCTGATCATACCCTGCTGGGTGCCGGCCAGGGTGCCGCTCAGCGCCGCCATCCCCATGGTCGGGTTAGCCATCGCCAGCAGAATGGAGCCGAGTGCGCCCACCCAGGTGAGGGGCGCGTTGCGCTGCTGATCTTCCATCGCGCGCGCCAGATGGCGCTGGGTAACGTGCGAAATTTCGTGCGCCAGCACCGAAGCCAGCTGGCTTTCGTTATCGCTGACGCGGAACAGCGCAGAGTGCAGCACTACGTTGCCGCCGAAGAAGGCGAAGGCGTTGATCTCGTCGTTGCGCACCAGGTAGAAGTGGAACGGCGTGCGTACCGAGTAGGCGCTCGCCACCAGCCGGTTGCCCAGTTGGTTGATGTATTGGGTCAGCAGCGGATCGTTGATTAAAGGGGCGCTGGCGCGCAGCTGGCGCACATAGAAGTCGCCCATCGCCAGCTCCTGACCGATGCTCAGCGTGCCGCCGGCCGAGGTGCCGATATCCGGCAGCTGATCCTGGCTTTCCGCCAGCGCCGGGGCCAGTGCGGTGGCGTTAAGCGTGCCGAGCAACAGTAGCGCTATCGCTGTTTTGGTCAACCGGATGGTCATAGTCAGGCGTTTCCCTTAAATAGTCATCTCTTAAGACGTCAGCATCAGACAAGAGTTCTTCTTTTGCGCCGGGCTCAGTGGTGCAAACCGCGCGAAAGTGCGTTGGCTCACACAATTGCCCGCACTGCGGCGCGCTGGCAACAGATCACATCATAGTCAGCCGCAGGCCGCAATGAAACTTCCTCCAGGGGAGAATCGGGCAAAAATGTTTTATTTTTCATTTCTGAATCCCTCCTGTTTGTTGTCTTAAAATAACACGGACAAAGTTTATCTGTGTTTTATTGACAACGTAAACGGAGACTAATATAGTCTGTGTTATTGAAGACAACATGACACCCAAAACTGACTATGGCGTTTATCACAACCAGCGTTGAATATGGCATCCACTGTTTGCTTTGGCTGGTCGGCGACAACCCGCGCGCCCTCAGCAGCCGCGAACTGGCAGAGCTGCAGGGCATCTCGCCGAGCTTCCTGGCCAAGATCTTTCCCAAGCTGGAAAAGGCGGGGATAGTCACCGCCAGCGAAGGGGTGCGCGGCGGTTATCGGCTGGCGCGCCCGGCGGATGAGATCAGTTTCCTTGAGGTCATCGACGCCATTGAAGGGCACAAACCGCTGTTCGATTGCCAGGAAGTGCGCGGCCGCTGCGCGGTGTTCGACGATTCGCCGCCCGACTGGGCGATATCGGGCAAGTGTGCGATCCATGCGGTGATGCTGCAGGCGGAGAAGGCGATGCGCGACGCCCTGGCGGCGCAAACCCTGGGGGCCGTCGCTGCGCGCTTCGGCCGCAAAGCGCCGCAGGGCTTCTTCGGCGAGGTCAATATCTGGATGGATGAACGCCTGGCGGAACGCACCACCCGCAGCGGCAAGCCGGCGCGCGCCAAGAGCTAATCGCGCCGCGGTAATTCCTCTTATTTCGTATTTTCCCGCCTCTCCGGAATGGGCGGGGGTTCCTCTGCGCCTGGTCAACGGGCGGCGGAGCGGGATCGTTCGTCCGGAAACTGTCACGGGCCGCCCGATGGCCCGATTAATCTGGTATTAAGGAGTTATCCAATGACGCAGAAAATCGTGATCGCCGGTTCTGGTTTCGCCGGTTTTTGGGCCGCAGTATCCGCCATGCGCGCTATCTCTCTCGCCGGCAAAACCGGGGAGATCGAAGTGATCATGGTGTCGCCGACGCCGAACGTCACCATTCGCCCGCGTTTGTATGAGGCGGTGCTGGACAACATGAATCCGGACATTTCATCCCAGCTCGCCGCCGTCGGCGTGCAGCACCTGGCCGGTTTGGTTGAGCGGATAGACACCGAAAAGAGCACCCTGACGGTGGCGCAGGCGGGCGGCAAAAACGTAACTTTGGCTTACGATCGCTTTGTGCTGGCGACCGGCAGCCAGCTGTTCGTGCCTGCGGTGCCCGGCTTTGCCGAATACGGTTTCAACGTCGATACGCTGGAAAGCGCGCAGCGGCTGGACGCCCATCTGAAGGCGCTGGCCGATAAGCCGCACAGCGCGGCGCGCAACACCGCCGTGGTGGTTGGCGGCGGCCTGACCGGGCTGGAAAGCGCCACTGAAATGCCCGACCGCCTGCGCGCCGCGCTGGGTGCAGAGGCCGATGTGCGGGTGGTGATTGTCGATACGGCGGCGGAAGTGGGCGCCGGGATGGGGGCTGAACCCGCGGTGGTGATCCGCCAGGCGCTGGAAGAATGCGGCGTTGAGTCGCGGGCCGGGCTGCGCGTTGCCGCCATCGACGCCGACGGCGTTACGCTGTCGAACGGCGAACGGATCGCCGCCAACACGGTGATCCTGGCGGCAGGCATGCGGGCAAACCCGCTGACGGCGCAGATCCCCGGCGAACGCGACGGTTCCGGGCGTATCATCGGCGACGCGTTCCTGCGCGCCCCGGCGGTGACTGGGGTATTCGTCACCGGGGATACGGTGAAGGCGGCGACCGACGACGCGGGCAACCATAACGTCATGTCCTGCCAGCACGCGATGAGCCTGGGGCGCGTTGCCGGCCACAACGCCGCGGCGGAGCTGGTGGGCCTGCCGGTGCACCCTTACAGCCAGCCGAAGTATGTGACCTGTCTGGATCTCGGCCCCTGGGGTGCACTCTATACCGAAGGGTGGGAACGTCAGGTGCGCTTCACGCGCCAGGAAGGCAAAAAGATCAAACAGGAAATCAACACCCAGTGGATCTATCCGCCGGCGGCGGATCGCGATGCCTTGTTCGCCATCGCCAATCCGGATTTCGTGATTGTGCCTTAAGCGATAAAACGGGAGCGCAGAAGCTCCCGTTGTCATTTCCCCAGCGGCAAAAAGGAGCGCTCCGGCACCACGGTTTTCATTACCAGCGTGGAGCTGAGGCGCTGAACGCCGGGCAGGGCGGAAAGCTTCTCGTCATACAGCTGCTGGAAAGCGGGCAGATCGCGCGCGATGACGTGCAGCAGATAATCGGGATCGCCGAACAGCCATGACGCCGGCTATTTTCGCCGCGTTTTGGGCGGTATCGATCTTGTTTATCATTACGCCCGGCGTGGACTGGGCCTACGTGATCTCTGCGGGCATTCGCGGCCGGGTGGTGGTACCCGCCGTGGCGGGGCTGCTGTTCGGGCACCTGCTGGCGATCGCGATCGTGGCCGCAGGCGTAGGCGCGCTGGTTGCCGGCAGCCCGCTGACTCTCACCGTGCTCACCGTCGTCGGCGCGGCTTATCTGCTGTGGATCGGCGCCAACATGCTGCGGCATCCGCCGGTGCCGGACGCCGGCGAGCGGCAGAGCTCCGGCTCCTGGATGCGCTGGGCCGGCAAGGGCGTTTGCGTCAGCGGCATGAACCCCAAGGTGTTTCTGCTGTTTTTGGCCTTATTGCCGCAGTTTACCGATCCCCACGCCGCATGGCCGATCCCGCTGCAGATCCTGGCGCTGGGGTTGTTGCATCTGGTCAGCTGCGGGCTGGTTTATTTGCTGGTGGGCTACGGCTCGCAATCGGTATTGCAGACGCGGCCGCAGGCCGCTCGCCGGGTCAGCCGCCTTTCCGGCGCGGCGATGGTGATCATCGCGATTGGCCTGCTCGCCGGGCAGGCGCTTAAATAAGCGGCGATAGGGTGAGCTCATTCGGTTTGGCTGCGGCGGTAAATGTCCGGCCGGGCTATCTGCCAGACAAAGTCCTCGCGATTCAACGCGGTGTATCCCACCTTTTCATACAGCCAGGGGGCGGTAGAGGTGACCAGCATGATTCTGCGCAGCCGCGCCATCAGCGGATGCGCCTGGCAGCACTCCGCCAGCCACAGCCCCAGCCCGTTCCCTTGATATTCCTCCAGCACGTAGACATCGCACAGGTAGCCGAAGGTGGCGTAGTCCGTCACCAGGCGGGCAAAGCCAATCTGCCGTTCGCCGTCGAACAGGCCAAAACACAGGCTGTTGGCGATGGAGAGCCGCACGGTGTCTTTATCGATGCCTTCGGCCCAGGAGGAGCGGGTGAGGTAGGCATGTATGGCGTCAATATCGAGACGTGCAACATCGGTGCTGATCAGGTAATCGGCCTGGCGCCAGTGCATGGGGAGAGATGTCATCATTTTTGCCTTGTCGGTGAGGGTGGGTGATAAGGGCGGCTATTCCTGCGTTAGGTTCTGCACTGCAGCCAATCTGTTGACTTTCTTCTTCATCGGTTATTAGTGTGAGATAAACTCATCGTTACAGGATAATCCGATGCTTTCAGTTGTTCCGTCAATCGATCCCGCTATCGCCGCACTGGCCCCCGGATTCCGGGCGTTGAGCATCACGGTCGAGGCCGCACCGATCGTGGATCCCGGCGTTGCCGCCGCAGCGCTGGCGCGCGCCTGCCGCGCCGTCAGCGGCGAGGATGCGCCCTGGGCCGAGGCGCATCTGGCGGCCTGGGCCGAGGCGTTCAAAAGCTTTGGCGCCAAGCCCAAGCGCACGCCCTGTTCCGCCGAAGCCCTGCGCAAACGCGTACTGCGCGACGGCGATATGCCCAGCATCGATCCGGTGGTCGATCTGTACAACGCGGTCAGCATTCGCTATGCGGTGCCGGTCGGCGGCGAAAATATCGCGGCTTACGTGGGTGAACCCAGATTGCTGATCGCCGAAGGGACAGAGTTGTTCGACACGGTGAAAGAGGGGGAAACTGCCCACGAATCGCCGGAGCCGGGCGAGGTGATCTGGCGCGATGATCTGGGGGTGACCTGCCGCCGCTGGAACTGGCGGCAGGGCGTCCGAACCCGGCTGAGCGCCGAAGCGAGCCGGATGTGGTTTATTCTGGAGAGCCTGCCGGCCATGCCGCTGGACGCGTTGCATGCGGCGGGCGACGAGTTGATTGACGGCCTGCGGCTGATGATGCCCGGCGCCGCCATCGATAAAAAACTGATTGGTTTCGACCTCGCCGAGGGGAAATAACCCAAACGCCGGCGCTGATATTCAGCGGCGTCGGCTTTTCCATCCCACCCGGTATTTCCCTCGGCTGCACACGCAAATCGACGGCTTTCTCTCCCCGGCACCCGTGCTGACAATGCTGGATGGCAAATGGCCGGCATGGTACAAGAATGGGTTTGAACACCTATTGTTAAAGGGTGTCGTTAGCCATTAAACATTCTCCCTCACAGGAACCGCCATGCCCGCCAGTCAAACCTCTAGGAGCACGCTCTGATGCTGGAGTTGTTATTACAGTGGTACCGCCGCCGCTTCACCGATCCGCAGGCTATCGCACTGCTGGTTATCCTGCTCGCCGGATTCCTCATTCTTTATTTCCTGCACGGCATTCTGACCCCGCTGCTGGTGGCCATCGTGCTGGCCTACCTGCTGGAGTGGCCGACCGCGCGCCTGCAGCGCATCGGCTGTTCGCGCAATTGGGCGGCGAGCATGGTGATGATCATGTTCGCCGGCATCGCCATGCTGCTGGTGTTCGTGGTGGCGCCGACCGCCTGGCAACAGGGCATCAACCTGATGACCGATCTGCCGGGGATGCTCAATCAGTTCTACAACTACGCCGCAACGCTGCCGAAGCGCTACCCGGCGCTGGTGGACGCCGGCATCATCGACATGATGGCCGAGAACCTGCGCGGCAAGCTGTCCGGCATGGGCGAGTCGGTGGTGAAGTTCTCGCTGGCTTCGCTGGTGGGGCTGCTGACGCTGGCTATCTACCTGATCCTGGTGCCGATGATGATGTTCTTCCTGCTGAAGGACAAAGAGCAGATGCTCAACGCGGTGCGCCGCGTGCTGCCGCGCAATCGCGGGCTGGCGGGGCAGGTGTGGCAGGAAATGAACCAGCAGATCACCAACTACATTCGCGGCAAGGTGCTGGAAATGGTGATCGTCGGGGTGGCGACCTATCTGGTGTTCGCGGTGCTGGATATGCGTTATTCGCTGCTGTTGGCGGTGCTGGTCGGTTTCTCGGTCCTGATCCCCTATATCGGCGCGGTGCTGGTCACCATTCCGGTGGTGGTGGTCGCGATGTTCCAGTGGGGCGTCGGCGCCGATTTCTGGACGCTGATCGTCGCCTATCTGGTGGTACAGGGGCTGGACGGCAACCTGCTGGTACCGATCCTGTTCTCGGAAGCGGTCAACCTGCATCCGCTGGTGATTATTTTATCGGTGATTATTTTCGGTGGGCTGTGGGGCTTTTGGGGGGTGTTTTTCGCCATACCGCTGGCGACGCTGGTGAAGGCGGTGATCCACGCCTGGCCGAACGAACCCTGGGTGGCAGCGGAAGATAGCTGACGGCGGAAGAAAACGAAGCGCAGCGCCCGCTGCGCTTCGTGAGGATCACTGCTGCAGGTAGCTCAGAACGATGTCGTGATGATTGGTGGTCTTGAAATCATCGAACACTTTCTCAACTTTGCCTTTGCCGTCGATCAGGAAGCTGATGCGGTGAATGCCGTCGTAGGTTTTGCCCATAAAGGTTTTTTCACCCCACACGCCAAACTGCTGCGCCACCTGATGATCTTCGTCAGACAGCAGCGTGAAGTTGAGCAACTCTTTCTCGGCAAAACGCGACAGTTTCTCCGGTTTATCGGTGCTGATGCCCAGCACTTCAACGCCGGCCTTTTTCAATTCGTCCATGTTATCCCGCAGGCCGCAGGCTTGCACGGTGCAGCCCGGCGTCATCGCCTTCGGGTAAAAATAAACCAACACTCGCTGTCCCTGGAAGTCGGCCAAATTAATTTCCTCACCGTCTTGGTCAGGCAAACTAAATTTCGGCGCTGTGTCACCGGCTTTCAATGGGCTCATCACTACTCTCCATCTTTATCATCATGCTGTGGATAGTTCACAACGCTAATACTGCCTTGCGCGTTCAATTCTGTACATAGGCGATGAAAGGCTTGCTCAATATTTGATGCGTCCCGATCGCCGGAGCTGTGCGCGGTGATCTGGATATACAGCTGCGGCGGCAGGGCGCCGCTCGCCGGCTGAGTGCGCGACACCAGCTCGGCGATGTTCATCTGGCTGGAGTCGAACAGGTCGGTGAAGCGTTCGATGATGTGCGGCGAGTCTTTCACCTCGACCTGCACCCACACGGTGGCGGGCATGGGCGGCCGCTCATGCGAGTTCGTGCGTTTCATCACAATCAGCAGCTCCAGCTCCGCGCCTTTCTGCGGCAGGGTGGACTCGATCAGGGTGATGGCGTTCCAGCTGCCGGAAAGCAGCATGATGAAGGTGAACTCTTCTCCCAGCATGGCCAGACGGCTATCTTCGATATTGCATCCGCAACTGCTGACGTGGCGGGTGATGGTATTGACTATACCGGGGCGATCGGCGCCGAGCGCGGTAATCACGAGATAGTGTTCATCTGGCTTAGGCAAAATGGAGCTTCCTGTCGTGCTCAATGGGGTTACCATGGTAAACATAAAAAAAACCGCCTGCCAAGCGCTTACAACACCGTTGTTCGCTTGCTTTTGGATAGGCAGCAAAAGTACCATGAGTGACTTGTTTGTGGAGGGGACGGCCAATGTTTACGGGAAGTATTGTTGCACTGGTTACGCCGATGGACGACAAAGGTGCTGTCGATCGCGCGAGCCTAAAAAAACTGATTGATTATCATGTCGCCAGTGGCACTGCGGCTATCGTTTCCGTAGGGACTACCGGCGAGTCCGCAACGCTTGCCCATGACGAGCACGTTGACGTGGTATTGCAGACGCTGGAGCTGGCCGACGGCCGCATTCCGGTGATCGCCGGTACCGGCGCCAACGCCACCGCTGAAGCCATTTCGCTCACCAGCCGCTTTGCCGATACCGGCGTAGTGGGTTGCCTGACGGTAACGCCATACTACAATAAGCCGACCCAGGAAGGGCTGTATCAGCACTTCAAGGCGATCGCCGAAAGCACCGAACTGCCGCAGATTCTGTACAACGTGCCTTCGCGCACCGGCTGCGACATGCTGCCGCCGACCATCGCGCGGCTGGCGAAAATCAAGAATATTGTCGCCGTTAAAGAAGCGACAGGGAACTTAAGTCGTGTAAGTCAGATCCAAGTGCTGGTTGACGATGAAGATTTCATCCTGCTGAGCGGCGACGACGCCAGCGGCCTGGACTTCATGCAACTGGGCGGCAAAGGGGTTATTTCCGTAACGGCCAACGTGGCCGCGCGCGAAATGGCGCAGCTTTGCGCGCTGGCGGCGCAGGGCAACTTCGCCGAGGCACGCCGCTTAAATCAGCGCTTGATGCCGTTGCATCAGGATTTATTTGTAGAAGCAAACCCGATTCCGGTGAAGTGGGCCTGTAAGGCATTGGGATTGATGGCAACCGATACGCTGCGTCTGCCGATGACGCCGTTGACCGACGCTGCGCGTCCGGTCGTGGAACGCGCGCTGAAAAGCGCCGGTTTGCTGTAACTCTAAGGGAAATTTGATGGCTTATTCATTGCAAAAGTCGAGAGTAGCAAAAGTCGTTGGCATCTCGTTGGTTATGATGCTGGCGGCCTGTAGCAGCGATCAGCGCTACAAGCGCCAGGTCAGCGGCGACGAAGCGTACCTCGACGCCTCACCGCTCAAGGGGCTGAACGCGCCGGCCGGCATGATCCTGCCGGTACAGAGCGGTAACTATGACGTGCCTGCCACCGCGCAGAAAGGCAGCGTCGGCAAGCAGCTCGACATTCGTCCGCCGGTGCAGCCTCTGGCGTTGTTGAGCGGCTCGCGCGGGCAATACGCCGGCGACAGCGGCACGCTGCTGCTGGAAAACAGCCCGCAGAACCAGAACCTGTGGTCGCGCGTGGTCAGCATGCTGCAGGCGAAGAACATCGCCATCGCCTCACGCCAGGACGCCGGTCAGACCCTGACCACCGACTGGGTGAAGTGGAACCGCCTGGACGAAGACAACCAGTACGAAGGCCGTTACCAGGTCAGCGTGCAACAGCAGGGTTACCAGCAGGCGCTGGTAGTGAAAACGCTCGGCCTGCAGCAGCAGGGCAAAACCGATGCGATCACCGACCCGTCTGAGATTCAACGCTACAACGGCATGATGATGAACACCATCATCGAAGGCCTGGATAAGCAGGACAACCTGGCGAGCAGCCAGACGGCGAGCCGCTTCGGCGCGCTGGACGTGCAGAGCGGCGCCGATGATACCGGCCTGCCGATGCTGGTGGTGCGCGGCCCTTACACCGTGGTGTGGGATCGCCTGCCGGCGGCGTTGGAGAAACTGGGGATGAAAGTGGGTGACCGCAGCCGTCCGCAGGGCACCGTCGCCGTTACCTATAAAGCGCCGAGCAGCAGCGATTGGGACGCCCTGGGCGTTAAAGATCCTGAGCTGACCGAAGGGGATTACAAGCTGCAGGTCGGTGACTTGAACAACCGCACCAGCCTGCAATTTATCGATCCTAAGGGCAAGCCGCTGGCCCAGTCGAAAAACGACGCGCTGGTGGCGGCATTCCAGTCCGCGTTCAGTAAAACCAGCGTTAAATAACGAAAAAGGGGCCGCGGCCCCTTTTTGTTTTGTCGGCACGGTATCGTTTGCGTCGCAGGTTTGGCACAATATACCCATCATTCTTGAAGCTACAGCTGTGTTGGCTGCGTGCACTCACCCCAGTCACTTACTTGAGTAAGCTCCCGGGGATTCCTGCCCTTGCCGCCTTGCTGTAACTCCAATTATTTTGGGTATATCACACCTGTGTGTTGAAGCGTTTTAAAACAATTCTTTATTGGAGTATGTAAGATGCAAAAGTTAGCTGAGTTGTATCGCGGAAAGGCAAAAACCGTCTACACCACCGAAAACCCCGATCTGCTGGTGTTGGAGTTCCGCAACGATACGTCAGCACTGGATGGTCAGCGCATTGAGCAGTTCGATCGCAAAGGTATGGTGAACAACAAGTTCAACCATTTCATCATGAGCAAACTGGAAGAGGCCGGCATCCCGACCCAGATGGAGCGCCTGCTGTCCGACAACGAAGTGCTGGTGAAGAAGCTGGACATGGTGCCGGTCGAATGCGTGATCCGCAACCGCGCCGCCGGTTCGTTGGTGAAGCGTCTGGGCATCGAAGAAGGCCTGGTGCTGAACCCGCCGCTGTTTGACCTGTTCCTGAAAAACGACGCGATGCACGATCCTATGGTCAACGAATCCTACTGCGAAACCTTCGGTTGGGTGAGCAAAGCGCATCTGGCGCGCATGCGTGAGCTGAGCTACCAGGCTAACGACGTGTTGACCAAGCTGTTCGACGATGCGGGCCTGATCCTGGTGGACTTCAAGCTGGAGTTCGGCCTGTTCAACGGTGAAGTGGTGCTGGGCGATGAGTTTTCGCCGGACGGCAGCCGCCTGTGGGACAAAAACACCCTGGACAAGATGGACAAAGACCGTTTCCGCCAAAGCCTGGGCGGCCTGATCGAAGCCTATGAAGAAGTGGCGCGCCGCATCGGCGTGCAGCTGGACTAAGCCTCCCGCCGCCATACGGAGCTGTCCGTTCGGGCCGCTCCGTCATCATCCCCCTCGCATTTCCAGAAAAATTCTACATTCCCCGTGCCGCTGACCATTTATAATGGCAATCAGTGGGCGAGTTTCCTACGATTACTAAAAACCTAATCTGGAGTTTACTTATGCGTTGGCAAGGGCGTCGGGAAAGTGACAATGTTGAGGATCGTCGCGGGCAGTCTTCAGGTCTGGGTGGCGGCGGCGGTTTCCGTCCGCCGATTGGCGGCAAGGGCGGCATCGTCCTTGTGGTGGTGGTGCTGGTGGCCGGCTATTACGGCATCGATCTGTCGCCGTTGTTGAGCGGCGGTGACGTCACCGGCCAGAGCCAGCAGCAGAGCGCCAATATCAGTCCGAAGGACGATGAGCTGGCCAAGTTTACTTCGGTGGTGCTGGCGTCAACCGAAGATAACTGGAAAGAAGTGTTCCAGCGCATGGGCAAAACCTATCAACCGCCCAAGCTGGTGATGTACCGCGGCGTAACGCGCACCAACTGCGGCACCGGCCAGGCGGCGATGGGGCCGTTCTACTGCCCGGGAGACAAAACGGTGTATATCGATTTGTCCTTCTACGAAGACATGAAAACCAAACTCGGCGCCGGCGGCGATTTTGCCCAGGCTTACGTCGTCGCGCACGAAGTGGGCCACCATGTGCAGAACCTGTTGGGCATCGAGCCGAAAGTGCGTCAGATGCAGCAGGGCGCCAGCCAGGCGGAAGTTAACCGCCTGTCGGTGAAGATGGAACTGCAGGCGGACTGCTTCGCCGGCGTGTGGGGCAAATACGCCGAGAAACAGCAGATGCTGGAAGAAGGGGATTTGCAGGCGGCGCTGAATGCCGCACAGGCGATCGGCGACGACCGTTTGCAACAGCAGGGGCAAGGGCGCGTGGTGCCGGACAGCTTTACTCACGGCACCTCGCAACAGCGCTATACCTGGTTCAAACAGGGCTTTGACAGCGGCGACCCCAATACCTGCAACACCTTCGCATCCCGTTAATACACCCCATGCCGGAGCCTGACTCCGGCATTTTTTTCAGGTCTGGATTCTGATGTTACAGACAATGCAACACCCTATGCAGCAGCAGGGCATCAGGCGGCTGCTGGTGCTCAGCGGTGAACCTGAATGGTGCCGACAGCAGGCGCAACGACTGGCCGCAACGCTGCCGGGCGATTGGCCGTGGGTCGGCGACAACCCGCCCGCCGGGGTGGCGGCGATGGCGAGCGGCGCGGTGCGTCAGCTGTTGGGGCAGGAGCGGCTGCATGCGGTGTTCGACGCCACGCAGGGGCTTGACGTGGAGGCGCTGGCGGCGCTGGCGGGCACCCTGCGCGCCGGCAGTTGGCTGCTGCTGCTGGCCCCGCCCTGGCGGCAGTGGCACCAATTGCCGGACGGCGACAGCCTGCGCTGGAGCGATTGCCCGCAACCTGTCACCACACCGCACTTTATCCGGCATTTGCAGCGCCATTTGGCCGCCGACGACGAGGTCACGCTGTGGCGGCAAGGCGAGGCGCTGTCGCTCGCGCCGCTGCCGGCGCGTGCGCCCTGGCGCCAGCCCGATGGGCGGCCTTCCGCCGAGCAGCAGGCGCTGTTGAGCCAATTGCTGAATGCGGCCTCCGGCATCTGGGTGCTGACCGCCGCGCGCGGCCGCGGTAAGTCAACGCTGGCGGGCATGCTGGTGGCGAATTCGCCGCTCACCTGCTGGGTAACCGGTCCGAGCCGGGCGGCCACCGACGTCGCCACTGAATGGGCGCAGGGGCGCGCGCAATTTTGGGCGCCCGATGCGCTGTTGGCGCACTGCCGCGAACAGAGCGTCAGCCAGGTGGGGTGGCTGCTGGTGGATGAAGCGGCCGCCATTCCCGGCCCGCTGTTGCAGCAGCTGGTCAGTTATTTCCCGCGGGTGCTGCTGACCACCACGGTGCAGGGTTACGAAGGCACCGGGCGCGGTTTCTTGCTGAAGTTCTGCGCCGGGCTGCCGTCGTTCCAGCCGCTGAGCCTGCAGCAGCCGATGCGCTGGGCGCAGGGCGATCCGTTGGAACGTGTGTTAGACCATGCGCTGCTGTTCAATGAGCTGCCGGAATGGCGGGCGGCCGCGCAGCAGATTGGCTTCAGCCGGGCGGAACAGCGGGAGCTGTGCGCGGAGCCGCAGCGGCTGGCGCGTTTTTATGCCTTGTTGAGCAGCGCGCATTACCGCACCTCACCGCTGGACCTGCGGCGGTTGATGGATGCGCCCGGCATGCACTTTGCCCTGGCGCAGGCGGATCACGAGGTGGTCGGCGCGCTGTGGCTGGCGGACGAGGGCGGCCTGAGCGCCGAACTGGCGCATGAAGTTTGGGCCGGGCGGCGGCGGCCGCGCGGCAACCTGGTGGCGCAGTCGCTGGCGGCGCACGGCGGCCAGTGGTGGGCGCCGACGCTGCGTTCGCGGCGCATAACGCGCATTGCGGTATTGCCGGCGCTGCGGCGGCAGGGCATTGCCCGCCGCCTGATCGACGAACAGCGTCAACAGACGCAGGGGCTGGATTTTCTTTCGGTCAGTTTTGGCTATACCGAATCGCTGTGGCGCTTCTGGCAGTCTTGCGGTTTTGAGCTGGCGCGCATTGGCAGCAAGCCGGAGGCCAGCAGCGGCTGCTATACCGCCATGGCCATTCTGCCGCTGAGCGAGCAGGGGGAGGCGCTGCGGCATGCGGCGCACAAGCATCTGGCGCGCGACTGGCGCTGGCTGCGGCAGCGCATCGATCTGCCGCTGGAGATCCCCGGCGACGACGGCGATCCGCAGTTGGCGGAGGAGGACTGGCGCGAACTGGCCGGTTTCGCCTTCGCCCATCGCCCGCTGGAGGCCAGCCTGGGGGCGCTGCAGCGGCTGCTGCTGGCCAGCGTTCTGCCGTTGCCGGCGCTGCGGATGCATCTGCAGCGGCAACTGCCGGCGGCCGCGTGTGCGGCGCAGTTCAGCCTCAGCGGCCAAAAGGCCCTGTTGCGCCACTGGCGGCACGAAGCGGCGCAGGCGTTGGAACAGTTTGATGAGCAACATTGCCGCTATTGGCGCAACTGGGCGCAATCGTTGCAATAAATTGAAGAAGTTGCTCAATAAAACCCGATTTTCCTGATTTCTCAGCGGCGTATAGTGGGCGGCAGTGGCCCGGGGCGCAGTGTGCCGGGCGGAATTTCTGATAATCCGAGGAGTCATCGATGAAACATGAGCATTTCGTTGTACAAAGCCCGGCCACGCCGGCTGCGCAGCTGATCCTGCTGTTTCACGGTGTGGGCGACAACCCGGTGGCGATGGGGGAGATCGGCCGCTATTTCGCCAAGGATTTCCCGCAGGCGCTGGTGGTGAGCGTCGGTGGCCCCTCTGCCTTCGGCACCGGCAACGGCCGCCAGTGGTTCTCGGTGCAGGGCGTGACCGAAGAGAATCGGGCGGAACGCATCGCCGAGGTGATGCCGACGTTCATCGAGATTGTGCGTTACTGGCAGCGGCAGAGCGGCGTAGGCTACGCCGGCACCGCGCTGGTCGGTTTCTCGCAGGGATCGATCATGGCGCTGGAGGCGTTGAAGGCGCAACCCGAGCTGGCCGGGCGGGTAGTGGCGTTCAGCGGGCGCTTTGCCAACTTGCCGGAACAGGCGTTGGGTGAAACCGTGGTGCATCTTATCCACGGCGAACAGGATGCGACGATCGCGGTACAGCACGCTCAGGCCGCAGCGGAAAGGTTACGGGCCAACGGCGTTGATGTCACGCTGGACGTGGAGCAAGACGTGGGCCATGCGATTAACCAGGGCATGATGAACAACGCCCTGGAGCGCCTGCATTACTACGTGCCGCAGCGTTACTGGGACGAAGCGATGTTCGGCAAACGCGGCGATCTCATCGCGTTCAAATAAAACTCAGGGCGCCGGAGCGCCCTGATGTCATTTCTTTTTCGGCCAGTCGTCTTCGTCGTCCCACTGGGCGTTGTTATCGCGGTGCGGCGGCAACTCGGGTTTGTCGGCCAGGTAGCCTTTGACGTCAACGCGGCGCAGCTCTTTGATGCCGCTGACGATCATACCGACCAGCACCAGCAGGATAATCCACCAGTAATCAGCTAACCATTGCATATTCACTCCTTTCCTTCACTGCGTATAAAACGCGAAAAAATCGATGGCAAATGGCCTTGCAGCCATTCGGCACCGGCAACCTCCCTGTCTCGCCAGGCCGCCAGCAGCAGCGCCGGCGTCAGCCGCTGTTCGAGCTCTTGCGCCAGCGGGCGGTAGCTCAGATGCCAGGGCTCCACCGCCACGCCGTCCCCTTCTTCGGTGAACGGGCGATAAAAGCCGAACTCTGCCATATGCGCCGTCAGCCACAGATTGAGCGCATGGAAATACCCCCCTTGCTCATATTCCCAGGGCTCCAGCTGCAGCTTTTGCCCTGCCGGCAGCAGCGATGGATCGTACACGTCCAGATCGCTGCCCCAGTGGTGGCGGCTGGCGCCCGGCAACGCCGACCAGCGCAGGATGGTTTCGCAACGCTCGGCGGCGGACAGCGGCGCTATGTCGATAGGCTTGCTGTCCTTATCTAATACTGGGCGCTCACCGCAGAATTTTCCATTCCAGATCGCCAATTGCCGATCGAAATCCCGGAAGGTGCTGGCGGGCTGCAGATCGAATCCCGCCGCCTGCGCCGCCTGCTGCATGGCGAGGAAAGCGCTTACCGCGGCGGGCTGCAGCCGGTGGCTGCCGCTCAGCGGCGCCAGATGCTCGGTGGCGCGCCCGGTCAGCATTTCGTCGGTGATCATGCGACCAGTTGCTCCATGATGCGTTGATACATGCGGCTCAGCAGCTGCAGATCCGAGGCGTTCACGCACTCGTTAACCTTATGGATAGTGGCGTTGACCGGCCCCAGCTCCACCACCTGCGCGCCCATCAGGGCAATAAAGCGGCCATCCGAGGTGCCGCCGGTGGTCAGCAGCTGCGGCGTAATTTCGGAGTAATGTTCGACGGCGTTGACGACTGCATCCACCAGCGCGCCGCGCGCGGTGAGGAAAGGCTGGCCGGACAGGCGCCATTCGATGCTGTAGTTCAGCTGGTGGCGTTCCAGCAGCTCTTCCACCCGCTGTTTGATCAGCGCATCGGTCAGCTCGGTGCTGAAGCGGAAGTTGAACTGCACGAACAGCTCGCCCGGGATCACGTTGTTGCTGCCGGTGCCGGCCTGCACGTTGGCTATCTGCATGCTGGTCGGCGGGAAGAATTCGTTGCCGCGATCCCACTCGATCGCCACCAGCTCATTCAGCGCCGGCATGGCGCGGTGCACCGGGTTATCCGCCAGGTGCGGATAGGCGACGTGGCCCTGAACGCCGTGGATATGCAGGTTGGCGGTGACTGAGCCGCGGCGGCCGTTTTTCACTACGTCGCCGACGCGATCGGTGCTGGAAGGCTCGCCGACCAGGCAGTAATCCAGCCGTTCGTTGCGCGCCATCAGCGCTTCCACCACCTTGACGGTGCCGTGGGTGGCGCTGGCCTCTTCGTCGGAGGTGATGAGGAACGCCAGCCGGCCGCGGTGATCGGGGTTGGCGGCGACAAAACGCTCCGCCGCCACCACCATCGCCGCCAGCGAACCTTTCATGTCCGCCGCGCCGCGGCCGTACAGCATGCCGTCGCGGATTGCCGGTTCAAACGGCGGGTTGTCCCAACGCTTTTCGTCGCCGGTCGGCACCACGTCGGTATGGCCGGCAAACGCCAGCGTTTGGCCTTCGCCGCGCCAGGCCCAGAAGTTCTGGGTGTCTTCGAAGTCCATCGCTTCGACGGTAAAGCCGATAGCCTTCAGGCGGTCGATCATCAGCTGCTGGCAACCCTCGTCATGCGGGCTGAGGGAAGGGCGTTTGATCAACTGCTGGGCCAGTTCGATAACCGGGCAAATCATGCTGTGACCTCGGAGACAAATTGCTGATAACCGTCGGCGCTGAAGCCGAGCAGGGCATGGCCCTTGCCGTCGTCCAACAGCGGGCGTTTGATGATGGCCGGCTGGGCCAGCATCAGCGTGATGGCCGCGTCGGCGTTGTCGCAGGCGTTACGTTGCGCCTCATCCAGCTTGCGCCAGGTGGTGCCGCGGGTGTTCAGCAGCGGCTCCCAGCCCAGGCGCTCGACAAAACCGCGCAGCAGCCGTTCGTCCAGCCCGTCAGTGCGGTAGTCGTGAAATTGATAGGCCACGCCCTGTTCTTCCAGCCAGCGGCGCGCTTTTTTGATGGTGTCACAATTTTTGATGCCGTACATGGTCAACGTCATGGAGTCAAAACCTTCTCTGCAACCAAACACCGGCTCAACGCCAGTGGTAAACCGCCGGAGCGGAAAATGAAAACCGGCATCCAGCATGCCGAAAAACCGCCCTGAGTTCCACCGTCCAATGGTCTGAAAGCCGGGGAAAGCGTGAAAAAGTGCGGTGCGGATCCGCCGCGGAGGATTTTGCGCGGATTCAGCGTACGTAGCCGCTGTCTTGCAGGCGTTGCAGGGCGGCGCCGTCGGCGTACACCATGCCGGTGGTCAGGCTGTGGAAACCGTATTTCTTATAGAATTCAAGCTTGTCCGGCACCGAATAGATAAACACCTTGCCGAGCGGCGCAAGATCCCGCATCACCCGGTCCATCAGCCGCCGGCCCAGCCCCTGGCCCTGAAAACGCGGATCGACAGCCACGTCGGCCAGGTAGGCGACGGAGGTCATGTCGCTGATGGCGTGGGCGGTGGCCATCAGTTCACCGTCAATAAATCCCCAATAGCAAAACTGGCTATGTTGATACACCCGCTGCATCACCCGCGGATCGCGCTCACCCAATCCCGCGTCTTCCAGCAGCCGGCACAGCCGCTGCCAGTCGGGGGTGCAGCGGTTGAGGTCAGTCAGAATATCCATGTTTCCCCCTAGCCAATGCGGTCGAGATCGGCGGCGTATTCGCGGATGGCGCGTTGGTAACTGCTGATGTCGCCATGCGACGAGGTTTCCGCCAGCAATAACAGCAAGTCGGCCACCGCCTGTTTGGTTTCGCCCAGGTTGTACAGCGTCATGGCGCGAAACAACGTCAGCTCTTTGGCCTGCGGAAACTCCGTCAACCCGCTATCGAAGGCGCTCAGCGATTGCTGATATTGCCCGAGCGCCCGGTAGGTGCTGCCGAGGCCCAGCCAGGCCTCTTGGCGCTGGGCGGCCGGCAGGTCGCGCGCCAGCGCGGCGAGATAACAGGGGATGGCCTGCTGTTCCAGCCCCTGTACGTCGTACAGGCAGGCCAGTTGGTAGTGCAGCCCGGCGTCTTCCGGCTGCAACGACAGCTGCTGCCGCGCCAGTTCGGTCGCTTCAGGATAACGGCCCAGCCTTTTCAGTTGTTCGATGGTCAGCGTAGCGGACATGACATAGCCTCAGGTGGGGAATTTTTATACCTTTGGCACGCTACTACGGAAGAATTGAGAGTACAAGGGTATAGAAGAGCCGGCCATTGATAGGATAAATACGAAAATGTGCGCCAACCCCGCTTTCCGCGGGCGGCATCGTTCCCGAACCGCTTCACTTGCTCAAAAAACAGGCGTAGAATCCGCTTCGTCTAATAATTGAGGTTGTAAAGCATTATGGTTGATCGTGAACTAGGGAACTGGAAAGACTTCATTGATGAGATGTTGGGTAACTGACACTGCGTTGAAGCGCGAGGCAAGGTGGGCTTGTTGGTTATCATTTGAAGCACCTTGGGAACGGGACTTTCGTTCGAAATAAAGCAGCATCGGTTGCCCGACGCTGCTTTTTTATTGGCCGTTATTCCGCGGCGCTTTCCGCTTTTGCCGCCGGCGCCGTTTTGCCCGGGAAGCGGCGGCGCACCAGCACAAAGAACAGCGGCACGAAGAAGATAGCCAACAGAGTGGCGGAGATCATGCCGCCCATCACGCCGGTGCCGACCGCGTGTTGGCTGCCGGAGCCGGCGCCGTTGCTGATGGCCATCGGCAGCACGCCGAAGATAAACGCCAGCGAGGTCATCAAAATCGGCCGCAGGCGCATGCGCGAGGCTTCGAGCGTCGCCGACATCAGCTCCTGCCCTTTGCTGTTCAGCTCGTTGGCGAACTCGACGATCAGGATGGCGTTTTTCGCCGACAGCCCGATGATGGTCAACAGCCCCACCTGGAAATAGACGTCATTCTCCAGGCCGCGCATCCAGGTGGCCGCCACGGCGCCAATGACCCCCAGCGGCACCACCAGCATGACCGAGAACGGGATTGACCAACTTTCATACAGCGCCGCCAGGCACAGGAACACCACCAGCAGCGAAATGGCGTACAGCGCCGGCGCCTGCGAACCGGACAGGCGTTCCTGGTAGGACATCGCGGTCCATTCCAGGCCGAAGCCGGTCGGCAGTTGGCTGACGATTTTCTCCATCTCGGTCATCGCGGTGCCGGTGCTGACGCCTTCGGCCGCTTCGCCGACGATCTCCAGCGCCGAGCTGCCGTTATAGCGCTCCAGCCGCGGCGAACCGTATTCCCAGTGCGAGGTGGCGAAGGCCGAGAACGGCACCATGCCGCCGGCGCTGTTGCGGACATACCATTTGTCGATGTCGCCTGGCAGCATGCGGTACGGCGCGGCCGCCTGCACGTAGACCTTTTTCACCCGGCCGCGATCCACGAAGTCGTTAACGTAGGTCGATCCCCAGGCGGTCGACAGCGTGTTGTTGATGTCGTCGATCGAGACGCCCAGGGTCTGCGCCTTGCGTTGGTCGACGTCGATCTGCAGCTGCGGGCTGTCGTCCAGCCCGTTATGACGCACCCGCGCCAGCAGCGGGTTTTCTCCGGCCAGCTTCAGCAGCTGGTCACGGGCCGCCATCAGCTTATCGTGGCCGAGGCCGGCGTGATCTTCCAGCTCCATATCGAAGCCGGCGGAGTTGCCCAGCCCGGTGATCGCCGGCGGGCTGCTGGCGATCACGCGCGCTTCGTTAATGTTTTCGAATGCCTTGGTAGCGCGCTCGATAATGTCGAACGAAGTGTTGGCGCCCGAGGTGCGCAGGTCCCAATCTTTCAGGCGGATAAACAGGCGCGCCACGTTCTGGCCGTTGCCGCCCGGGCCGGAGCCGATGATGGCGAAGGCCGAGAGTACGTCCTCTTTTTCCTTGGTCAGGAAGTAGTGCTCCACTTTCTCCACCACTTTAGAGGTCTGCTGCAGGGTTGAGCCGGCCGGCAACTGCACCTGTACGGTAAAGATGCCGCGATCTTCCTGCGGCAGGAACGAGGTCGGCAGTTTGATAAACAGCAGCGCCATGCCGCCGAGCAGCAGCAGGTAAATCACCATATAACGGGTGCTGGCGTGCAATACTCGCGCAACGCCGCGCTCATAGCGGTCGGTATTGCGGTTAAACATGCGGTTGAACCAGCCGAAGAAACCGCGCTTGCCGTGGTGATGGTCCTTGGCGATCGGCTTGAGCAGCGTGGCGCACAGGGCAGGGGTCAGGATCATCGCCACCAGCACCGACAGCACCATGGCGGAAACGATGGTGATGGAGAACTGGCGGTAGATGGCGCCGGTGGTGCCGCCGAAGAACGCCATGGGGACGAACACCGCCGACAGCACCATGGCGATGCCGACCAGCGCACTCTGAATTTGTCCCATGGATTTTCGCGTGGCTTCGCGTGGCGGCAGGCCTTCTTCGCTCATCACGCGTTCGACGTTTTCCACCACCACGATGGCATCGTCCACCAGCAGGCCGATCGCCAGCACCATGGCGAACATGGTCAGGGTATTGATGCTGAATCCGCAGGCGGAAAGGATGGCGAAGGTGCCCATCAACACCACCGGCACGGCGATGGTCGGTATCAGGGTCGCGCGGAAGTTCTGCAGGAACAGATACATCACCAGGAACACCAGCAAGATGGCTTCCAGCAGGGTTTTTACCACGTCATGGATTGAGGCTTTGACGAATGGCGTGGTTTCATAGGCTACCTTGGCCTCCAGCCCGTGCGGGAAGTACTGCGACAGCTCGGCGATTTTGTCTTTCACCAACTGGTCGGTTTGCAGCTCGTTGGCGCCCGAGGCCAGCTTGATGTTCATGCCGGCGGCCTGCATGCCGTTATAGCGGCTGAGGTAGTTGTAGTTCTCGCCGCCCAGTTCGATGGTGGAAACGTCGCCCAGCGTCACCAGCGAACCGTCTTTATTGACCCGCAGGGTGATTTGGCGGAACTGTTCCGGCGTTTGCAGCTGCGACTGCGCGTTGATGGTGGCGTTCAGCGCCTGCTTGTCGACCGACGGCGTGCCGCCGAGCTGGCCGACCGCCACCTGGGCGTTCTGCGATTGAATGGCGCTGACCACGTCCTGGGTGGTCAGCTGATAGCTGTTCAGCTTGTTGGGATCGAGCCAGATGCGCATGGCGTACTGCGAGCCGTAAACGTCCATGCTGCCCACGCCGTTGATGCGGCTGAGCGGATCCTGCAGGTTGGAAACGATGTAGTCGGCGATGTCCTGCTTGTCCATGCTGCCGTCGGTGGAGACGAAGGCGACCATCATCAGGGTGGTGTCGCCGGATTTCGATACCGTTACCCCCTGATTTTGCACCGCCTGCGGCAGACGCTTGATCGCCGCTTGCAGCTGGTTCTGCACCTGCTGCATCGCTTCATTGGGATCGGTGCCGGCTTCAAAGGTCAGCGTCACCGTCGCCTGGCCGGTGTTGGTGCTCTGGGACGACATGTACATCATGTTGTCCAGACCGGTCATGTTCTGTTCGATAATCTGCGTAACGGTATTTTCCAGCGTTTTCGCAGAGGCGCCGGGGTAGGTGGCAGAGATGCGCACGTTCGGCGGCGCGAGGTTCGGGTATTGCTCAACGGGTAATGAAAAGATCGCCAAAGCGCCGGTCAGGCAAAGAATGATTGCCAAAACCCAGGCGAAAATCGGGCGATCAATAAAAAAATTGGCCATACAGCGCGAACCTCGTTATGACTTGTTCTATCTTTAAGACGCATCTGGATTATGCATATCAGCGGCTGGGAAGGATCCCGGCGCTATTGCACTTTACTCGCGATGGCCGGGTAAAGCGTGGAGAAAAAAAGGAGATAATGTAAATAACGGTAGTAGAAACCTGCGATGCCGTACCCATTGCGGTTAAAAAAGGTCATTACGACATTTTTATGACTATCAACGACCTTGCGCACCCTTTGGGGCAGGGAACCGAAAATAACAGGAATCACCTCATGGCAGGAGCTCGGTATGGAAATTAATCCGGTATTCGCGCGTCGACTTTATCTGTGCTGGCTGATAAGCCATAGCGAAAGGCCCAACGTACCGCGGCTGATGGAATTGACCGGCTGGCCGCGCCGCACGTTGCAAGACGTGCTGAAAGCCTTGCCCGGCCTGGGCGTGGCGCTGCAGTTTGTACAACAGGGAGTGCGCAATAACGACGGTTTCTATCAGCTTGAAAGCTGGGGGCCGCTCAATAAACACTGGGTTCACCAGCATCATCAGGCGCTGCTCGCCGCGATCGACTAGGGGATCCCCGGCTTGCAGGCCGGGGACGCGTGCGGTTACTGGCTTTTATGCTCCAGATACATCACCGTCGCCGCCACGCGGGAGCGAACGTCCAGCTTGCGCAGCATGTTGCGGATATGCACCTTCACCGTTTCTTCAGAAATATGCAGCTGCGCCGCCACCTGCTTGTTGGACATGCCGCGCGCCACCTCTTGCAACACGTCCAGCTCCCGCTCTGTCAGCTCCGAGAAGGGATCGTGCTGCTCGCTACGCGACAGCAGGTAGTCCGCCACCGCTTCACTGATCACGTTTTGCCCCTCGGCGGCGGCGCGGATATGATCCAGCAACAGCTCCGGTTCGCTGTCTTTCAACAGGTAGCCGTCGGCGCCGGCGTCGATCAATGCATACAGATCGCTGCGCGCATCGGAGACCGTCAGGACGATGATGCGGGCATCCACGCCCTCATCGCGCAACGCCTTTAAGGTATCCAACCCGGACATGCCCTTCATATTCAGATCCAGCAAGATCACGTCCGGGGCATGCTGCTGCGCCAGGGCGATAGCCTCGCTGCCGTTGCCGGCCTCCGCCACCACGTTAAACAGCGGATCCAACGCCAGCAGCTGTTTGATGCCGCGCCGCATCAGCGGGTGATCGTCGACGATCATTACTCGGTAGTGCTTCATCACCATGAAATATGCTCCCTGTAGCAAGTAAAGCCACTCAAACGCGCCCGGGGGCGTGCTCCACAGTGGATGGACTCTTTTAACATAGTGGCGATTGGCGCCACCAACAGCTCGAGGCGGCCGCCGGCCTGCGCGCAAACGTAACGCAGGGTGGGGCAGCCGTGCGGGCTATGACGGAAACGTCAGGCAAACCTCCGTGCCGCCTGCGGCTCTCCGCCGGATGTGCAACGTACCTCCCAGCCGGGCGGCGCGTTCGGTCATGATGGTTAAACCATAATGGCCTTCCGGCTCTTCCAGGCTGGCGATGCCGCAGCCGTCGTCAGCGATGACGAAGAGGTTATCGCCGGCGGCGTTCACTTCACAGCGAACCTCGATTTCATTGGCCCCGGCGTGCTTGACGGCGTTGAGCACCGCTTCGCGCACAATCTGCAGCGCATGCACCTGCTGCTGGGCGTTGAGCGCCTGCGAGGAAAGCCGACAGTGTAACTGAATCCGCGCGGCGCTCAGAGCCTTTAATGGCTGCAGCAGCCGCTGCAGCGCCTCGTTCAGATCCGCCTCCTGAATATTCAGGCGGAAAGTCGCCAACAGTTCGCGCAGTTGGCGGTAAGCATCGGCCAGCGTGCGTTCAAAATCATCGATAATTTCCCGCGCTTGCGCGGGGTTATCGTTAACGCTGCGTTTCAGCAGCGCCAGCTGAATGCGCAGAAAAGACAGCGCCTGCGCCAGCGAATCGTGCAGCTCGCGGGCGATGGTGGCGCGTTCTTCCATCAGCAGCAGCTGTTGGTGCTGTTTTTGCGCCCGGTTGAAATAAACGGCGCGGCTCAGCATGTTGGCCAGGCTCTGCATCAGGTACGGATGCGGCGGTTGCGCCTGCGGCTGCCAGCGCAGTTCCCCCAGCGGTTTACCGTCCTGCACTATCGGCAGCGCATGCCACGCCAGGGCCTGTTCCGGTTCGCCGCTGCTGAGCCGCCACTGGCTGAGGCTGTCCGTGACGCTCAGGCTGATGCAGTGCAGCCGCTCGCTTTGGCGGACGATACGCAGGATTTTTTCAAATGCCCGCTGGTCTATCTGGTGCTCGCTCAGCGCCTGCGAGCAGCTGTACAACACCGCCAGCGTTTTGTTGGCCTGCCGCAGGCGTTGGGTTTTTTCGTGCACCTGCCGTTCCAGCGACTGATAAAAGGCGGCCAGATCGTCGGACATGGCGGTGAAGGCCTGCGACAGTACGCCCAGCTCGTTCGGCAGGCTGACATCCAGCGGCGGATGCCTGAAATCGCGCTGTTGCACGCGCTGGCTGGCGTCGACCAGCTGTTTCAGCGGCGCGACCACCTGGCGGCGTATAAAGCGAATGCAAAACAGCACCAGGCCGATGATGGCGATATACCCCAGCGCGCCGACAGTCGCCACCAGGGTCAGCTTCAGCTCGGAATAACGCTGCAGCGCAAGGACAAAATGGTCAATCTGGGCGACGTAGCCGGCGACCTGGGCCTGATAGGCGGCGCTTTGGCCGGCGCGGATCTGTTGCGCCAGCCCGTGCCAGGTTTGGCGCAGCGCCAGGTATTTTCCCCGCACTTCGGCCGGCACGTAAAAGCGATCCAGCTTCAGCAGCGCCGGCGCCTGCAGCGATTGTTGATACTGCTGCAGATGCGGCTCCAGCTCGGCGGCCCCGTTATCGAGATCGTACGCCAGCCGGTAGCTTTGCATGCGCAGCGAGCCGGCAATGTTGATCGCTTCAGCATCGCTCTGGCTGCCGGCGACGGTGGTTAACGCCAGCCCGGTTGAAATTACCGACAGAATAACAATACAAAACAGAGCCTTGGCCAGGCTGCCGGTCACAGAGCGTTTAACAAGCAATCACGAGTCCTTTTCTTTCCGACGGCAGGCGTCGTCGATTTCATTCGAAAGCAAAACTATAACTTTTGCAACTAAAATGCGCCGCGATTTGTATCAAGTTGTCAACAAAATGAAAAAATAGTCGCTGTATAATCAATTAAATAGCGTGCGCTGCCCGGAAGGGAGGCAAACTGCGACCAGGCCGGGGCCGCCGCGCGAATTTTGTTGCAAATCGCTTGCCGCAGGGGCGCCCGATCGCGGTATGATTTTCACGTTTCAGCCAATGGAAGAAGAGTTCATGTCATCGAAGATTGAGAATGTTAAGAAAGAGCTGCTGTCGGATAACTGGTACGTGCTGCATAAATACACGTTCGATTTGATGCGCAAGGATGGCCGTTCCGTTCAGCAGATGCGCGAAGTCTACGATCGGGGCAACGGCGCCACCATTTTGTTGTACAACCGCGCCAAGGGCACTCTGGTGCTGACCAATCAGTTCCGCATGCCGACTTACGTGAACGGCAATGAAAGCGGCATGCTGCTGGAGGCCTGCGCCGGCCTGCTGGATGCCGATTCGCCCGAACAATGCGCGCGTCGCGAAGCGGTGGAGGAGACCGGCTTTCAGGTTGGTGAGGTGAAAAAGATTTTTGAAGCCTACATGTCCCCCGGCGGCGTCACCGAGATCGTGCATTTCTTTATTGCCGAATATCATGATAATGAGCGGCGAGCGGCCGGCGGCGGTATAGAAGATGAAGACATCGAGGTGATCGAACTGCCGTTCAGCGAGGCGGTGGCGATGATTGCCGACGGCCGAATTAAAGATGGCAAAACCATCATGCTGGTGCAGTATCTGCAAATTCATCGGATTATGGGCGACTAGAACAGCGCTAAAAACTCCGCCGGGCGCGCGCACCGGCGAAGTTAATTTAACTACCCGTTATTCGCAGACTGGTGGCTCCGGCGGGCAAACAGGCGGTTTTGGCGGCGGGCAAACCGGTGGTTGCGGCTTGCAGCCGTTGCCCCACAGGCCGGCCAGGTGGCCAAGGGTGTCACCGATGAAGCCAACGCCTGCGCCGATAATGGCCAATCCCAGGCCGAAAGTTGCGCCATTGACTTCTTCAATTTGATTAACATTAAGTTCTTTCATCTTAATCTCCATTTCCATGATGAAACTTGAAATACGTATCTGAGATACGCCTTATTCCCTTTCTGCGAACGCGTTCGCCATTAAGGTATAAGTCTTTTGTAAAGATATTGCCAAGAAAATATGATTAGGATAAGTCTTAATTTAAGGCTCTTTCCGGTTATGGATATGTTTTTAAATGACTATTTAATTATTTCTTGCCGTTAAATTTATTTTTAATTGTAAATTAATGTAAATAAAAAGAGTTTTTTTGCCGCAGGAATATAAAAAAAATCCTATGTTTTCTGATGTTTCTAAATATTAAAAAATCTGCAGTCAACGTTTTGTCTTAATTTTCATTGCTGAGTAAGATACGCACTTATCAGGTTTTTTTGTTTCTCATTCCCGTTTTCCGTTAATTTCTTGATTGATTCTTAGGTTTTTTTATCCTGCCTCCTGGCAGGCGGCTAGCAATAATCCTATTTATTTGGAAATGCCTGTGGGGCCTTTTTAGCGTCTGTTCAGAAACTGGTTGTCGAATTTAGAATGCTCTACAATCAGTCTGTCCATCGCCGGGAATGGAGTTTTCTTTGGCTGGGCGTGATTAAGAAGAGCAGGGTATGATTTTAATCAGGAAAGATTAGCGCGCATTGCATAAGGAATGTGAAATTCATATGTCTTCAGTATGGCTAACATTTTTTACGTCTGATTTTTCCTGTTAAATACCCTTTGTTACCGATGTTTTATTGGAGTAATTAACATGATCGAACTTTCTCAGAAGGAAATTGAGCAGGTAACGGGTGCCGGTTTGCTGAGCAGCATTGCGGGCAATAATATTTTACAGGCGGTGGATCTCACTAACGCCTTCTTTAATGCCGTGGCGCCGATCGGCCAGGCGCTGAATGCGATTCCTTTTGTTGCGCCAGTGCATGAGCTGGGCGATACGCTGATTGGCGCAGGTCTGAAAATCAGCGCCGGCATCGGCCAGGCGCTGGGGGCGACTTATGAACTGAGCCAGCCTTACCATGTGACCTCTGAATGGGGCCGCGGCTAATTAACCGATGCCCGTGCCGGCCATTTTTATAAATGGCCGGCAATTTTTTGCTGAATTATATTTAAGGAAAAATATATGGCTACGCAAAACAGTGATGTTTTGGTGTCGTTTACCGAAGAACAATCAAAGAAGCTGGCTGAGCTGCGCGACACGGGTCAATATGCCGATGGCTACCGTTATATCCGTGATATCGTGCATGAAGCGCGGGTGGCCTATACCGGTAATTTGCCGCCGACCGCGGTTTATTTGTTCGGTGACGAACATGCGAAAGAATTGATTAAGCTGGAGACCTGGATTAGCGACGTGGTGGGCATCAACGCCGGCGATAATTCGGCATACAGTGAATTTGTACGCGGGTCCACCAAGATAGCTTCCCTGCTGCAGGGCAAGCCGATTTCCGAAGCGACCTTCCAGCAGGCTTCCGATGCGTTGGCGCTCACCGTGATCAATGATGCGCTGTCCCACGGCGGCATGCAGACGGCCGGCGACGTAGTGAACACCGACGTGTCTCAGGCATTGGAAAACCTGGGGCTGCCGCCTGCGGGCTGGGCCGGGGTGCTGGGGGATGTCTTCCCGCCGCCGTTGGGCTTTGGCGATAACTATGTGCAGGTTTCCGATCCGGCCGATGGCCTGCTGCCGTTTCTCGGCGGGCTGACCGCGGCGCTGACCGCCAACCTGGTGGGCGGGGTGGGGCGCCTGGCCGTCGATATCGTATTGAACAAAAACGGGCTGGTGACCAATACGCTGGATCTGTTGCTGACCGGCATTCTCGATCCGGTGCACGACGCCAGAACGGTTAACGGCAGCATCTTCTCCGATCACCTGTATGGCGGCTACGGCAACGATCATATCTCCGGTGGCCGGGGCAATGACTGGCTGTATGGCAAAGACGGCGACGATATCCTCGACGGCGGCGCCGGCGCGGATAAAATGTACGGCGGCGGCAACAACGACACCTATATCGTCGACGATATTCGTGATGAAGTGCATGAAAACTACGGTGAAGGCCTGGACACCGTGCAGTCTTCGGTCAGCTATACGCTCGCCAAGAACGTTGAATATCTGGTGTTGACCGGCAAGGACAACATCGTCGGCACCGGCAACGAGTTGAATAACTTTATCGCCGGCAACGACGGCAGCAACGTGCTGAAAGGCGAAGCCGGCAACGACATTCTGTCCGGCGGCGCCGGTAATGACATGCTGTTTGGCGGCACCGGCGACGACGTGCTGATTGGCGGGGTTGGCGTCGATCAGCTGTCCGGTGGCGAAGGGGCCGATACCTTTATCTTTAACAGCTACAACGAATCGCGGGCTTCGGCTCCAGATTGGATCACCGATTTTGTCAGCGGCACCGACAAAATAGACCTGTCGGTGTTCAACACCGGTGAAGGCTTGCAGAAGGTGACTTTTGTCAGCGAGTTCAGCGGCAAGGCGGGTGAAGCGACCCTGACTTATGATCAGGCGACCAACGTCAGCGATCTGGCGATTAACATGGGCGGTGATTTTACCAGCGCCGATTTCCTGGTGAAGATCGTTGGGCATCCGCTGCAGCAGGTTGATTTTATCGTATAACCTTCAGCAGATTAATGAAAAACGGCCGCTTGTGCGGCCGTTTTTTTTGCCTGAAGTCAGGCGCCGGGTTGCTCCGGCGGCGCCAGGCTGACCACCCTGTCGGCCGAGGCGATGGTGGAAGGCCGGTGGGCGATGATGATGCGCGTGATCTTCAGCGCCGCTATCGCGTTGTTGATGTGCATTTCGTTGGCCAGATCGAGGTGGCTGGTGGCTTCGTCCA
>Ga0207655_1000873_pt1 | contig 31893 bp, 32 predicted proteins | sample KBSM44metaG_FD_184398 | JGI IMG/M metagenome (GOLD analysis project Ga0207655, IMG submission 184398) | Miscanthus rhizosphere microbial communities from Kellogg Biological Station, Michigan, USA - KBS M4-4 metaG (SPAdes) (version 2) | ecosystem: Host-associated > Plants > Roots > Rhizosphere >... | reverse complement strand
CACCGCGAAGCAGGTATCCGCTCAGGTCGTGATAGTGAATGCGCTGCATGATGACCACAATGGGCGTGGTCTCGATGGCCAGACGGGAACGGATGGTTTCATTGAAGCGGGTGTTGACCCCGTCACGGATGACTTCGCTATAAGCGTCGTCAGGTTTTACTGCATCGTCCAGAATCAGACAGCCCTGCCAGCCCGGCTCCATATGCCCCGCACGAAAGCCGGTAACCTGACCGGCAGCAGACGAGGCATAAACGCCACCACCATATTCCGTCCACCACATGGCTTTACTGTCTGCATCATCGCGCAGCGTCATTGGCCACATGGCCTGAAAGGCTGCGGATTTCACAATGCTGCGCGTGGTTGATGAGTTCAGTAATGCAAGGTTGTGGGAATAAGACAGATGCATAAAACGGGCGCGACGGTTCAGCGCCAGCCCACGGCCCATCATGTTGATAGTGGCCATCTCCGTCTTGGTATATCCGGGAGGAACATTGATGATGAGTCGACGGATTTCCCCGTCAATCACCCGATCCAGCGTTTTCTGAATAACCTGATGATGTGGCGCAACAATCATTCTGCTGCCGGTGCGCTGCTTAAAGAAGTAACGGGTAAAATAGAGCCCGTCTTCTTCACACTCTATACGGCGGGCAGCGTTCCTGAATTCAGCAGTCGTCATCCTCCAGCATTTCCCGGCGAGCCTGCCGGTATTCCTCGCGTGTGAGTAGCGCAACCTCAAGCGGGCCGCCATCTTTACCTGTCAGTGATGTCGCGGCCTGCTCACGGAAAGCCTGAACCGTAATGTGTTTGCCGAGCAGTTCGAGGTTTCTGACTTTGTCAGGCCACTTAATCTTTTTAAGGATGCCGACCATCTCCCGCTCTTCACCGCGACCATCAAACATCTCAGCCAGATCAAATCCGCTCAGATACCGACGCCAGGATGCAGGCCACTGCGATACAGGTTTTATGCTCATGTCATCTTTCATGATGTCGAGCACGTCCATCTGGTCTATCTCAAACAAGCGCTTCAGCACATAATCAGCATCAACATCGATCCGATCATTGCGCCTGGCTTTTAGTTCAGCGATTCTTATCTGGACGCTAACATTTGCTAATAGGCGGGCGCCCTGTTCATTCGCGGTCTTTGCGCTGTACCCTGCCCTAATAGCTGCTTGCGTGGCGTTCAAATCAATCAAATACTCTCGACAGAACATTTCTTGTTTGTCGTTGAGTGCCATTTTAAAATTCCAGGGTTTGATAATGTCTGAAGATAATAAACGTTCGTCCAAAAATGCCGGTGATGCTGCTGAATACTATGTGGCTTACATGCTTTCCAGGTTGGGTATTAGTGCCGCCTTAACAACGAGCGGAACAAATGCCGTCGACATCATTGCTACTATCAACGGTTCCAAAAGCATTAGCATTCAGGTAAAAGGTTCATGGGCGAGAAGCGCACCACGACAATGGACAGTTGGAAACCACTCGCCAGTTACCTCGCCTGATTTTTTCTATGTTTTTTGTAATATGTCTGAAGATATTAGAAACAACATAGGGCCCGAAATATTCATCGTCACAAGTAAAGTCGTAAAAGAAACATCGACATGGCACCACAAGGTCCCTCTATTCAAAATATCTAAAGACCAAGAGCAGCAATTTAAGGATAGATGGGATCTGATTTTGGATGTTCTGACAGCGCATGCCCCCTGTTGAACACATCATTCAAAGTTGCGCATGAGCCAAATCTAAATCAGCCATCATCATTCAACAGCCGCCTGAAGGCGGCTTATGAGTATTCAATTTTAATTATCGCACCGCGCTGGAAAGAGCGATTGATGTATTCGTGCAATCAGACGATTCAACAGTATTGATTGTCCTGTCAAGGCGGACCATGCACTTTTCAACTGTTAAACCACCACGTCCATCACTGCTGATATTTGTGACGAATGGACCCGCTTTGCTCGAACAACCTGTCATAGTGACAGCCGTAAGAATCAGAGATGCAGCCAGTAATTTTCTCATTCCATTTCCAGAATTTATTTATGATAAATATTTTATCGACATTGGGACAAAAAGCTTTATTACACGTTCAAACTCTTACGCCCTCGCTTACTCCCATCACTTACATCAAGAATATAATCAGACTTAACAGGGTTAGGACTTCTGCCGCTCTCGTTCGATTTTTCGGATGGCGGCCTTATCGCGGTTACACTGTTCTACAATGCTAAGCAGTCGTTCATTTAGCTCCAGACTCTCTCCCCAGGTAAGCGACTCTGGAATAGGCGGCACTTCGCAGTCAGCCAGCAGACTTGATGGTATTGGCACTGGTGGTACCTGAACGTAATTTTTCGATGTGCTCGCGCAGCTGGTCAACAGCATGATGAGGAACAGGCTCAGAGGCACATTGGTTGCCTTTGACAAGCTTACGGATAACCACCACCCTGCGTTCGCTTTCTGCATGGCTGGCCTGTTTATCATTCTGGGTTGCCCGCGCAATGTCGTTGAAGAGTTTCGTCGTTTTAAGAACGTTATTCGTGATAGCTTCCGCTGAGGCTTTTTCTCTTTGTAGCCGATTTTTCTGCTCGTTCAGACGGGCATTAGATGAGGACTGAAGCTTCACAGTGACACCAAGCCCTGCTGCAAGAACGAGCAATAGCACAATGACGATGACATCCCACTTGATTCTGCTAAAGGTCATCGCCGTTCTCCGTCAGACATAGTGCACGCTCAGTTTCACGGCGGTTCATCAGCCCTCGCCACTTCCTGCCGCCAGCAAAGACCCAGCGCCGCAATTCATTGCACGCACCTGTCGTGTCGCCTGCGTTCAGTTTTCTCAGAAGAGAAGACCGGGAAAAAGCGTCAGTACCGGTGTTATAGACAAAGCTGTAGAGTGCGGCGCGCCGGTATTCACTGAGAGAAACGGTAACGAGGCTATCAACTCTCTCCTGAACAGATTTGAGGTCAGCACGCAGCCGGCTGTCGCATTCCTGATCGGTATACGTTTTGTGTCTGACAATATCCGCACCGGTGTGTCCGTCACAGACGGTGAGTACGCCAGCAACATCCTGGTAAGGCACATAACGCCGCCCTTCGAGCCCATCCGCGCCACCGAGGAGTGTAACTGCGAGGGTAAATGCACCCGCACCTGCTGTGGCCAGCAGCCTTTTACGCAGATCAGGGGATATAGCCATAAATCAGCGTGCTACATCCCGTGGCTTGCAGCGCAGAGCGCTGATTTCAGCCAGTGTCGCTTTACGCCTGTAATACCAGTTAATGGCACAGGTGACGAATGCCATGCTAATACCGACCAGAACGCCCACAGCACTCCATTCCTCCGGACTGAAATAGGTAAGAACACCATGGGCTATCTCACCAGCAGAGGCGCTGTATGCAATACCGGTTGTCAGTTTGTTCATCAGAATTTGCCGCGAAGGGAGTGAAAAAAGAAGGCCGGAGCTGGTGGATGAACAGGACACAGGGAAGGCATCCGGCCATAAAAAAAGCCCTGACAGTGATGTCAGGGCTGAATAAAAAATCTCTCGAGGGTCAGTTACCCATCGTTAGAGCTAAACTAACACAAATAATGGAAAAGTAAATAGCATACTATAATATTGTTGCCATTTTTATCGCTCACTATTTAGTAATGCGCGACAGCTGCTTTTCTGCCCATGCCTCTTCCTGATGTAGTACGGTAATGAGAAAATCAAGAAGTTGTTTTATGCTTTTGTTCCACGTATCTGCCGAAAGAGCCTGAGTGACCTGGCATACGGCTTTGAATACAGCAGTCGAAGGTATGCGTTGAACCCCCCTGCCTGAACAACGCCTGCAGGGCTGATAAACCGGCACCCCCTGAAACCGGGTTAGCGTCCGGTTAACAGAGTGGCCACGGCCTTTACAGTCTTTGCATGCAGCCCGCAGCACACCCTTACCATCACATTTGCAGCAGCATTTTCCTTCCCACAGCCCGGTACCATTGCAGGTATGGCATGACAATTCCGTATCAGGACTGCGCGCGTAATCGAGGAAGGCGTGGCATGCTATAACTGTGATGACGGCCTTAAGCTCCTCTTCCGGGAGTTTTGTGAGTGCAGGATAATACACGGATGCCTTAAGGCCTGCTTCGGCCAGAAGCCTGATGGCCCGGTTTCTGTCATGAGAGCTAAGATTCATTTTGCCAAAAAAAGCGGAATACCCGAGAGGCGCGCGCTTCAGTGTCATGCCAAGTGCGGCCATAACATCGCTGCCAGTCACGGCATCAGGTGACAGGGATGAGCGGCGTATAAAAGGGGTAACGGAACGCGGGCAATGATATTTAACAGCGGTTTCAAGTTTCATTGTAATGACACTGTGCCGGTAAGAGGTTACCGGCACTTTGCATGACATCCCATTCAGATTTCTGAATATCTTCAGGATCGACCTATAGGATGAAAGATGAATTTCTGTAGCATTTTTTCTTTTGGGACTTCATGCCTTGCTTTGCCCGTTTCACGGCACCACATATCAATAAGTGCCTCCCCCGTATGATGTAAAGGCACAGATCCTCTTTTCCAGCCAATTAGCGTAGAGGGTACTACATGCAACTCTTCAGCTATGACCTGCAGCGAGTGACCTTTCCGATTTAAATCACACAGGATCCTAAACCAATCTGTTTTATGAGTATTAATCACAGGCATTTGAATAACATCCTCAACTTCTGAAAATTACATGTATAACAGCTGTTTAAGATTGCTTAATCCAAGCTTATTAGCACAGTTTTTCCGGTGTTGGTAAAGTGTCTTAAGAGTGATGCCGAGAAGAGAGGCCTGTCTGGCTGCGCTGACTCCGCTGATAAAGCTTTCTAAAATCGTCATCTCACGGGCAGACAGCTTGCACTTCATTTTCTGAAGATTTTCACTTTCCATTTTGAGTTGTATTACATGGCTGACATACGCTACCGGAAGGCCTGGATGGAGAATGAAGTCGAGATCTGTTATCCGTTCGATAATTCTTTTCCTCTGGCAGGTAAGAGTATCATTTTTATCAGTAAAAATGATGACGCTACCACCCGATCCAAAGGTCACCTTTACGAGTAAACTAACCCATTCAGGAAAAAAGTCATGTCTCGAAATACATATCAACGAAAGGGCGTAATTCCCATGAAGAAAGGCGGACTGGCGGTGTGTCAGCTGAGCCAAGTTTTCAGCAAATATCGTTTTTTTACTGCACATCAACCCCTCCCTCTCAATCAGATAAAATAAGCCCTGATGAAGAATATTTTCCTTGCCTACGACAAGTACGCAATTTTCACGACGAAACATCCTATTTAAACCCCTTCCCACCCATATTCAGCACAAAAAGATAAAGGAGTGCGGCTGACATTCAAAGCACTAAAATTCATGATCCCGCAATGTATTTTCGGAATCGATCACCTCAGAAACATCCCTTAACATTCCAGTATTGGGAGTGATGAGTGAATGGGTTGCAGAGAAGCTATGATACGAGTAATAACGATAATTAATTTAAGAACTGTGCCTAGGCAACTATCTTAACTTCACGTATTTAAAATTCATTTTAATGATTTTTATCAGAATGACGTGCTTACAGGTCACTTACACCCTGATTTGAGATGTAAGTCTGACGATGGCTCACTCATAAACGGCCAGTGACTTACAGATAAAATCACCAGCGCCCGGCAAAGCATCACGCTTTACGGTATGCTGGCGTGCCTGGTGAGAGATGTAGCTGGAAGGCTGATGAGGAGTTGTGACAGGATAACAATAGGATAATAAGTAATTTTAATATTGAATCTACCTTGCTTTATTTCTTTGCAGGCAGGAGAACATGTAGCGGGTGAAGCTATGTTTACTTACATTTCTTCTTCATCTGCCACCGGTAGCTTTTCAGTTTTATATCATCATGTTTTAAGGGGAAAAGATAGGGTTTGGCAAATTGAGCAAGGCATACCATTATCTTCTGATCAATTTTCCACTTTGAGTCAAGTTTAACAGAAGTACTTCCTAAGTATTTCTCCTCGCCTTTTTCATTGCGACTATAATAAGAAAGGTCTACTTCTGTGTAATACCATGTATTGTAACTTGTCATATCCCTATAGCCTGTAATTCCATAAACAGGAACCATTTTCTCCGTACTCACTATTTCATGCTTATCGCTATCATAAAATTTTGTGACTTCGTTATGGATCGACGTGACCCCATGAATGGGTGATTTGTATGTGTAACTGGTGGTAAATGAACTGACAGGGTCTATGTCAATTTTTATAACTTGCTGAACATCACCAAATGTTGATCTTAAATCATAGCCGTTTGCTGTCAGTGACTCGCTGATTGCTTCTTTAAAAGCAGCATAAACAACAGAGTGTTTTTTAATTACTTTTTCACTTCTGGGTATGATTGCGTAAACTCTTGCTGAATCAGGAATGTTACCATAGAAGCTGATGGTGATGTCATCCTTTGCGGGAAGGAATAAAGCACAGCCACTGAGCATGACTGGAATCAATACAAGAGAAACTTTCGTTTTCATATAAAACCTCCATCCAAAAAAGCATTTTATATGAGCAAAACATTCATTTTTCTGAAAATCCCCATTCATCATCTGCCTTTACGAAAGCATTCAGCACGAAGATTACTAGCGAACACAATTATCAGCCAGGGATATAAAGGTAAATGCAGAGGCAATTGCAGAACAATTCTTTGACCAGAAATCAGCTATGATGAACCTGTTTGCTGCCGCTCTGGCTTAATCTGGTAAGATTGCCGGAAAGGTCGAAGAGCCACCAAATGCAACATAAATATCTGCAAGATTGCTAAGCTGATTAAATCGATTCTGATCCAGTGAAAGTTCAGCATCACGTCGATTTTCCTGCGCATTAATCCATTCCGACATGGGTTTTGCACCCTGACGATAACTCACCTCACTTACACGTTCTGACTGGCGCGCCAGCTCAAGCTGCTGACGGATTAGCGTTTCCTCGTTAAGAAGCTGACTATGCTTTGAAAGTTCATTCTGGATACTGCTCATGGCTTTATAAAGTTCCTGCTTATATTCCAATAATTGCTGTTCGTAACTGTTGCGGGAAATCTTCACATCCATCCTCCGCTTTCGCCACTCCAGTAATGGCAGCGTCAGATTAGCACTTACTGAACCTAAAGGATTTTGCAACAGGTTAAACAGTGCAGTGCTTCCTGAGCCAATTGAGCTGGTAAGATTGAACGAGGGGTAAAAGTCGGCTCTGCTCATGTCCACGTTAGTGAGTGCTTCACGCAGTTTCATCTCCTTCGCTTTAATATCAGGTCGATGCATCAGCACGCTGGCAGGTACATTGTTATTGATTTGCGGCAAATTTCCTTCAGGTAACATCGCAGGTTCAATCGCAGACTTTCCCGGTGCGGTTCCTGTCAGTACAGCGTGCTCATTAAGCAGAATGGTGCGTTCATGCTGAAGAGCAACGATACGTTTTTCCTGTTCCAGTATATTATTTCTGACATTTATTACATCCTGAGATGAAGTGGCGCCCTCGCGAAAACGAGTATTTGCGAACCGTAGCATCTCTTGAATTTGGTCAAGCTTTCGCTGACTGGCATTTATCTGCTGGTTAACCAAACCGATACGCCAATAGTTTTTACTCGCTTCGCTAAGCAGGATTAAGCGTGCATAACGCAACTCATCTTCTGTGGCCTTACGCCCCCATGTTGCAATATCTCGCTGATGTGCAACATTTCCCCAAAAATGCAGTTTATAGACGGCATTTAAGCTGGCGGTGTCGCTATGTTTCCATTGGATTGTACCATTAAGTCGCTTATCAGCACCTAAGCCTGTATCACCAGACAGAAGCAAATCTTTTGAGATATGTGCTTTTTCCTCATCAAGTTTTGCCCTGTCCAGACGCAGCATTGCTAATGCAACGCCAGAGTTACTTGCCATGACCTGACGCAGCCAGTTTTCAAGCTGGGGGTCGTTAAAGGCTTTCCAGTCAAAAGGTGCCAGCTCGCCATTGAAATTGCTCTTCTGCCAGCTGGATGGATAATCAACAGAGGGGGCATGATATTCACTTTTCATCCTGTGTGAGCAACCGGTAATCAGCATTAAGAGAAGGCTCAAAGTCGCGTAAGATTTAATTTTCATGAATTAATCACTGGCCAGTGAAGCGACGGGATTCATTCTTGCCGCTTTACAGGCAGGAAGATAACCAAAAATCATGCCGATTAAGGTTGAGCATAAAAAGGCTATGGCAGCAGCCTGCCAGGAGTAGATAGCAGTATACCTCTCTCCGGCAAGAAGGTTCAAAAGTGGAGCAGCAATATAAGACAGCGCAATACCGAGTATACCGCCACTCAGGCATACCAGTAACGCCTCGAGCATGAACTGCTGCATGATGTCGTTTTGGCGTGCGCCTGTTGCCATGCGCACGCCAATTTCATGAGTTCGTTCAGTAACAGAAACAAGCATGATATTCATGACACCGATACTGCCAGTTAACAGTGAAATGCAGGCAATCAGCAGGTTCAGAATATTGAGAGTCGTCGCAGTGTTTTTAATAGACTTTTTTACCTGTTCGGCGTTAAAGAGATGAAAGTTTTTAACGCCGTGTCGCTGAGTTAACAGCTCATCGATCAAACTGACCGCAGCAACATTGTCATAATCATCCTTTAGCCGGACGCTGATGCTGCTAAGGTCAGGTTTGCCAGTCATGCGATACATCACTGCACTATAGGGCATCCATACGTTAATGCTGTCAGGGGCATAACTTCGATTGTTGCTTTGAGCTATGCCGACAACTCTTAACGGAACGGGTCCAAGAAAAATTATCTGCCCGAGCGCTTTTAAACCGCGCTCATCAAACAACACCTTACGGGTATTTTCATCAATAATGATTTCCTGTAAAGCGTGGCGATCGTCACTGAAGGTCACCCCCTCCAGAATTTTTATACCCATCACGTGAAAATAGTCGCGTCCGACACCGTTAATCAGGGCACTTGCGGATTTATCAAGAAACCGGATGTTATCGGAGAGAGTAATTTCCGGGCTTACGCTATCAGTAAACGTCTGTTTCATTAACGCATCAGCATCTTCAGTGACAAGCGCACGACTTTTATCCGTGCTGTCATAGATCGAATGGCGACCAGGATATATGTTAATGACGTTAGTCCCAAGCTCACTGATGTTTTCCAGCACCCTCTGCTTTGCACCTTCCCCCAGGGCCATCACAGACACTACAGAAGCGATGCCAAAAATAATTCCAACCATGGTTAGTATTGTCCGCAGGCGATGTCCGTTCATTGCCTTAAGCGCCATGCGCAATGATTCCCTCGAACGGTCCAGTGCGTTCAGCCAGGGCTTTTGCCGGTTGCGAGAATGTACCAATTGCGCCTCGGTTGACGCTGGATAACTGCCACTGTCTGAAATGATTTCTCCGTCTCGTAATTCGATAATTCGTCGTGCATGACTAGCCACTTGCATATCGTGAGTAACGATAACCACGGTGTGACCGCGCTGATTTAATTCGTTCAGAATAGCCAGCACCTCCTGTCCGGAGCGGACGTCGAGCGCCCCCGTGGGTTCATCTGCCAGAATAACCTCACCCCCGTTGATCAATGCACGAGCGATGCTGACACGTTGCTGCTGACCACCTGAAAGCTCTCCGGGTTTATGGTGCTCACGACCTTTAAGTCCAAGCTTTTCCAGCAATGAGGCCGCTAAAAACCTGCGTTCAACACGCCGGATGCCAGCGTAAATGGCGGGGATCTCAACATTGTCCAGTGCACTCAAATCTGGCATCAGATGATAGCGCTGAAAAATAAATCCGACGTGCTCCCTGCGAACTTTTGCTAATTCATCCGGTGACAGGCGCGCGACATTTTGCCCACCAAGAAAATAATCACCGCTATCAGGCACATCCAGGCATCCCATAATATTCAGCAGGGTCGATTTACCTGAACCTGATGAACCTATAATCGCCACCATCTCGCCTGACGCGATGGTCATAGTGACTGAATTCAGAACCCTCAGTGCCTGACTACCTGTGCAATACGTCCGGCTGATATTTTTGAGTTCAATAATATTTCTCATAACGCCTGCCCCTGCCTGGAGGCGTCATCATCTGTTTGAGACAGCACTACGACGTCCCCGGCACTTAATCCCTCAAGAATCTGAACATCTGTGCTGTTTGTAATTCCTGTTTTAACTGCACGGATTTCCAGCTTGTGGTTCTGAGTCAGCACCTGCACCTGATGTGCATTTCCATCAACTGTATAAACAGCCTGTCTAGGCAGCAGCAGCGTATTTTTAGCTTCGGAAATAATCAGCGAGACTTCCGCATTCATTCCAATACGAAGCCGGTTATCTGGATTGGGCACTTCAAGCAGCGCATTGTAGTAAACGGAACCATTATGGGAGGCTGATCCGGAAGAAGAATTCCTGTCAGAAGAACCGTCTTTCATCAGTGATTCCGGGGCGAGTTCAATGTTTTTGAGTGTTGCTTCGTAATGTTTATCTGGTTCAGAGAAAATTGTAAAATATGCTGTCTGTCCTGCTATGACACGAGTTATGTCGGCCTCAGAAATTTTCACATTAACCGTCATGACGTCGAGTTGTGCCAGTTTGATAATCGTTGGCGTGCTCTGGCTGGAGTTAACCGTCTGTCCCTCTAAGGTAACTAATGCGATAACAGTGCCATTCATTGGCGCAAGCACGCGGGTATAACCGAGGCTGACCTTTTTATTATCTACGTCGATTTGCGCCTTCAGGAGTTGCGCCTTCTTTGACGTTAACTCCGAACGACAGGTTATAAGCTCCTCTTCTGCCGCTTCAAAATCCTGACGTGAGCTGGCATTTTCCTTCAGCATCGCTTTTTGACGTCTAAAACGCTGTTCGGCACTTTTTAACTTTGCCTGTGCAGACTGCAGACTGGCTCTTGCTCCCTCAAGCATAGCTTCAGCATTACGTAAATCATTACGCTGCGGCACATCATCAATGCTCGCAATCATTTGTCCTTTGACAACGTAATCACCCTGCTTTACATAAAGTGACTTAACCTGTCCTGATGCCTGAGCGCCAACGTCAACGCGCCTGATGGCGTCAATCTGGCCGGTAGCCAGAACTGAGTTTTCAATGTTACCGATTCGCACAGCATCCGTAATATATGCCTGAACCGTTTGATGACGAATGAAATGTAGTAATAAGGCAGCAATTATGATGCTCATCACCACACAAATTGTCAGACTGCGGCTTAGAAGAGGTTTAGATGACATCGGCCAGGGTTTCCATGATGATACTGAGCGGTGGTCTCATTCATCATTATCTTCCGGGAGGGCTTTCAGTATTCTGAATTACTTCTCAATATGTGGCGAATAAAAAGCAACCTCTTCGTGTAATAACTTAGTACTTACCTAAAAAATGATTTAACCCAATGATTTCATTTAGTATATTCTGGGTTTTAAAATGTGTTTACGATTTGAATTCATAACTTAAAACTCTGTTTAGACCAGTGTTCTTATGAGGACTTAATTTGCTACCACTTAATGCCTGAAATGATCATAACCATCTTAACTAACCGCCCACCGGTCTAAAAAACAGATCACTTAACGCCAATGAGGACACCTATCCCACATTGGGATGTGATCACCAGCATGAGCAAACCAATCACCCGTAATGATAAAATTATTCATTTCTCTGATAGCTGACGGTGTCGGAAAGACTTTACCGTAAATAACAAATTTCGCTATTTGCCCATTGCAGACATTAAGCATCCACAGCCCACTATATGCCAGAAACGAACGACCAGGCAGCACTACAGTAGTGTCCATGGTTACGTGATGAAACAGATGACGAATAGTGTTGTTTTTACATAAGGTAACAGCTGATTCTGCAGCTAAAAAGAGGGAATAAACATGGGAAGATTTCAGGATAAACGTCTACTGATCACGGGCGGCACCAGTGGCATGGGGCTGGCAGGCGCTCAGCGGATTGTTAGTGAAGGTGGTCACGTAGCCATTACGGGGCTCAATGAAGAAAGGCTGGAACGTGCACGCAGCCTGCTTCCTGCGACATCACTTATTCTGAAAAATGATGCGGCAAGCGAAACTGACATAAAAAGGCTTGAGAAAGCTATCAGCGGCTGGGGTTCACTTGACGGAGTATGGCTTAATGCCGGTTTTGCAGAGGTTGGCTCACCGGAATCTGTAACGGCAGATTCTTTCAATCGTATGATGAATGCTAATGTGCGCGGCCCGATGTTACAGCTGGCAGCTCTCTCCAGATTACTCAATTCAGGTGCATCCGTTCTGGTGACTTCATCCTCATCTGTATATGAAGGAGCGGCGCTGACAAGCCTGTATGCAGCGACGAAAGGTGCCGTTATCGCTATGGTCAAAAGCTGGGCAGCTGCGCTTGCTGAACGCGGTATACGCGCCAACACTTTGGTGCCAGGCCCGATTGAAACCAATTTCAGGCACTTTATGCCAGAAGAGTCTCGTCAGCAGTTTGAAGATTTTGTGGTAGGCCAGGTTCCTTTAGGGCGTGCAGGAACAGCAGAAGAGGCCGCTGCAGTTGCACTTTTCCTGCTGTCCGATGACGCATCCTATGTTACCGGCAGCCAGTATGCTGTAGACGGCGGGCTGGCACATTACTGATCGCTTCCCAGAGTGAGTTACGAGTAACGTCCGCTATTCGCTCATAGCGGACCTTGCAGCACGTATGTCCGCTTTGTGCCAGAAGCGGACGTTCAGGTTTGTTTCTTTGAAGAACAGCAGTCATGGCTTTTAGCAAACTATGTCATACATGACTCATCATCAGAAGGCGTACACCAAAGCCGATCAACAGCAGGCTGAATGCAAACTGCTGTGTCCGCTGGAAACGACGGTTTTTTTCTAAAAAGCGCCCATATAAAACGCCTCCCAGGGCATAAGCAGTATCAAATACAAATCCGATGATAAGCAGAGCTGCTCCAAGTAAAAAAAACTGAAAAGGGACGTTCCCTTTATCGGGAAAAATGAACTGCGGCAGCAAAATAGAAGTAAAAAGCAGTGCCTTAGGATTAAGCAGATTAGTCAGCAGTCCCTTAACAAAATAGTGAATTCCCCTGTGGATACGGATTGACTTATGCGCATCAGGAGTGTGAAAAAAGCCCGCCGGACGTAGCATTTTCACACCCAGCCAGAACAGATAAGCCGCACCGGCATATTTTACGATTTCAAAAGAGACGGGAACAACCCTGAACAAAGTTCCCAGGCCCAGCGCGGTCAAAATAACGTGGCAGAGCTTGGCCGTGCCCAGCCCGAGTACCGTCAGAAAGCCCGCCCGTTTCCCTGCCGTTGAGCTGGTCTGCAGAAGCAGGATCATATCGGGTCCTGGTAAAGAAAAGATAAGCACCAGCGACAGTGCGAATAAATAATAATCAGACATAGGAAACCTGTAATGGGTTGAAGTTGGGAAAATTCTATCGTTAAAACCCAGGGCAGGTCCTTGCCATTATGAACAGATAAATGTTAGATATTGGCATTATATTGCGGTAAAAAATAATAAGTGATTTGAATATGCCAAATTTCAAACTCGATTCATTTGACAGAAAAATACTCTCTGCGCTGCAAACTGAAGGCAGGCTTTCTAATATAGAACTCGCAGAAAAGATTGGTCTGTCTGCATCCCCCTGCCTGCGCAGAGTAAGGAATCTGGAAAAACAGGGGATCATCAGAGGTTATACCGCTAATGTTGACAGAGAACAGGTAGGACTGGGGGTGACCGTCATGGTTGGGCTTAAAGTCGAAAAGCACGATCATGAACAGGCAATCCAGCTCAGGCAGGCGCTTGCACGACTGCCAGAAGTGATCTCAGCTTATCTGGTTTCCGGAGAGTCAGACTTTCTGTTACACGTGGTGGTACCTGATTTAAAAGCATATGAAGTTTTTCATACAACGGTGTTGCTGCAGCTTCCCGGCGTACGCGATATCAGAAGTACTTTTGCTATACAGGTGGTAAAAGAACCGGCTCCCCTGCCACTTGGTCATATCGCCTGAGATGTCAGGTCTGACAGCCATTATTCCGGTTGGCATTTTTTTCCGGCTCTTGATACCGCCCAGGAGTTACATCAGACCGGGTAAGCAGCTGAGCAGCGCACCAGCAAGAACATCAGGAAGTTGAAAGCGCAGCGCGATCATTCGTTGCCTGAATTTGTTGGGAGCTTTGTTGAAAGTCGCTTTCTGAAACTTCCGGGCGACATCCCCATTATGGTGCTGAAGGCGCGCCTGAAAGCCGTTTCATCGCCGTACCCGCATGCACTGGCAATCTGAGAAATGGTTTTGCCGGGGCTTTCCATAAGTACGGATGCCGTTTCGATGCGAACCCGCGTAATGAAGTCTTTCGGGCTTTCCTGGACGAGCATTTTCATTTTGCGGTTAAGCGTCCGGGTCGTCATATTCAGGGCTGCAGCAAGCTGCTCTACAGTCATTGCAGGATTCTGATAACGAAGCAGGTTCTCTGCTTTAGTCAGCAAAGGATGCCTTGAGTTGAGGAATCCGGCGGGCGCATAAATTTGCTGTGACAGAGGCTGGCTGTCAGCAACAGCCATGTCAGCGGTCAGCTTTGCCAGTTCACTACCTGCGTGACTGCGAACCACGTGTATAGCCAGATCAACCCATGAAAGTGGTCCGCCTGCGGTGATCACATTGTCCTGTTCGGCCAGAGCTTTACCCCATACAGGTTTTGCCATCGGATAGCGTTCCGCAAAAGTTGGATATAACCACCACGTTGTGGTGCATATCCGCCCGTTGAGTAAGCCTGCCTCACCCAGCACAAAGCCCCCTGCACAGGCTGCGGCAACACAGCTTCCCTCTGAATACTTTCGTCTTATCCAGCCAGCTGCACTCGCTACGGCAGCTCTGTCAGACGGGAACCTTTGCTCATCCAGCTGCATACCGCTGGCAATGATCAGCCCGAAGCTGTCCGGTTCATTAAATGAGCCATCACTTTCGATAATCCGTCCCTGAACGTCCCTGACCGGCTGCCCGTCAGCGGTAATCGTCCTGACGTCAAAAAGAGGTGTATCCCTGGATAGCTCTGGGTTTACCGAAGGATTTTGCACGATTACCTGATTCGCCAGCCAGAACATATCAGCCAGACCCGCAAGCGCCGAACGCATGCTGCCCGGAAGTGCAAGTAACGCAACACGCATATTTACCTCCAGTAATGGAAAATGTCTGATTTTGCATCTTACCTGTCATTTATGACGCTACATACCCTCTTTTAGAGTGATTACACTGGCTGAAATTCAGAACCGCGGGGAAAACACAGTTATGTGGATGAAAAATGTAATGTCCGGCGCGCTGCGAAAAGGAGCTTTTATTTTGTGTCTGTTGTTAACGCACAACCCGCTGCTTATGGCACAGGATGGGGGTGTAAAAAATATCGTACTGGTTCACGGTGCCTTTGCTGACGGCTCTTGCTGGTCTGACGTCATCTCTCTGCTGCAGGACCGCGGCTACCACGTAACGGCTGTTCAGAATCCCCTGACTTCATTGCGGGATGATGTGGCTGCAACTGAACGCGTGCTGGAGCGCCAGAATGGTGACGTTCTGCTCGTTGGTCATTCATGGGCAGGTGCCGTGATAACGCAGGCCGGTAATGCCAGCAACGTCAAGGGACTGGTCTATTTATCCGCCCTTGTTCCTGACAGTAATCAATCCGTATCTGATGCACTGGCGCAATTTCATGCGCCCATGAAAGGTATGGAAGCCGATAAAAACGGCCTCATCTGGCTTGATGAGCCCGGGCTGTATCATCAGGTTATGGCTAATGAGATAAGCATCAAAAAGAGCCAGCTGCTCGCTGCTGTTCAGCAGCCTGTCGCCGCTGCCGCCTTTCAGGAAAAAGTGAAGGAAGCCGCCTGGCGAAAGAAACCCTCCTGGTATCTACTCACAGAAAATGACAACGCGCTGAATCCTTCAGTACAGGCCGGTTTTGCTCATGAGGCCGGCGCTCGCATCTCGCGGATTCGCTCAGATCATCTGTCCATGATTTCTCATCCCGAAGACGTGACCGCACTGATTATAAAGGCGGCGCAGAGTATTCACTGACCCCTCATCCCAGGAAAATATGCAATGAAAATTCTCCATCTTGATTCCAGTATCAACAATGAATTTTCTGTAACCCGACAGCTGACGGCCGAAATAGTGAAACAGCTGATGGCTGCCGGTCAGGAGCATCAGCTCACTTACCGGGATCTTGTAAAAGACGAAATCAGTCATCTTACCAGTGAGATTGCTGCAGGATTCAGGCCTGTTGCCGGTCTGCCGGTAGCTACAGCCCGGCTTGAATCTGAACGAAAGTTATCAGACTCTCTGGTCTCGGAGTTCCTTGAAAGCGAGGTGATAGTTATTGGCGCGCCAATGTACAACTTTTCTGTTTCCAGCCAGCTGAAGGCCTGGATGGACCGGATTGCCCAGCCAGGCAAAACCTTCAGCTATACCCCAACGGGACCTGTCGGTCTGGCTGGCGGAAAAAAAGTCATCATTGCCTCTGCCCGGGGTGGTTTTTACACCGGTACGTCACTGGAAGAAATGGACTTCCAGGAAAAATTCCTTTGTAAGTTTCTGGGCTTCCTGGGCATCTCGCGCGTTGAATTTGTTCGTGCTGAAGGTACATCTAAAGGCGATGAAGTAAAGCTCAGAGAAATTTCCCGTTCGTTGTCCCTGATACCCCAGGCCATCAATGCTGTTTCTGCCGTTAAGGAATAAATCATGCTGCACGCCGTAACGCTTACGTACCTGACACAACCCGATGCGATTTCTGCTCAACTTGACGCACATAAGCAATGGCTGGTCAGGGGATTTAATGAAGGGAAAATCCTTTTTGCCGGCCCGCTCGGCAACGGTGCCGGCGGCTATATACTTTTTCAGGGGGATAACGTCAGCGATATTCATAACTTTCTACAGGAAGATCCCTTTATCATGCATAGCATTGCAGATGCAAAAGTAATGAGCATTGAGCCGGCGTTATGCGCCCATGGGTTCCCTGAGAAATGGGCGGAGAAAGCCCGTTTTATCTGATCCTGGCTAACAGTAAAGTGTCCTGAAACCTGTGAAATAAGTCTGTCCCAGGTATCTTCAGGGCGCTTTTACTTTACACTGCTACGTCCGCTTTTCGCTCAAAGCGGACCCTGCCCTTCAGAGCAGCACATTTTCTCTAAACATGTATTAAACCTGTAAAACTTCCCCTACCCGCCTTGGGACCCATTGCTTAGATGCTTTTTGTCGCTGATTTCTCAGGGAGCGGCCAGTTATAAGTAGCGGCGGAAGTGCCGCATCGGTAGCTGCCGGTATGTGAGCATTTTCGCACGGGAAGTTATTCAGCCGGGGTATTGTTCCTGTATCACTCACCAAAGATACCCCTGGATTTGTTGCCCCACAGTCAGCAATTTGTCGCTACCCGACGCCGCAGTGATGGGTGAACCCGCTGTTATCCCTCGTCTGCCTGCATGATCAGGGTTGCCGGCTGAGTCTATCTGACACCGTGGTGTGAAGTGCCACGAATCGGTAATGCCGGTCAACCTGATATTTTCAATAAACGCATTCGTAACACCGACATTGCGAGCAGCACAGGCGTGCCCAGCATAACAATGCCGGTTGCTGACCGGGGAAATTTGTCTCTTGGATTATCGTCAGATGGGTTGCCGAAAGAAGATCGTCAGTTAATTAGCCATGCCCTGGCTATAGAGGCTATCCTTCAGCGCTAAATTTTCTGCTCAGGAACCCCTATGTCTGATATTGCAGTTTCAAGGCGTTCTCCTTCGGTATTTTGGGGAGCGACCATCATTTGCGGCACCGTGGTGGGTGCAGGCATGTTCGTTCTGCCGGTCGTGATGGCCGGGGCATGGTTTGTATGGGCATTACTGATACTGACTTTTAGCTGGGTCTGTATGTTAATCAGTGGTCTGATGTTTCACCGTGTGAGCCAGCACTATCCTCTGGATACCGGATATGACAAAATTGTCCGTGATGTGTTAGGCCGTAACTGGGCTGAAGTAAATGGCCTGAGCCTGGTTTTCGTGCTGGGCATTCTGACATACGCCTATATTTCAGCTGTCGGGCCTGTTTATGATCACTCGCTGAGCAGACTGACCGGCAAAACGGTTTCATCATCCGAAGCCAAAGTTATGTTAAGCCTGACCGTGGCTGCCATCGTCTGGTTAGGCACCAGCAGCATTGGCCGGATAATGTCTGTTCTGCTCATCACCAAAATTGTTCTGTTACTTATCCTGTTTGGTGGATTATTTACTACCGTGAATGCCGACTATCTCCTGGACAGACAGAATCCGGCGGCATCGTACTGGCCCTACATGCTCGGCATCGTGCCATTCTGCCTTGCCTCATTCGGCTATCATGGAAACATTTCTGGTCTGATTAGCTATTACAATGGCGATCATCGACGTGTGAAAAGATGCCTGTGCACAGGCACCGCCGTGGCGCTGGTTATCTATCTTTTCTGGATAATCTGCACGATGGGTAACCTTCCCCGATCAGCCTTTCCTGAAATTGCCAGACAGGGCGGCGACATTGCGGCACTGATGCACGCGTTTAGTCTGCGCGGTTATACTGCCGGAATGTCGCTGTTGTTCTCAATATTTTCACATTTTGCCGTTATCTGTTCGTTCGTGGGTGTGACAGCGGGTCTTGTGGATTACATCAGTGATCGCTTAACTCTCCCACCGACCAGAACGGGACGCCTTAAAGCTACAGCGATCACGTTCCTGCCACCACTGAGTTTATCTCTGCTTTTTCCGGATGGGTTTGTTACGGCGATTGGTTATGCCGGGTTAATCGCGACAATATGGGCAGTGCTTGTTCCGGGGTTACTTCATCTGAAAATGCGATCCTGTCACGACTCAGGCTATCAGAGCGGCCGGTGGGATGGGGTTCAGTTGAGCATGATTATGGTATATGCCGCCCTGAACATCCTTTCATGGGCGCTGAGTGAGTTTGATCTGTTGCCAGTATTTTAACGTCATCACTAAGGTTTGCCGGCATCATCATTTTCTGCAAAACAGCCTGTAATCAGATGAATAAGCCGGTCAGGAAGCATGCCACGTTCTTACTGACCGGTTGGTTAACAGCACACTGTACGACCGTGAACATCGCAGTCAAAATCCCGTACTTAACTATCTACCCCGCCACCAGCTTTGTATTAGCTAATAAAGGTCAAATTAGCAGTTCTGATTGATCCCCCTTATCCTCAAATCACAATGACTTCTGTAAAATAACCTCCTGCATAAACAGGCAGATATGGCATAACATCATGTACTGGCTTTGCTGCGTTGCATAAATTGTTAAAAAGGAGTTAAAAAGGCCTAACTCAAAAAAACAGGATATACAATGCGCCTCTATCACGGCACATCATTCAGTGCATCACAGAGCATTATCAGCTCAGAGAAAATCCTGCATCAGATAGAACGTACCTATGATGAATCATCACTTTTTCCCACGACAAATGGTCTCGTCTATCTGACGAATAATATCGGTTATGCGATATACGTGGCTAACAAAGAAGCCATATTTCGCAGAGAGAATTTCTTCTCTGTTTTCGAAGTGGACGTGGATGAAGGCGAACTGCTTTCTGACTTAGACCAGCTCGATTATGTATGCAGAATAAAACGTGAAGACGCTGCCCACTTCACCTGGTCAGACTCACTTGAGAAAGCACAATCCTGTTGCGTCGCCCGGAGCCTTCACCTGATAGCAGACATCAGAAAACAGTTAGTTTTGCCTTCTAACATCAACCTGGAACATCAGTTCAGGCCACTGACGCGGGAACTCATAATGCTCAGAAAAAATGGTGACCATCGTAAAGCATCTGACATGCTTCGTGGGCAAATCTGGCACACCTTCTCAGGTGCAGACGAGCAGAGTAAGTAAATGAGGTAACACTAAACCCGCACGGCAAAGGCCTTTCTTGTCTGACTGGCTGAGAACGCTGGACGTAAGGACTGAATCCGCCAAAGGTATTATTAATCACTCCGGGTGATTCATCCTGTACACGCGCTCAGCGTAAAAGCCACAAACCAGCCCTTTACAGTAAACGCGCGAAGCAACAGCCTTGTATCTGTCCGCAAAATAAACTTCGCGTGATTTATTTCAATCGCTCTTCCGGCGTTCGCCATTTCAGAAGGCGTTGCAGTGCAGTTTCACCCTGCATAAATTCTCTGGCAGCTCTGAGGCGTTCTCTCAGTTGATCCTGAAGTGCAGTCTTACAACCCTCAATATCTTTTTCAGCATCCCTGAAAAATTGCTCAATACGCATATCTTCTGCCCATTTAGCCATGATGACCTGCAGTTCATTCACACTGGTTTTATGCGCCTCTTCCTGCTTACGGATAGCCTCACGTTTTTTATACTCGACCATCTGCTGCTCCATCCGTACCCGATGGGCTTCAGCGCGTTCCTTTTGTGCCTGAACCTCCTTTTTCAGAACAGGCAGAGCGGCCTGGACGGCTTTAATGATTTTCGGTATCTGACTTATCAGGCTGCAGGTTTTAGTTTGAGAGAAAATTTGATGCCAGCCTTCAGACTCATAAGGTGAGTAGAGCTGCAGCCTGAATCGGCCACTCGGTATATGCCGCCGGCTGGTGAACCCCAGCTGGGCTGAGTTTTTACCGCGTGACCAGTTAATCATTCTTTCATCCCGCACATAACGCCCTTTCACCTCCTTCACTGGCACCTCTTCCGTCATCTCAACCAGTGAGAAGCCAACGCTTACGCCTTCTGTACTGATGATGCTGGGGCCTGAGGGCCTCCACAGCGCCGGGTACAGATAATTGCAGGTTCCGTGTTCAGCGAAAATGATATCTCTTCGACGAAAGCAATCTCCCCGTTCAGCCAGCCTTACCAGGAACCCACTTCTCTCAGCTGCTGCAAAAAACTTCAGCATGAAAGCTTCAGCAAAATTCAGGCCCGTATCTGACGTATTCATGTCCAGAAGTTTGCGTTTAGTGGGTTTGTAATACCCCAGCTCAGTGACAGATGATTTCAGCAAAATCTCTTTGCTGGCAAAAAACAGCTTCGTACCCTGAGCAGGATGGGATGATGACTTCGCCCTGCGCTTTAGAGCGGGTTTATAACTACCGGATGCCAGCTGCTTGTTCACAACATGTAATTGCGGCGTCACGTCTTCCTGACCGTCAATACTGTCACGTATGGGTGCTTTTAGAGGAGGCAAAGGGGGAATGGCTGGCGCATTACCTTTGGCGACCGCACGCCAGTAACCGTCTAAGGGACGCGGGATCTGGAGCTCGATACATCTGACAATGAGATGGGACTCGCTCATTTTAAGATCTGCAGCGATGAACTTCGCTGGTTTTGACCAAACCAACTTATATAGACACTGTCTATCGCTTGGAAACGACATGGCATACTACCCCTCATCCTTATCGATTAAGTTAGCCGAAAGTAAAAGCTATTTCCGCATAGACTGACTGTGTTTGTACCTTCACTATTGGTTTTCAGGCAATAAAAACGTCCTACTTCTTCGAAAAAAAGTACTCAATAGCACCTGTTTACCAGTGACTGACAGAACAGTTATTCGATAGATATGGTTGAATATGCAGGATATTAAATGGTATCGAGTAAAAATTAAACAGAAGCAAGTAGTGATTTACTGTTGCCACGCTGGATAAAGCGTGATAGATCAATTAAAGAATTTTAAGTATCCACTATCTTTTTTTCCAAAAAAAACTGTACAATCAACGATGATTATAAAGCATGTTGTGCACTGAATATCAGAAAAGCTCTTTTTAATCCACATTAAACTATAAATATTTATTACTTTCAAATTATCCTTATGAACATTAAAAAAAAACTTAAAACCATACTTGAAACTTCTTCAGTTGAACCTTTTATAAGGCATATAAGATTTCCGTTTTATAAAAATCTCACAGAAGGCAGTAGAATTGATTTTAAATATCCGATTACGGCATTGGTTGGACAAAATGGGACAAATAAAAGCTCAGTTTTGAGAGCATTATATGGTTCACCCAATAACTATTCCTTGGGTAACTTATGGTTTTCAACGGATGTTGATGTAATTCAAGATGGAGGCCGTTCAAGATTTATTTATGGCTACCATGACTCCTCAACCAGTGACATAGTTGAAGTAATAAAAAGCCGCATATCTAAAGGCTCAGACCCCGATTACTGGGAACCATCAAGACCATTAATAAGTGATGGCATGAAACCTGTGCCTGAACCAGTTGTATCTCCGAATCAATCAAGAACCCGCTGGAAAGCAATTGAAAAAGGCGTTATTTATCTTGATTTCCGTGCAACTATAAGTGCTTTCGATAAGTTTTTTTATCACTCTGACTTTGACAAATATCCTAAAAAAGAACATTTAAGAAAAAGGAGCCAAATGGTTAAAGAGATCATTGATCGAGACTTAGGCTCCTTTAAACCATTCAAAGGAAAAAAAGAAAAAATATTCAAAAATATTATACTGGATGCCGAAAAAACCAAAAAAATAAGTGAAATACTTGGTAGGGAATATATTTCCATCAGAATGATTGAACATGCACTTTTCACAAATGAAAAATCTTCAACTATAATTCTCCAATCTCCGAGCCTCAGATACTCTGAAGCTTTCGCTGGAAGTGGAGAATTCGCTGTGGCGATTTTAGTTAATAAACTTTTAGATGCTCGCTCGTGTTCTTTAGTTTTGTTAGATGAGCCTGAAGTTTCATTACATCCTTCAGCACAAATGAGATTAATGGACTTCCTACAAGAGCAGTCCTTAAAGAAAAAACATCAAATTGTAGTATCTACTCATTCGCCATCGATCGTTAAAAACTTACCAAAAGAAGCAATCAAGCTTTTTTGTCTCAATGAAAATCTAGGTAAAGTTGATATTTTACAGGATGTTTCGCCTGAAGAATCTTTCTATATCCTGGGTGAAAACCCGACAAAGAAAACAATTATAGTTGAAGATAAACTAGCAAAAAAGTTTGTTGAAAAATCTCTAAAATTAGGAGGAGATGCTTTCTTTAACGCTTTTGATGTAAGGTTTTGTCCAGGCGGAGCAAAAGCTTTGATTAATAATTATGCAGTCCCACTTTTCCAGGCAAATGTAAAAAATGTATTATTCCTTTTAGACGGAGACCAAATAACACAAACAGAATTTTTAAAATCGTCATCATTGGCTGAAGATAAAAATGAAATTCTTCAGGATATACTTAAAAATATTCTGGGTTTGGAAGTAAAAATAACCTGCGATGGTAACAGTGGTGGCGCCAACAAAAGTCAAAAAATAAAATTATATAGAGACTTTATTGACTATTCATATAATTACATTTCTTATCTCCCAATATTAAATCCTGAAAACTTCATAATAGAAAACCCTCACGGTCACTATTTAGAATTTTCAAACGCGGCCAAACAAGCCTCGACGACACCTAAAGAAATGATTGTTGAAATTTGCAAGAATGACATAGGTGAAGAAGATATTAATAGTGACAATATTTTTGAAACTCAAATAAGAATGCTTAATAGAATACCCTCAAGTCATTCGGCCTTTTTACAAACGAAATTACTACTGCAAAAATTTCTGGATGATGGTATTATAAGGTAGATATTAGGGAGTATTTATGGCTAAAAAACAAGTTAATGTATTCGATTTTTTTTCCGGCTGTGGTGGGACTAGCAGCGGTTTAAAGGCCGCTGGTTTTAATATAGCATTTGGACTTGATATTGATCGCGACTCAGGAGAAACCTTTAAGCTTAACAATCCGGCAGCTTACTTTGTCAATAAAGACATCTCCGAAGTAGATGTTAAAGATATCGAAGATGCGATTTCCGATGCAACAAAAAATAATGAAATGATCCTCTTTTGTGGTTGTGCACCATGCCAACCTTTTTCCAAACAAAATAAAGATAGATTAAAAGATGACCCTAGAAAGGCATTACTTTCTGAATTTGGTCGCTTCGTAAATGCTTATTCTCCGGATTTTGTGTTAGTTGAGAACGTACCAGGGATACAAAGTGTTGATGTAAATAATGGAAGCTTCCAAGCCTTCTTAGATTTACTAAGACATAATGGTTACTATTTTGATTATGGCGTAGTTCCTGCACTCTGGTATGGTGTTCCGCAAACAAGAGAAAGATTTGTATTAATTGCTTCGCGCCACTCACATATTACACTTCCAGAAAAAACTCATGATGGTTCAAACGTGAAGTTCGCAACTGTTAGTGACTGGATAAGGCACCTCCCTCCGATTAAAGCGGGAGAGACTCACCCAGCTATAACGGACCACGTTAGCGCCAAACTATCTGAACTAAATATTAGAAGAATTATGGCTACACCTGAAGGAAAAGGGCGTGAAACATGGCCTGAGGAATTAATACTCGATTGCCACAAGACACACAAAGGTCACAGTGATGTTTATGGTCGACTAGCTTGGGATAAACCAGCCAGTGGTCTAACAACTAAGTGTATTAGCTATTCTAATGGAAGATTTGGTCATCCTTCACAAAACAGGGCAATTTCTGTTCGTGAGGCAGCGTGCTTACAAACTTTCCCAATGGATTATGTATTTAAAGGCGGTCTTCAATCAAAAGCCAGACAAATAGGAAATGCAGTTCCCCCTAAAATGGCTGAAGCAATCGGCATACATATTTTGAAGAGCATTGACTGAATATTAATGAAACACTAAATATCTACATAAAAAATAGAATTAATACCTCACGTGCTTAATAAATGAAGCTATAGGCTGAAATAGCTGTAATAAATTTCCCAGCTTATTGCAGCCTACCCTTTAATCTAATTTAAATGCTTAAAAATTTTAATTGTTCTAGACCTACCTAGCACTTTCATTCTTTGATAAAGGTGGAACTAGTTCTGTCAAGCAAGAGGTTGGAGCTTAGTATAATGATCTTACAAGATTGTACAGTGAAGTATATTCAGATATATCCCAACCCCTAAGCACTGAAAAAGAAAGAATTTTTCCTATTTTTTGTTAAAATACCTTACTGAAAAATATCTCCTCAATCTTTTTTAAAGGTTAAATATGATGATTTGCTTTATTGATATGGAAGGAACAATCCTTGAAAAAAATCTTGAGCTTGATAATGGCAAAGTAGCACCTAGTGCCTGGACTGCTTTGGCGAAGGAAATAAGCGAAGAGTGCTATCAAGAAGAAGAGTACACTAAAGACTTATGGTTGAACAAAAAGTATGGAAGCTACACTGAGTGGATGAGAGATACTATTAGAATTCACATAAAACATGGGATGCAAAAGCATCATCTTGAAAAAATAATTGAAGCTACAAAATTTCACGAAGGCGCGGATGAACTTTTCGAATTTCTTAAAAATGAAAAAATAGTCACTGCACTCATATCTGGAGGCTTTAAACATTTGGCTGACGTAGCACAGACTAGATTATATATTGACCACGCCTATAGCGCTTGTGAATATTTTTTTGATACAAATGACAGAGTAAAACATTTTAATTTATTGCCCACGGATGAAGTTGGAAAACTTGTATTTATGAAGCATTTGGCTGAAGAATATTCAACATCTTTAGATGAATGCATATTTATTGGTGATGGAAAAAACGATGTTCATTTAGCAAAGAAAGTTGGAACATCAATAGCCTTCAATGCCCAGCAGGAACTTATTGATGTTTCAACCTTTTCTGTGAAGCAAACCACCCCGAATTTATCTGCTCTTATTCCTATTATTAGGCTTAAGCTCTAATGTTCGAATTTGTTCTTTTAGCTTCTCTACATCACTTTCGAGATTTTCTATTTTTAACTTATTCGTCGTTTGTGTGATAATGCTATCTTTGATATCATATTGCATTGAAAATATCCAGTCTTTGAGCATTGGTAAGGCAGTGAAAAGCACTCCTAGTACAGCTATTGAAGCAAGCAATTTTGAAATTGAAAACTCCGATATTTTCTTAAAAAGCTGATCATGAATTTTCTTTTCTAATGCCTTAGATTCTAAGAACGTTTTTGGGAGTCTTTTTAAACTTTCCACCTTCCCTTGTTTATAGGTTTCATACGCAGTTGTACTGAAACTTACTATCTGCTGCGGAACCTGACCGATTGAGACTGATGAGTTTAGTTTGTGGAAAACAACCCTAAAGAAATCCTTATCTTCCTTTAAATCGCCGAAAGGTATCGTTGCATCTTCGTTCGAGAAGTTGATGATCACTGTAGAAATTGGTCCATTATAATTAGCATCAATTATCCCCGTATTCAAAGCTAAAAGCCCCCTTAAACTTAAAGTATTTTTCAAAAAGACATATGCAACATGGTCAGACGGAACATGAACAATCTCTTCTGAAATTATTACTAAAGATTCTTGAGGTTTTAATGTTGTGACTTTCCTATTAGATGGTAATTCATTTTCAGTTTTAAAAAGAACTTCACCAATAGTAATATCAACACTTGATGTCTTATTATAGATGGAAGGATCTAATAAGTTTCCGTGCTTATCTCTGACGTAACCCAAACGGATTGCATCTAATGAATTCAATTGCATTAATCCTCCTGAAAAATCATAAATACGCTAAAAGTAACATTCAAGCATCAACTTAATTATATATATTTAAAATTAGGTTGATGTAATTAACTCATGAAATAAATATCAGTGAAAAATCACCTACCCCAACTTTTCGGTTGAATATAAGAGCATTTAGCAATTAAAGTTATTAAAGCACTGTAGAATTTTTTGGATGACTGCTTGAGATCAACTCTATTGATACTATCGTGATTAAATTATTATCTTGACGATAGGTTTAGTTGATCTCAATTTTTTCTTTAATATCATAAATAAAATCACTAATTAATATTAGTTTAACTTCAGCGGGTTTTCACTTACGAAAGATACTATTGCCTTTCTAAACTAAAGAACTTCTGACTGAGGAAAAGTGGGTTTGTAGTCCTTTTCAATATCTTTGATTTTGTCAGCTACAACTCAGAACGATTACGCCGGGACTCATTATTGAGAAGCAACGTAAGTTAAACTTTGATTGCTCGTACTGATGTAGTGTAAAAACTTTGTTCGGTTCGTCTAACATATCCTTACACATACGGTATAGGTCTAGGAATAGATCGGTATCAATGAAAACGTTCATCTGATTTCGTACCCATAAACATAAGGAAAACTACTCTATCAGACAATTCCTAACTATGCATCAAAGATTAGCAAGTTTCAAAAAATATTAATCAACCCTGTCTGTAAACGTCGAATCCCTTTATTTTTATTTTCCTCACTGCTTTAGAGTTCCATACACCGATTCTTGATCTAATTTCTGGGATGACCTGATCTGCATTGATTCACACAAAATGCTAATAGCAATGCCCGCTCTAAGCCCATAGCGGCCCTTGCCTTCACTCCAGTATACTTTCACAAAAAATTGAGCTGAATTCGAAAAGCTTGCGTCCTACTCGCCTCTGAAGCCCTCAGGTATTTCATAGAACGTCTCAGCTATCGCGTTAACATCGCGTAGTGGCGTTCTATTACGCTGACACTGTCTACCTTCCACCAGCCTTTGAGCCAGTTTCAGGTCCCACTGTGCCTGTCTAAACTGTTTGCCTACCGATAAACTAAAAGCGCGGTTTTCAGCAATCCATTTGCAGCATGTGATTAGTTGATTACGTGTAATGCTTCATATTATGCCGGTAGCTCTCCCAGTCAAAATTGACCCAGATACCACTGTCCATTTTCAGTCGGTCCATGATTCTTACACCCATTACCTCGCTGGCCTGCTGATGATTCAGGTTTGTCAGACCCTCCACAGGACAAAGCGCAGATAACCCGCGATCGAAGATCTGGTTGATTCCGTCACCCCCTGAATCCCTCTGGAATCGCATAACCAACATTCCCCACCATCGTACTGACTCGTCGTTCTCAGGTGCGTTTTATGGCGGACTTTGTACGCCCTTTTTCAAGATACCGCGTCAGTTTCAGCTTCCACTGCGCGTGCATGTCCAAAGGAATTGCGCTAATTCGCTTCGTGCTAATAGCGGACATTGTTAAAATCAGTCTTTACTTACCAATGAGGCTGCGCAGGAAAATTGCGGATAATAATAAAAAGCCGCCAGAGATTCTCCCTAGCGGCTTTAAGCATGAGCAGCTTGCCGATTTACACCAGACTAAGCGAGGCTCTGGATAATGAGGTTCCACTATTGCCGCCACTGATTGCCGCCACCCCATAAAGCAGACTGCTCAGTTCATCAAGTGGCACGTTAAGCTCGTCACTCAGCTGAGTAAGATGAACGCCGTTACCCGCCAGAGCGGCCATCATTTTTTCAATAATGAGCGACCTTTCACGCTCAATTCCTCCAGGCTCACCGGTTCGGTACCCTTTTGCCGTTGCATCGCGCATCAAGCTGTTATACTGCCATTCCGTCAGCATGTTCAGATTGCGCATTCTGACAATGAGAGCCATTGCAGAGACTTTCCAGAGCGATTTTAGCTGAACGATTTTGTCGAACGTCGGAAACGCCATTTTAACAGCCATCACGTTTTCCAGAGGCATCAGAAATGCTGACGCAAAAGCATCTGCTTCACGCTCAGCATCCTGTCCTTTGACATCACCGTGACGGTGAAGCACCAAGTGAGCCAACTCATGTGCCGCATCGAAGCGGCTGCGTTCACCTGATTTATGCGTGTTGAGAAAAATGTAAGGGACATCATCTTTCCAGAAAGAAAATGCATCGATACTTGCCGTTTCCTCTGAGAGCCAGAACACCTTAACGCCGTGTTTCTCCAGAAGATGAACAACGTTAGTTATACTCTTCTTACCAATACCCCAAGCTTCGCGCACCGCCTGTGCGGCGACCTCAGATTCACTTCCACGGAGATTCGGCAGTTCAGGCTGCGGCAACGTGAAGCGGGTGCGGAAATACTCGCTCAGCATAACCCCTAACGCGCCAGCTCCAATTGCCGCGTGCTGGTCAGCGGCTTTTGTTGATCGCAAAGAACGGAATGAAACCGTCAGTGGATCGATAGCTTCAACGTCATCCCCGAAGAAAAAGGACTCTGGATATTTCAAAGCGCTAGCGTATAACTGGACCGTTTCTGGCGTGGGTTCATACAGGCAGTAGTCCTTTTCGTACTCAATTACAATACGGCTGGATAGCCCCATTTTCTCTGCCAGTTCTTTCAGGGTCAGCTTGCGTCTGATCCGCGCCAGCTTAAGCCGGGACGGATTAAAAAGACGTTTGCCGTCATCGACAGGTTTACTCATTTGCTTTCAACGGAAATTGATATGTCATCATCGAAATCCTCATCAGGGAAAATATCCGTGCCTTCAAACGGCAGAGGACTCAAAATAATGCGCTGACTCCAGGCGCTTACGCGGGCAAATCCGTCCTGATTAACCATTCCTACCGGGTAGGACACTTCGCAGCGGACCTCTTTGTCAGCCGCATCATAATAATACAAAACAATATAAGTGCGGGTGCTGTCTATCGGCGTGATTTCAGATTTACCTGTATATAACGCATCCGTCTGGAACATATCGACTGTGCCAGGATTATTGTGAACTATCGAACGCGTTGCCTCACCTTTGGCATTTTTGGTTTTCGGTAAACCGTCAGGACGTCCGGTGTGCCTGTCACCCGAGGTTATAATAAGACTAACCCCCTTGACTGAGTTAACGACCATTTCCATTCGCTTGACCACTTCAGGAGACCAGCCATTACCCTTGCCAATCAGTACACGGCGGGTCGCGGCAACCATCTCGCTCCAGAAACGGAACCCTGCATCCACTGCGGGGTGAAGCTTGCTTGATTTGCTACGCTCGTACAAAGCAGACGCAAGAGCGGCATGGATATCTTTTTCCGAAAAACCCAGTCCATTAAGTACAACATCTGAATCAGCTTCGGTATGTAGCATACAATAAGGTATGGTCATGAGGGTTTCTCCACTATTTTCACTTCATGATTTCAACATAATTATTATGACAAAATCAAGAAGTGCATACCGAAAATTTATCATAAGCCTCACCTCTTTTCTTCCTTTGAAGCATTCGCCTTCCTTGAAGCAGCAGGTATAGCGTAAAGACCTCGCCCTACCCGCCCCGGAATCCCTCCGGAATCGTGTAGTCCATACCCGAAGAAGCCTTGAGTTCACGGCGCGGACTATGACGTTTAGGCGCGCGCTGTCGCTGGTTTTTCAGAGAGCGGGCCAGTTTCATTTCCCACTGTATCTGGTTGTAAGCCCCTCCATCGGCCTCCCAGAAGGTGACAAAATCAGCAAGTGCGGCCTGGTCTGGAGGGCCTGAAAGTTCAATACCGATTTTTCGCGCAGTGCGGCTCAGTTCTGGCGAGGGCTGCCAGCCTTCGAACATGACGAATTTGGCCGAGGTGTGATTTGGGGGGTGTTTGCTACAGGGAGTCGGTCTGTTTACACGCAACTGCACATCCCCGGTCTTCAGGGCGATCAGAGTTGAGACGCGCTCAATGGCATCTGGCAGAACCGGATTCTTGTGACGCGCCTGAGTGGACCTGGTTTTGAGCTCAGGCGCTGGAGGTTCTGCGGACGAGCATGTCCCTGCCTTCCCCACCACGCTCCCGGTCTGCATCTTTGGATAGTTGCACTCGTGAGGCGGAGCCGTGGCAAAGTTATCCACAGATTCAAAATTGCTGCTCAATGTGTGTGTGTTGTTTTTAGGTTCAGTGACTGGTTCAAAAGAGTGACTGGTTATGGGGTCAGCTCCTGACCCACCCCCCCGGTCAGCTCCTGACCCACCCCCGGGCAGCTCCTGACCTACCCCGGTCAGATCCTGACCCACCTCCATTTTCTGTTTGCGCCGGTTCATTTGTGCCGATTTATTGCATGCATCTGTTTCCTGCGGGATGTCTTTAACTGGCTTATCCAGCGTCAGATGAAACAGATTCGACTGATTAAGAACTCCGTTTTTACGAAACTCCCTGCGCACCAGGCCCATATCCTCTAGCGCTTTAATATGGCTCTTCACGGTTGAACGGCCAATTTCACACTGATCAGCGATGTGCTGATAGGAAGGCCAGCATTCGCCTTTGTCATTAGCGTTGTCTGCAAGTTTTAACAGTACAAGCTTACGTATGGGGTTACCTACTCGTATGCCCATAGCCTGAGCCATAAGTAACATACTCATAAAACAGTCCTGAAGATTTTGGTTTGAATCAGATGCGTGTATTGAACACATCTGATTGGATGTCCCGCGTGTGTTCAAGCTCACACTCGGCATATCTAATGGCTACAGTCATTAGCCATCGATACTGATCCAGAGACACTTTCATCTCTCCGTTGAGAACAAAGTCATCTAACCCACTTGCGGCTAGTGTTTCTATGATTGCGGAAGATTTTTCGGTGCGACGAAGTATGGTTGAATCTGAGACACTGAGGCATCGGGCCACTTTTGTTTGCCGAGTATTAAACAATGGCTTTAAGGCTAAAGAATGCAAATGTCGGCCTGCACTGCTTAAGTCACTATTTTTACATGATTTTTTATACATAATTAATCTACCTTCTTAACCCCTTTTAAAAACTTAGGCATGCGATCTTGCTATGCCATGTAAGTGACTGTTTAATCGCTTACCGCTTATGATTAGGTAAGCCATGTTTAACAACGTCAGATTGAGGGGGAAATATGTCATCTAGAGTACAAGCGCATCCCACTTTGTTTAGTGCAACAACAATTTTCCTGCAGTCATTTAAGCCCGGCGTTCGCACGCTATGTTCATAATTTGCAAGGCGCGAAGCTCCCCATCCGATGGTTCTTGCCAAAAGGATTTGGGAAATTCCGATTTGCTTACGCATCTTAGCGATCTGGTTCATAACTGGATTCTTAGATTTTGAGGAAGCCCGATTAAACACAAATTGTGATTAACGGTCAAGCTACTGGCTGATCTAGAACACAGCTTGTGTAAAAA
>Ga0207655_1000872_pt1 | contig 31941 bp, 28 predicted proteins | sample KBSM44metaG_FD_184398 | JGI IMG/M metagenome (GOLD analysis project Ga0207655, IMG submission 184398) | Miscanthus rhizosphere microbial communities from Kellogg Biological Station, Michigan, USA - KBS M4-4 metaG (SPAdes) (version 2) | ecosystem: Host-associated > Plants > Roots > Rhizosphere >... | reverse complement strand
GAAAAGAGTTCTAGGAGGGAGGGGATAACATGAAAAGAAAAACTGCTTTGTCATTGGCACTTACTTCTGCTTTGGTTTTTTCTACTACTCCTGTTTTAGCAGATAACATTAGCGATTTAAAGTCACAAGTGGAAACTAAACAATCGAAAAAAAGCGAATTGAATACAGAATTAACTACAGTAAACAAAGATATGCAATCTCTTGAAGATAAAATTACGTCGCTAAATACCAAAATTAGCGATAATTTAACCGCTATCTCAACTGTTGAAGGAAAGATACAGAAAACCCAAGAAGAAATGAGCCAAACTGAAGAAAACATTCATAAGGCTGAGAAAGAGCTTGAAAGTAAAAAAGGTATCCTTTCTCAAAACCTACGCGTTATGTATTCGAAAGGGAAAGTATCTTATATTGAGTTTTTATTCCGTTCAGATAGTATGTCAGATTTCTTATACCGTTTTAATACATTAGAAGATATCGCGAATGCAAACAAAAAACTTTATCAAGAAATTAAAGATATTTTAAGTACCTTGAATGCACAAAAAGAGACTTTAGAAAAACAAAAAACAGATTTAACAAAACAAAAAGATGAACTAACCTCGTTAAAGTCCACATTAGAAGCACAGCAATCTGACCAGCTAGATGCGATGCAAAAGTTAGAAGCACAGCAATATCACATTAATAACGAAATAGATGAGCAAAACAGTGCTATTGATTCTATTAATGCTGAAATCGCATCTTTAATTGAAAAACGCGAAGAAGAGCGCAGACAGCAAGCTGCGTTGCAAGCACAGGAACTAGCTAAACAAGAACAAGCCAAACAAGCACAGCAAACCACCCAACATTCTACAAATCAATCAAGCAATTCGGGCTCAACTTCAAAAGGTACAACCACTACACCTACAGCACCAATTTCCCAAGCAGGAAACGGAATGTTCTCGTTACCAATTAAACAAGGCTCTTACTACATTTCATCACCATATGGCTGGCGTACACATCCAGTTACAGGCGTAAAAAAATACCACAGCGGAATTGATTACGCGTCTGCACTTGGTACACCTATTTATGCTATTGGCGACGGAGTCGTTTTATATGCAGGAACAGCGCAAGGTTATGGACATTGGATAGTCATTGACCATCAAAATGGACTGTACAGCATTTATGGGCACATGTATGCTAGCGGCTTATATGTAAAACCAGGCCAAGTCGTGAAAAAAGGACAGAATATCGGAGCTGTCGGCAGTGATGGAATGTCCACGGGAGCACATCTCCATCTTAGCTTAAGTAAAGGTATGAACGGCGGAAGTTTTAACTATGTAAACCCAGCAGATTACTATTAAGAAGTACTAAGCATAAAAAATGTCTCGGACAATGTTCGGGACATTTTTTAGCATTTTATACAAAAAGAAAGGTAGTTTGATAGTTTTTGATAATAAAGATATGAACAATGTGGGAGGTGCTAGATTATGTGGGATATTATTATTCCGATTTTAACGTTTATAGGTGGAGGCGCACTAGGTGGCTTCGGTGCAACGAAACTATTGAAAAAAGAAATGATGAAAATGCAAAATGACCCTGCCCAAATTCAGGCTATTGCTAAATCAATGGGCGTCAACATGAGTCAAAAACAACTAAACATGGTTACACGTAGCATGCAAGGTGGACAACGCAAACAAAGTTCAACAACGCAACAACCAAAGAAAAAACAAAATAAAAAGAAAAAATAAGAAACCTATACTAGGTTTCTTATTTTTCAGGCTAAAAAAAATGAAAAAAATAGTTTTTTCATTTTTACTATTGTATAATATGGGTAGAAAAAGAAGAAAAAGGTGTGGTACTCATGAACGCAGAAAATAAACGTCTACTTTCATTATTACAAGAATTACAAGCTATTGAGCCCATTTTATTAAAAACATCTAATAAAGAAACAAAAAAAGAAATTGAAACATTTCTTCAAAATTTATATAAAAAATATTTAAATATCATAAAAAAAGAAGATAAAAAAGTTATTTTAGTGGATATGGACGAAGTTCTTGCCGATTTTATTGATGCATGGCTTACATTGTATAACCAAGATTACGATGATAATTTGACAATTGAAGATTTAAAATCATGGAATACCTCTTTGTATGTAAAACCCGCATGCGGTGAAAAAATCTACGACTATTTTAAAAAGCCAGGATTATTTCGTCATTTAAAAGTTCGTCCTTATGCTCAAGAATTTATCCAAAATCTACTTGATAATAACTATACAGTTCTCATTGTATCTGATTCTCCTGAGGGCAACTCCTATTGCGATTACACAGAGGATACAACTCGTATTGGCAACCCTGCCGATGACAAGCGAAAGTGGCTTGCAGAGCATTTCCCAATGATACCTTCTAGCCATATAATCTTCACAAGTCAGAAGTGGTACGTGCAAGGAGACGTACTTGTAGATGACAAACCTGCAACATATCAAGAATTCGAAAAGCGAGGAAGGTTATCTATTTTAGTCGACCAACCTTACAATAAGGACATCGTTACTAAAAGACGTGCAAAAGATTTAAGAGAAGCTGAACAGCTTATATATCAACTAACAGGCGCAAAAGAACTAGTTAGTTAAATAAGAAGTGACAAAAAGTTTGTTCGTTGTGAATAAACTTTTTGTTGTTTTTAGACAAGACAGACCTACTTTTAATTGAACAAAGGAGAGAAAGTTTATGGAAATTAAAAAAACCGAAAAGAAGGGGAGAAGTAAAGCGAAGTACGTTGCTAACGTGAGCCTAGCTGCCATGGGAGCAGGTTTTATCGCGACATTGCCCTTTGAACCGACAACAACCCTAAAAATCGTGCAAGGCGGTTTTGAAGCAGGACTTGTAGGAGGATTAGCTGATTGGTTTGCTGTTACCGCCCTTTTTCGCCACCCCTTAAATATTCCTATTCCTCATACAGCACTACTACCCAAGAATCGAAAACGAATTACCAATGCTATTTTAAACATCATTCAAAATGATTTTTTAACAAAGGAAAGCATTCTTGCTAAACTAAACGACATTCCACTCGCAGATACCGTTCTTGAAAAATTAGAGCATAAGCTAGAAGACAAAGACATCCATACATATTTACAAAATGCATTGCAATTTACCTTATCTTCTCTTGAAATTGAAAAAGTCGAAAACATGGTAAAAGAGTCTCTTACCCATATTAGCTACAATATTGATACATCAAAAGTAATGGCACATGTAATAGATAAAGCCATTGAATCAAAGTACGATGAGAAAATTTTCACACTTGTTTTTCAAGTGGTTGAAAAGAAAGTCTCCCACGCTGAAACCAAAGAAAAAATCACAGCTTTTGTTATTCAAAAACTAAACGAAAAAGCAGAAAATAGTTTCTTTAAAATGGCTCTTAAGCCGCTTGTATCAGTGGGTAAAGACAAACTTTCTTCAATAATTGAAAAAGCGATTGATGACTTTTTAGAGGACTTAAAACATGAGGATAGCGAAAACCGCCAAAGCATGTTGACATACATCCGTCACGAGTTAACCCAACTAAAAACCAACGAAGACGTTCTACAAAAGATTGAAGATAAAAAACACGCCTTCTTTGAAGACGAGCAGTTTGAAAAACTCACGCATTATTTAACCGAGACCCTTCTTACTAAAGTGTCGACCATGATAGAAGAACCAACATTCGTAACGGAAAAAGTAGTACCTCTGTTAAAGTCATTACTTTTAAAAGTTAAAACAAATGAAGAATGGGTTCAGAAACTAGATAGTGCACTTAAACAGACCATTGGTAATCTCGTAGAACAGAATCATGATAAGATTGGTGCATTAGTAAAAGATAACATAGAGAAATTAAACCAAGAGCAACTTATTGATATGATGGAAAACAAGATTGGTAAAGAACTCTCTTGGATACGCGTAAACGGCTCTATTTGCGGATTCTTTATTGGTGTTATCTTATCCCTCGTAAAAGTACTCGTATAACTAAAAAACACGCTTTTAGGCGTGTTTTTTTATGGATTTAAACGATTGTTTTCTCGCGTATAAATAATATTCGAATGATGCAAATCGTGAATGGGATAGGCTAAGAAATAAACAACAGAAGGGTTCCGCTTTTTTTCTTGGATGTTGCGCAACTGTGCTTGATAACTATCCACATATTCCTCACGGTTTCGTTTTAGTTCAAGCAAGGATTTAATCAGCGCATCTAGCTTATCCGCTACATCTACCAATTCTCCCTCATAACTATCATCTTTCGCATTAACCATATAACAAACAAAAAGTGAGCGGATTTCTGATGGAAGCAATTGAACCATGAACTCATTCATACTTCTTTCATATCGTTCAAATGCTTCTGAGTTTTCAGGAGAAGAGTGCTTTATAGGACCCAATACGTCTCCTGTTAGGGATTCAACTAAATCATGACATAAACATTTCCCTACAAATTCTAAAATGTTGATATCCTTTCCGTACTTAACTTTTTCAATATAAGCGCACCACAATCCTAGTGCAGACACACGGAACGTATGCATGGCATCGTTATCTTCAATGGTACTCATTTTCCCTGCCCACCGTTCCACATTTTGAAGGTTTAATACGTTGAATAAAAAGTCAGCTAAATCTGTTCGGTCATCTAATTCCTTTAGCAGAAAGTCAATAGTTTGATTTTCATAGTTTTGAAGTCGCTGACGTAGTTCATCTTTTTTATGTCGGAAGAAAAGGGAGGAACTTGTTTCAGATTCACGGAAACAAAACATATACGAGTCAAATGTATCCATTGCATCAACAAAGCGGCCTTCGGGTGTATTATCTTCAGCACAGACTAGGAAATCGTAAAAATGAGGTTGTAATGAATGGGAAAGTAGATTGGTAATTTGTTCAGAGGTTTTATTTTCGAAGGCTTTAATAATATCTTTAATTTCAGCATTTTTTTTCGTGAAATGATTAATAGAAGTAGTTACTGTTTCGTTTAAATCATGAAATACAGCTCGGCAAACAATTTTTTCTACATCTAATTGTCCGCCAAATCGTTCGTTTTCAAGGTGGGCACCTAATAGCGAAAACAGAGCTACTCGGAAGCTATGACTTGCAGAGTTATCTTTAAATTTTGGCGCTTTATCGTACCACCTGCCAGCAAACTGCAGACGCCAAATCGTTTTAATAAATTCACCATTTTTCATACGTATTCTCCCTTTTTCTTTTTTTGAAAAAAGAAATAAATATCTACCTTTTTTCTTGTAATATCTAAGTTTTATAGTAATTTCTTTAACAAGGAGGGATGTTTATGATAGATACCCCTGTATTAGAAACCCTAATGTTTTTAAAGAAACACGGAAACGCGTATATAACAGGCGGTTACTTACGCGACAAACTGTTAGCTCATTATACGGATGTCCAAATTAAACCCAAAGATATTGACATCACCACAGACATACCTTTTCAAACTTTAAAAGCGCTCATTCCAAAATTACATGTAACAGAACAAGGCGAGAAATTAAAAATTGGTCGATTTCAACGAAGAGGCATGTCCTATGAAATTAAATCCATTTCCATTCCTATTGAAGAGGATATTAAACAAAAAGATTTTACAATAAACTCTTTTTACTACGATGGAGAAAAAATTATGGATTTGTATAACGGATTGGACGCAATAAAATCCAAAGAAATTATACCTTTACAAGATTTTTTAACGCACTGTAAAGAACATCCTCAAGCTTATTTACGCGCTATCCGACTAGCTTCCAAAATGAACGGAACAATTGCTCCATCACTTTTTGATATTATGAAAGCAAACCAAGCCATTTTCTTTCAAAATAATGAAAATCGCATTCGCCAAGAAGGGTATGAAATTTTGCATAGTTCTTATCCTCAAGTCGGCATTACCATCCTAAAGGACTTACATTTAATAAATAATTCACTTTTCCTTTCTAAAGAAGCCCTTCAATTTGATGTACAAGACACACCTTTCCTTTTAGGATTTTTATCCGTTTACTCAAATACTAAGCTCATTGATGAACTCCAAGAATTATTTCGTATTAAACCGCTCCATATTGAAAAAATGCATGAAATACTAAAGCTAGATAGCCTTCCTTTGCAAGAACTTAGCCCTAAACAACTTACCAAAGTAATAAAGTGGACACGTTATAAATACCAACTGGAACCCGAAAAACTTGAAGCCTTTTTCATTAAAATTCGTACACACTTGCAAAAGGAATAAAAAAGAGCACTGATAATCAGCGCTCTTTTTTTATTTCTTTTTGGGTTGGATAACATAATCTTCTGTCCATTCCCCTTGTAAGTAAGCCATTCGTTTTGCGATTTTTTCTTCATATCGCTTTTCTTCCTCGGCTTGAATTTGTGCTTTTGTCTTTTTCTGAACCTTTTTTTCCTCTTGTTTTTGTTTTTCAATCACTTGTTGGTATACAAGTGGTTCGTAATGTTTCATAATAATTTCTTCGTTCTCATCTTCTTCCTCTATTTCAGGTTCAATTTCTAAAATATTAATCGCCTCAACCATTTCACGTTCATGTTGAATAATTTCACGTTTTTTTCCTTCTGATTCGGAATCTGCTTCTTTTAAACGCACATTGAACTTTTCTTCATCTTCCTCACTGTATGAAGGAGTTTGGTCATATAGGTCTCCAAAAAGGTCAAATGGGTCGTTTGTAGGTTCTTCTTTTCTTTGAGGAGATGAGATACCTTTTACTTTTTCTTCATTTTCAAGATGGTCCTCATTTAAATATGAAGTAACTTCATTGTCCATTTTGTCGAGGTAGTCAAGTAAATCTTTGTTGTGAGGTTCTGGCTCTTCATCAACCTTCTCAGTTACAACTTCCTCTTCTTTTTCTTCGTAATTAGGTTTTTTATCTTCTTCAAATAGTTCGGCATAAATAGATTCGTAAGCATCTGATGATTTATCTTCCTCATGCACGTCCACAATTTCTTTTTCTTGTTTTGGTTCGTTATGTTGCACTACTACTTCTTCTTGCTCCATAACAGGTCGCTCTCTTAGCTCAATTCGCTTGCTCTGAGATACTATCTCTTTTGGTGCTTCGTTCTCTATCTTTTCGGTTTTTTTAGTCCTTGCTTTTTTCTTAGATGTATCCTGCTCTTGATTTTTTAAATTGTTAAGTGACAAGATGTAAAAGACAAAACCTGTTATATTCAAACCTAATCCAATGACAATAAGGATTTCCAAAAACCCATTCATATAATCAACCCCTTTCTAAATAGTTTTTTTCGCGAAATAGGATTTTTTCTTTTCTCATTATATATAACATAAGAAGGATGGTGATTTTTTTGAGAGATATTTATCGTTTAACTAGTGAACAATTAGAAGATAGAAAACAGCAACTCCACAAGCTTGTAACTGAAGAGCTTCCTCGCAATGCAAAAGATATTGCGGATGCACGAGCACAAGGTGATTTATCCGAAAACGCAGAATATGCAATTGCAAAAGAAGAGCACGCCAAATTATTGGAAAAGAAATCTCGCCTAGAGAATATTATCAATAATTCCACAATAATCAAGGAAAATGAAAAAAATGATGAAGTACACATCGGACACACAGTTACATTCCAAGATACAGAGACGAAAGAAGTAGAAAGCATTAAAATTCTAGGTGAACGCAACGGCAACGATACAGTATCAGCTGAATCTCCACTTGGTAAAGCCTTAATTGGCGGAAAAGTAGGAGATGTAAAAACTGTTGAAGCACCTGAAAAAGATTTCTTTTACTTAATTCAAAAAATCGAATAGAAAAAAGCGGCATTGATAATAATGCCGCTTTTTTTATTTGATATAAAGTTTCATTACAATGTTGGCTAGTTTGTTTTGTACTTCAAAGCGTACACTTTCTTCATTGTACCGACGTAATTCCTGGGCTGTTAACATTCGAGGAACCGTAATATCACAGTGTATTTGTTCTTCTGCATATAATTTTGTCACATAACCAGTCATTTGGTTAGCAAACTCTTCTAATGCACTGTCTTTCATTTCTATCCATTCCGTAATAGAAAGGGATTGAATAACCTTAGAACTCTTATCAAGACCTTTTGTTTTAAGAGCTTGATATTTTAATCGTTCCGCTTCATCATTGGACATGCCGATGGCAGCAATCCCTCTTATTCCTCCGCTACTTCCTTTTCCTACGATTCCAATTCCCATAATGTATTCTTTTTCAAGTTCTAACGTCTCATCTAACGAAATTGAACTTTTTACCACAGGGATACCAAAAAATTGTTCAGATACATTTTCTGCTGCTCGTAAAAAAGGTTGAATGTACTTTTTCTCCATTTAACTAACCCCCCTTTTCTTTGCTATAATAGCTTTTTTTTTGAATTTGGCTAGTTACTTGGGAAATTTTGTAGCTGTTACGATTTTACTTTTTTCTTACGATGAATATTGAAATAAAATAAATAGCCGATGTAGAACAACCATGGAATACCAACTGCCCACCAAATACTAATTTGGTTTTTTACTTCCTCATGTTTTTTTACAGGAAGTTCTTTAGCGACAATTGATTTATCACTGACAACATCAATGGTTCCTACCACGTTGTCCCCTTCGTAAATTTCTGCTCTTCCTACAACTTGTCCTTTTTTCATTTCTTTTTTCTCAAGGGTTGTTTTAATCGTGTAATGAGGTTTTTTATTTTTGGGGTGAGTAAGAGAAAATTCATCTTTTGCAAGTAGGTGGACAGTATTCCCATCAATTTTTACTTCTTTTAAGGAATCGCCTTTTTTAACAATCGAGGACGCATCCATGCGGTCGAAAGCATATTCAGACATGGTTTTTGAGTCAGAGTAATGACCACTTGGTGTAGACTTCATTACAACTGTAATAACTTCTTTCTCGCCATCCTTATAATAAACAGCCAAGGTATTTCCCGCTGCACTAGTAAACCCTGTTTTTCCTCCAACTGCATGCGGAATTTTAAAAATACTATCATGTCGTCCTAAGACAACTTCTTTTTTATTACTTTTAACAGTGTATTCAGAAGCTTTCATTGCGTCTAAAATGGCAGGGTGTTTAATTGCTTCTCGCAAAATTAATGCCATATCATGAGGAGTTACATGGTGATTAACATCTGTAAGCCCGTTTGGTGTAACGAAATTTGTATTATCACTAACTCCAATTTCTTTAGCACGTTTATTCATAATTTTAGCAAAGTCTTTAATGGAACCGCCAATATGTTCTGCTACAGCAACAGATACATCATTAGCACTTTTAATCATTAAAGCATGAATCGCATCAGATTTTGATAACTTTTCATCTTTTTCAAGTCCATAACAACTACATTCGGTACCTATAGCATCAGGTGTTGCATCGATTTTTTCGTCGTCTTTCATCGTCTCATCAATGATGATAGCTGTAAGCAACTTAGTCATACTCGCAGGGTACGCAGGTTCATTTGCACCCTTGTCATAATATACTTCACCTGTTTTAGCATCAATTGATACCCCATATTGACCAATAATTTCAGGTTGGTTTTCATCATCAGCATAACTTTTTGATGCTAAGGTCATGCACAAAAGGAAAAACACCATACACAACATCGATATTTTTTTCATTGTAAACCTCCATACTATTTTATATTCGTTTTTTATATTAAACTTTCTTTTTTAAATAAAAAGAAACACTTAATAGCTAAATAAAAATCGCTACTACCGTATTTTAAAAAAATATAAAAATACCTATCTTTTTGAGTGATTTTTCGTCTTTTTTTCTTGCATTTTTGCGGATTATTCAGTAGAACGTAACTACTTTGAGGAAAGAGGTGAAATAATGAGTAATGTAATTCAACTAGAAGACTATCTAAAAGAGAAGTGTTTATATGAGCAAGTCATTCCCTATTTTCATCACTTAGACCCTTCGGCTACGTTTCTTCTTGAAAACAACAATCTTCTTTTTCGTTTTCGTGAACCTTCTTATTATTTCTATGTGTTTTTAACGTATATCCCACGCAATGCGTTTACAGATAAGCCGACACCCATTGAACGTTTTCAAAACATAAAAAGCCATCCCCGCGTGTCAAAGGGAGAATGGGTGACAACAGGCATTTATGAAATAGGAATAGCGTATCATCATGAGTTACTTTCACGCTTTTCAACCGAACAATACCCTCTCAATGCTATTAACTATATACACCAAGATATCCAAGAGCAATAAAAAACCATCCCCAAAAGGGGGATGGTTTAATTTTCTAATTCAATTCCTTTGTTTTTCATGACTTCAACAATTTCTTTTACAGAAGTTTTACCGATATGTTTAATTGTACCTAATGTTTTAATATCTAACTTTGCAATATCGCTTACTGTTAAGATATCTGCATTCTTAAGTGCTTTAAATGAACGCTGTGATAAATGTAAAAGTTCGATTGGTGTTTCCATTAATTTATCGCGCTCTTCTTTCATTTCTTTGTACAGCTTAGAGTTATCTGCAATGTCGCTCATTTCTAGGAAGCGTTCAAATAAACTTTTCATTAGATAAATGGCAATTTCTACGGCTTTTTTAGGCTCAATAGAACCGTCTGCTGTAATAGTAAAGTCGATACCATCAAATCCTGCATCATTTCCGTTACGGCTATCACGAACTTTAAAGCCCACTTGTTGAATAGGTGAAAATACCGTATCTACTGCAATAGCACCTGGGAACGCTTCTAAACCTGTGTGTTCATCAGATAGTTTGTCTCCATATGATGTCTGAATGTAAAGTTCTGCTTCAAACTCTTCATTTTTCTGCACAATTATCACAAGCTGTTCAGGATTTGTAACCTCTACATTTTCAGGTAAAATCAAATCCTTTGCGTAAACAGGACCTGCTTTTTTTGTTTTGATTTTTACTGTTTTAATTTCATCAGTTTCTACGTTCATATTAAAGCGAACTAGCTTTAAATTTTGCATTAATCCAATAGTATCCGTTGATGCATTAGGAATTTCATCTAATTTATGGAAAACACCTTCAATTTTAAAGCCAATCACTGCCGTTCCTGGCATAAACATTAATAACGTTCTTCGTAAAGGGTTAGCTAACGTTTCGCCAAATCCCTTCGGTAAATACTCTACTTGTAATTTAAACGGCTCAAAGGGCTTTGCCCCTTCTTCAAAAAATACTTCGGGTTTTACAAATTCAAAATTCAAAATGTAACCCTCCTTTTTTTAATCTCTCCTTATATAGCAAAAAAAATAAGTTATCCCTTTGATAAACATCAAAGGGAACAACTTTTAGTCTTGTTTAGCAGGATAATAGAATGAACTTCCTGTACCCGCTGGAATTAACTTACCTGCAATTACAGCTTCTTTTAATCCTCGTAATTTATCCTTTTTCCCTAGTACAGCGGCATTTGTTAATGCTTTTGACGTTTCTTGGAATGAAGCTGCTGACAGGAATGACTCAGACGAAGATGCGGCTTTTGTAACCCCTAAAATGGTAGATAGATATTCAATTGGTTTTTTACCTGCTGCAAGTAGCTTGCGGTTTCGTTTTTCAATACGCATACGGTCCATTAGCTTACCTTCCATAACAGTTGAGTCTCCTGAGTCTGTAACAAGCGCTTTACGCGTCATTTGACGGACGATGACCTCAATGTGTTTGTCAGATATTGCAACCCCTTGAGAACCGTATACACGTTGAATTTCAGCTAATAAATACTCTTGAACCTGTTGAATGTTAGTTAGTTCTAACAATTCGTGTGTATTAATGGTTCCGCTCGTTAGAACATCTCCTTTTTGAATACGGTCACCTTCGCGAACAAAGATGGAGTATTGGTAAGGAACAGAGTATACTTCCATTTCGCCTTCATCCGTTTTAATAAAGATTTCTTTTTTAGTTCGTTTTTCGTCTACTTCTGTTACAACACCGTCGAATTGGGATAAGTATGCCTTTTTGGATTTTTTGCTAATACGTCCTTCAAAGACTTCTTCAACACGTGGTAACCCTTGTGTGATATCGTTTCCTGCTACCCCACCTGAGTGGAACGTTCTCATCGTTAACTGCGTTCCTGGTTCCCCGATTGATTGAGCAGCCACAATTCCAACAGGCTCTCCAATGTCAACAAGGTTGCGGGTTGCTAAGTTTTGACCGTAACATTTTTGGCAAGCACCTTTTGTACTACGGCAAATAAATAGGTTACGAATTGGAACACTGTCGAATTTCTCTTCGATTTTAATGGCAAGTTCTTCGTTTACTAATGTATCTTTTTCTGCGATAAGTTCACCGTTATCGTCAATTAGGTCTTTGGCTAAGTAACGTCCTGTGATACGCGTGCGAAGTGATTCGATATCCGAAGGAATCTCGCTCACATAATACGCTTCATCCGTTCCACAGTCTTCTTCTGTAATCACAACTTTATGGGCAACATCGACTAAACGACGCGTTAAGTAACCCGCATCCGCTGTTTTCAACGAAGTATCCGCCATGCCCTTACGTGCCCCATGAGTCGCGATAAAGAACTCAAGAACGCTTAGTCCTTCAGAGAACGACGCTTTAATTGGACGTTCAATGATTTCACCTTTTGGATTAGCCATCAATCCACGCATACCCGCTAACTGTCCAAACTGACTACGTGAACCCCTTGCTTTGGAGTCAATCATCATAAAGATTGGATTTTCTTTTTGAGATTTTAAGTTACTCATTGCATCATCTACAACTTTTTCACTTGTTAAACTCCACTCTTCAACAACAAGGTTGTATTTTTCATCTGCTGTTAAGCGACCTTTACGATATAGCGCTTCAATGTCTTGTACAGTTTCCTCAGCTTTTTTCAAGTAGCCTTCTTTTGTATCAGGGACAGAGATATCAAATAACGAAATGGTTAATCCGCCTTTAGTGGCATATTTGAAACCAATGTTTTTGATTCCATCCGCCATTACCGCAGTTTGTCTAGAACCTGCTCTATCAAACGAGTAACCAATTAGTTTTTGAAGGAAATCCTTTCCGAACTCTTTCGTTTTCATTGTTGGCAGATAAGCAACCGCTTCTTTAATAGAATCAAAGACTCCTTCAGGCTTATCTAATATTTTGGCATCATTAATGTATACTAATTTTTTCGGCATTTCTCGGTTAAACAGAATTTTTCCAACTGTCGTCACTAAGTATTTTCCGCTAGAGAATTTTGGATTGTTTTCAATGCTTAGAATAATTTTGGAGTGCAAATCTAATTTCTTGAAGTCGTAAGCGCGAATAGCCTCTTCTTCGTTCAAGAACGCGCGACCTTCACCTTTTCCTCCTTCTTTTACGATAGAGATATAATAGGTTCCAAGAACCATATCTTGAGAAGGTGTAATCGCAGATTCACCATTTTGAGGGTGTAGTAAGTTTTCAGAAGCCATCATCAGCACGCGTGCTTCTGTTTGTGCTTCATCGGATAGAGGTAAATGAACAGCCATTTGGTCACCATCGAAGTCAGCATTAAATCCTGGCGTTACAAGTGGATGCAAGCGAATGGATTGTCCTTCGACAATAATAGGGTTAAATGCGCGAATAGAAAGTTTATGTAGGGTAGGGGCACGATTCAGGAGAACAGGGTGGTTTTTCGATACTTGCTCTAAAATATCCCAAATTTCATCACTATTGGCTTTGATTCGTTTTTTCGCAGATTCTACAGTTTCACAATAGCCCTGACGAATAATTTCACGGATAACAAACGGAGCAAACAACTCAATTGCCATTTTACGAGGAATTCCGCATTCATCAATACTCATTTCAGGTCCTACAGTGATAACAGAACGTCCTGAGTAATCTACACGTTTACCTAGTAAGTTTTGACGGAATAGCCCTTGTTTACTTGATAGGGACTCAGCAAGCGATTTTAACACGCGTCGTCCTGCGCCATGAGTAGCAGGGTTCTTCTTTTTGTCGTTGGCAATAAGTGCATCAACTGCATCTTGAACCAATTTCTTTTCATTATTAACGATAATATCAGGCGCACCAAGTTCTAATAATCTTTTTAAACGAGAATTACGAACCAAAATACGTCGATACAAGTCATTTAAATCAGACGTTGCAAAACGTCCACCATCAATTTGTACCATTGGTCGCATTTCAGGAGGGATAACAGGTAGTGCGTCAATAATCATCCATTCTGGACGGTTTCCTGATTGCAAAAAGGCTACAACATCACGACGACGTTTTTTCAAGCTATCACGTTTTGCTCCTTTTGTGATTTTGATATCTTCTTCCAAGGTCTTATTTAGCTCTTTAAGGTCAATTTTTTCTAAAAGACCTTTAATAACTTCTCCCCCTGTTCCTGCTTCAAACTTTCGGTAGTATTTCATTTTAAAAGCTTCGTAGTCGTTGATGGTAAGCAGGTCAAACTTTTTAAACGGAAGTTCTTCGTTTTCATCGTCAACATGTGTTACTAAGTAAGCATCACAATAAAGAACGGCATTTAATTCTTGGGAAGGGATGTTTAGAAGAGATGTTAAGTAATTGCGTCCACGATTTCCTTTAAAGAACCAATAATGAGCAATAGGAGCAGCTAATTCAATATGTCCCATACGTTCGCGACGAACTGAAGCTTTTGTAACTTCTACGCCACATTTTTCACAAACGATGCCTTTATTGTTTTCACGTTTGTATCGACCACACGCACACTCATACTGCTTTACAGGACCAAAAATCTTTTGGCAAAACAGTCCGTCTTCAGCGGGCTTATAGTTTTTATAATTAATCGTATCCGATTTTGTTACTTCACCATATGACCACTTGCGCACCAATTCAGGTGACGCAAGTGAAATCATAATGGAATGCAATTGTTCGGCTTTATTCATAAACAATTCCCTCCCTATTCCAAATTCTTTTGCGGTTTTTTCATGAAAATATCATTTTCATTCTCATCCGCTAACTTAATATTCATGTTCAACCCACGAATTTGGTTAATCAACACTTTTAGAGCTTCAGGAATGCCTGGTTTAGGTAAAGGCTTGCCTTTTGCAATTGCTTCATAGACTGCTGTACGTCCAAAGATGTCATCGGATTTGTAAGTGACCATTTCGCGAAGCGTATAAGCTGCTCCGTGACCTTGTAGCCCCCAAACTTCCATCTCTCCAAGACGTTGACCACCCATGTTCGCTTTTCCTCCTAGAGGTTGTTGCGTAATCAATGAGTAAGGACCAACACTTCTAGCGTGCATTTTATCTTTGATTTGATGATTTAGCTTTAAAACGTACATAACACCAAGCGTAACAGGATTTTCAAACTTTTCACCCGTACGTCCGTCATACATTTCAAACTTTCCATCTGCAGGCATACCCGCTTCAATCATCTTCTCTTGAATTTCATCTTTGGTTGCACCGTCAAATACAGGTGTTTCGAACTTTAATCCAAGCAAATGACCAACCATGCCGAGATGTGTTTCCATTACTTGTCCGATATTCATACGTGAAGGTACACCTAGTGGATTTAATACGATATCCGCTGGCGTTCCATCAGGTAAGAACGGCATATCAGCTTCAGGTAAGATAACAGAAATAACACCTTTGTTTCCGTGACGTCCTGCAATCTTATCACCTTCGCTAATTTTTCGAATGTCAGTAACTTGAATTTTAATGGTCTCGATGATATTTTCACCAAGCTTTGCTCCATTTTCGTTCGTTAAACGGGTAATTTTTGTTACTTGTCCACTTTTACCATTCGGTACACGTAAAGAATTGTCTTTCGCGTCACGCACTTTTTCTCCGAAAATAGCTTCGAGAATCTTTTCCTCAGGTGTTTTTTCTTCTTGCGTACGAGGCGTCAATTTCCCTACTAAGATATCTCCTGTGCTTACCATAGTTCCTAGTTTCACAATACCGTTTTCATCTAAATGGTCTAAGTCTTTGTTTTGTACGTGAGGAATTTCACGAGTAATCGTTTCTTTCCCCATACGTGTTGCACGTACGTCGATAGAGAATTCTTTCATACTTACCGTTGTGTAAGCATCTAATTTTACGAGTCTATCACTTAAAACAACCGCATCCTCATAGTTATAGCCATTAAACGGAGTAAACGCGATTAACACATTTCGACCAAGTGCTAATTCCCCGTTATTTGAACTCATACTGTCAGCAATAACATCATTTTTCTTTAATTTTTGCCCTTCGTATACGCGGACATTGTGGTTCAAACATGTTTCGGCATTTGTACGAATAAATTTATTTTTAATATATTTTTTCGTTCCGAGCTTTTTATAATCAACAACGATGTGTTCATCGGTAATAGCTTTAACTACACCATCATCTTCTGCGATATAACTTGCTTTTGTATTTAACGCAACCGCTTGTTCTACACCAGTACCTACAATTGGTTCTTGAGGATTAACAAGTGGAACACCTTGACGTTGCATGTTAGCACCCATTACTGCACGGTTTGCATCATCGTATTCTAAAAACGGAATTAACGAAGCTGAAATTCCTACAATTTGTTTAGTAGATACATCAACATACTCTACATCTTCTTTAGGTACAAGTAAGTACTCTTCACCGTAACGAACTGAGACCATATCGTTAACAAAGTTACCATCTCTATCTACTTCTTTTGCTTCAGCGATGTAGTAACGTTCTTCTAAATCCGCTGTCAAATATTGAATTTCAGCATCTTCTTTAAGGGTATGTGTTTTACTGTCTACTTTCGCATAAGGAGTTTCAAAGAAGCCATACTCATTGATGTTACAGTAAGAGGCTAATACGGTAATCAATCCTACTGAGAATCCCTCAGGAGATTCAGTTGGACAAAGTTTACCATAGTGGGAGTGATGGACATCTCGCGCTTCCATAGAAGCACGTTCTTTGCTTAATCCACCTGGACCAAGTGCAGATGCACGACGTTTATTCGCTAATTCAGCAAGCGGATTAATTTGGTCAACGTATTGAGATAATTGACCTCCGCCTAAGAACTCGTTCATAGCAGCGGTAAGAGGTTTGATGTTGATTAAGAATTGAGGCGTTAATTTGGCTTTTTTAGGGTCAACGTTAATTGAGTTAACGGTCATACGTTCCACGATTGTACGGGACATACGAGCCAATCCTTTTTCAAATTGCTTCACTAACAATTCACCTACAAGGCGTAAGCGACGATTTGCTAAATGGTCAATAATATCAACACTTCCAACGCCTTCTTGTAAATTAAGAAGGTAGTTAATCGTAGCGATAATGTCTTGCACATTTAACGTATTAATATCCACTTGTTCGTTTCCGATAACTTTTACACTTTCGCCTTCTTTGTTTTTAATGAAGATGTCATGTGTATCTAATTCTTGCAACATTTCTTCCGTAATTCTTGTTCCTTTTGCATATTTACCAGTGTCAACCGCCAACTCTTTTTTTAACACACGGCTTTTAATATCCAATTTTTTATTCATCTTATAACGCCCAACAGGTGCTAATTGATACTTTGTTTCATCTGAAAACATCGTACTCACATAGGCGCGTGCACGCTCAGTAGAAACAGGGTCACCAGGACGAATTTTGCTATACAGTTCTTTTAATGCTTCTTCTTCTGTGGTTGTAGCATCTTTTTCAAGTGTTTGACGAATAATTTCATTGTTATCAAAGATATCAAGAATTTCGTCGTTATCACCTACACCTAACGCTTTTAATAAGATAGTAATAGGCAGTTTACGATGTTTATCGATACGAACTTCTAATTGCCCACGTTGATTGGTCTCCATTTTAATCCAAGACCCTTTTGAAGGCATAATGTCCGCACCATATATAAGTGCACCGTTCTTGTTTACTTCTTCTCTGAAATAGACCCCAGGACAGCGAGAAATTTGTGTAATAACCGCTCGTTCGTTTCCGTTATAAATAAATGTTCCTGTCTCAGTCATAAACGGCACATCACCTAGAAATACTTCTTGGTCCATAAATACGCCTTTTAATTTTTTATTGTGTAAACGAAACACCACTTTTAAAGGAGCTCCATAGGTTAACTCTTTTTCTTTCGCTTCTTTCACTGACATTTTGGGCTCTTCAAACTTTAATGAAAGAAACTCTAATCGATATGTACCACTGTGGTCTTCCACAGGAAATGCTGAAGATATAGTTTTATGTGCTCCCACATCTTTAAACCAATTGAATGAATTTAACTGATTTTCAATCAAATTCGGTAATGGTATTTTATCTAAAACTTTTCCAAAACTAATACGAGAACTCAAATTCTTCACCTCTTCGTTTTTAAAATATTGAGGTTACCCCTTAACGATTGCAAAACAAAAAGCCTAAGAAACTCTCAAGCTTTTGTTCTTTACCAAAGATTATTAGGCGATATTCCGTTTTTCCCTTTTTTCATTCCTTAAAATTATGCATCTTTTTTCTTGAAGTTATATAAATTGAGGTCAATAAGCGGTTTGCGTTTTACATGTTCGTAGAGGATATCGTTGATGTCTGAGAAAGAGTTTTTCTTAATCTCTCCCATAGTGGAGGATACTTTTAAACGTTCTTGGATTTTTTTAGAAATTTCCTTTGCAATCGCTAATTTATCATACTTCGCCACAATCCCTCGGATATTCACGTAGGTTTTTACATGGTCTTGGTTTGCACAGTCAACTAAGATAATAGCAATTCCGTGGTTAGCAAGGCGGTGTCTGTCACGCATAATAAAATCGTTTACATCTCCCATACCTGAAATATCTACGAGCACATCATCAGCTTTTACTTTTCCTGTTACTCCACCGCTTTGTTCGTTAAATTCCAGTACAAATCCGTTTTCACAAATAAAGATATTCTCTTTTTCCACACCTACTTTTGCTGCAAGCTCTCGGTGTTGAACCAACATACGGTATTCTCCATGACATGGGATGAAGTATTTTGGTTTCAACAAACTAAGCATTAATTTTTGGTCTTCTTGATGTCCGTGACCTGATGCATGAATGTTTTTATCTTTACCATAGACAACATGTACACCTTTTTTCAGCAAAGCATCAATTACAGTGTTAACAGATTGGTCGTTCCCTGGAATTGGAGAAGATGACAACATAACCGTATCTCCTGGTTCAATGGTAATACTTTTATGTTCACCATTTGCCATACGTGCTAGCCCTGCATTTGTTTCTCCTTGGGCACCCGTAGTTAGAATTAACAATTCACTATCTTTGTACTTCTCTACATCTTTTTGACTAATGTACGTATCTTCAGGAAGAATTAAATAACCCGTTTTGGAAGCAATTTTAATGTTATCTTCCATGCTTCGTCCAAATGCAACTACTTTTCGATTAAGTGCCTTCGCATTATCAAATAGGTTTTGGATGCGTTCTAAACTTGAACCAAACGTGGCAATAAAAATTCGTCCGCTACACTTAGCCATTTCATTGTATAAATTCTGTTTAATTACATCTTCTGAAACGGATAAACCTGTTTTTTCTGCATTTGTACTATCAGATAACATGACAAGTACACCTTTTTTTCCAATTTCGCCAATACGTTGAAAGTCAATGAAACGTTGATTTGTTGGAGTGTAGTCAACTTTAAAATCTCCTGTGTGAACAACAGTACCGACAGGTGTAACAATAACAACTCCCACAGCCCCAGGGATACTGTGGTTCATGCGGAAAAATTCAACGCTACATTCTTCTCCTTTAATCACACTGTCTTCTTCAATGACTTGAATACGACTCGCAGGAACTTTTGCACCTTTTAATTTGTTTCGAATTAAGCCTGCAGTTAATTTTGTTGCATAAACTTGAACATCAAATTCTTTCATGAAATAAGGAAGCGCCCCGATGTGGTCTTCGTGACCATGCGTAATAACTACTTTAATAGACTTATGTTTGTTTTTTCGTAGATAGTCAAAGTTAGGAATAATAACATCCACCCCATACATATCTTCGTCTGCAAAGGCAAGCCCCACATCCACTACGAAAATTTCATCCTTATATTCAATTACCGTCATATTCTTCCCGATTTCTTCGAGACCACCCAAAGGAATTACTTTTAACTTTTCCATAAAGCAGGCACCATAACGTGCCTCCCTCCCTTCAATCTTCAAAAAAATATATAAAACGTATATTTATTTATAAATAGCTATCTTTTCTAAGTTATCTCTCGATACATTTAGATAAATTACATTGAATACACCATTTTATCTCTACTTATCTTCTACCTTTTTCTTTTAATTTTTTTTGAAAAAAACCTTTTTCTCGTTCGAAATTAGCAGGTTTTTTCCATTAATTACGCATCTCGGACATATATAATCGTTGCTTAGCTACGTCTTTTTCTTTTGGACAAACAGCTACTAATCTATTCAGTAGAGCAACAGCTTTTTCTTTTTCTCCAAGTTTCATATAAAGGTCATAACATACGTAGTAAGCAATAGGGTATGCAGGGTTACGCTGTATGCAGGAATGCAATATGCGTAGCGCTTCATTGTAATTTTCTTTCAAAATAGAGATAGAAGCTAGTTCAAATAAATATTCGTGTTGAAAATATCCATCATGTTCTACAAGATATCGTAATAGAATTTCCGCTCGCTTAAATTTCTTTTGTTTTATTAGCAAACGTGCCAAAAACAATCTTGCTTGAAAGAAGTAAGGACTGGTTCGTTTGATTTTCAAGAAATAGTGTTGGCTTTTTTCTTCGTTTTCTCCTTCCATTTCATAGATACCTCTTGCATATCGGTACATATATTCTTGATTATTAGGATGCAACTCAACCAATTGTTTAAAAATAATCATTGATTCTTTTACATCACCCACTATATATGAGACAAGCCCTATGTAAAAATATGCTTGCTCATTGTCATTATTAAATCGATAAGCTTCTTTAAATGAATATAGAGCCTGCTCGTAATTTTTGTGAAGAACTTCTTCTAATCCTTTCTCTAACAGTGTCATAGACGTTCTTCTATAAAATTCACTGCCATGGAGAGAGATAACCTTGCCCATAAAAAAACCCCCCTTAAAGTTGGGAGGACAATAACAAACTTTTCATTTTTTGTAAAGGAAACCAAGCGAATATCCGCTTCTTACTCGTTTCCTAAGTTAAACGGAACCTTCGTTAAATCAATCGGACGTAAGTCCTGACGGTTAATTTGTTTAAAATATCCATTTAAAATATGGTGGAGACCATTCACGGTAATTTTTTTCTTTTTACGACTTAAAAACATGGTTAGTTCTCCATTCTCTTGCGTTAATCGATATGCTCGCAAAGCACGGAGAGTCTCTTCCTTAATTACACGCTTGCTATCAGCTTTAGGAGAATAGAGAATGCTGTTTTCTTCTTGCAAGTGATTCCAATGCAATTCAATAATCTCGGATACTTTTATTTTTTCAAGTGTCAAAAGTAAGAATAATGCATAATCTCTTTCATCTTTTTTCATCAATTCACATAATTCTCGTTGTTCTTTTTCATTCATGGTGACCTGTCTTTCATAAATAGGCGGTTGAACGATGTCTTCCATAGGATTATGTATCATTATGCCTTCTTTTCGTAAAAATTTTAAAAATAATCGAATTGCACTGCTTTTACGAGCAATGGAATGTTCAGAGAACCCTTCTTTTTTTAAAGCCAGCATATAATTTTTAATATGTCGTTCTTTTAAAAGCTCCCATGAATCACAAACTGTATCTGTATATAAGTGAAAATCCGAGGCATCCCGCAGATACCCTTTTATTGTTTGTTGATTTGTAAAACGCTCCTGTAAATATAGTTGGAATTTCGATAAAATCATTAGGACCCCCTGCTATACATAGTTGTTGTTTTTCCCTTTGAACGTTTAAATACCTCTTTTTTTGTTTTTGCTGTTTGACATGAAAAGATAGCAACTAGTACCACACATAAAAATACAATTTTCTCTTGTATTGAAAATGAGGAAAATGCGTAAACTTGCAATGTCACTAAAGAAAGCACAACACCACAAACTAATTGAGCTAAGCGACTGGTCAAGAAAAAAGCCATTTGTTTTAATCCATACAGAACCCATGCACAGTATAGTAAAAAAGCCATTTCCTTATTATTTGATACATATAAACAAACAAAAAAGATTGAAAAAGGGAGAATAAAGGTGTGTAAAATTGCTTCTCCTATCTGTGGTTTACTTTTTGAGCGTGAACGGAGAGTAGCATTTTTCTGTTTTTGTTGATTAGACGAAAACATAAAAAAGTTATAACTTAAGACAATAAGGGTTAAAAATAGTCCCTGTATATGTCCGATAGGTAATATCTCTACAAGCCACACAGTTCCATAGCCAATTAGCAATGGATGAATATCACGGAACACGTTGACCGCTCGAAAACGATAATATTTCATAAATAAGACAAGGCACATGCCTACTATATAATAGATTACCATATTTTCAGGTACCCATATATAGACAACCGCTAAAAAATATTGAAGCAAAAACAGAAGAATATTCATGTTTTATCTCCTATCATTCATAAAAAGATAGCACAAATTCAATGGTTTTATCATAATGTTCAACTTCCTGATTTTCGACTATCCATATCTTTTCTTTTACAACTTCGTGAGAAAGAATATGTTGATACCCCTGATAATTAATTACACCTTCTCCAAGAGGAACAAATTTATTCTTTTTGTCTCCCGCTTTTCGAATGGAGTCATTGATATAAATAAGTTTAATTTTCTCCCATCCCACTTTTTCTTCTATTTCTTTTATACATGCTTCTGCTGTTTCTTTCGTATGAAATTCCATTCCTCCGTCATGAAGCCTTCCTAAATCAAGCGCTCCTTTAATATTTGGATGAAATGAAATCAACTCATTCCACTCTTCTAGAGTAGATGCCATTTCTGTACCCGCTCCTGACATGTTTTTAATTAAAATGTCACCTTCCCAATATACTGATTTTAATACTTTTTTTAAATTTTGTTTGGCATTTTCTAAGGCAATAAAAGGGTGCATCTTTTTAAAATACCCTGTATGGAGAACATAAAATTCAGCATTCATTTTTGAAGCGAACATTAAGTCTTCTTGAATATAGGAGACATCATCCGTCACATCATGTGCCAAATTGTATGAATACGGGGCATGAAGAATAACAGGTTGAATATTTCTCTTTGTTAAAAATGAACGATACTCACTAAGTTTTTTTTCATTCATTTTTTGCAACCTGACCATCTCTCCGTTGCTTTTACGTCCTCGTAAACTTCTCGCATAAAATTGAAAGGTATTTCCACGACTAATTCGTACACGTTCTTCTAATTTATTAATATTTCCCGAAAAGGGGATATGAAATCCTATTCTCATTTGAACCACCTCTTTTTTTACCTACAAAAGTTTTTCTTATTTGTCAAAGAAAGCGTCCTTTTGAATCAAAAAAGAAAGGGCAGATTGCCCTTCCTTATGATTGTTCCATATTCATTCCGTATTGGTATTCTACTACTCTGTTTTTTCCACTTGTTTTAGCTACATACATGGCAGCATCAGCATTTATCATTAGTTCTTCTACTGTATCACCATGCTTCCCGAAATAGGCAAGTCCTATAGATAATGTAATTTGACGAACGGCAGGAACCGCTGCAACCATTTTACGGATGCGCTCAGCCACGAGCATTCCTTCTCCTTTTGGTTTGTATAATATTACAGCAAATTCTTCTCCACCTACACGACCTACAATATCTGCTTTGCGAACAGCTAATTCTAGTGTTTCGGCTACAATTTTTAAAACAGAGTCTCCCATCACATGTCCATAAGTATCATTAAAGGATTTGAAATTATCTATATCCATTATTAGCACAGCAAAATCATCGCCTCTTTGAGCTAAATCAACCATTCTATCAAGTTGTTCCCAAAAATAACGTCGGTTTGGTACTTTCGTTAAAAAATCATTGTTTGCTAAAAATGAGTTTTGTTGTGAAATTTGTAATTCTGTAACCCGTTTAGCCACCGAGTAAATATAGGTTAGCATAGTTTCAAAATCACTATCATTAAAAGGACTAACGACTAGCTGTTTGTTATGTCCAATTGCCATTTGCTTTCCGTAGATATGCATAACGCCCCATTCTTCTCCACTAATAATAACAGGAGCCTTCATCACATCTTTTTGGAAGGTTGGTTCTTTGCTAATTTCATTAAGTTGCAGACGTTCAGGGATATCATATTTCTTTTTGTCCCCAAATTCAATGGCTCTTTCGTAATAATCTTCATCCTCGTCTTTTCGATACACACAGGTATATTGGGCATTAAAGAATGCCGTACTTCCTTGCACCATTTTTTTCATTACTTCTTTTTCCGTTTCTGTTTCGGATAGCTCTCTCATATGATAGAACATTTTTATCATAATCTCTGAGCCTAGCTGTTGTTTTCGAAGTTCGTGCTGAAGGTCTTTTACTTCATTTTTACTGACGAATAAATCATCGCTCATATTTTCAATGATATGAAATTTTTCATGAAAGATATAAATGGTGAAGAAAAGAGCAATGGCTAAAGCTGATACGGTAATAGGATTTGAAAACTTATCTTGCATGTAAAGTACTAAAATAAACCAAAATGCCACAATATCGTATTTTGTTGCGTTTGAACTAACAAAGTTTGTAAATGGAACAACAAGCAAAAAATGTAAAAAAGCAATATCTTGTAGTTTCATTACAATAACTAACACAAGCGCAAGCTCTAAATATGCATTCCACTTAGTTGCCTTTAATACAGAAAAAGCAACAACATACATCCCTAAAAAGACGTACATAAAAATTTTCTCTGCTTGATAATCAAATCCCTTTAATACATCAGACGCAATAACCATAACAATGATGCAGATTCGATAAAAGATTGTCATTGAATAATAAAATTTGGTCATATTCCTCCCTCTCTTCCTCCTTCTTTCTTTTTATCTATTTAGCATATTTTTTCATTTTGCAAAACAAAATCATATATTTTTTTAAAAAACATACCTTGATAGAGGGAGGTTTCATTATGCTTACTGCGATAACAAAAGACAACCAGACAATTATGATTTTTCAACATTCACCTGCAGAATTGAAAAAATGGTCGGACAGACGAATGCTTTTTTGTCCCGATTGCAAAGAAACACTCATTTTTAAAGAAGGGGATGTTAAACAACCTCATTTTGCTCATCTTTCAAGAGACTGTTCTTTTCCTTTTCGTGAACCTGAGAGCATCGAACATGAAAAAGGCAAAAAGCAACTTTTTGATTGGTTAGTAACGCAGTTTACAGCTGAGAACTGTAAGATGGAACAGCATATTACTCAAACAAATCAACGAGCGGATACATTTTTAACAAAAGAACAGTTTGCCCTTGAGTTCCAATGTTCACCTATTCAAGCTAAAACGTGGGAAAAGCGTATATCTCTTTATGAAGAAGCAGGGGTTTCTTCTTTTTGGGTTTTAGGATATTCTATGCACAAATACCGCTACGAACATAACCACTACATTCATAAGTTAAATCCTCTTGAAAAGATACTTCTACAAACATACAAAAAAATTATTTATTTTGATGTTTTATCCAACCACTTTATTTTTTTAGACCCCTTAAAACAAGAACAAAATGTTATATATGGGCAAGAATTCTATTTTAAACCGAGCGATGTATCCCTCAACATCGAAACAGGACTTATTGAAAGTAAGTATGACTTTTTCCTACGAATGCAAAAAAAGCGAAAACAAACCCATGAGTCGCTGCTTGAAAAAGCAAACGAAACGAATGTTTATTTAACGAAGACGAGAGAGCAAACCACAGGAGCTCAAGTTCTAGCTAGTAAACGACAGCTTTCTTATCTTGAACACTTATTAAAGCAAAAAAATATGACACTACCATATAAGCTACACGGTCTTTTAAAACACGAAGCACGAGCCATTATTACAGATTTGTTAAAACAAGAAACATGAAAAGAACTCCTTGAATTGCTCAAGGAGTTTTAATATTTAGCAATGAAGCGTTGAGTTGAAATAAAGCTACCTAGCAGTCCAATTCCTAACGAAATGATAAGAAGAGGGAAGAACAAGTCATTTAACACACCTTCTTTAGGCAGGAGTGGGGCATAAGTAATCATATCCCGAATAATTTCCTCAACTTTCCCATATCCCCATACGAATAATTCGTACACGCATACGCCTGCGAAAAGAGTTATAACTAGCGCTTCTAATATAAATGGAAGACGAATGGTCAGCATACCTGCACCTGTTAAATGCTTAATTTTCAGCTCGTCTTGTCGCTTATCAATGTTGTATTTTATCACATTGGTTACAATATAAATTGTGAAAATACCTGCTAGTACAGTTACAGCGTAACCAATTCGTTGAATAGTTTTAGTAAAAGAAATCAACTTTTCTACGTATTCTTTACCGTATTGTACATCTTCGTGGATGTGTAGTGCTTTAATTTGAGTAACAATGCCGTCAATTTGAGAAGGGTTATCTACACGCACAATAAATTGAGCTTGGAATGGATTCTCTCCAACTGCATGAAGAACTTCTGCGTTGTCTGCCATTTCTTTTTCCATCTTTTTGTACGCTGTTTCTTTACTCACAAATTGAATATCCGATACACCTTTTAAATTAAGTATCTTTTTCTCGTATTTTTTGTATGTTGTGACGTCATCTTTAATATCAACGCGAATTTCAATTTTATTATCCAATGTTTTCGAAAAATACGTGGCATTCAAACCTACCACATACGAAACGGAAAAAAGAGTCAAACAAGCAACTGTAAGTAATACAGCTGTCGCATTTCCCCACATATTCCGAATAAGACCTGTAAATGTTTCTGATATCCAAAGGATAACTATCCAAAATAACTTCATGAGTTTTCACCTTCTCCCAACATATCATCAATAGGCGATAAAGGTACATTTCCATTCATGATTCCCGAAATTGTGCTCATGTTCCATTCTTCTTGCGATTGTACAACACCATCTTGGACAATAATAATGCGCTTATTTTCTTCTTTAACTATTTCTTCATTATGCGTTGACATCACGATGGTTGCACCTTCTTGATTCAGCACGTTCAAATATTTCATGACATTACGCGCATTTTCGCTATCTAAGTCGCCTAACGGTTCATCACAGATAATGATTTTAGGATTATTTACAATAGCCCGAGCTATCGCTACACGCTGTTGCTCACCACCTGATAGTTGATGGGGAAACTTATGCATTTTATCTGCTAATCCCAATTTGGTTAACGCTTTTCGTGCCTCTTTTTTAACAAACGAAGGACTTTTCCCTTGTTGTTTCAATACAAATGCTACATTTTCATATGCTGTTTTCTTTTTTAATAAAGATGAATGGAAGTCTTGTAGCACCACACCAATGTTGCGCCTTAGTTTAGATACACGCAAACGATGAATCGGTGTCCCGAACATAAAAATTTTACCCGAAGAAGGTTTTTCATCTTTATACATCATTTTTATCAATGTACTTTTTCCTGCTCCTGACGGTCCTACTAGAAAGACAAATTCTCCTTCATGAATAGAGAAACTGACATTATCTACTGCCACTTCTTTTCGTTCGTACATCTTTTTCACATGACGAAATTCTATCATTACATCTATCACCTCACTGTTTCTTTTAAAGGTTTCACAAAAAAACCTACTTTATTTTGATTTGTTACATAAATGTAAAAATTAAGCACAAAAAAAGCAATGGAACTTATCCCTTGCTTTTATGTGTGTATATTTAATTATGACTTATCTATAAGGGTATGAACTTATCCTGCAACTACAATATTTGATAACTGACTTTTTACATTATGAATAGCTGTTTCTAAATCGCCGTAATGAATTTTAATAGCAAAATACATTACTGGGTCTTCGTTGTATACTTTTTTCATTGATAATTTTTGATTATTTTGCTGTGCATCAATAATTAATTTAAATAGGTAAGAGGAAATATCTTCTTTGCCTTTTGATTGTGCTTCTTGAATATTGAAAAGGTCTTGTGGTTTCTCAATGTATTTCATGCGAACCATAGTGTTAGCAAGTTCATCTAATTGGTCATCACCCATTACCATTTTTTGTGGAACTTCGCTAGTTTGAACGTCAGTTTCACCACCTTGGTCTGCAGAGATTGCTGTAACACTTGGAGTACCAAAACGCTTGTCATATTCCTCAATTACTGCGTCAAAATCACTAAAGTGTTCCATAGCTTGTTCGTATAAAGAAGGGTGTTCTTGTTCAAACCTCTCAACAGTAGAACCTGTTAAAAATTGAACACGTATTTCATAAAGGACTTTATCTTGCGTCCAAGTACCAGTAATAATATCTTTTAACGCTTTTAACGTTTTATAAGATTCCACAATCTTGTCTTTTATTTCTTGTTCAATATTGATTGGACGCAGTGCTTCAGGTCCATAATCACTGTTTCGCTTTTTCATGATGGCATATAACATAAATTTTTGATTTTCTTTTAGCTTACGTTTCGTTACAGCATTATTACGTAATGCTTTCCCCCAACTGCCATACGTCGTAGTTGCCTCTTTATAAATGTTTTTATGATGTTTTTTAATATTTGATTCCTCTAAAGACTGGTTCATGATATAGAGTTCTTTAATATCTTCGTTCAATTGTTGCTTTGTCATCATTAAATCCTCCTTTGTCTATCATTATGTTCTTTAAAAATTTAATTTATACCCTTACTTTACAAAAAAAAATAGAAAAAAGCAAATTAAAAACGCACAAAACATGTGCGTTTTTTCATTTTTTATTTGTTTTCTTTAATTTGGCTATAAACATTATAAATTAATCCTATTCCAATAAAGAGAATAATTGTCGAGGTTCCACCGTAACTAATAAATGGTAATGGCATACCCGTAGTAGGGAACCAACCACAAACAACAGCGAAATTAATTACCGCCTGATAAAAGATAATCATGCTAATTCCTGCAACAACCATGCTACCATAAAGTTCATTTGCTTTTGAGGCAATGGTAAGTCCGCGCATCAATAATGCTAAAAATAATATAAAAATTACCAAAACGCCAATAAAACCAAGTTCTTCTCCAATAATCGCCATGATATAATCAGTGTGATTTTCAGGTAACCATGAGAACTTCTGACGACTCATGCCAATCCCTAAACCAAAGAAATGACCTGAACCTAAGGCGTATAAACTTTGAACTGCTTGATATCCGCCTTCTAGCAAATGGTCTTCAGGATTTAAAAAGTTCGCAATTCGCTTTAAACGAAAGGGTTCAATAATGACACCAATAACGGCTACACTCATGGTCATAGCAATCATAGTAACGAAATACGAGATTTTTACTCCACCCATTAATAGCATAGTGATACATACTAACAAAATTAATCCCGCACCACTTAAATGTTTTTGTGCCAACACAAGTCCTACATAAAGACCGATATACCCAAGAATAGGAAGGATACCTTCTTTTAGCTTATTGAGCGTTCCGTCTTCTCGTTTGATATGAATGATGTGTGCTAACGTAATAACAACCGTGATTTTGGCAATTTCAGAGGGTTGAAATTGAAATCCTCCAATACTCAACCATCGTTCAGCTCCATTAACGGATTGACCAAAAGAAGAGAATATAACCAAACACTGCAAAAAGATAGTAAATCCATTAATCCATATAAGCAATTCACGGTATTTTTGGTATTTGATTTTAGCTACAACAATCATTACAACAAAACCAATGACTACATTTATAATTTGCTTATTAAAAAAGAAATACATGTCACCATAGCTTTCTAGTGCACGAATGGAGCTCGCACTAAAAATCATGGTTATGCCGATGCAAATAATAATGGCAAGCACAATGGTAAAATACCTATCAAATTTTATTTTTTGCATTTATTTCAACCCCATTCTAATCGTCTAATATATGTTTTTTTGATTTTTAAAAATTCCTTTACAGAAAAACATATAAAAAGCGAACAAAACGGAATGTTTGTTCGCTTTTTTATATTAACCAAATGCATTTTGTGCTTTTTTAATGATACTAGCCATTTCAGAGCGCATATTCTTTTCTTGCTCTTCTAATTTTCGTACTTCTTTCATGATTTCATCATGACGATTTTGCGCTTTTTTCATTAACTCTTGTGATTCGCTTTCTGCATCACTTAAAATGCTATCAGCTTCTTTTTTAGCAAGAGCAACCATTTCATCATGTGTTTCCGATGCTTTACGGTACATGATTTTCAGCGTTCTATCCATTGATTCGTTTTGTGCAAGTTGAAACTCCAATTTTTCACGAAGCGTTGATAACTCTTCGCTACATTCTGCTGTTTCTACATACGCGTCAATCTTACGGTCGTTCAATGCTTTGTTTAATTCAATTTTTACAGATTGAAGTTCTTCTTCTAACTGGATAGCTTTCTGACCCACTTCTTCTAAGAAATCTTCTACTTCACCTTCTTCGTAGCCAGAAGCGGAGCCAAATACCGCTTTAACTGGCGTGAAGTCTTTTTTTTCAAGAATTTGTGTGCTGAGTTTTTGTTCGTTTTCCATGAAGTTGTCTCCTTACAGTTGGTTTCGTTTGCCTAATAGGAAACTTGGGATTTTTTCGTTTAGGTTGTCAACAGGACGAGCTTTCGGTTGTTCAACTTCTCCAAATGAGCGTTCTTCTGTTTGACGAGGAGATTTTGTAAAGAGGTTACGATTTTCGTTTGCTGAAGGTTTAGCAGCAGGGTCGTGGTCAAATCCAGTAGCAACGATTGTTACACGAATTTCATCGTTATCCATATCTTCTTTTTGAACAGCACCCATGATGATACGTGCTTTTTCACGGTCAACTTGTTCGTAAATTAATTCAGATACTTCATCTAATTCTTCAAACGCAAAGTCTGGTCCGCCTGTTACATTGAAGATAACTGATTTCGCATTTTCAATACCATGCTCAAGTAATGGGTTTTGCATAGCGGCCAATGTTGCTTTTTGGGCTTTTCCTTCGCCTGTTGCACTACCGATACCCATTAAGCAAGAACCACCTGATTCTAACGTTGTCGTTACATCTTGGAAATCGAGGTTGATGATACCTGTAATTTGAATTAAATCACAAATCCCTTGTACTGCAAGAAGCGTTACGTTATCTGATTCTTGTAGTGCTTCTTTAAAGCCCATTGGTTTTGCATTTTTTGCTTGCGCTGTACCTTGGCTTTTTTGTTTTACATAATCTTTTAATTTGTTATTTGGAATTACGATAATAGCGTCAGTGTTATCATTTAATTCTTGAATACCTTTTAACGCTTGGTCCATACGTGGAACGCCTTCCCAAGAGAATGGTTTTGTTACAACGGCAACTGTTAAAATGCCCATTTGCTTACATAAACCTGCAATAACTGGTGCTGCGCCTGTCCCTGTTCCGCCACCCATTCCTGCAGTGATGAAAACCATGTCACAACCTTCGATTAATTTACTGATTTCATCTAAACTTTCTTCAGCTGCTTTGCGACCAACTTCAGGGTTGGCACCTGCGCCTGTCCCTTTTTTACCGATACGCAATTTTACATCTGCATTTGATGCGTTTAACGCTTGTGCGTCTGTGTTTACTGCGATATATTCAACGCTGTTTAAGCCTGATTCCTTCATTGTTTTGATGATGTTGTTACCACCACCACCAACACCGATTACTTTAATTTGAGCATGTTCATTAAACACTTGTTCCATGATAGACCTCCTGTTTTGCTTACTATATAATTTTTGTTCTTGCATCTCTCAATCTTTGGAAAACAAATATGACTGTTGTTTTGCTACACATCTATCTTTTAAGACTTTTGAATAATACCTTTTTTTATTTCTCTTTTTTTTAAAAAAAATCGAAGATTTTTTTCTTCGATTTTTTTTTGTATCTCTTTATGCAGTTGTTTTTTTAAAAAACCTTTTATTTTTTCTTAATTATTTTATCAATCCATAATTTTTTTTGTTTTTCTTCCTCAAAGAATTTGCGGAACATCTCTTTTGTTTTTACGCGAAACAATCCATCTTCCGTAACGATTGAAATATTTCCGCTTTCTTCTGATACCACTACCGCTAACGCATTAAAACGCTCTACATTTTCAAGAGCTGCAAGATGGCGAGTACCCAAGTGACCTAAGTCTTCTCGTTTTCTTCCC
>Ga0207655_1000871_pt1 | contig 31943 bp, 34 predicted proteins | sample KBSM44metaG_FD_184398 | JGI IMG/M metagenome (GOLD analysis project Ga0207655, IMG submission 184398) | Miscanthus rhizosphere microbial communities from Kellogg Biological Station, Michigan, USA - KBS M4-4 metaG (SPAdes) (version 2) | ecosystem: Host-associated > Plants > Roots > Rhizosphere >... | reverse complement strand
CAGCGCGTTACAATAGTCTTCATCTGACGTATCCATGGAGGCAACGCAATGACGCAGGCGAATCTCACCGAGACTCTCTTCAAACCCCGTTTCAAGCACCCTGAAACGTCGACGCTGGTGCGTCGGTTTAACCCTGGCATCATGCCTTCCGTGCAGTCAGCGTTAGACGGCAAAAACGTGCCCCACTGGTATCGTATGATTAACCGCCTGATGTGGATCTGGCGCGGAATCGATCCGCGTGAAATCCTCGACGTGCAGGCGCGTATCGTCATGAGCGAATCTGAACGGACCGACAGCGAACTTTACGATACGGTGGTGGGCTATCGCGGCGGCAACTGGATCTACGAATGGTCGAAGCAGGCGATGCTCTGGCAGCAGAAAGCTAGCCAGGAAGAAGATGCTGCGATTAGCGGGAAGCACTGGCTGCATGCGGCCAATCTTTACGCCATTGCTGCTTACCCGCATCTGAAAGGGGACGAACTGGCAGAGCAGGCTCAGGCGCTGGCAAATCGTGCCTATGAAGAGGCGGCGCAGCGTCTGCCGGGCCAGATGCGCGAGCTTGAGTTCACGATACCGGGCGGTGCACCCGTCACCGGGTTCCTGCATATGCCTGAAGGCGACGGCCCGTTCCCGACGGTGCTGATGTGCGGTGGGCTGGATTCGCTGCAGATTGACTATTACAGCCTGTATGAGCGCTACTTCGCACCAAAAGGGATCGCGATGCTGACGCTCGACATGCCTTCTATTGGCTTCTCGTCGAAGTGGAAGCTGACTCAGGATTCGAGCCTGCTGCACCAGCATGCGCTAAAAGCGCTGGAAAATATCCCCTGGGTCGACCACACCCGCGTGGCGGCGTTTGGTTTCCGCTTCGGTGCAAACGTCGCGGTGCGTCTGGCTTACCTTGAGTCATCCCGCCTGAAAGCGGTGGCCTGTCTTGGCCCGGTGGTACATGCCCTGCTCAGCGATCCGGCCCGCCAGGGGAGCGTGCCGGAAATGTACCTGGACGTGCTGGCGAGCCGCCTTGGCATGCATGATGCATCAGACGAAGCGCTGCGTATTGAACTTAACCGTTACTCGTTAAAAACCCAGGGGTTGCTGGGGCGCCGGTGCCCGACGCCAATGCTGTCAGGCTTCTGGAAAAACGATCCTTTCAGTCCGGAGGAAGAATCGCGCTTAATCACTTCGTCATCTGCGGATGGCAAACTGCTCGAAGTACCGTTCAGCCCGGTGTATCAGAATTTTGACAAGGCGTTACGGGAGATTACCCGCTGGATCGCTCAGAGATTGTGTTAATAGTTTGCTAAATTTTGATGGTTTGGTAAAACAGTGGCTTCACAAAAGGAGATCGCAATGACGTTACCGAGTGGACACCCGAAAAGTAGACTGATTAAGAAGTTCATGGCTCTTGGCCCGTATATTCGAGAAGAGCAGTGTGAAGAGAATCGCTTTTTTTTCGACTGCCTGGCTGTTTGCGTCAACGTGAAGCCAGCACCTGAAAAACGTGAGTTTTGGGGCTGGTGGATGGAAATGGAAGCACAGGAAAAACGCTTTACCTATAGCTACCAGTTTGGCCTGTTCAATAAAGACGGGAACTGGCAAGCTGCACCGATCAAAGATCAGGAAGTGATCGACCGCCTGGAGCATACGCTGAAAGAGTACCTCGGCAAGGCAACCGCCTTGCTGGCAACGCTGGATCTGAAGCTGGAACCGGCGGATGACTTTTCCAGCGAAGCGGTTAAGCTGACGGCCTGATGATGCTACAGTGCCGGGTGGCGGCTTCGCCTTACCCGGCCTACAAAATGCACTATCCCGTAGGCCCGGTAAGCGCAGCGCCACCGGGCAATAAAAAAACCGGCATCGAGCCGGTTTTTTTATTTCCATACGATTAGAACTGGTACGTCACACCCAGTGCAACGATGTCATCGCTGCTCACGCCCAGCTTATTATCGTCATCAATCTGGTTAATTTTATAATCAACAAACGCAGACATATTTTTGTTGAAATAATAGGTCGCGCCCACGTCGATGTATTTCACGAGATCTTCATCACCGATACCTTCGATATCCTTGCCTTTGGACTGAACGTAGCCCAGGGATGGACGCAGGCCAAAGTCAAACTGATATTGCGCTACCACTTCGAAGTTCTGCGCTTTATTTGCAAAACCACCCGAAATTGGGGTCATATTACGGGTTTCAGAATACATTGCCGCCAGGTAAACATCGTTCGCGTCATATTTCAGACCGGTTGCCCAGGCTTCCGCTTTCTTGCCTTCACCGCGTGCCAGCAGGTTCTGGTCGTTGGTGCGGTCAGAGTTGGTGTATGCGCCACTGATAGCGAAATCGCTGCCGCCGAAATCATAGGTCAGAGAAGTACCAAAACCGTCGCCGTTCTGTTTTTTGGCGTCGCGGTTTTCGTTTTTACCCTGATACTGCAGGGTCATGTCCAGACCGTCGATAGCGCCGAAGAAGTCAGTGTTACGGTAGGTCGCCAGGCCGGTGGAACGCTTGGTCATGAAGTTATCGGTCTGCGCGGAAGAGTCGCCGCCGAATTCCGGGAACATATCGGTCCAGGCTTCAACGTCATACAGTGCGCCCAGGTTACGACCGTAGTCCAGGGAGCCAAAATCTTTGAGTTTCAGACCCGCAAACGCGAGACGGGTTTTCTGTGAGGAGTCGCTCTCGGCCTTGTTGCCGGAAAACTCCGCTTCCCAACGGCCATAGCCGGTCAGCCGATCGTTAATCTGCGTTTCGCCTTTAAAGCCAAAACGCACGTAAGTCTGGTCACCGTCTTTAGAATCATCATCACTGATGTAGTGCATTGCTTTAACTTTGCCGTACACGTCCAGTTTATTCCCGTTTTTATTATAAACTTCAGCTGCGTGAACAGATGCGGAAGCCACCACGCCCATTACCACTAATGCCAGAGTACTCTTTTTCATTTTCAATCCTGAGTGTTATATACGCGCTAAAAATTCGCTGGACGATAAGCTCATGCTTAAGTCCCGTGAAAAAACAGGAAGGGTTTTATCGTTCTGGAATGAAAGTTTTATGACAATCTAAGAATAATTTTAAAAAACTGTGATTTATTATTTCGGTAATAAAAGTGTCAACGTCTGCCGCTACGCTTCCTGATCCCGCGCAACAAAGTGTTTCGCGAACCGTTAAGGCAGTTGGCAACGAGGCTCACACCTGTTAAAAAGTCTGATTAACATCATTTTCCCTTATTGTTGAACGGCAGAGAATCATGAGTGATAGCCAGACGCTGGTGGTAAAACTCGGTACCAGTGTGTTAACAGGCGGATCGCGCCGCCTAAATCGCGCCCACATTGTTGAGCTTGTACGCCAGTGCGCTCAGCTGCATGCCGCAGGGCATCGTATCGTTATCGTGACCTCCGGGGCGATTGCCGCCGGGCGTGAACATCTGGGCTACCCCGAACTCCCCGCGACGATCGCCTCCAAGCAGCTGCTGGCCGCCGTGGGACAAAGCCGTCTCATTCAACTCTGGGAACAGCTCTTCTCCATCTATGGCATTCACGTCGGGCAGATGCTGCTGACGCGCGCGGACATGGAAGACAGAGAGCGCTTCCTGAACGCGCGCGATACGCTGCGTGCGCTGCTCGACAACAACATTGTTCCGGTAATTAACGAGAACGATGCCGTCGCCACCGCTGAAATCAAAGTGGGCGACAACGACAATCTCTCCGCGCTGGCGGCCATTCTGGCGGGTGCGGATAAATTACTGCTCCTCACCGACCAGCAGGGGCTGTTCACCGCCGATCCGCGCTCCAACCCTGAAGCGGAACTGATTACCGACGTTCACGGCATCGACGATGCGCTGCGCGCCGTCGCGGGCGACAGCGTGTCTGGCCTCGGCACCGGCGGAATGGGCACCAAGCTGCAGGCCGCCGACGTGGCCTGCCGCGCCGGCATCGACACCATCATTGCTGCGGGCAGCCGCCCGGGCGTGATTGGCGACGTGATGGAAGGCATCTCTGTGGGCACGCGCTTCCACGCCCAAGAATCCCCGCTGGAAAACCGCAAGCGCTGGATTTTCGGCGCACCGCCGGCAGGCGAACTCACCGTGGACGAAGGCGCTACCGCCGCAATTCTGGAAAGAGGGAGTTCATTGCTTCCAAAAGGAATTAAAAACGTGACAGGCAACTTCTCGCGTGGTGAAGTGATTCGTATACGTAACCTCGAAGGCCGGGATATTGCCCACGGCGTGAGCCGCTATAACAGCGACGCGCTGCGCCGCATCGCAGGCCATCACTCGCAGCAAATCGACGCCATTCTGGGCTATGAGTACGGCCCGGTTGCCGTGCATCGCGATGACATGATTATTCGTTAAGGAGCCAGAACATGCTGGAACAAATGGGCGCCGCCGCGAAGGCCGCCTCTTACAAACTGGCGCTCCTTTCCAGCCGTGAGAAAAACCGCGTGCTGGAAAAAATCGCTGATTATCTGGAATCACAGTCCGAGGAGATCCTGCTTGCCAACGAGCAGGATCTGCTGGAAGCCCGCCGCAACGGCCTGAGCGAAGCGATGCTTGACCGTCTGGCGCTGAATCCTGCGCGCCTGAAAGGCATTGCCGACGATGTTCGTCAGGTCTGCAGCCTCGCTGACCCGGTAGGGCAGGTGATTGACGGTGGGCTGCTCGACAGCGGCTTACGTCTGGAGCGTCGCCGCGTGCCGCTCGGCGTGATTGGCGTCATTTACGAAGCGCGTCCAAACGTGACCGTTGACGTCGCCTCCCTGTGCCTGAAAACCGGCAACGCTGCCATTCTGCGCGGTGGGAAAGAGACATGGCGTACCAACGCCGCGACGGTGAACGTCATCCAGCAGGCGCTGGAAGAGTGCGGTCTGCCTGCGGGCGCCGTGCAGGCGATTGAAAGCCCCGACCGTGCGCTGGTGAACGAGATGCTACGCATGGACAAATATATCGACATGCTGATCCCACGCGGCGGCGCAGGCCTGCACAAGCTGTGCCGCGAACAGTCGACGATACCGGTGATCACCGGCGGAATCGGCGTGTGCCATATCGTAGTGGATGACACCGCTGAGATTGAATCGGCGCTGAAGATTATCGTGAACGCCAAAACCCAGCGTCCGAGCACCTGCAATACGGTAGAAACGCTGCTGGTGCATCAGGGTATCGCGAACGCCTTCCTGCCTGCGCTGAGCAAGCAGATGGCGGAGAGCGGCGTGACGCTGCATGCTGATGCCAACGCGCTCGCGCTGCTTCAGGACGGCCCGGCAAACGTGGTTCCCGTAAAAGCCGAGCAGTATGACGATGAATTCCTGTCGCTGGACTTGAACGTGAAGGTGGTTGCCGATCTCGATGACGCTATTGCGCACATTCGTGAACACGGCACGCAGCACTCTGACGCGATTTTGACGCGTACCCTTCGCAATGCCGATCGCTTCGTGAACGAAGTGGATTCCTCCGCGGTATATGTGAACGCCTCCACACGCTTCACCGACGGCGGCCAGTTCGGTCTGGGAGCAGAAGTGGCGGTCAGCACGCAAAAACTGCACGCGCGCGGTCCGATGGGGCTGGAAGCACTGACCACCTACAAGTGGATCGGCTTCGGCGACGATACGATTCGTGCGTAAATAAAACGCGGGTGATGCAAAAATAGCCGTTTGAATCAAAAGGGCATTGACGCATCACCCGGTTAGATCTAACCTTTTGCCCCGTGGTTACGCTCGTAACCGGCCTCTCAGGGCCGATATAGCTCAGTTGGTAGAGCAGCGCATTCGTAATGCGAAGGTCGTAGGTTCGACTCCTATTATCGGCACCATTTCAAACTCTTCCCAAGTCTACCGAAATCAACTAAAAGCCCGTATACTGCGGTTTCTGGCCCGTATCTTATCTCCTGTTATCAACTGGACTCAACCGAAATCAAGTCGCAGTTGGGGGCATAAGTGGGGGCATTCTGTGTTCGGTCCAGGGAGATGCCCCCAATGAAGCTTAATGCGCGACAGGTAGACGCTGCTAAACCCAGAGAGAAAGCTTATAAGCTGGCAGATGGTGCTGGCTTGTATCTTGAAGTCGTTCCCTCTGGTTCTCGATACTGGCGAATGAAATATCGCTTCAATGGAAAAGAGAAGCGTATGGCTTTCGGTGTCTATCCGGCTGTTTCCCTTGCACAAGCGAGGGCTCTGCGTGATGAAGCCAAGAAAAAGCTGGCCGAGGGTATCGACCCGTCTTTCGCAAAGAAAGAAGAAAAGCTGGTTCGCGATGTGCAGCTCAACAACACGTTCCAGTCTGTGGCGCTTGAGTGGCACGGTACTAAGGTGAGCCGGTGGTCAGAAGGTTATGCCTCCGACATTATGGAAGCTTTCAATAAAGATATTTTCCCCTATATCGGCCAGCAGCCTGTGAATGAAATCAAACCGCTAGTTCTACTGAATGTGCTGCGTCGAATGGAAAGCCGTGGTGCGACAGAGAAGGCTAAGAAGGTTCGCCAGCGCTGCAGCGAAGTCTTTCGCTACGCCATCGTTACCGGTCGTGCGGAATATAACCCTGCAGCGGATCTAACCAGTGCGATGTCTGGGCATGAATCGAAGCATTATCCCTTCCTTACCGTTGAGGAGTTACCAGACTTCTTTAAAGCTCTCTCTGGTTACACAGGCAGCCCGTTAGTTGTTCTTGCCGCACGTTTGCTGATCCTTACGGGAGTTCGTACCGGCGAGCTTCGAGGTGCTCTCTGGAGTGAGTTTGATCTTGAGAAAGCAGTGTGGGAAATTCCTGCAGCGCGAATGAAGATGAAACGGCCTCACCTTGTCCCCCTCTCTACCCAAGCACTAGAGATCTTACAGCAGCTCAAAGTGATGTCTGGGCAATATCCTCTGGTGTTTCCAGGGAGGAATGATCCCCGCAAAACAATGAGCGAAGCGAGTATTAATCAGGTGTTTAAGCGGATTGGATACACGGGGAAGGTAACGGGGCATGGTTTCCGCCACACGATGAGTACGATTTTGCACGAGGAAGGGTTCAAAACGGCATGGATTGAAACCCAACTTGCGCATGTCGATAAGAACGCGATACGTGGAACGTATAACCATGCGTTGTATCTGGAAGGAAGAAAGGAGATGATGCAGTGGTATGCAGATTATATTAAATGTCTTTTTGTAACTAACGTAAGACATGTTTCATGAAAAATGCATTCAGCCATGTAGATGGCTGAATGTCCAATAAACACAAATAACTAAATGAAAAATTTTGAAAAAAAACTTGAAATGCTCCTGCATTAGGAGCTTTACTCAATCTGTATATTTAGTAACACTTAAAATTCTGTATTTAGCATAATTGTAGACCAAAAAATTTTCGAGGGTGACATGGATAGAAAAACTGCAGTTGCAAGATGTCATGAAATCCAACTGGCTATTCGAGATAAAGAAGTTATCAAGTTTGAAAAAATACCCGAAATCGGAATGGCTGTTCAATTAGCACTACACATAAGGGGCCTGCCCATTATTGAATACCAGCTTCTAAAAATGGTCGCTACCTCTCTAATTGGAATACCTCGGTTAGCTGTTGATAGGATCGTATTTCTTTTGGCTGAAATTGGATTTGTTAAAATTCACTCTGAAGGGAAAAGTATTAAAGCCGTACTACCAAGTGTTCCTTATTTTGAAGACCTTTATGATGGAATCGGTGAATATTATGAAAATCAGTCTAACCCTGATGAGTTCGAAAAGTTGTCCCTTATAATCGTAGATTCATTGGCAGGCTCACCTTTTAATATCGATTCTTTAGCCGATAAATTAGGTGCTGATAGAAAAGACTTTGATCAAAGCATTGAGATCGGAGAAAGAGGAAATTATATTTACTCTAGAAGATGCCGATCTAAAAAAATACTTTTAAATCCTACGTATTTTTCCGAAAATGCAGATATTTTTGCCGATCATGTAGCAAAAGCTGGGGCCAAAACAGTTCAAAAAACGCTCCATCTTTTAGAGAAAGCCCAAGGTTGGCCTTTATCACTAATCTTAAAAAGGAAAGAAATTGCTGGCCACTCTCTTTCTGATGATGAGACTAGTTTAATAAAAAGACTTGCACAAGACGGTATGGTAAAACCTCCTTCTATTATCACTTCTTATTCTGGAGATAATTCTTTCATATTTACTCCAACACCAAATTTTGTAAATATAAGTCCATTCAAAAGAGAGCAATATGAACGAGCTTTAGCGATAGTTTCTGCTATACGGCAAGGGGAATTGTTGCCAAATAAATACAGAATTAGAAGCCCTGGAGCTGTGTTGTATAAATTGAAAACTGAGCTTAAGCTTTCACCCACAAGTGATTATGCTGAGCAATATCAAAATCTTCAACACTTGCGCATAGCAAAACTAGTCAAACTTCATAATGGCTATAATCAACTCGAGATTATTGATACACCAGAAAATAGAGAGTCCTTAAAAATTGCATATCAGTTAGTCCAAGGTGATAAGATACCCGAATTAGTAGTTGATAATGATGTAATGAAAGCGATGGCAGGTACTCGTGACTATGTAGAATCTTTGGTAAGTTCCAAATTAATGCGTGAAAAGGAAAATATATCGCTTTCGGAAGAAACAGAGAATGAACTAACTCAGTTGCTTTTGGAGAAAATTTAATGTTAAAAGATAGAGCCCAAAAAGCATTAGCTTTGAAATTTTGTATATCTAAACGCTGGTTGCCACAACTCGAAGTAAATATAGAGTCGAGCAAGCGGCTTGAAAAGCAAAATTTACTGCTTACTGATTTAGATGTCCTTGCTGTTGCCTTATCTCCTGTCGGCGAACAGGTTAAATTTATTTTCGATTGTAAAAGTGGAAACAGAGAATCACCGATAGGGCGTGTTTTTTGGTTAAAAGGAGTAATGGAAAAAACACACTCATCGCACGGTTTTATCCTGATGAATTCGAAAATGAATATTGGAAAAGATCACAGGTTAACAGCAGCAGATCTAAATATTTCATTACTTAAAGAAAATGAATTCGAAAGTTTATCTATCGGGACTGGTGGAAGCACATCGATAAATACAGAATATTCAGTAGCGGCAGATATTACAGCATGGGAAAAATTGTCTGAACTTAACAAAAAATATCCTAACATGTCAGAATATCTTTCATTTTCAAATTCATCTTTTTGGATGATCAATGAACCTGGAGAGCAGTGTAGGAAGGTTGTTGCTAAACTGAGAAGAATAAGATCAGAGTTAGATCCATCTAAGAATGAGCATTTATGTATATTTGGTGATGCACTTTCATTATTTTTGATGACAATTTCAAACATAGCGAATAAATTACTACTCGTATTAATTTCGCCAACTGAGAAAGATGATTTTTCTTCTCTTGTATTAGCATATCTATATGGTGGTTATGAGAACCTTAACGCGGCGATTAAGATCCGCAGCTTAGCAACAGGTCAAAATGAAGGTGATGCATTAAGCATTTTTCCAGAAACAAATAAATTTGAACATTTGATTAGAGAAATAATGCAAGCCCCACAGCAAGCTATGGCTGCTGCTTTATTAGCTCGAGAGTTATCTCTATGTATGCTAACTAATTCTGAGCAGACCAAATTACAATTAGATATTGCAAATGAAAATCCATATGCAACGAAATTCATTTTACTTGCTTCTGAATATCTGCAGCAAGCTATAAAATTGCCGCCTGAATTTTTTGATATTTATTCTAAAATATCCTTTGGAATAACAACTGAAAATTCCAAAAGAAAAAAATAGAATACTACAAAGCGAAGATCTATGTCTTCGCTTTGCAATTTAAAATACGATTGAATTTATCAAACCCGGGAAACCAACTCAGAATGCCTTTATTGAACGTTTTAACCGGACGTAACGGACAGAAATACTGGATTTTTATTTATTCAGAACGCTGAATAAAGCACGAGAAATTACAGAGTGCAGGCGGCAGGAATATAACCAGCAACGACCCCATTCATCGTTAAATGATCAGACGCCAGAGGAATTTATCCGAAGCCTGCAAAAAGGCCGGAATCACTGATTTAGCCTGGCATCGATATTGGGAAGAGATCAAACAACCGGAACTCTCAAAAAGTGCGTGGAACTAAAACAGGTGCGCTTACACGTTGTTTCCTGCTGATAACATAGACCAATTTTAGCGATATACCCAAGCTGGTAATATCAATTGCGAGCTACCACTTCTTGTTGACAGCAAATTGGACTTTTCGCTCTGTACTAGAAGCAAAAGTTGGAGTATCAGTGACTCTCTAAACGTGAATGGTTCATTTTGCAGGGAGACTTACAGGACGACCACTGTAACCTGATGATGCGTGGTCTGAGCTAATACAATTTATTCAACAAAGCCGGTCTTGGCTCAACGAGCTGGCGAAAGCCGCGCAGCTCTCCACTAACTCCCAATGGACCCGCAATATTTCGCTGAGCGCTGGCGGCTTCGAGATATACAACTACCGTAAGGACTATTATGAAATTACTTAAAATCCCGTGAAAGCATTTGCGAAGCAGCTGAAGCTGTATAAATACCAGCATGTTTTATTTCAGCTGCTATTTTGTAACCATCATCTCTAAATTGCGCAAGCATTGAGCTTAAAGAACCAAGTTTCCTAGTATTCAAAACCATTCTAACTACAGTTCCTTCATGATAATGACCTAAAGTTATATGCTTCTTTCCTTGTTCATCGAGATAAATAGCATGGTCACCGCTACAAATAAGAAAGCTACCGCCAAGTTTACAGATGCGGCTAATCATATAAAGTCCAAACCCTGAATTATGCCATGGGTTTTTTGTATTAACCCTTGCACCTTTGTAATTTTTACTAGAAATAGATGGCATTAATGCTAACTGAATGGCTTCAGAATCATTATCAGCTTCTATGTAGGGGTTTTTCGATAGGGAACTTCTCATGCCCATGCCATTATCTGAAATTGTTATTTCGACACAATCATAAGAGGGCCAATACTGAGCACAATACTCAATTACCTTTGAGTCACTATGTTCAACAACATTACGCATTATTTCCCTAATAGAAAATGTCAAAGCATCAATAAGATCACCTTCTTCTTGGCGAGCAAGTATCTTTGCTAATCTTCCGGAGCGTGCCTCAACTATCTCTTGTACTTCAGTATATTTATCATTAGCTTCATCAATTACGGTTTGAACACGAAGAATGGTGAAAGGCACGAAATTATTATTTCCATCCGTACATCCGGGCTCACGACCATGTTTTAATCCGAAAGCCCTAAAGAAAGCCATATTTGAAGCATAGTCTTTATTTTCGTATCCACTACAAAAAATTTTAAATCCCTCTATATTCTTTTTCTGTTTTCTATGAAAATCTCGAATATGTTTAGCAACATAAACCATTGCAAACGGTTCAATTCTTCCCATGTTTGAGAAGTCTATAGTTATTTGTTGATTATTAGAATGCTTCTCAATTTCATTACAGAAATCGAATATTCTTTCAGGATTACATGTAGAGGGAAATAAAATGCGGGACATATAAATTCCTTAGGATGATTTTTCTATAAATGCTACTCAATAAGTTCTAATAAGACAAGCTTATGAAATACGAATGTGAAAACCTTATCGAAAAAATCTCGTAGGCGAAGTTAAAAAGGCCGATGGGGTTGCCAATAAGTTTGTCTCACCTAGCAGCCGTTTGGTACCGGATCGCATTGTTCTGCTATCCGGTGGCCGCCTCGTTTTCGTCGAATGCAACGCTCACGGAAAATCACCACGTGCCGACCAGATACGCGAGCATGGATGGCACCCTTAATCTGGATGCTGGAGGCTTAGCAGAAGGAGTGCAGCGGAAGCAATCTGGTACATTGAGCGCCTGATAGGCCACCGCTGCCATCGGTTAACGAAGCTGATTAACCATTGTCATCATAGAGTGTTCAGTTTCGGCGATTTCATTTGTAAGTAATTCATCGATCCGTTTCATCTTTAGATCGTGATTTGTACCGAACAGGTCCAGCTTATCTAGGGCATACATCAGCAGGGCTGTAATAACGGCGGTCAGGACCGAGGACAGAAGGATAGGTAACGGACCCGGCAGACCCAGACTGTTCAGCCACGTCTCGAGGCCAAGCGAGGCAAAAATGGATAAGGAACCGACCACCAGTTTTAGAATGGCATCCCCTTTTTGGGCCTGGTTGCTGCTTTTATCACGCAGGATGGTGACTGACTGCATCAACACCTTAAAGCCTTCCTTGACCATCCGCATGAGGTTTTTGAATATGCCCACAAAACAGTTAACAATTCCTTCCAGCAGCATTGAGAGGAAGTTTTTTACAAAGCCTTCCGCCAAGTCCTTCAGCAAGGTTGACGCATTAGTGAGAACGTATGTCTTCATGCGGCTGAGGCGAAGTTTCAATGCCTCAGTATAGCCACTGACCCCTACGCCGGTGTCCAGACCATCCGACAGGCTGGTGCGGAGCTCGTAGTAAAGCGGCTTAATGACGAACAGAACCAGATCGCCGAGCGACTGGTGACCGGCTGCCTGACCGGCATCTTTGGCCAGAACTTTTTGGACACTCCGGTCTTTACTGATATTGGACCACACAGTTTCATTGGTTTTGTCGTCAATGGCTTTCTTAGCCACTTTCATCTCGTCTATCATCTGCTGACGGGCCTGGATTTGCTCCTCAGTGAGTGGCTTTTTGACCTCCTTGCCCCTTTTTTTGACGATCACATACCCCTGCTTCACTTCCTGCTGAAGCTCCGCGCTCGTCTTGTCGAATTTTCCAAAATCCTTGCCACTGTTATTGGCCTGTGACGTCACTTTATAGTTTTCGTCAATGTTGGCTATAGCCTTGATGTCATCGAGGTTCAGGGCCTTGTTACCTTTCAGGTTGTTACACACTTCAGCACAAGAAATGGCATGGTCAACCTGTGCTGCTCGCTCCGGTGTCCCTTCACTGTTAGCGTGCCGCTTGTTTCTGTAGACGACCTGTCCGTCGTACTCATCATGGGATCGCTGACTGTTGCCGAAGTGGGCGTCCTTATGTTTCTCCATTTTCTTACCGTTGCGCATCTGAACGGTCACGCCATCACGCGTCATCGTACCGCTGTTATAGACGGTTTTATCAGCCAAATTATGAATATTTTGGCGTTCAATCAGCTGCTCACTGTAGCTGTCGAGCCTAAAGTTGCTGCTGTTGATGGCCTCATACTGGAAGGTCCGGCATTCCTGGTACAGACGCGAAGGCGTAATTCCCTGACGAATGCCGATGTTACACGCCCGCATCGTCCCATCGAGCAGGCTCAGGAAGACGGGCTCCAGAATAGTATCGATGGCACTGCCCGTGGAGAGGTGTTCAAGACGGGCCAAAGCATCAGCCCTGTTGACCGCAAGATCCATGCCTTCGACGGAGGAGCGGTAAAATTCACTGACCTTACAGGCCTGTACTAATGCAATGTCCGGCTCCCCGGCCAAGTGCCGCGCCACCACCGTTAAAGAAGCTACGGGGGTTAGTTGTGGCAGGCGCTGTAATCGGCGTGCTTTGATGGCATTCAGATGTCGTGCATTTTTCTCATTCATAATCAGACCTTAGGCAGCAACCAGTTCATACCAGGAGGTCATAAAATCGCGTGCCTCTTGCGGTTTTGTCTCATCCAACTGCATCAGCATTGTCACCAGCTCTTCCAGTGTTGAAAGCGTTTTGGGATCGTTAAGCTGATACTCGGCAATCATCAGCCAGATCGTAGAAAGATTAGGTGGGCTGACAATCATCTCAGCAATCCTGAGTTGCGTATGTTGAGATAAACGGCTACGTGAACCAATCCCAACGACCAGATCGTCCAGCAGCGTAATGTTCGCAGGGGTATTAAGATGATTAGCTTTCAGGAAGCAAAGACCCAGTGCGTATCCGGTCAGAATAAATTCTTCTCTCTGACTGAGTTCACCGAGCAGCCGGGCCACCTTCAGTTTGAGCGTATCAAGCTTGTCAGCGTAGGCAGCTTTGGCTCGAGCTTCACCTGTTGCTTCTCCTTTTTTTTCTGCGTTCTCACCATATAAATATACGCCAACGGCACCAGCAATCACGGTTACGCCACTGATAATGACTTTGATCCAACCACTCACTTCAACCTCCTTCTGAGGTTACTGGGTTCAAAACTTTCGATTTTACGTACCAAAAGAGTACTCCCGATATTTTAATTTGTATAACAGCAGTACAGAAATAAGCACGTAGTAATGGCTAGTAACGTTGTTGTAATGTCCGCTCCCCGCTCAAAGCGGGCTAGCTAACCGAGCTTTAGGCCCACTATGAACGAGGATCAGACTCCTGAAGAAGCGTTCCATTGGACTGTTACAGGGGGAGGAACTCTGCTTTTTTCCTGGGAGTAAAGCGGTTCGGCACAGATCGGAACTGATATTAGTGGCCGGTAAATAGCAGATATTCATCCATTATTTGCGTGAGGGATATGTTTTCCTCCTGCCGTCCAACCAGCCACAAGCCTAGATCTTCAGGTGCCTTACGTTTCAGGTTGTCCAGCCAGTCTTCCAGTGTTGCACCCATCATCAAATCGTACCAACACAGCCAGACCAGCTTGTGCCGATATTCAGGTGAACTGAATTGCTGTAATAGGCTAATCAGCCTATTTGCCAGTGGGCGTTGTTTCAGGCGGATACATTCACTCAGCAATATCCCTTCCAGCATTGGGTGGTGCAGTAAAGTTTTTTGCTTTGTCTCAAGACTGATTTCCATATCAGTCACTATCGACACTGGTTCTGGATACTGACTTCCGTAAATCAGTCGGTAAAGGCATTGTGGTACCACTGCAGTCATCTGTCCCGCGCCGGGAAAGTACAGACTGCCCACCATCAGATGGTGGCTGGCCTGGATATTGGGGTGACACATGCCATTTATGATGGCCAGTTTTGTGAACCCGTTTAGCCACCGTTGATAGCTGACTAGCAAACTGTTATATCGCGTCTTTGTTTCTTTCATGGTGAATTATCCCTGAATACTGAATGACAGGCAGCCGCAAACCTCCGCAATGAGCGGATAAAGAGTGTGCCTGTCAGGAAAGTGATATGTAAGGAGAGGTATCTAGCTGCGTGATTCGTCGATTCTCGTCTGTAGCCAAGTTTCCACTTCACTTTTCCGCCAGCGGGAGCTGCGACCAAATTTGGTTGGTTTTGGAAACTTACCGTCTTTAATAAGCTTGTAAAACCATTTATCGGTCAACTGGGTGAGTTGCGTAATGAATGCCATATCGATGAACTGGTCTTCGAGCAGGGAAATTTGAATAGTCATGATTTTATTCTCCGGTATCTGAATGGAAACCGGAGAAGGTCTTATTATTGTTACTATCCCGCTCCGGCATAGGTACCGGTGGTGCCGTAAAAAATAGTATTAGCCTGGTATATATTTTCTGGGTCTACCCTGTCGTGCAGGTGGTGGAGCCTCATTGCATCCCCAGATCGGATAACCATTTTTCTGGTCTTCTTTTGTCAAATAGCTGGCTATACGTCTCAGGCTGTCTATGGCTTCGTTGTTGTGATATTCAACAATATTGTTAATATTGTCCTGATGATATTCATTTGGCCTGCATCGTTGGTATTTTCCCTCCCCATGGGTAATCTGATGCCACAGTTCTCCTGTCTGTAAAATGAAAGGGAATGACTTTTGATGTTCCTGAGCATTAAGATAGAAAATCGCATGGGCATGAACTGCTCCTTCTGATGTCCATTCCAGCACCCAGAAAATACCAATGACGCCAGGAAGGTTCGTCATCGCCTGAGTGAGTTCTCTAAGGTCATCCTGTATTTCGGCGGAGGAGTTACGAATGAATCGGTTAGTACCTCGCTGGTAATCAAAATCCATTCGAAACGCCAGTATTTTGGAGTGACATGCCAGGATCTGATTAAGATGGTGGTTAATCATATTTAGCAGGAAGTCATTCGGGGTAATTTTCTTTAGATGTGGGTAATGTTTTTGCATTGCTCTGTTCCTTTGGATGAGTTCAAAGGAATTGGCACATCTGTTTTTTTGTATCTTAAACGATGCTTGTAAAGCAGGATTCAATCGCTTTTGACGGATGTTTATCCTCTCGTGGTGGGGATGTTAGATGTCTATCAATTGAGGTCTACTCTCTATAATACCAATTAACCTTAATTATGTTTTAACCTGATAGACGTCTCCGTTTCCTACAGTTTTTACATTCATACAACCTGTTACCCTTGGCTGTCGTTGGGGGGGCGCAGAGACAATTTTCAGTATTTCCGGGGAGGCGCTCTACATGACTTAGGTCAAAGTTTCTCCGGCATGATTGAAATCAAGGCATGAAGTACAGGTGTAGAGGCTTATGATAGTCAAAAAAATAACGTAGTATACTACGTAGAGTGCTACGGCTTGTTCTACGATTGTTGTTACGTTTGAGGTTATGATGAGTGCAGGAAAACGAGTGACCAGTCTCTGGACGAAAAGAGTAAATTTATGGCTTTACTGGGATATCTTCCGCTCAGCATTAATGCATGTTGATGAGTCTCGTGAATTAGTGGAAAGAATAGGTGATGCCAATCTTTTCAAAAAGTCTTGTATTAAATATATGAATAAAAAAGAAATGCTTAAGTATAGGAATGCGGAAGATTTCTTTGAAAAGAGTAGGCGAGAGGTTGAGGGTAAGTTAATACCTTTTAGTGAACTTGAGTGGATTGATTGTGAGCGTTCGTTGTCATTTGTTGCTAATTATATTCATGCCGAATATAAGCTATATGCAAATAATAATACCCCCTCTCTCCTTGATATCACCTTACCTGAATGGAGCCTTGATTCTGGTAAGGGTGGCGTAAATTATGACGGGTTAATTCTTTTGATAGACCATCAATGTCGTGTATCAAGCTTTAACCATATCCGCTCAAACTTAGAGCGTTTGAGAAATTCTTGGCTCCGTATCCAGAAAAAATTTGGCAATCCGTTTTGGTTCTCATCAGCCAGATATGATGCTAAATGCTTAGCAGATTATCAGTGGGTGATGTCTTACTTCGATAAGAACAAAATGATTAATGGTAATGTGGATTTTTGGTTTGAAAAAAATTTGAATCTGAAAGTTCATTCAATCTTTGATCAATGGGTTGAGAATAAATCCGATGCTGAAGGTGAGTTGTTTATTATAAAAACAAAAAAAGCATGGGGTCAGAAAAAATTCAGAGATAGTGTTGCAAACAAAAAAGTTCTCAATACCTATATTAGCAAAGATGGTAAGAGACAACTTGATTATCTGGCAAGCCAAAATGAAATGAAAATCAATGAATTGATTGAGATGCTGATCAATGATGCATACGCAAAAGCTAAACTGAAAAGTTGGGAAAATTAAAAAAGATCACAGATATATATCATCACTCTGAACATATCCCATTAACGGCAGAACCTCTTAGTTCTGCCGTTTTTGTATACTTTTTTCGGAGGAGCAATAATGAAACAATTTGACGGTCTGCAGTCACTGCAGCAACCGCTTTCCGGCCTGCCCCAGTGGGTCTCTGAACGCATTCTGCAGCAGATAAATCAGTTAACCCACTACGAGCCTGTAATAGGCATTATGGGGAAAACCGGAGCAGGCAAGAGCAGCCTGTGTAATGCCCTGTTTGCTGGGGATATATCACCGGTCAGTGATGTGGCGGCATGTACTCGAAAACCACTGCAGTTTCGCCTGCAGCTCGGCAAACGCTTTATGACAATTATGGACCTACCCGGTGTTGGAGAGTCCGAACTCCGGGATGCTGAATATGCCGCACTCTACCGTGAACAACTTCCCCGGCTCGACCTGGTGCTGTGGTTGATTAAGGCCGATGATCGAGCACTAGCGGTGGATGAACATTTTTACCGGCAGGTGATTGGTGAAGCATACCGGCATAAGGTGTTGTTTGTTATCAGTCAGTCCGACAAGGTTGAACCCACCAGCGGTGGTGAAAAGCTGTCTACAGAGCAGAAACAAAATATCAGCCGCAAAATCTGTCTACTGCATGAGTTGTTCCAACCTGTAAACCCTGTCTTTGCGGTGTCGGTACGTTTGCAGTGGGGGCTGCGGGTGATGGCTGAACGGATGATTCGTTGCCTGCCACGGGAGGCCAGTAGTCCGGTGGCAGTACAGCTTAGTGCGCCACTTCGTACCGATGTTGTTAATAAAAAAGCCCGTGACGATTTTGGTGAAACGGTCGGCTCGGTACTGGATACAGTAAGTTCAATGCCCCTGATACCGGCCCCGGTTCGGACAGTCATCCAGTCTGTACGCGACATTGTGGTATCGGTCGCCCGTGCAGTCTGGAACTTCTTCTTCTGAACATTAACCCTTCTAACCCGTAGTTTCCTGAGCCCTGCCGCCATTTTGCGGCAGGGCTTTTTTACTTTTATTTATCCATCATGAGGAGTCTGCTTATGACCCGTCTGGCCTCGCGCTTTGGCGCAGCAAATCTTATCCGTCGTGACCGTCCGTTAACCCACGAAGAGCTGTTTTGTGTAGTGCCCAGTGTCTTCAGCGAGGAGAAGCATGCGTCACGCAGCGCACGGTATACCTGGATACCAACCATTACCGTTCTTGAAAATCTGCAGCGTGAAGGCTTTCAGCCTTTCTTTGCCTGCCAGACACGTGTTCGTGATCCTGGTCGTCGCGAGCATACAAAGCACATGCTGCGCCTGCGTAGGGAGGGACAAATTACCGGCAAGCAGGTCCCGGAAATCATTCTGCTCAACTCTCATGACGGCACCAGCTCGTATCAGATGCTGCCGGGATTATTCCGCGCGGTATGCCAGAACGGGCTTGTCTGCGGTGAGTCGTTTGGCGAGGTGCATGTGCCGCACAAAGGAGATGTCGTGAGTCAGGTGATTGAGGGGGCGTATGAAGTACTGGGTATTTTTGACCGTGTGGAAGAGAAGCGGGATGCCATGCAGTCGCTGATGCTGCCGCCACCTGCACAACAGGCTCTGGCACAGGCTGCACTGACGTACCGTTTCGGTGAAGACCACCAGCCGGTGACAGCACCTCAGATACTCTCCCCACGCCGCTGGCAGGATGAGAGCAATGATCTGTGGACCACATATCAGCGTATTCAGGAGAACCTGATTAAGGGCGGGCTCAGTGGTCGGAGTGCAAAAGGCGGGCGAACGCATACCCGCGCCGTGCGTGGTATCGACGGAGATGTGAAGCTCAACCGGGCTCTCTGGGTGATGGCTGAAGCGATGCTGAGTGGGTTTCAGTCCTGAGCTTGTTATCAGCATGTTAGGAAAGGACACTCCCTGTCCGTTTTACCTCCACTGGGTTGAGTGTTTTTTCACCGTATTTCACGATGTGCCGCGTCGGGCCTGCTTCCGGTGGAAGATAAAAAATAGTTCATTCCATGTCCATACCCTGTCCGCCCCCCTCTTTAGAATCATTTCATATTCAGTCAGTTAACTATTACGGAGATTAAAGATGACACAGGCAGAGCGCCGTCATGACCGGCTGGCTGTCAGGCTGTCACTGATAATCAGCCGCCTGGTTGCAGGTGAAACGCTGAACATGGCGCGGCTGGCTGCAGAGTTTGGTGTGTCAGTCCGTACCCTGCGACGGGATTTTCGCGAACGGCTGATGTACCTCGACCTTGAGTATCGACGGGGGCAATGCCGCCTGCGCAGCACCGGTGGGGGCGTACAGGGGGAGCTGGATGCGCTGACCTTCGCGCACCGGGCTGGACTGGCCGATATTTTTCCGGGGCTGGACCGGCGTCTGGCGGGCATGCTGCTCACTGCAGGAGGGATGCCGTGTCTGGTATGGCAGCCGCCACAGTCTGTGTCACCGGCCAGCTCACTGGTGTTCTACCGTCTTGTCAGTGCCATTACCGCCTGCCAGCGGGTACTGCTGCTGGCCGAGGGAGAGCGCTGTGACGGGCTGGCCCCGTACCGCCTGATATCACTCGACGGCTGCTGGTACCTCACTGGTGAACTTAACGGGTATATCACCGTGCATCCACTGGCGACCATCCATGCGGTGACAGTCCTCAATACAACATTCACCCCGCTAAAACGTCTCAGCCAGTTAACCACACAGGCGGGCTTTATCCGGGCCCTTCCGCACTTCAGCTGTATCCGTGAAGTCCTGTCTCCTGGGCCCTCTGAGGAGGAGCCGGGCAACACACTGATTTAATTACCTCTGTTAAGAAGGAAAAACAATGATCTGGCATTACGAGAAAAATGGCATACGTCACGACAATGTGACCGAAGACGACATCACTGGCCTGATTAAGCGCGGTGAACTCACCGCTGCCGCGCTGGTGTGGCGACAGGGCATGCCGGACTGGCAACCGGTCTCCGCTACCCCGCTGGCTTCGGCGCTGCTCCACAGCACCACACCGCCAGCGCTGCCAGGGAGTCGCATTCCGGGCGGAGTGGTATGGACGCTGGCATTTGCTCCCTTCATTGGTTATGCGCTCGAGCTGTGGACGGCTGGGCTGAACGGAATGTCTTTTGAGGAGGCATATGAGGCCGTCTCGGGCGGGCAGTACTGGTTTATCACGCTGCTGCTCAATATCGCACTGGGGTATCTCGATGAACGACGCCTGCGTAAGGCCGGAGTGGATACCACCACGTTCGGCAAACTGGCCTGGCTGGTGCCGTTCTATTTGTGGCGGCGGGCGAAAACCCTCGCTCAGAAACCGACTTACTTCTGGGTATGGCTGGTGATGCTGGGCCTGACGGTCTGGGCCTGAATCGTCGCTACCTGATACTTTCTCTGTTAAGGACTAACGTAATGAAAACGCTGATTAAAATACTGGGCATAACCGGCAGCCTTCTGCTCTGTACAGGAGTTCAGGCCCAGCCTTATAACCGGACGCTGCCTGCTGTCGTCAATGACAACAACGGGAATATTTTCTGGTGTGATGCGCATCGTCAGGTTACCGGAAAATGTGAAGCCATGTCTGTTGACCGCCTGGGTGGGATGGTAACAGTTCGTTCAGCACCCTTTAAGGACTGCGAAGGTGGCCTGTGGGGCTGGATAACTATCATGCGCAATGATGTGTCGAAGGGATTCACCATTACTCCGGACAAGAAATTCGGTCTCACCGTAAAAGACCTGTGCCGTCCGGGCACGGTAGTGACCTTTAAGCCCAACCAGAAGAAGCCGGAATATGACGACCTGGTGGCACTTTACCAGGGCAAAGAGCTGTTTCGCTACCGGCGCTTCTGATAACACCCGATATCAACCACTCTTATTTTGCCCAACTGCGGGCTGGATTAATTCAGGACGAAGACCATGCTGAAAATACTGACATCTGCTGTACCCGCCCTCATTCTGTCACTTGCCGCATTCAGTGCCGGTGCCGCTCAGCTTCCGGCAAGCCTGATGGATAAAGACAATCCCGGCCAGGAGTACTGGTGCCAGGGAAACGACATCAACACCTCCATGTGCTCACTGACCGGTGTCAGCGACGACCATAAATTTGCCCTGATTCAGGACCTGCCGGGCCCGGCCTGTGAAGACTTAAGCTTCGGGGTTATTGATCTGGTGCGTCAGACCGGCGTCAACATTCCTTACGACGGTGGTGACTGTAAGGGCGATGTGCAGGCCGGTTTTGTGCGAGGCACGAAAGATAATGCCCTGTATGTGAAAATTGTCCGGGGCAGTAAAACCCTGCGGTTGTATAAAGTACAAACCGGTTACTGATAATCACCCCATACCTGAATACTCCCATAGCCCCTGACGCGTCTGCGTCAGGGGCTTTTGCTTTTAAGGTACACCGAATGCCTGAATCTCACATGCTGCCACCGGGACCTTTTACCCGACAGCAGGTCGAAGCGGTTACCCGCCGGTATCACAACATCAGCATTGAAGATGGCCAGGGTAGCCACTTCCGCCTGGTGGTTCGTGACTCTGAAGGTCGAATGGTCTGGCGGGCGTGGTGCTTTGAACCTGATGCCGCTGAAGGGCTTAACCGTTATATCCGCAAGTCAGGCATCCTTAGAGCATCCTCCTCCTGACCACACTCATTCATCATCCCTGCATGTCCTTTATTTCCCATACGCCAGCCATCGTCGCTGGCGTTTTTATTGACGGAGAATATCCATGACGACACAAACGCAATGCGAATCGATGTCTGCTAATGAACCTCAATTTGACCTTACTGCAACCCTGGTACCTGACGAGCAGCGTCTCGATTTCTGGCCGCTGTACTTTGGCGATATTCCGCAGTGGATATCGCTGGAACCCCGTATTTTCGCCTGGATGGAGCGCTTTTGTGATGAGTACAGCGGTGGTATCTGGTCCTTTTACACGCTCCGTAATGGCGGCGCGTTTATGGCTCCTGATGCTGACGGTGGTGATAAATGGCATATGTTCAACAGCATGAACGGTAATGGTGTGGAAATGAGCGTGGAAGCCGCAGGTATCGCGGTCTGCCTGATTGAATACAGCCATCACGCCTGTCGCACCGAATGCGATGCCATGACGGAGCACTATTACCGCCTGCAGGATTACGCCCTGCAGCACCCTGAATCCCACGCCATTTTTCGCATTATTGATTAAGGATATTCATGATGGAACAGTCACTTATCCCACAGGCTACGGCACTTCCATTGGCCGCACAACGCACGATAAAACGCGCTTTAACGCTGCTTGACCGACACCTGCGCGAAACAGGTGTGGCATTCACCTCCACTCAGGCTGCCCGTGACTGGCTGAAACTGAAAATGGCGGGGCTGGAACGCGAAGAGTTTATGGTGCTGTACCTGAACCAGCGGAACCAGTTGATTGCCCACGAAACCCTTTTTGCCGGTTCCATCAGCAGCACCGAGGTCCATCCCCGGGAGGTGGTCAAGCGCGCCCTGTATTTCAACGCGGCGGCGGTAATACTGGCGCATAACCACCCCTCCGGCGACACCACGCCCAGCCAGGCAGATAAGACCATAACGCAGCGTCTGGTGCAGGCGCTTCAGCTCGTTGATATCCGTGTGCCTGACCACCTTATCGTCGGTGGCACGCAGGTATTGTCGTTCGCTGAACACGGTCTGCTTTGAGGTATGACATGAAAATTATCAGTAAACTCCGGGCAATGACGATATACCGTCAGCATCCGGCTTCCCGCATTTTTCGATACTGCACCGGCAGATACCAGTGGCACGGCAGTGTCTGTCATTACACCGGTAAGGTAGTTCCTGACATTCCCGGCGTGCTGGCGGTATACGCCGAACGCCGCCAGGACCGTAACGGGCCTTATGCCTGCCTGATGAGTATCACCCTGAACTGACAATAGTGGAGAACTGTAATGAGTACCATCACCTGGGGCCTGCAGCGGGATATCACGCCGTGCCTGGGAGCACGTCTGGTGCAGGAGGGCAACCGGCTGCACTATCTGGCTGACCGGACAAGTAGCACCGTTAAGTTTAGTGATGCCGAAAGCCTGAAGTTGGATGTCGTATTTCCACACTTTATCAGTCAGATTGAATCGATGCTGACAACTGGTGAAATGAATCCCCGCCATGCCCACTGTGTCACCCTGTACCACAACGGTTTCACTTGCGAAGCCGATACCCTTGGTAGTTGCGGCTACGTATACATCGCCATTTATCCCACTCAGCGCTAACAAATTTCACGAGAGCAAACATGAAAAATCTACCTGCTACAATTTCGCGGGCGGCGAAGCCCTGTCTGTCGTCCGTTACAGTCTGGCAAATGTTACTTACTCGCCTGCTTGAGCAGCACTATGGCCTAATGCTAAGCGACACACCTTTTAGCGATGAAACCGTTATAAAGGAGCATATCGATGCCGGTATCACTCTGGCTAATGCCGTTAACTTTCTGGTAGAGAAATATGAGTTAGTTCGTATTGATCGCAATGGATTTACCTCTCAGGTACAAGCACCATATTTGACTGCGACAGACATTCTTCAAGCCAGGAAAGCGTGCGGGCTGATGAGCCGGTGTTCTTACAAGGAGGTAAGTAATATTGTTCTTAGCCGATCACGGCTGTGAGGGGATGGAGATCTGCGAAGGTTTCCACGATACGTGAAGAATTTGATGAGATTAACGACTCGATGAAAGTCTCATCGAGTCGCATGAAAAACAAGGTGGGGGCACAAAAGGGGGCATTTATAAAGATGAAACAAAAAAATAGTCATATTTATCAAAGGATATATGTGGTGTGTTATGTTCCTATTATCGGCACCATTTCAAATTCTTCTCAAGACTTCAGAAGTTCAGACATCACATCAAAACCCTTTTTAAAAAATTGCTTTCCAGCAACATGACTTGTTAAAAAATAACTTTACTCTAAGTATTGATTATAAATATAACTCCTGCGCTTCAATAAATTACATAAATATAAAATATGATTTCTATATAAACCCTAAAGGAGTATGGTATTTAGTGGTATATAAAAAAGGAATTAATTATGGCTTTGCCAATTTATTTATGGCTGAAGGATGATGCTGGAAAGGCGGTTAAAGGATCGGTGAATGTACACCAGCGCGAAGGCAGCATAGAGATCACTGCGCTGGCGCATAGTATATCAGTTCCAACCGATGAGTTGTCTGGTAAAATAACCGCTACGCGAGAGCACGCGCCGTTTGTATTCACTAAGGAGGTTGATTCTGCAAGTCCATATCTGTATCACTTCACAAGCACGGGATTGCTCCTCAAGTCTGCCGAATTAAAGTTTTACCGAATTAACAATGCTGGCCGGGAGGAGGAGTATTTTAATATTGTTTTAGAAGGCGCACGTATTACCAGTGTCGTTCCCTATATGGAGGATATTAAAGACCCGGATTATGATCATTACGATCATATGGAGGCGGTAGAAATGACCTATGAAAAAATCACCTGGAAATATCTGGATGGAAATATCACTCACTTTGACCGCTGGGAGGCGCGCAGCGCTTCATAAGGGAAACTATCATGGCATGGACTTACTATCAAAGTACCGGAGAATTATGGCATAAGGGCAAGCTGGTGGGTAAGGGATACTCCGGTAACCTTACTAATAAAAACAACCCCGACCGCCAGCACGTTAAGGGCATGGGCCCACTTCCGCGCGGCACGTATCATATTGGAGGGCACAGCGGCTCTAAAGGGCCAATGACTATTATCCTTAAAATGACTTCGGGCGATAATTTTGGGCGCTCTGCCTTCCGAATCCACGGCGAGAGAAAATCGCCTAAAGAGCCAGGGTTCGCATCTGAGGGCTGTATCATCATGGGGCCGCACGTTCGCTCAAAAGTCATCCTGTCATCCGATCGCACACTTGAGGTTGTACGTTGAACCGCTGGTCTGTTGTTCTGCTTTATACCCTCTCTGGTAGCTGTATGGCATCAGGTAATGGGTGGCCTGATTATTTGCAGCAGATAGCCTCTGCTGACCCTGCAACCATTCAGGCGCTACCCGCTAAAGTCTTAAGAATCGGTCACAACCTTGATGACGAACATGCAGCGCAACTTGCAACCGCCATAGGAATAGCACTGATCAAAGATCCGGTGAATGTGCTTAAGGCTACCGACGTAATAGAGACCTACACCGACGAACTTCAGCAGCGATTCGGCACTTCGTTGATATGCAGCATACCAGGGCAAAATGAATATCCTCAGGAAGAGATTGAGGGCTATTTTTCTCGCGCTGAACTAGCTCTGGTCGATGCGGGCATCCCCGGAAAAGATTGTTTGAACACTATGCGGGATACGTTCGCCGAAATCAGGCAGGGAGTAAACGGCCATAAATAGTTATCGATAAACGGGTCATCAATCCAGATAAAGCCGCAGCATATCCTGACGGCTTTTACCGTCAATCGTGCTGTTCTTCGAGTCCACTCATTATCGCTTTAGCCATTCTCAACCACGACACCCACACCACTGCGTCAGCAGCGCATGCAGTTTAGCCGGCTCCAACGGCTTGCGCAGCACCATGTATCCCTCCTGCTCCGCCTCCAGCAGAACCGGCGAGTTAAACTCGCCGCTGACCATCGCGCCGCTCATGTCCGGCAGGCGTTCAAAAAGCGCTTTCAGGATGTCGAAGCCGCTCTCACCGGATCGCAGGCGCTGGTCGCACAGCACGGCGAACGGCGTGAAGCCGTCGTCGATGATGGCGAACGCCTCTTCAGCGGAGGCCGCACAGCGCACGTTGATTCCCCAGATGCTCATCAGGCTCTCCCAGGCGGACGTCACCAGCGGGTCGTCATCGACGACCAGACAGGAGCCGTGCAGCGGAGCATAGCGTACCGGCGGGGCGGTATTGTCACAGGCGGGCGGGGAGTCCTGCGAGACGTCTTCGCCAGCATAGCGGGTGAAGCGCATCCAGAATCGTGAACCTTTGCCCTCAATGGACTGCATCCCGTACTTCACCTTCATCAGCCTGGCGCAGCGGGCAACCACCGCCAGGCCCAGCCCGTGTCCGGCGCTGTCGATCTTCCATGCCAGCTCGGGGCGATAGTAGGGCGAGAAAATTTTGCCTTTCTCGTCGTCGGCGATGCCGACGCCCGTGTCCCACACCTCAACAAGGCAATCGCCGCCGCGCGGCCGGATGGCGACCAGCACGCCGCCCTGCTGCGTATAGCGAAGGGCGTTTTGAACCAGGTTGATCATGGATTGTCGCACCAGCAGCGGATCGCCCATCACGTAGATGCGGCGTTTAGGCCGCCACATGCGCAGCCGCAGGGCGCGGCTGTTGGCCTCTTCGCGAAACAGCGTGATCACCGAGTCGAGCAGGGCGCCAATGTCCACTTTGGTCGGGGCGGTGAGCACATTCCCGGATTCAATCTTGCTGAGATCAAGCAGGGAATTGAACATCAAATGCACCGAGCGGACGCTCTGCTGCAGGTCAAGGAGCTGGGGGGTCAGGCTGTCGTCCCGGTTTCGGTGGATAATCGCTTCGATCAGAAAACCCATGGCGTGTACCGGCTGGCGCAGGTCGTGGCTGGCTGTCGTCAGGAACTGGTTTTTATCCAGCAGCGCCTGCTCCGCTTCCTCTTTGGCCTGGCGAAATTGTTCTGCCAGGCGTGAGCTTTGCTCTTCAAGCAGCGCTTGCTGAATGAAGAACGCATGCGACGTTAACGCATGGCGATAAATGGCGAAGCCGTACAGCAGGTTCAGCATCAGCACGATGAACATCAGATCGTCCAGCCGCCAGATGATGCCGAGGTTCAGTACGCCCCAGGAGGCGAAGAAAAAGCGCGTAAAGGTGCTGATGACCGGCGTCAGATGCGTCGCGTTGGCGGCGACGATAGCGGCAATACTGATATTCAGGAGCAGGAAAAAGTCAAAGTTCTGCGTCTGCGGGGTAATTAAATAGAGGGATGAAATCCCCAGCCCGTGAATAAGAGCGATCTTATTTATGCGTGGAAGCCAGCGGCGCAGGACATCCTCTTCATCCTGCTCTTTCGCTTCGCGCCGGTAGCGTCGGTGCAATATTCGGATCGCCACGGCACATAGCAGGTAAATGATTATCCAGGTAAGGGTTGGGCCAAGATCGTCGCCCAGCAAATTTATCCAGATGGCGAAAGGAATGCCGACAAAAGGCACGGCGCTGAAGCTAAACACCAGCCGCAGAAAAGTATTGTTTAGCAAACGGATCTGCGCGGGCGGAGAGATCCCTTCGTTCTGTAAGCTCTGGAAAAACCTCATTCCGACGGTTCCCGCTTGCCATGCAGAAGGGTGATGGCTTCTACCCGACTATTAACGCCTATCTTTTTAAGGATATTGCTAATGTGTTCTTTGACCGTGGGCTCAGAAATTGAAAGCTGTGCGGCAATTCTTTTATTTGGCAGTCCGCGCATAATCATATTTAACACGTCTATTTGTCGCGGCGTTAAGTTAAATTTACTTAACTTCTCGTTATTCGCCTTTACGGATAAATCGTTCCCCTCGGGAAACCAGGTGAGATTATCAGTAAGTGCGAAAACGGCCCGTGAGAATATTTCAGGCGGCTCGCTTTTCAATACGAAACCATGCCCTCCGGAGGCGTGAACTTTTTGCCAGATATCGTTGTTATCATCTCCGCTGACCACCAGGAGTCGTACCTGTGGGTAAAGCTGTTTCACTTCTTTCAGTAATTTCAACGCCGTGCCGGACGAAAGCCAAAAATCGATTACCAGCAAGCGCGGCGGGCCATTATCCCTAATTTGACGGTAGCAATCATCCTCATTCGTCACCACGCACGCCTGCTTAAATCGGCAATGCGTAATCAGAAAATTGGCGATGCCGCTTGCTACCAATGGATGGTCATCAACGACCAACGCATAATTCTGCCCCAAAGGAATCTCCTTTCACCTTCGCATATCTGAGAGTACGGATGAATTATTATCTACCCACCCTACTTTAGGAGGGTTTTTTCGAATAGGAAAGGGAAATATATTAATTGCACATTTGGGTGATAGAAAACATAAATACAATCAGAGATATTAACTGGTTGGATATAAAGGATAATTTATGAAAAGAACGCTTATCGTTTTAACCGCTACAATGATGCTGGCCGGTTGTTCCACGCTGAAAACAGATCAGGCTATTCCGCTGCTGCAGGCGGAAACCGCTAAAATGCTGGGCCTGGGCTCGTCCGATGAAATAACCGTAACCAACGTTAATGGCGCCCAGCCTGATGCACTCGGCGGACAAAAGCTCTCTTATCGCGCGACGACGGAAAAAGGGCGTATTTTTGATTGCTCGTCAATGATGATGCCGGGGATTTTAGGATCGGCACCGACGCTGAGCGCGCCAACCTGTACCCCCGTCGTCACACATAAATAAATAACTCCACATCAAAAGGCGTAGATAAATAACGCCTTTTACATTTTCTGACGTCTCTGAGTTTTCATATAAAAACGATTTTCCTGACATCACGCTAATGAGTACGGAGATAGCCCGTGAATAACTCTACATCGCCTTCTTTAGCGGTTAAGACACCGCTTTCCAGACTTTACCTCGCGTTATTTTCCGCGCCGCTGCTACTGCTTTCACCTGCCGATTTCGCCCGCGCAGCCGATGCAATTTTTGACGGCGACTCGCGTATTACCGAAACGCTGGGCTACACCGGAGATGTTTACGTTGGACGTAACCAGCGCGGAAACCTGCTGATCGATAATGGTAAAATCACCGCCTATAACATCAATATTGGCCGACTGTTCAACGGCCAAATTTATGAAAGCCTGGTCACGGTCCGTGGACCCAACGCCGAGCTTAACGCGGTGAACGACCAGTATGTCCTGCGCGGCGACCTGAATCTTGGCCTCGGCACCCTGCGGGTCGAAGAGGGCGCGCTGGCCAGCGCGAAAGAGATCGTGGTCGGCACCACCCGCGGCTACGACAGCCACCTTATCGCCACGGGCAGCGGCTCGCGCGTGACCAGTAATTTTCTCAGCGTCGGCACCGATCTTGGGGCACGCTCCACGCTGGCGATTGAAGATGGCGCGGTGCTCAGCACAGCCTACGACGCGCGCATCGGCAATGGTACCGGACCGGGTGAAGCCGATGCGCTGAGCCCCAAAGCCACCGTCACCGGTGCCGGTTCGCAGTGGAACGTTGGCCGTACGCTGACGCTGTATGGCGATATGGACGTGCTGAACGGCGGGGCGGTGAACGTTGCTAACGTGCAGGTAGCGGGCGTCTCCGGGGCAGGTAAAACCGCCGAGCTGGTTATTGCGGGCAAAGACTCGCGCTTTACCAGCGCCAGCAGCGTGAACGTGGGCGACTATGGCAACGGCGTGCTGTCGGTCATCGACGGCGGTGCGTTTTCCGCGGGCAGCAACGAGCTGGTCTTAGGCACGACCAGCTCCGGCTCGAACCGCGGCGCGCTGATAATCGGCAGCCGCGGCAATATGGATACCGGAACCGGCCTGACCGAACCGACGCTGGGCGCGGCGGGCGGCGCGGGCACCATCGATGCGAAGACGGCAATCAGCCTGCGGGGCGGGCTGTTCGGCAGCTATGTCTACTTTAACCATACCGACGCTAACTACGTGTTTAGCAACACGATGAGCGGTGAAGGTGAGGTGATCAATACCGCTGGGCAGACAACGCTGAACGGCGATCTCTCAGCGCTGCAGGCGAACGTGACCGCGCGCGGTGGCAAAGTCATTATTGCCAGCAATATCAACACTCAGCCTGAAGACGATATCTTTGATGTTCAGACCCTTAGCGCCGAGAACGGCGGTACGCTGATCCTCAACGCGACGGCGGGCTCCGACGTTAACAACGGGCAGGGTTACAGCAGCGCTGCGTCAATCAAGGCCGGCGGCACGCTGGGCGGCAACGGCACGCTCGGCCAGACCGAGATCCTGTCCGGCGGCCATATTTCGCCCGGCGATGGCGGCATTGGCACGCTCACCCTGAAACGTTACCTGAACTTTATCGGCGAATCCTTCTATGACGTTGATATTGCGGGCGATGGCAGCAGCGATCGGCTGCTCGTCTCGGGTAAAACCACCATCAGCGATCGGGCCAAGGTTCAGGTCACCGCGCTCGATCCGCAAACCAGCTACAAAACGGGCCAAAGCTACCGCATTTTAACCTCTGACGGGGGAATTGACGGCCAGTTCGCGGGGGCGATTTCAAAATCCGCCTTCCTGGACGTGGCGCTCAAGCAGGGCAATAACGCCGTCGATCTGACTATCGCGCAGAAAGAGACCGGCGGCGAGAACCCTGGTGGCGAAAATCCGAGCGGTGAGAATCCTGGTGGAGAGAACCCGGGCGGTGAAAATCCGGGTAGCGGCAAGCCGGGGATTTTCCAGACCGTGGCCAAAAGCAGCAACCAGTGGAATACCGCCGGCGCGCTCTCCACGCTGACGCAAAGCGGCCCGTCGCTGGCGCTATACAACTCCCTGCTGGCGCTGAGCGCGCCGGAAGCGCGAGAGGCGTTCAACCAGCTGTCCGGTGAAGTTTATCCGTCGATGCAGTCCAACCTGATCGCCGGCAGCACGCAGGTGTTTAACGTGTTAAACCAGCGCATGCAGCGCGCGTTCGATAACGACAGCCTGGCAATATCCCCGTTAGCGATGTCGCTGGTGCAGCAGCCGGAGCCGCATAACAACGGCGTCTGGGGCCAGACCTTCAGCTCCTGGAGCCGAAACAGCGGCGACGGTAACGTGGGCAAGCTGGACGGCAACACCACCGGCTTCCTGCTGGGGGCGGATCGTAAGCTGGCGGACCATAGCGTGCGTGTCGGTGGCTACTTCGGCTACAGCCGCGGTGATTACGACGTCGACAGCCGTCGTTCCTCAACGGACACCGACAACTACCACCTTGGCCTGTATGCGGCGGGTCAACAGGATGCATTCTCCCTTCGCGGCGCGCTGGGCTACACCTGGCACAAGATCGAAGGCGAGCGCAATGTTGATTTCAGCGGCTTCTCGGATCGTCTGAAATCGGATTACGACGCCAACTCGCTGCTGGCGTTCACCGAGGCGGGCTACCGTTTCGGCCAGCCGGATATGAATATTGAGCCGTTCGCTAATTTATCGTACATCCGACTGCATACCGACAGCTTCAGGGAAGACGGCGGTGCCGCCGCGCTGAGCGTGCGTAACGACACGATGAACACCTTCTACTCCACCCTCGGGGTGCGCGGCGTGACCGAGCTACCGAAGAACGTTAACCTCTACGGTTCGTTGGGCTGGCAGCACGCCTACGGCGATAAGAACACCTCATCGCGCATGGCGTTTGCGGGCAGCGACGCGTTCATTACTCAGGGTCAGACCGTTGATGAGGACGTGATGGTGGGCGATATCGGCGTGAGCGTTCAGCTGTCGCGCGCTGCGACGCTGGACGTGGGTTATCAGGGGCAATTTGGGGCAGATACCCGCGTCAACGCGGTTAACGCGAATCTGCGCTGGTCGTTCTGAACCTGAATTCATGCTCGTAAACAGACAGACCCGCATGATGCGGGTCTTTTTTGTTGCGGTATTGTTAACTTCCCATTACGCTTTGCGTTTTCGGAGAAACAGCATGTCCGTCACCGATGCCCTTCTTGCATTCACCTTCGCTGCCACGCTTCTGACGCTCA
>Ga0207655_1000870_pt1 | contig 31981 bp, 25 predicted proteins | sample KBSM44metaG_FD_184398 | JGI IMG/M metagenome (GOLD analysis project Ga0207655, IMG submission 184398) | Miscanthus rhizosphere microbial communities from Kellogg Biological Station, Michigan, USA - KBS M4-4 metaG (SPAdes) (version 2) | ecosystem: Host-associated > Plants > Roots > Rhizosphere >... | reverse complement strand
GCAGCGCCAGTTCCTGGCAATCCCTCGGCACCTTGAAGCGCAGGTTGACCGCTTTGATCGCCTTGAGCCCTTTGTGCTCATGGGCGATATGCCGAGGCCACTCTTCCTCTGGCGTCAGGCCCTTGCCAAGGTCATGGAGCAGGCAGGCCCAGCGCACGCTCAAGGGTTGTTCATGCAGCGCCGCCTGTTGCAGAACGCTCAGCACATGCAGGCCGGTATCGATTTCAGGGTGATGGGCTTCAGGCTGAGGGATGCCGAACAGGGTGTCGATCTCCGGCATCAGCACCTTGAGCGCCCCGCAGTCACGCAGGACCTGGATGAACACCTGAGGCTCTTTTTCCATCAAGGCGCGGGAAATTTCCTTCCAGCTGCGCTCGGGCGTCAGGGCCTGCAGTTCGCCCGAGCCGCTGAGCCTGCGCATCAGGTCCAGAGTCTCAGGCGCGATGGTGAAACCGTCAGGGGCATAGCGGGCGGCGAAGCGCGCAACCCGCAAGACACGAAGGGGATCTTCTTCGAACGCCGGCGATACGTGACGCAAGATGCGCAGTTCAAGATCACGCTGGCCATGGAAGGGATCGGTCAGGTGGCCGTCCTTGTCTTCTGCAATGGCATTGATGGTCAGGTCGCGGCGGATCAGATCTTCTTCGAGCGTGACTTCAGGGTCTGCGTGAAACACGAATCCGCCATAGCCCGGAGCGGTCTTGCGCTCGGTACGGGCCAGGGCATATTCCTCACCGGTCAGCGGGTGCAGAAATACCGGGAAGTCTGTTCCGACCGGCCGGTAGCCCTTGATGAGCATCTCGTCGGTGGTCGCACCGACGACCACCCAGTCAGTGTCAGCCACAGGTTTGCCCAGCAGGCGATCACGAACAGCGCCGCCAACTTTATAGATCTGCATAAAAAAGCCTCCGTAAGCGCGACAGGATAAACCTAATGTCACGCGTGCGGAGGCGGCAATTGCGTTATCCCCTAAAGGTGAACGACCGCGAGGTCGAGCCGGGGATATTCACTGTCAGCGTGTTCGCTTCTCGGTGGCACGTGGTGGACTTTCATGATCTGGTCGCCCTGGAGCGTTTCCAGATGGATATCGAAACCCCACAGGCGATGCAGGTGTTTGAGCACCTCGTCGGTGGAGTCGCCCAGCGGTTTGCGGTCATGCTGCTGGTGGCGCAGGGTCAGGGAGCGGTCGCCGCGACGGTCGATGCTGTAGATCTGCACGTTGGGTTCGCGATTGCCCAGATTGTACTGGGCGGCCAGGGTTTCTCTGATCGTTCTGTAGCCGGTTTCATCATGGATGGCAGGCACCAGCAAATCATCTTTCTGGTCGTCATCCAGGATGCTGAACAGCTTCAGGTCACGAATGACCTTGGGTGACAGGTACTGCAGGATGAAGCTCTCGTCCTTGAAGCTGCTCATGGCGAACTTCACGGCAGTGAGCCAGTCTGTGCCAGCAAGTTCGGGGAACCAGCGGCGATCCTCTTCGGTTGGGTGCTCGCACATGCGGCGGATGTCCTGGTACATCGCAAAGCCCAGGGTGTAGGGGTTGATACCGCTGTAATACGGACTGTCGAAACCGGGCTGGAACACCACGCTGGTGTGGGACTGCAGGAATTCGAGCATGAATCCGTCAGTGACCAGGCCTTCGTCGTACAAATCATTCATCAAGGTGTAGTGCCAGAACGTCGCCCAGCCTTCGTTCATGACCTGGGTCTGGCGCTGTGGATAGAAATACTGGGCGATCTTGCGCACGATGCGCACCACTTCACGCTGCCATGGCTCAAGCAAGGGCGCGTGCTTTTCGATGAAGTAGAGGATGTTTTCCTGTGGTTCTGCGGGGAAGCGCGAGTAATCCTCCTTGTCGTTCTTGTTGGCGTTTTTCGGGATGGTGCGCCACAGATCGTTGATCTGTTTCTGCAGGTGCTCTTCCCGATCCTTCTGCCGGCGGCGTTCTTCTTCGGCCGAGATGGGGTAGGGCCGCTTGTAGCGGTCAACGCCGTAGTTCATCAGCGCATGGCAGGAGTCGAGCAGGTCCTCGACGGCGTCGATGCCGTGGCGCTCCTCGCACTGCATGATGTACTGCTTGGCAAACACCAGGTAATCGATGATCGAGCTGGCGTCGGTCCAGGTGCGGAACAGGTAATTGCCCTTGAAGAAGCTGTTGTGGCCATAGCAGGCATGGGCCACGACCAGGGCCTGCATGCAGATGGTGTTTTCTTCCATCAGATAAGCGATGCACGGATCGGAGTTGATGACGATCTCGTACGCCAGACCCATCTGCCCGCGTGAGTAGGATTTTTCGGTGCTCAGGAAATGCTTGCCGTAGGACCAATGGTGATAGCCCAGGGGCATGCCGACCGACGCGTAGGCGTCCATCATCTGCTCGGCGGTGATCACCTCGATCTGGTTGGGGTAGGTGTCCAGGGCATAACGCTCGGCGATGCGGCTGATCTCCCGGTCATAGGCCTGGATCAGTTCGAACGTCCACTCTGAACCCGTGGAAAGGGGTTGGCGTTTCTGCTCTCTACCGGTCATGTCACTAACCTGCGCTGGAAGAGTTCACGGAATACCGGATAGATGTCACCGGCAGAGACCAGCTGCTGCTGGGCGAACGTGTCGGCGAAGGCCTCGCCGATGCGCTCGTATTCGAACCACAGCGCCTGATGCTCGCGTGGGGTGATTTCGACGTAAGTGTAGTACTGCACGAACGGCATGATCTGGTTGATCAGAATGTCGCGGCAGATGGGTGAGTCGTCGTTCCAGTTGTCGCCGTCGGAGGCCTGGGCTGCGTAGATGTTCCACTCGTTGGTGGGGTAGCGCTCGGCCATGATCTCCTGCATCAGTTTCAGGGCACTGGAGACGATGGTGCCGCCGGTTTCCCGGGAATAGAAAAACTCCTCTTCGTCCACTTCCCGCGCACTGGTGTGATGGCGGATGAACACCACTTCGATCTTGTCGTAGTTCCGCTTCAGGAACAGGTACAGCAGGATGAAGAAGCGCTTGGCGATGTCCTTGGTCGCCTGGGTCATGGAGCCCGAGACGTCCATCAGGCAGAACATGACAGCCTTGGAGCTGGGGTTGGGCTGCTTGACCAGCAGGTTGTACTTGAGGTCGAAAGTGTCCAGGTAGGGTACGCGCTTGATCCGTGCCTGCAGACGCTCTGCTTCGATTTCCAGCTCCTGGATGTCGCCGAAGTTGTCAGGCTCTTCGCGTTTCAGGCGCTCGAGTTCGGCGAGCACTTCCTTGAGTTTGGCCCGGCTGCTGCCGGACAGCGCGATGCGGCGGGCGTGTGCCGAACGCAGCGTGCGAATGATATTGATGCGTGACGGGTTGCCTTCGTTGCTGATGCCCGCGCGCACGGTCTTGAAAGTGTCGGTGCCGCTGAGGTTGCGTTTGACCAGGTTGGGCAGTTCGAGGTCTTCGAACATGAATTCGAGGAATTCTTCCTGGGTGATCTGGAACACGAACTCGTCCATGCCTTCGCCGGAGTTGCTCGCCTTGCCAGGCCCTTTGCCACCGCCGCCACCTTGCGGGCGGGCGATGTGTTCACCGGTGGTGAACTCCTTGTTGCCGGGGTGCACGACGGTCTGTTTGCCGCCGCGCCCGTGGTGAAGCACCGGCTCGTCGATGTCGCGGCCGGGAATGCTGATCTGTTCGCCGTGCTCCATATCGGTAATGGAACGGCGGCTGACGGCTTCTTCCACTGCTTTCTTGATGTGGTCACGGTAGCGGCGCAGGAAGCGCTGCCGGTTCACCGTGCTCTTGTTCTTGCCATTGAGACGTCGGTCGATCACGTAGCTCATAGGGGGCCCCTTCGGGGAGCTGCAAGCTTTAAGCCGCAAGCTGCAAGTTTGATTGCAAATTACCCGCCCCAAGCGGCAGGCCTCAAGTATGCCGGTGCCTTATCCAGCGCACCGGACTGCTCTTGGCTTGCAGCTTGAAGCTTGCAACTTGTCGCTGCTTCGTTGCTGCTTATTGGGATTTCCTGACCCGCAGGTACCACTCGGAGAGCAAGCGAACCTGTTTGTCGGTGTAGCCCCTTTCGACCATTCGGGTAACGAAGTCGTTGTGCTTCTGTTGATCCTCTTTGCTGGCTTTTGCGTTGAAGCTGATGACCGGCAGCAGATCCTCGGTGTTGGAGAACATTTTCTTCTCGATCACCACGCGCAGCTTCTCGTAGCTGAGCCAGGTCGGGTTCTTGCCGTTGTTGTTGGCACGGGCACGCAGCACGAAGTTGACGATCTCGTTGCGGAAATCCTTCGGATTGCTGATACCGGCCGGTTTCTCGATCTTCTCCAGTTCTTCGTTTAGGGCCACGCGGTTGAGGATTTCCCCGGTTTCCGGATCGCGATACTCCTGATCCTGAATCCAGAAGTCCGCGTAGAGCACATAGCGGTCGAAGATGTTCTGGCCGTACTCGCTGTAGGACTCCAGGTACGCCGTCTGGATTTCCTTGCCGATGAACTCGATGTAGCGCGGCGCCAGGTATTCCTTGATGAAGCGCAGGTAGCGCTCGCGGGTTTCGGCCTGGAACTGTTCCTGCTCGATCTGCTGCTCCAGCACGTACAGCAGGTGAACCGGGTTGGCGGCCACTTCGTGCGGATCGAAGTTGAAGACTTTCGACAGAATCTTGAAGGCGAAGCGGGTGGACAGGCCGTTCATGCCTTCATCCACGCCGGCGCTGTCGCGATATTCCTGGATCGACTTGGCCTTGGGATCGGTGTCCTTGAGATTCTCGCCGTCGTAGACCCGCATCTTGGAGTAGATGTTCGAGTTTTCAGGCTCTTTGAGGCGCGACAACACAGTGAACTGAGCGAGCATTTTCAGAGTGTCGGGTGCGCAATGGGCCTTGGCCAGCGAGCTGTTGAACAGAAGCTTGTCGTAGATCTTGATCTCGTCGCTGACGCGCAGGCAGTACGGCACCTTGACGATGTAGATCCGGTCGATGAAGGCTTCGTTGTTCTTGTTGTTGCGGAAGGTGTGCCACTCCGATTCGTTGGAGTGGGCCAGCAGGATACCGGTGAACGGGATCGCGCCCAGGCCTTCGGTACTGTTGTAGTTACCTTCCTGGGTGGCGGTGAGCAGTGGGTGCAGGACCTTGATCGGCGCCTTGAACATCTCAACGAATTCCATCAGGCCCTGGTTGGCCCGGCACAGCGCGCCCGAGTAGCTGTAGGCATCGGCGTCGTTCTGTGGGTATTCCTCGAGCTTGCGGATGTCGACCTTGCCGACGAGCGCCGAGATGTCCTGGTTGTTTTCATCACCAGGTTCGGTCTTGGCCACGGCGATCTGGTTGAGGATCGACGGATAGAGTTTGACCACCTTGAACTGGCTGATGTCGCCCCCGAACTCGGCCAGTCGTTTGGTCGCCCATGGCGACATGATGGTGTTGAGGTAGCGGCGCGGGATGCCGTAGTCCTCTTCGAGGATCGTCCCGTCTTCGGTGGGTTTGAACAGGCCCAAGGGCGATTCGAAAACCGGCGAGCCCTTGATGGCGTAGAAAGGTATTTTTTCGACCAGCTGTTTGAGTTTTTCAGCCAGGGACGACTTGCCGCCGCCTACAGGGCCGAGCAGGTAAAGGATCTGTTTCTTCTCTTCCAGGCCCTGGGCCGCATGGCGGAAGTACGAGACGATTTGCTCGATGCAGTCCTCCATGCCGTGGAAATCCTCGAACGCCGGATAGCGCCGGATGACCTTGTTGGAGAAGATTCGTGATAGCCGGGAGTTGGTCGAGGTGTCGAACAACTCAGGCTCGCCAATAGCCATCAGAAGACGTTCTGCGGCTGAGGCGTATGCGCTGCGATCGGTTTTGCAAAGCTCCAGGTACTCCTGTAGCGAGAGCTCTTCCTGGCGTGTCGATTCAAAGCGTTGTTGGAAGTGGCTAAAAATACTCATGACGTCACCTCGCTCGATACGTGGAGCCGGCGGCGGATCGTCAGTCGATGTTGGATGGACGCCGATCACTCGACAACCATTTACCCCCCAAACACCATAAAAGTAGCTACCGATGACCCGCGCGCCGGTGTACCGGCTCTCCCCTGATTCGGATGGCCTGAGGTAAGGATAGATTGGAATCGCGCATACAAAGAAGGAATGCGCGTGAAGGCAGGCTTACCGTTCGTCAGTTGAGGGCGCGAGCCCGCGTAGAACGCGGGATCGGGCGTCAAAAAAATATTTTCGAATCAGCCTTGTGCGGTTTCTGCGGGGAAAGTGGTTTTCCACAGTTCGAAACCGCCATCCATGCTGTAGACCTCGGAGAAGCCCTGACCTACAAGATAGGCTGCGGCGCTCTGGCTGGAGTTGCCGTGGTAGCAGACGACGACGAGCGGTTTGTCGAGATCGGCATTGCGGATGAAATCGGCAATGGAATGATTGTCCAGATGATGCGAGTCGGGGATGTGGTTGCTGGCGAACGTCTGTGCGTCGCGAACATCGACCAGCACCGCGCCTTGCTCACGCAGGGCCTGGGCCTGCTCCGGCGGAATGCGTTTGAAGTCGGTCATGGCGTGGGCTCCTGGGCCGTTGGGTTCTCGACGGTTCGAGAACGGAAAAGGGAATTCTAACGCCGGGCTGCGATGGAGTCGCCAGTGCCAGGGTTGCTGGATGTTGAAGGGGCAAGGTTGCCGCGCTCGTCGCAGTCGCAGTGGATCAACTGCCGGGTATCGACGTTGAGCATGCGCATCCTGCCGCCCCACACGCAGCCGGTGTCCAGGGCGTAGACGCCAGGCTCTTCGCATCGCCCTTCAAGGGCAGCCCAATGGCCGAAGATGATGTTCAGGCCGCGGGTCTTGCGATCCTTGTGGCTGAACCATGGCAGGTAGCCATCTGGAGCGCTGTCCAGGCCTTCCTTGCTCTTGAGGTCCAGCTTGCCGTCAGCGGTGCAGAAGCGCATGCGCGTGAAGTAGTTGGTGATGACCCGCAGCCGCGTGACGCCGTGCAGGTCCTTGTCCCACTTGGCCGGCTCGTTGCCGTACATGCCGTCCAGAAACGGCTCGAACAGGTTGTCGTCGCGCAGGGCCTCTTCGACTTCTTCGGCGCAGCGCAGGGCCTTTTTCAAGGTCCACTGCGGCGGGATCCCTGCGTGCACCAGGGCGATGTCACGCTCGGCGTCGTAGTGCAGCAGCTTTTGCTGGCGCAGCCAGTCGAGCAGGTCCCTGGCATCGGGCGCTTCGAGGATTTCGCGCAGGGTGTCGCCCTTTTTCAGGCGTTCGATGTTGCGCCCGGCAGCCAGCAGGTGCAGGTCGTGATTGCCCAGCACGCAGACCACAGAGTCGCGCATGGCGTAGAGGTAACGCAGGGTTTCCAGCGACTGGGGACCGCGATTGACCAGGTCGCCCACCAGCCAGAGTGTGTCTTTGCCGCGTTCGAACGAAACGCGCTCCAGCAGGCATTTCAGAGGTTCAAGGCAACCTTGCAGATCGCCGACCGCGTAAACCGTCATCAGTGAAGCGCCCCCGGTACCGCCAGCCGGAAGGGTGCGATGACCGCGTCGAAGCGTTTGCCGTCTTCGGCGAGCATCTGATAAGTGCCCTGCATGTTGCCGACCTTGGTCGTCATCACGGTGCCGCTGCTGTAGGTGTGGCTTTCTCCGGCCTGGATCAGCGGCTGCTGGCCCACGACGCCCTCGCCGCGAACTTCTTCGACATGGCCGTCGCCGTCGGTGATCACCCAGTGACGCGACAGCAGCTTGGCAGGCAGTTCACCGTTGTTGTGCACGGTGATGGTGTACGCGAACGCAAAGCGGTTCTGCTCGGGCTGAGACTGTTCGGCGAGGAAGCGGGTAACGACGCTGACGTCGACCTGATAACGAGGATCGGACATGCGAGAGGCCTTAAAGCGGGAGCGGAAAAAGCCGGAAAAGCCCGGAAAGGGTTCAGTCTAGGACATGTCACGGGTAAAAAACCAATGGCGGCTTGGCCCCGGACATGTCCTTGCAGGTATCAGACGACAGGCTTGTCGCTGAGTTTGTCAGCCAGGCGCACGAACGCAGCCAGATCCAGCTGCTCGGGGCGCAGGCTGCCGTCTACGCCAGCTTCGGAAATTTCCTCGCTGGTGAGCAGCGCCTTGAGCGTGTTGCGCAGGGTCTTGCGACGCTGGTTGAACGCCTCGCGCACCACGCGCTCAAGCACGCGGTGATCCTTGGCCGGGTGCGGCAGGGTTTCGTGCGGCACCAGGCGCACGATGGCCGAGTCGACTTTCGGCGGCGGGTTGAACGCGCCCGGGCCTACGTTGAACAGATGTTCCACGCGGCAGTGGTACTGGACCATGATCGACAGACGGCCCCAATCGCCACCGCCAGGCCCTGCGGCCAGGCGCTCGACCACTTCCTTCTGCAGCATGAAATGCATGTCGCGGATCAGGTGGGCGTTCTGCAGCAGATGGAAAATCAGCGGCGTGGAAATGTTGTACGGCAGGTTACCGACCACGCGCAGGCTGCTGGGGGCCGCGTTCAGGCTGGTGAAGTCGAACTTCAGCGCATCGCCCTGGTGCAGGTTGAAGTTGCTCAGGTGGCTGAACTGCTGCATCAGGATCGGCACCAGATCCTTGTCCAGCTCGACGACGTCCAGTTGCGCGCCGCTGCCCAGCAGGCCTTCGGTCAGGGCGCCCTGGCCCGGGCCGATTTCCAGCATGCGGTCATCGGCCTTGGCGCGGATCGAGCGCAGGATCTTGTCGATAACGCCTGCGTCGTGCAGGAAGTTCTGGCCGAAGCGCTTGCGCGCCTTGTGTTGGTATTGCTCGGTCATTTACGGGTCTCGGCCATCTGATAGGCGGTGTGCAACGCGACCTTGAGGCTGCCGGTGTCGATCTTGCCGCTGCCTGCCAGGTCCAGCGCCGTGCCGTGGTCCACGGATGTGCGGATGATCGGCAGGCCAAGGGTGACGTTGACGGCGGCCCCGAAGCCTTTGTACTTGAGCACGGGCAGGCCCTGGTCGTGGTACATCGCCAGCACTGCGTCGCAGTGCTCCAGATATTTGGGGGTAAACAGAGTGTCGGCGGGCAGCGGGCCGCGCAAATCCAGGCCATCGCTGCGCAGACGCTCCAGGGTTGGTTCGATGATGTCGATTTCTTCGCGGCCCAGATGGCCGCCTTCGCCCGCGTGCGGATTCAGGCCACAGACCAGAATGCGCGGATGGGCGATGCCGAACTTGTTGACCAGGTCAGCGTGGAGAATGCGCGTGACGCGCTCCAGCCGGTCCGGGGTGATCGCATCGGCGATGTCACGCAGGGGCAGGTGAGTGGTCACCAGTGCCACCCGCAGATCGCCAGTGGCGAGCATCATCACCACCTGTTCGGTGTGGGTCAGTTCGGCCAGGAATTCGGTATGCCCGGAGAACGGGATGCCGCTTTCGTTGATGACGCCCTTGTGCACCGGTGCGGTAATCATTCCGGCGAACTGGCCGTCGATGCAGCCTTGCCCGGCGCGGGTCAGGGTTTCAAGTACGAAACTGCCGTTGGCCTTGTCCAGTTGCCCGGTGATGACAGGCGCACCCAGCGGGGTGTCCCACACATACAGGCTGCCGGCAGGGGCGGGCAGGTCGGGAAAGGCATCCGGCGTGACGGGAATCAGGCTGACGACCACGCCCAGTTGCGCGGCCCGCTCGTTGAGCAGGTCGCAACTGGTGATGGCAATCAGGGGATGAGGCTGGGACTGCGCGGCGAGCAGCAGGCAGAGGTCAGGACCAATGCCGGCGGGCTCGCCGGGTGTCAGGGCGAAACGCTGGGGTTTCACTTGGCAGCCTGGTCAGCGCCAGGGAGCTTGATTTCTACATAGGCTTCGTCGCGGATCTGACGCAGCCAGGTTTGCAGCTCTTCGTCGTACTTGCGGTTACGCAGTACGGTCATTGCCTGTTGCTCGCGAGCCTGGTTGGTGCTGTCGGTTGCACGACGGCCCAACACTTCCAGAACGTGCCAGCCGAATTGAGTCTGGAACGGCTTGGAAACGACACCTTGCGGGGTCTCGTTCATCACATCGCGGAATTCCGGCACCAGCGTGCGCGGATCAACCCAGTTCATGTCGCCGCCGTTGAGCGCCGAACCCGGGTCTTCGGAGAAGTTCTTCGCAAGTTCTGCAAAGTCTTCGCCGTTCTGGATACGGTCGTAGATGCGCTGCGCGAGCATCTTGGTTTCAGCTTCGCTGCGGATTTCGCTTGGCTTGATCAGGATGTGACGAACATGGACTTCGTCGCGCATCTGGGTCTGATTCTCGCCGCCGCGTTTTGCCAGCAACTTGAGGATGATGAAACCGCCTGGGGTACGGGCAGGAGGTGTCACTTCGCCCGGGCTCATCGAGTTGAGCATGTCGCCGAATGGCGGTGGCAGTTGAGCGGCTTTGCGCCAGCCCATGTCGCCGCCGTCCAGGGCGCTTTCGCTGGCCGAGGAAGAGATCGCCAGTTGTTCGAAGTTGGCGCCTTGCTGCAACTTGCCGTAGATGTCCTTGGCCTTGACCGCGGCTGCCTGGATCTGGTCCGAAGAGGCGCTGTCAGGGGTAGGAATCAGGATGTTGGCCAGGTGGAATTCTTCGGAGAACTGCGCCTTGCCCAGGTCCGAAGCCAGGAAGTTCTTCACTTCCTGTTCCGACACCTGGATACGCTCGGCGACCCGGCGCTGACGCACCCGGCTGATGACCATTTCACGGCGGATCTGCTCACGGGCGGTGTTGTACGACAGGCCGTCGTGGGCCAGCGCCGCCTTGAACTGCTCGATGCTCATGTTGTTGCGTTGAGCGATGGTGCCGACCGCCTGGTTCAGTTCTTCGTCGGTGATTCGAATGCCGGAGCGCTCGCCGATCTGCAACTGCAGGTTTTCCAGGATCAGACGATCCAGGACCTGGGATTCCAGCGCGCTGGCCGGGGGGACGCCCTGGCCGCGCTTGGCGATGGTTTGCTGAACTTCACGGGTGCGTTGGTCGAGCTGGCTTTGCATGACCACGTCGTTGTCGACGATGGCTACAACCTTGTCGATGGAGCGCACTTCAGCGTGCGCTACGGTACCGATGAGCAGCGCGCCCAGCATCAGCGGGCGCAGACAATCAGAAAGCTTGGTCTTCACGTTCACGATAACCTTGGATGCCTTTGTCGAGGAAGCTTTCAACTTTTTGGCCAACAACGCCGCCAAGTCCCTTCAACACGATTTGTAGGAAGATGCCGCGGTCGCCTTTCTCGTTGCTCGCAACTTCTTGAGTGGATTCGTCGTAGTCAACCCAGTAGCGGTTGATCAGACGAAGCTTCCAGCAGCAGTTGTCGTATTCGAAACCACCGAAGGCTTCGAGGGTACGGTTGCGGTTGTAGTCGAACTGCCAACGAGCAATGGCGCTCCACTGCGGCACGACTGGCCAGATGACCGAGAAGTCGTGCTGCTGGATCTTGTAGTAGTCCTTGATGACCGAGCCGTCTGGCAGAACCGCGTCGCCGCCGCCCACGGTCCAGCGACCGGTGGTCTGGTCGTAGCGGATCTGGTCGTTACGGTACCGGTAACCGGCGTTGATGATCTTGCCCGGCTCGTCTTCAGGCTGGTAATGAACCATGGCGCTGCCGGAGCGGGTGCTGCGGCTGTCCGGGTCCCAGTTGAAGTCCGACGTGGCACGCCAGTCGCGGTTGAAGCGGTATTCGTATTCCAGTGCATACGGGGATACGTCGGATTGCGAGTCCTTGCGGGTGTCTGCATCGATACCCGGCAATTGAACCTTGCGATCCTTGAAGTACAGCGCCTGGCCGATACTGAAACGCTGACGTTCGAAGCCGTTTTCCTCGATCCAGCGGTTGGTCACGCCCAGGGACAGCTTGTTCTCGTCACCGATGCGGTCGGAGCCGACAAAGCGGTTGTCGCGGAACAGCGAACCGTAGTTGAACGTGGTTTCACCCGTGTCGAAGATCGGGATGTCTTTCTGATCCTTCTCCGGAACGTAGAGGTAGTACAGACGCGGTTCCAGGGTCTGGCGGTAGTTCTTGCCGAACCAGTTGGTGTTGCGGTCGAAGTACAGGCCGCTGTCCACGCTGAAGATCGGCACGGCGCGGTCTACGCCACTGTCGAAGTTTTCCTGGTAGCCGGCGCCCTGGTTGCGGGCCGTCAGCAGGTCAGCCTTGCCCTGCCCATCCAGGTCCAGATCGTACTTGGTGTAAACGTATTTCAGCTTCGGCAATACGTAACCATAGCTCGCCGACATCGGCAGGCTGATGGATGGCGCCAGGTTCAGGCGGGTGCCGTTGGCGCGTTCGATGCCGAACACGGAGCGGTCCAGTCGGTTCGACAAGATTCCGTCTTCGTCACTGTACTGGCCAGTGCGCAGGTCACGATCGAACCGGACCAGCTCGGATTCATACCCGAATCGCAGTCCGCCAGGGTTGTACGGCAGCGTACCGTTCAGGGTCAGTTGCGGCAGACGGCCATAAGGCGTGGTCTGGGTCACTGTGGTCAACTGGTACTGCTGGACGTTGAGCCCGGCGGTGTAGGTGTCGCCACGGTAGACCAGAGCCCCTTGCTGGTTCAGGTAGTCATGGGTGCTGACCCCTTCCTGACCGCTTTTCAGATCCTTGAAGTAGTAAGGATCGCTGACCCTGGTGTAGTCGACCTTGGCAGTGAGGCGCTCATCCAGGCCGCTGCGGTTCTGCCAGTTGATCATCCAGCGTGTGTCCTTGTAATCGGACTGCAGCTTGCGATCATCGTTGTCGTCGTTCAGGTAAGCGGCACCGAACTGACCTTCACTGCTCTTGGTCAGGTAGCGGAACTCGCCTTCGAGCAACAGGCCGCGCTTGGCCATGTAGGTCGGGTACAACGTGGCGTCGTAGTTAGGCGCCAGGTTGAAGTAGTACGGGGTGAGCAACGAGAAGCCGGTGTCGCTGTTGGCACCGATGGTCGGTGGCAGGAAGCCGGACTGGCGACGGTCGTCGATCGGGAAATAGATGTACGGCGTGTAGAGGATCGGAATGTCCTTCACGCGCAGGGTTGCGTTGGTCGCGGTACCGAAGCCGGTGGCCGGGTTCAGGGTGATGTTGTTGCCCTTGACCGTCCAGGCGTTGCTGTTCGGTTCGCACGTGGTATACGTGCCGTCCTTGAGGCGGATGATCGCGTTCTCTGCACGACGGGCGTACAGCGCGTTACCACGCACGTTGGATTTGTGCAGCACGTACTCGGCGTTGTCGACTTTCGCCTCGCCGGTGTCCAGCTGGATTTCAGCATGGTCACCCACGATCAGGGCGCCGTTGTCGCGCAGACGGACATCGCCGTTCAGCTCGCCACGGTTCTCGGCCTGGTGCAGGCTGGCTTCGTCGGACTCGACCTGCATCGAACCCTGGCGCATGACGACGTCACCGGCCAGCGTTGCGATCTGTTCTTCCTGCTGGTAGCGCGAGGCCTTGGCACCGATGAAGGTCGGCGCGTCGCTCTTGGCGGTCTTGTCGTCCATGCCAGGGCGAATCGGCTCGATGTAGGCACCGGAGCAGTAAGGACCGGTCTCTGCCAGTTGGGCAGCGGTCAACTTCTCGCGTGGCACCCAGTCCAGATGGCTGTAGTCTGCGCTGCGCGATTTCAGGCCACGGCCCTTGGCCTCGGTGACCAGCATCGTCTTGGGCACGACTTCACCGCTTTCGGTGGTCGTTGTGCTCTCAGTCGCCGTGCTGCTGTTGGACGACACGCTGTTGGCGTCGTGCACAGGCCGCGGAGGCAACTGGGCTGCGTTGGATTTTGGAGCGCAATCCCAGGAACCTGTTGCCGACACCGAGCAGTCATACTGTTCAGCTGCAACCACGTACTGGGTGGCCAGGGGTTGCATCGCCAGCAAACTGCCGGTTACCAGCAACGGAAATTTTTTACGAAACGCGGGGGATTTCAATGCCATCTTATTAGTCCGGGCTTCCTGCGCGCCATCTGCCCGCGGGGGGGCCGCACGCCTCTCGATGGGCTGAAAAAGATGTCGGATAATAAAGCATGACCCGCTTGACGGCTAGCGCCGTCGGAGACCCTTGCAATGCCAGATCAAGATGTACGCCTGCAACACCTGAAAGTTTGGCTCGATGAGCAGCTGCCAAAATTGTTTTCTGCACAGGGCTGGGGCGCCGAACCCCCGGCCACGTTGACTGCGGCCAGCAGTGACGCCAGTTTTCGTCGTTACTTCCGCTGGGAAGGCGAGGGTCGCACTTTTATCGTGATGGATGCGCCGCCCCCTCAGGAAAACTGCAAACCGTTCGTGGATATCGCTCATTTATTGAGCGAATCGGGAATTAATGTTCCGATAATTTATGCCGAAGACCTGAATCAAGGCTTTTTGCTACTCAATGATCTGGGGCGAAAAACCTATCTGGATGTGATCGATGAGCAAAATGCCGATCAACTGTTCGCCGATGCCATCGACGCGCTGGTTGCCTATCAGCAATTGCCGATGCAGGCACCGCTGCCCAGTTACGACGTTGCCTTGTTGCGCCGCGAGCTCGAGCTTTTTCCCGAGTGGTACGTGAAGCGTCATCTGGGTGTGGAATTCGACCCATCGCAGCAGGCCAGTTGGCAGCGGGTCAGTGAACTGTTGATCGAGAGCGCCCTGGCGCAGCCCAAAGTGCTGGTTCACCGCGACTACATGCCGCGCAACCTGATGCTCAGCGAGCCCAACCCCGGCGTGCTGGATTTCCAGGATGCGGTGTACGGCCCGGTGACCTACGACATCACCTGCCTGTTCAAGGATGCGTTCCTGAGCTGGCCCGAAGAGCGTGTAGCGGGTTGGCTCAAGCTGTATTGGGACAAGGCCGTGGCACTGGGCATTCCCGTGCAGGATGATTTCCAGGAGTTTCGCCGCGCCAGTGATTTGATGGGGGTTCAGCGTCACTTGAAGGTGATCGGCATCTTTGCCCGCATTTGCCATCGTGATGGCAAGCCGCGGTACGTCGCCGATGTCCCGCGTTTCTTCTCTTATATAGAAGCCGTGCTGGCTCGCCGGCCGGAGCTGGTGGAACTGAATAACCTGCTGACCAGCCTGGGCCAGCCAAAACAAGAAGCCTGAGCATCAATTGCTGCTTTGAAGGTACGGATGTGAAGACTGTTTCCAAGAGGAACCCATGAAAGCGATGATTCTGGCCGCCGGCAAAGGCGAGCGCCTGCGTCCCTTGACCCTGCACACGCCCAAGCCGCTGGTGCGCGCCGGTGGCGTGCCGCTGATCGAGTACCACCTGCGCGCACTCAAGCGCGCAGGCTTCACCGATGTGGTCATCAACCATGCCTGGCTCGGGCAGCAGATCGAAGATTACCTGGGGGATGGTGAGCAGTTGGGCCTGAGCATCCGCTATTCGCCCGAAGGCGAACCGCTGGAGACCGGTGGCGGCATCTTCCGTGCGCTGCCACTGCTGGGCGATGAGCCGTTCCTGGTGGTCAATGGCGACATCTGGACCGAGTGTGATTTCGCCGGGTTGAACCGCCCCATTCAGGGCCTGGCGCATCTGGTGCTGGTGGATAATCCTGCGCATCACCCGGCTGGCGATTTCGCGCTGGTCGATGGCAAGGTGCTGGACGACGCCAGTTTGCCGCGCCTGACCTACAGCGGCATTGCCATCCTGCATCCGCAGCTGTTTGCCGAATGCAGCGAGGGCGCTTTCAAGCTTGCGCCGTTGTTGCGTGACGCCATGGCCAAGGGGCAGGTGAGCGGTGAGCATCTGAGCGGGCGTTGGGTGGATGTCGGCACCCACGAGCGGTTGGCGGAAGTCGAGCAGATCCTTGCGGTGAAGTCCTAAATGCTTTGGCCATTCACGGTGATCGGCGGCGGTACCGGGTATGCGATCGCCAGCATTCCGGGCGCCATGCTGGGCGCGTTGCTCGGCCAGGCGCTGGACCGGCGCCTGCATGTGCAGAGCCTGGCCGAACTCTGGGAGCGCGCCCGAGGGCGTAGCGTTCCGCAGGATGAAGAGCTGCTGTTCATCCTGTTGGGGCGCGTGGCCAAGAGTGATGGCCGGGTGGTCGACGGTCACATTCAGCAGGCCCGGGTGGAAATGCGCCGCCTGGACCTGAGCGAGGCGGCGACGCGGCGTGCGATTGCGGCGTTCAATCGTGGCAAGGATGGGCGCGACAATCTGCAGGTCCATCTGCATCGCCTGAAAACCCAGCCACATGCTGCCGAAGGATTGCTGCGCGCCAGTTGGCGCATGGCGTGGGCAGACGGCAGGGCTTCACGGGCCGAGCGCAGTCTGATTGTGCTGTGGGGCAAGTGGCTGGGCTGGACGCCAGAGCGGGTCGAAGCGTTGTCGGCTACCGAGGATGAACAACGGACCCGTGCGCCTGCCAGCAGTGGCGGGGAGTACCAGGAGGCGTTGCGCCTGCTGGGTGTGCGCTCGGATTCGGAGCCGGCGCAGATCAAGCGCGCGTATCGGCGTTTGCTCAGTCGCCATCATCCCGACAAGATCGCAGGGTCCGGCGCCAGTCAGACCCAGGTGCGCGACGCCACCGAAAAAACCCGCGAACTGCACAATGCCTACGCCGTGATTCGCGACCGCCGCGGGTTCCGCTGATCCCTGATTGTAGGAGCGCGCTTGCCCGCGGTGGGGGTTTTGCCTGCACTTCATCAGCGGGCTGACCCACCGCCGTCGCGGGCAAGCGCGCTCCTACAGCCTGATGTGCCGAAAATTTGTGAGCGACCCCACTCCCCGTAGCAGTCCGGCTTGCCGGCGAGGCGTCCTTGAGGTTGCGATCGCCGGCAAGCCGGACTGCTACGGTGCGAGATTCACCGGCGTTGCGCTTACTCGCTCTCCAGCCACCCGCGAACCCGGCGGAACAACTGGTCCTGCTCGCCTGCGGTATTGCCGGGGATGGCGTTGAGCGCGACCTGGGTGAAACGGGCGTTCTTGATGCGTTTGCTCACGTCCAGGCGATCCTTGGCTTGTTGGCGAGGCACGGACAGTTCGCGGTTGACGAAGTCCGCCGTCGGCACTTTGAGGGTGGGCAGCAATTGCAGCAGCGTTGGCGTCTGCTGATTGGTCTGCACTGCCGTCACCATGACCAGTTTCTGCACCGCCGGCGCAGGTCGCTCGCTCATGTAGCGTGCTGCCCAATAGGCCCCCGTTCCGTGTCCCAGCAGCACCACGCTATGGGCCTTGTTCTGTTGAGCGAAGGTCACGGCGCTGTCGATGCGGGCGAAGATCTTCTCGGCAGTCGCCTTGTCCCGCTCCACCTGGGCTGCAGCCTGTGCGGCGGCCGCAGCAGCATCGGCTTCTGCGCTGGCCGCAGGGTCCGGCGCTTTGGCCTTGTCCTTGTCAGCGGCGGCCTTGTCGTCGGTGGCAGGCGCTTCGGCGGCCCGGGCGAAAACGCCGTCTTCGTAAGCATCCGGAAGGGTCAGGCTCAAGCTGGCCCAGCCCACGTCCGGCAGTTTGTTGCGCAGTGGGCCGACCGCGTTGGGCCAGTCCGCCGACTCTCCCGCGCCAGGAACGATCACCACCGCGCCCTTGGGCTCGTCGACATTGGCAGGCTTCCACAACGCCAGAAAACTTTCATCGCCGGCCTGCAACTGCTGCTGTTCGATCTGAGGAATCCGCCGCTCCAGCGCCAGTGAGTCCTCCTGGCTGCGTGATGGCAGCACGGCACGTTCCGGCGCCTTTTCTTCAGGCTTCGCGCCGCTGGCCGGGGCTGTATCTGCCGCCAGTGTCATCTGCGAGCAAGGTAAGATCAGTGTCAGGCAAATCGCGGGAAACATTGCGCGAATGGTGTAGGACATCGAATATTCCAAAGGCCAGAAACAATTCTGGCAGCCTAAAGGGTTGATGACGGTTTGTCAGGCCGGGTAGCGCCGCCCGCTTTCAGGCGCCATGCACACCAGATGATTGATCGAGGATTCAGGGAAGTGGGGATGACAGATTGAGAATCCGCGTGCTGTGCCTTCGGGTTATCGGCTGTCCGGGAGCGCTCTTGATGGGCGTGCTGCTGATTGCCATGTCCTGCCTGGCGCAGGCTGGCGTGGCGCCCGCGCCGCCGGATCCGCTCAATGCCGCCCAGCGTGACTGGCTCAACCAGCATGGACAACTGCGCGTCGGCCTGGTGTTGCAGGCGCCCTATGCCCAGTTCGACCGCAGGGCGCAGGTGTTGTCGGGGGCCAACGTGGATCTGGTCAACCTGATGGCCAGGACCCTGCAGGTCGAACTGCTGTGGCGCAACTTCTCCGATCAGGCCGAGCTTGAGAAAGCCCTCGCCGAGGGACAGATCGATTTCGCCCCTGGCCTGACCCAGACCCCGGCCGGCCTGCGCATGTGGCTGTTTTCCGACCCTTACATGCGCGTGCCGCAGCTGATCGTGGGCGAGCGGGACGGTGCGGGCGCCGTGGATCTTGAAAAGCTCGGCGAGCAGGTGCGCATCGCCGTGCGCATGCCCAGCGCGACTGCTGACTACCTGCGTTCCAACTACACCCATCTGAATCTGCAAGGCGTGCCACTGGATCGCCAGGCCCTGCAACTGCTGCTCAGCCAGCAGGCACGCTACGCCGTGGTCGATGAGGCCCAGCTCAGCCGCCTGTCCCGGGAAAACGAGTTCGCCGACCTGGCGGTGGTGGGGGATATCGGCTTCCCGCAGTTGCTGCGCGTGGCCTCGCGACGCGATGCGCCGGAACTGGCCGACATCATCAGCCAGGCGCTGAACGCGATTGCTCCCAAGGATCTGGATCAATTGCATGCCCAGTGGCTGCAGCCCAAGTACGCGCGGGTCAGCGAGTCGCCGGGGCTGTGGAAAAACCTCGCGCTGCTGTTCCTGGTGCTGTTCCTGGCCAGCGCGGCGATTGTCTACTGGCAGCGCAAACAGCAGCAGACCCTCGAACGTGAGTTGCTGGCCGCCCGCGAGGACATCACCAGGCGGCTGGCCGGCGAAGAGGCGCTGCGTCTGGCGCAGTTCTCCATCGACCAGAGCACCGTGGGCATTCTCTGGGTCAACTGGGACAGCCACGTGCGCTACGCCAATCAGGCGGCCGAAAGCATGCTGGGCTACGGGCGCGGCGGGGTGGTGGACCGGCCGTTGATCGACTTCGAGCCGGGCCTGAACATGGATCGCTGGCTCAACCTGTGGAAGAACGCCCGGGCCAGCGACGACGCGCCGCAGAACTTCGAAAGCAATTGTGTACGCGCCGATGGCAGCATTCTCCCGGCTGACGTCTCCCTGAGTTTCCTGCGCTTTCGCTCCGCTGAATACCTGGTGGTGTTCATCACCGACGTCACCGAGCGCCGCCGTTCCCTGGCGGCATTGCAGGAAAGCGAGGCGCGCTTGCAGGTGCTGGCCGAGCAGTTGCGCGAGTTGTCGGCCCACCTGGAAACGGTACGGGAAGAGGAAAAGGCCCGCATCGCCCGGGAAGTTCACGACGAGCTGGGTCAGATGCTGACCGTGCTCAAGCTGGAAACCTCCATGTGCGAACTGGCCTACGCCGATCTCGATCCTGGACTGCGCGATCGGCTCAACAGCATGAAGCGCCTGATCGCTCAACTGTTCCAATTGGTGCGGGACGTGGCCACGGCGTTGCGTCCGCCGATCCTGGACGCGGGCATCGCGTCCGCCATCGAGTGGCAGGCCCGGCGCTTCGAGGCGCGCACGCAGATTCCGTGTCTGGTGCAGGTGCCGGACAACCTGCCAAGGCTTGCCGATGCGACGGCCATCGGCCTGTTTCGCATTCTTCAGGAGGCGCTGACCAACGTCATGCGCCATGCCGAGGCGCATTCGGTCGAGCTGAACCTGAGCCTCAAGGCGGGTGTGCTGAGCATGAGCGTGGCCGACGATGGCAAGGGCTTCGATCAGGCGGCGGACCGCCCGGCGTCGTTTGGTCTGGTGGGCATGCGCGAGCGGGTGCTGATCATGGGCGGACGATTGCATCTGGACAGCACGCTGGGAGAAGGCACAACCTTGCGTATCCAGATTCCGCTGGAACAGGTCGCGCAGGAGCAAGTGCAGTGATTCGTGTATTGGTCGCCGAAGATCACACCATCGTCCGTGAGGGCATCAAGCAGTTGATCGGCCTGGCCAAGGATCTTCAGGTGGCGGGGGAGGCCGCGAATGGCGAACAGCTTCTGGAGGCCCTGCGTCATATCGAATGCGAAGTGGTGTTGCTGGATATCTCCATGCCCGGCGTCAACGGTCTGGAAGCGATTCCCCGGATTCGCGCGCTGAACAATCCGCCAGCGATTCTGGTGCTGTCGATGCACGATGAGGCGCAGATGGCCGCGCGCGCTTTGAAGATCGGTGCCGCCGGCTACGCCACCAAAGACAGCGACCCCGCTCTGCTGCTGACGGCGATCCGACGGGTGGCGTCGGGCGGGCGCTACATCGACCCTGATCTGGCCGACCGCATGGTGTTCGAGGTGGGCCTGACCGACAGCCGGCCTTTGCACTCGTTGTTGTCCGAGCGTGAGTTTTCGGTATTCGAACGCCTCGCCCAAGGGGCCAACGTCAATGACATCGCTCAGCAACTGGCGCTGAGCAGCAAGACCATCAGCACCCACAAGGCGCGGTTGATGCAGAAGCTCAACATCACCTCGCTGGCCGAATTGGTGAAGTATGCGATGGAGCACAAGCTGGTCTGAGGGCGTGCCTAAAAACGACCCTTGCGGTGTGAATGGAATCGCTGTCGCGGGCAAGCGCGCTCCTACAAAACCACGCGATCCCTTGTAGGAGCGCGCTTGCCCGCGACGAGGCCGGAGCAGGCAAAAATCATCTCTTTGACCACATACCTATCCCCGCCATCCGTGTAGGGCAATCCCTACCCCAGACCTTCCACCGCGCCTAGGCGAATCTCTCCTACCCCCCGATTTGCGCGGTTTTCAGGCTGATCTAGGCTTGTTCCCACGTTTGATTAAACAAGGGTGTGGGTAATGAGCAACGTCGATTCTAGCGCTGGGGCGAGTGATGTTCTGGTCAGCTTTCGTGGTGTGCAGAAGAGCTACGACGGCGAAGTTCTGATCGTCAAAGACCTCAACCTGGACATTCGCAAAGGCGAATTCCTCACCCTGCTCGGGCCTTCGGGTTCCGGCAAGACCACCAGCCTGATGATGCTCGCAGGTTTCGAAACCCCGACCGCGGGCGAGATCCTGCTGGCCGGCCGTTCGATCAACAACGTGCCGCCGCACAAGCGCGACATCGGCATGGTGTTCCAGAACTACGCGCTGTTCCCGCACATGACGGTCGCCGAGAACCTGGCGTTCCCGCTGTCGGTGCGTGGCATGAGCAAGACCGACGTCGCCGAGAAAGTGAAGAAAGCGCTGGACATGGTGCAGCTCGGCGCGCTTTCCCATCGTTATCCGGCGCAGATGTCCGGTGGCCAGCAGCAACGTGTGGCCCTGGCCCGTGCGCTGGTGTTCGAGCCGCAACTGGTGCTGATGGACGAACCTCTCGGCGCGCTGGACAAACAACTGCGTGAACACATGCAGATGGAGATCAAGCACCTGCACCAGCGCCTGGGCGTCACCGTCGTCTACGTGACCCACGACCAGGGCGAAGCCCTGACCATGTCGGACCGCGTGGCCGTCTTCCACCAGGGCGAAATCCAGCAGATCGCCCCGCCGCGCACCCTGTACGAAGAGCCAAAGAACACCTTCGTCGCCAACTTCATCGGCGAGAACAACCGCATCAACGGCACCTTGCTCAGCCAGACCGGCGACCGCTGCCAGGTGGCCCTGACCCGTGGCGAAAAAGTCGAGGCGCTGGCGGTGAACGTCGGTGCGCCGGGCAGCCCGGTCACCCTGTCGATTCGCCCTGAGCGAGTGAACCTCAACGGCCGCAGCGAGAGTTGCGTGAACCGTTTCTCCGGTCGCGTGGCCGAGTTCATCTACCTGGGCGACCACGTGCGGGTGCGCCTGGAAGTGGCCGGCAAAACCGATTTCTTCGTCAAGCAACCCATCGCCGAGCTGGACCCGGCGTTGAGCGTTGGCGACGTTGTGCCCATTGGATGGCAGGTCGAGCACGCCCGCGCGCTGGACCCTTTGCAGGAAGCGCATTGATTCAAACGCTGTAGTCGCAAAAGAAGCACCCAGAGGCGAGCCAATCGCCCCCAACGCTTACACAAATCGTTCGTGGAGAGAAAAACAAATGCTCAAGACATTGAAGCTCACCGCCTTATCGGTCGGCATGATGTGCGCGGCGCAAGCCATGGCCGCCGATCTGACTGTCATTTCCTTCGGTGGTGCAAACAAGGCAGCGCAGGAAAAAGCCTTCTACGCCCCATGGGAAAAGGCAGGCAGCGGCAAGATCATTGCCGGCGAATACAACGGTGAGATGGCCAAGGTCAAAGCCATGGTCGACACCAAGAGCGTGACCTACGATCTGGTGGAAGTCGAATCCCCGGAACTGGCTCGCGGCTGCGACGAAGACATGTTCGAAGAGATCGACCCGGCCATCCTGGGCAAGAAAGAGGACTACGTGCCGGGCGCCATCCAGACCTGCGGCGTGGGCTTCTTCGTGTGGTCCACGGTACTTGCCTACAACGCCGACAAACTGAAAACCGCACCGACCAGCTGGGTCGACTTCTGGGACACCAAGAAATTCCCGGGCAAACGTGGCCTGCGCAAAGGCGCCAAGTACACCCTGGAATTCGCTCTGATGGCTGACGGCGTCGCGCCGAAAGACGTCTACAAAGTGCTCGCCAGCAAAGATGGCCAGGACCGCGCCTTCAAGAAACTCGACGAACTCAAGCCGAACATCCAGTGGTGGGAAGCCGGTGCCCAGCCGCCGCAATTCCTGCAATCGGGTGACGTCGTGATGAGCTCGGCCTACAACGGCCGTATTGCCGCCGTGCAGAAAGAAAGCAACCTGAAAATCGTCTGGACCGGCGGCGTCTACGACTTCGACTCCTGGGCGATTCCGAAGGGCGCGAAGAACGTCGAGGAAGCCAAGAAATTCCTGGCCTACACCCTCAAGCCTGAACAGCAGAAGACCTACTCCGAGAACATCGCCTACGGCCCGGCCAACTCCCAGGCTGTCAGCCTGCTGACCGCCGACAACCAGAAAAACATGCCGACCACCCCTGAGAACATCAAGGATCAGGTGCAGTTGAGCGTGAGCTTCTGGACCGACAACGGCGAAAACCTGGAGCAGCGTTTCAACTCCTGGGCTGCCAAGTAAGCTGATTTACCCGGCTCTATCCCCTGTCTTGTCTACGCGGCAGGGCAGGGGACGCACCCCTCGTTCAAAGATTTTCGGAGTTCGCTATGGCCACCGCCGTGCCCCTGACTGAAGGCGCCAGCCCGACCTTGAAGCAACGCCTGGCCCGTGCCGAGCGCGTCAACCGCTGGAAGGCTCAGGCGTTGATCGCGCCATTGGCGATTTTCCTGCTGCTGGTATTCCTGGTGCCAATTGCGGCGCTGCTCTACAAAAGTGTGAGCAACCCTGAAGTGGTTGGCGGCATGCCGCTCACGGTTGTCGAAGTGTCCAAGTGGGACGGCAAGGGCCTGCCCCCTGAAGCGGTGTACAAGGCCGCAAGCCAGGACCTGGCCGACGCCCGCAAAAACCAGACCCTGGGCGATCTGTCCAAGCGCCTGAACCAGGAGCTGGCCGGCTACCGCAGCCTGCTTGCGAAAACTGCCCGCGCGCTGCCTTTCAAGGAAGAACCTGCTTCCTATAAAGACGCCATGGAAGCCATCGATGAACGTTGGGGCGATCCTGCGTACTGGCAGGCTGTGCGTCGCAACACCTCAAGCTTCACCCCCTATTACCTGCTGGCCGCTGTCGACCACCGCATCGATGACCTCGGTGAAGTGGCGCCCGCGACCCCGGACCAGGCGATCTACATCGACGTCTTCGCCCGCACCTTCTGGATGGGCCTGGTCATCACCGTGATCTGCCTGCTGCTGGCCTACCCACTGGCGTACCTGCTGGCGAACCTGCCTGCACGGCAGAGCAACCTGTTGATGATTCTCGTGCTGTTGCCGTTCTGGACCTCGATCCTGGTGCGGGTCGCCGCGTGGATCGTATTGCTGCAATCGGGTGGCCTGATCAACGGCGCGCTGATGGCGATGGGCATTATCGACAAGCCGCTGGAGCTGGTATTCAACCGGGTCGGCGTGTACATCTCGATGGTTCACATCATGCTGCCGTTCATGATCCTGCCGATCTACAGCGTGATGAAAGGCATCTCGCCGACCTACATGCGTGCCGCGATTTCCCTGGGCTGCAACCCCTTCGCCAGCTTCTGGCGGGTGTACTTCCCGCAGACCTACGCCGGGATCGGTGCGGGCTGTCTGCTGGTGTTCATCCTTGCCATCGGCTACTACATCACCCCGGCGCTGCTGGGCAGCCCGAACGATCAGATGGTCAGTTACTTCGTGGCGTTCTACACCAACACCAGCATCAACTGGGGCATGGCGACGGCCCTGGGCGGCCTGCTGTTGCTGGCGACCGTGGTGCTTTATCTGATCTATAGCTGGCTGGTCGGCGCCAGCCGCCTGCGCCTGAGCTGAGGAGAGAAACATGCTGAGTCCTTATTCCTCACCCGTCGAGCGCGTCTGGCACTACACGCTGCGCACCCTGTGCGGGCTGATCCTGTTGTTCCTGGTGCTGCCGGTGCTGGTGATCGTGCCGCTGTCGTTCAACTCCGGCAGCTTCCTGGTCTATCCGCTGCAGGGCTTCTCGCTGCACTGGTATCAGGACTTCTTCAACTCGGCCGAGTGGATGCGCTCGCTGAAGAACAGCCTGATCGTCGCCCCGGCCGCCACTGTGCTGGCCATGGGCTTCGGCACGCTTGCAGCGATTGGCCTGACGCGTAGCAACTTCCCCGGCAAGTCGCTGGTGATGGCGTTGGTGATCTCGCCGATGGTGGTGCCGGTGGTCATCATTGGTGTGGCCAGCTACCTGTTCTTCGCCCCGCTGGGCCTGGGCAACAGCTACACCTCGCTGATCCTGGTGCACGCAGTGCTGGGTGTGCCGTTCGTGATCATCACTGTGTCGGCCACGCTGCAGGGGTTCAACTACAACCTGGTGCGTGCGGCGGCGAGCCTTGGCGCTTCACCGGTGACCACCTTCCGCCGCGTGACGCTGCCGCTGATTGCGCCGGGGGTGATTTCCGGTGCGCTGTTCGCCTTTGCCACCTCGTTCGATGAAGTGGTAGTGACCCTGTTCCTCGCAGGCCCCGAGCAGGCGACCCTGCCGCGGCAGATGTTCAGCGGCATCCGCGAAAACCTGAGCCCCACCATCGCCGCGGCAGCCACCTTGCTGGTGGGTTTTTCGGTGGTGCTGTTGCTGGTGCTGGAATGGCTACGCGGACGCAGCGAGAAATTGCGCACCGCAGTGGTGGAGTGACCTGACCGGTACCTGTAGGAGCGCGCTTGCCCGCGATGGCGATGTGTCAGACATTAAGAGGGTGTCTGACACGACGCTTTCGCGGGCAAGCGCGCTCCTACAAGATGTCGTTCACATGATTGATGCACTTGCCAGCAGCCGGTCGCTGCGGGTCCCGCAGAGTATTGGGGTGTCGTCGCATTCATCCACCACACAAGCCACGTTCCAGCCTCTTGGAGTACAATGCGCGCCACCGTGATTTCGCTCAACAAAGGTGCGTCATGCAGCCCTTCGCTATTGCTCCGTCGATTCTGTCCGCCGATTTCGCCCGTCTGGGCCAGGAAGTCGACAATGTCCTGGCCGCTGGCGCCGACATCGTTCACTTCGACGTCATGGACAATCATTACGTGCCCAACCTGACCATCGGTCCGATGGTCTGTTCGGCGCTGCGCAAGTACGGCATCACCGCGCCCATCGATGTGCACCTGATGGTCAGCCCGGTCGATCGCATCATCGGCGACTTCGTCGAAGCTGGCGCGACCTACATCACCTTTCACCCGGAAGCGACCCAGCACATCGACCGCTCCCTGCAACTGATCCGCGAGGGCGGTTGCAAGTCGGGCCTGGTGTTCAACCCGGCGACCCCGCTGAACCTGCTCGAATACGTCATGGACAAGGTCGACATGATCCTGCTCATGAGCGTCAACCCAGGCTTCGGCGGCCAGAAATTCATCCCCGGCACCCTCAACAAACTGCGCGAAGCGCGGGCGTTGATCGATGCGTCGGGTCGTGACATCCGCCTGGAAATCGACGGCGGGGTCAACGTCAACAACATCCGCGAAATCGCCGCCGCTGGCGCCGATACCTTCGTGGCAGGTTCAGCTATCTTCAATGCGCCCGACTACAAAGAGGTCATTGAAAAAATGCGTGCAGAACTGGCGTTGTCCCGCTGATGAGCGGCTTCGAGCAGCTGTTTCCGGGTCGTCTGCCGAAACTCATCATGTTCGATCTGGATGGCACGCTGATCGACTCGGTGCCGGATCTGGCTGCTGCCGTGGACAAGACGCTGATCGAACTGGGGCGCGAACCCGCCGGTATCGAGCGGGTGCGCAACTGGATCGGCAACGGCGTGCGGGTGCTGGTGCGCCGCGCGCTGGCCAACGACATGGATCACTCCTCGGTCGATGAAGCTTCGACCGAACAGGCGCTGGCCATCTTCATGGAAGCCTACAGCGACAATCACTCGCTGACCGTGGTCTACCCCGGCGTGCGTGAAACCCTGAAATGGCTGCAGAAGCAGGGCGTGGAAATGGCCCTGATCACCAACAAGCCGGAGCGCTTCGTCGCGCCGCTGCTGGATGAGATGAAACTGGGCCGGTTCTTCCGCTGGATCGTCGGCGGTGACACGCTGCCCCAGCAGAAGCCCGACCCGGCTGCGCTGTTTTTCGTGATGAAAATGGCCGGTGCGCCAGGTTCGCAATCGCTGTTCGTGGGGGATTCGCGCAATGACGTGCTCGCCGCCAAAGCCGCTGGCGTGGCCTGTGTCGCGTTGAGCTACGGCTACAACCACGGCCGCCCGATCGCCGAGGAATCGCCTGCGCTGGTGATCGACGATTTGCGCAAACTGATTCCGGGTTGCTTAGATCTTGGGGCTGAGATAACGTTGCCCGACGTTCAATCTCCCTCCTTTAGAGAATCCATCGTGGTGGTCACCCGCAAACTCTGGATGAAAGTCATCAAGGCCCTGGCCCGCTGGCGTTGGCGCGCCTGACTTGACTCTGGCCGCTTGCGCGGCGCGTTTGCACACCTGACCGTTTTACCTCAGACCACGAGGCTGCTCATCATGACCCGCGAAGAATTCCTGCGTTTGGCCGCTGAAGGCTACAACCGCATTCCGCTTGCCTACGAAACCCTGGCCGACTTCGACACGCCGCTGTCGATCTACCTCAAGCTGGCCGACCAGCCGAACTCCTACCTGCTGGAGTCGGTGCAAGGCGGCGAGAAGTGGGGGCGTTACTCGATCATCGGCCTGCCATGCCGCACCGTGATGCGGGTACATGGGCACACCATCAGCGTGACCCAGGACGGCACCGAGATCGAACGCCTGGAAGCCGAAGATCCGCTGGAGTTCGTGGAAACCTTCAAGGCGCGCTACAACGTCCCGACCATTCCTGGCCTGCCGCGCTTCAATGGCGGGCTGGTAGGTTACTTCGGCTATGACTGCGTGCGTTATGTGGAGCCGCGTCTGGGTGCATGCCCGAACCCGGACCCGCTGGGCGTGCCGGACATCCTGCTGATGGTCTCCGACGCGGTCGTGGTCTTCGACAACCTGGCAGGCAAGATGCACGCCATCGTGCTGGTCGATCCTGCGCAGCCCGAAGCCTACGAAAGTGGCCTGGCGCGTCTGGAGCAACTGATGGAGAAGCTGCGCCAGCCGATCACTCCGCGTCGCGGCCTGGACCTGACTCGTCCGCAAGCGGCTGACCCGGTGTTCCGTTCCAGCTTCACCCAGGGCGACTACGAGAAAGCCGTCGACACCATCAAGGAATACATCCTGGCGGGCGACTGCATGCAGGTGGTGCCGTCGCAGCGCATGTCCATCGACTTCAAGGCCGCGCCCATCGACCTGTATCGCGCGCTGCGTTGCTTCAACCCGACGCCGTACATGTACTTCTTCAACTTCGGCGACTTCCACGTCGTCGGCAGCTCGCCGGAAGTGCTAGTGCGCGTCGAGGACAACCTGATTACCGTGCGCCCGATTGCCGGCACTCGTCCGCGCGGCGCGACCGAAGAAGCGGATCACGCGCTGGAAGTCGACCTGCTGTCCGACGACAAGGAAATCGCCGAGCACCTGATGCTGATCGACCTGGGTCGCAATGACACTGGCCGCGTCTCGGAAATCGGTTCGGTGAAGCTGACCGAGAAAATGGTCATCGAGCGTTATTCCAACGTGATGCACATCGTTTCCAACGTCACCGGCCAGCTGAAAAGCGGGCTGACGGCAATGGACGCGCTGCGGGCGATCCTGCCGGCGGGCACTCTGTCGGGCGCGCCGAAGATTCGTGCGATGGAAATCATCGACGAGCTGGAGCCGGTCAAACGTGGCGTCTACGGCGGCGCGGTGGGCTATCTGGCGTGGAACGGCAACATGGACACGGCCATTGCCATTCGCACGGCGGTCATCAAGAACGGCGAACTGCACGTTCAGGCCGGCGGCGGCATCGTTGCCGACTCGGTGCCGGCCCTGGAGTGGGAAGAAACCCTGAACAAACGCCGCGCAATGTTCCGCGCGGTGGCTCTGGCGGAACAAGAGCCCCAAGCCTGACCCCATCCCTTCTGTAGGAGCGCGCTTGCCCGCGACCGCGGTGTGTCATTGACGCATTAACTGCCTGACACGACGCTATCGCGGGCAAGCGCGCTCCTACAAGATCATCGCCGGACTGTAGGAGCGCGCTTGCCCGCGACCGCTGTGTCAGCCTTCAGGATTAAAAATCCAGACTCAATGCCAGATTCACCCCTTGCTGCGTCACGTCATCATTCTTGCGCCAGTTGTAACCGGCCCTCAACGTCAGGTCCGGGGCCAGTTTCTGGCTCACCCCCACGCTCGCCCGATTCAGGCTGCGCTGCGGCTCATACCCCTCAAGATTGAAATCCACCCCCGGCACGCTGTTCAGGGCGATGGTCACGTCCTGCTGATCGGTGTCGAACTCGCGCTCATGGGCCACCTCGCCGAACACCTGGGTCTGCGGCGTGATATCGAATTTGCCCTGCAACCCCGCACCCAGACGCTTTGACCGGCGGGTCTGGTCGTCGTAGTTCAGCGCGGTAGATCGGTTGCTGTTTTCCGAATAGCCATCGACCTCGACGCGGGAATAGTCAGCACTTACGAATGGCGAGACATGCCAGCGGCTGCTCTGCTGCGCGAGGTCATAACCCAACCGTCCGCTGAGCGCCCAGAGGTTGCCATCGGTGTCGCCTTTTTCCGCACCTTCACTCACGCCCAGGGCGAATTTGCGCTTGAGGTTGTCGTAGTCCAGTTTCCCGCCAGAGGCGGCCAGGTCAGCCCACCAATGATTTGCCTGAAACTGCACGAAAGCGGTGGCGATGTAACTGTTGAGTTTGTAGTCCGAATCCCGGGGACCGGCCTCCAGCGTCTGCCGATAGGCGCCCGCCACCAGCCCGGCGCGCCAGTCTTCGGCAAAGCGGTAGCTGCCACCGACCGTCAGGTTGTAGCCATGTCCGTCGCCGCTTGCGGAATTGCTTTGTGCGTCGAAGTCCAGCTTCTGACCGCCACCGGCGACAATGGCTCGCCATTCACCGACCTGTTGCCAGTTGCCCCAGTCAGCCAGCCATTGGCTGCGCAATTCATCCTGCTGCGCGCGCAAGGTGCCGTTGGCCATTTCCGGGAGCAGGGTGATTTCCCACGGCGCCGAGAGAATCGAGTAACCGTAATCGGCGATCAGACGCTGGCCCGCAACGGTGGGATGCACGCCATCGTTGAACAGCAGTCTGGTCGGGTCGGGCGTGAGGCCATTGATCCCATAGACGCTGTTCGCCGTGCAGCTGTCGCCGCTGAAACAGGTGCCCACCAGATTCTGATCAGCCGCCAGGCCGTAACGCGCCGGCTCCTGAAGCACCTCGCGAACCAGGCCGGGCACGTTGAGTGGGATGACCTCTGCGTTGATCTGCCCCAGACGGCTGACCAGTTGCTGGTTGAACACTCCGCTGAGCAGCGTCGATGGCACTTGCAGCGGTGTGCCGAACACCGCGGGGGTCTGGCCAATGTCAGGCAGCAGCCAGACCATGATGTAACGCGCCCCTGCCTGTGACAGCACTTGCGCGCTATCGGCAAGGTTGTTGGCGGCGCTTGCCGCCTGGCCAGGGCTGAGCACGCGGCCTTGCAGGAAGTCATTGCCACCACCGGTAAGGTAGTAAAGGGCGTTCGGATCGGCGCGGAAGTTGTTTTCCACCAGATACCCTGGCCTGCTACGGAAAACCGTGGTCACGCCGGTCGTGGTGTCGGTGTTGGCGACCTGGGATTGTGTGGTGATCGCGGCGAGGATCTGGTCCGTCCGGTCGCCGCCGACCGCCCAGTTGTTGCCGTCGGCCAGGCCTTGGGCGGCGCGCACCGGGGAGGTCGAGGCTTGCAGGTCGCCGGGTGCGACCCCAAGCAAACCGCCCAGCAATGTCGAGGAGTTGAGGGCGAAGACCTCGCCACTGCCATTCTGAAAGGTCGGACCTACGCGGTTGGTGAAGCGCAGCGTGGAACCCGGAGGTCCGCCTGCATCGGGAAACTGCCCGGCGTCGGCCAGGCTGTCACCGAACACGATCATCGTCGAATAGGGGGAGGAGGCGGCCATTGCCGAGGAGCAAGCGAGTGACAGCAGGCAGGCCGCAAATGGCCAGTGCCGGGTGGCTTTGAACATTGAGAAATCCCTTCTTGTTTTTTAGTGCTGAACGAGAAGGTAGCAGTTACGACACATAGCGCCATGTCATGTATCACCCGGCAGGCGCTATGTCACAGACTGGACAAGATCAATGAGATAAAGGCTAATGGCTATCACAGATTGCACTTTCTGGATGTTAACCCCGGCGCTCGTCCATCAGCGCCGCAGGCCGTGGCTCGATCTGTCAAAGCACGGCAGTGGTATTTCTGTGCTTGATCGCTTCGAGCAACTTCAGTGTCAGGGAGTTGTAGTCGCGGTCGAAGTGATGCTTGCCCGGTAGTTGCATAACCTCACCCACGATTGTGGTGTCGGTGCAGCCGCTTTTCTTCTTTTCTTTCACGCCATACACGCACAACACCTTGCTGGCCGGGAGTTTGGCCATTTCGGATCCTGTTTCGATGCCATTGTTATTGTCTTTGATCCAGCCATCCAGGTGAATTTCAAAACTGCCTTTTCGGGCGAAGGCTAATAACAGAATGCTGCTGACGGCGTTCTTGTCTTTTTCCTGCAGACGATTATAAATCGCGGGCAATACATCGGCGCCAAATGAATAACCGGCCAATACGAAATGTTTGATACCCCAGCGCTGCCGATAGTTATCCATCAGGGCAGTAAGATCGGCCGCACTTTCTTCGGGAGAACGATACTTCCAGTAATAACGCAACGTATCTACACCGATGACGGGATAACCTGCACCGCCCATGATCTCGGATATTTCCTTGTCCAGATCACGCCAGCCGCCATCGCCCGAGTAGAACACCGTCAGGGTGTCAGAGGACGGCGTGGGGGCGATTTCAGTCACCTGCATCTCAGAGGACGAATGCGCCAGCGGCAGCACTCGATCGCTAACCATGATGCTGCTGGTAGGTTCCTGCCGCTGGATATTTGACATTGCAGGCGTCGGCGGCAAACACAGGTGGAGCCGCTCTTTGTAGACAGGGCGTTGATGCAGGCTGTAAGCGGCAGAAGTTGCAGCGATCAACACGAAGGCGAACGCCGCCAGGTATTTTTTACGGGACATGGTTTTTATTGACTCTTTATTTGCCGGCCATTATCAAAGCGGCCGGAAATATATCCGATAAGTCCCTGCGCGTCTTCACCCGGTTGTTGATTTTCACCAGGGTGAAAGTTAGCAACCTAATCAAGTGCCCTCTGGCGCAAACAGATAAAAAGAGTGCCCACCAGAACGGTAGACACTGTAGTTCCCAGAACGGGAATCAAGAGGAAGCGAAACGGCGATATATGTTGTGGTCTGCGTCTGAGTTCGGGTTCAGCGCCTTCCTTCAGGCGCTCGGGGTCGGCTGCTTTGCAGCGGCGCTTGAGGCTCCCATCCAGTG
>Ga0207655_1000866_pt1 | contig 32168 bp, 25 predicted proteins | sample KBSM44metaG_FD_184398 | JGI IMG/M metagenome (GOLD analysis project Ga0207655, IMG submission 184398) | Miscanthus rhizosphere microbial communities from Kellogg Biological Station, Michigan, USA - KBS M4-4 metaG (SPAdes) (version 2) | ecosystem: Host-associated > Plants > Roots > Rhizosphere >... | reverse complement strand
CACGGCGGCAAAATCCACCGCCGGGTCCGCACTCGCCAGCCCGACATTCAGCACAAACGGCTCGGACAGGGATTCACTGAGGGTGAAATCCACCACCGCAAAGGTCTGCGGCGGCAGGCCGGAGGCCGTCAGGGTGAACTGTAAGCCGCTGGGCTTTTTGCCCCCTGGCACCGGGGATGTTGTCTTGTTATCTGCAAACACAACTGACTCCTTGTTGGGTGTTTAGCAGGGCTGAATAATACCCTCCCTAATGGAAGGGATTTTACCGAAAAAAACAGGAGGGATTAGGTCAAAAAAGCAGTGTATGCTGTTATAATCATTGCGAAAAAAGAATATTTCTCGGCGTAGTTGAAAATCAAATCCAAATCGATCCTTCACTTTACATAAAACTTTCGTATCCATGCCATTCGGCGTACAGGTCACGATTAGCGAAGACATCAGGGTAGCATTTTCTGGATTACCCCTTTATCTTCGGATCCAGCGCATCGCGCAGGCCATCGCCGAGCAAATTAAACGCTAACACCGTCAGAAATATCGCCAGCGCCGGGAACAGCGCCACATGCGGCGACATCACCATATCGGCCCTCGCCTCATTGAGCATTGCGCCCCACTCCGGGGTCGGCGGCTGCGCACCCAGCCCTAAAAACGACAGGCTGGCGGCGGAGATTATCGACACCCCAATCCGCATCGTGAAATAGACCACAATCGACGACACCGTGCCGGGCAGAATATGCCGGAACAGGATAGTGCTGTCGCTGGCCCCGATACTGCGGGACGATTCGATAAAGGTCTGCTGTTTGAGCACCAGCGTGTTGCCGCGAACCAGACGGGCAAAGGCGGGAACCGAGAAAATCGCCACCGCGATAATCACGTTTGCCATTCCGCTGCCCATCACCGCCACCACCGCAATGGCCAGCAGAATGCCGGGAAACGCAAACAGCACGTCACAGATACGCATGATAATGCGGTCCCACCAGCCTTCGTAATACCCCGCCAGTAGCCCGAGCACCGTCCCGACGACCGCGCCAATCAGCACCGCGAACACGCCCGCGGCGAGCGAAATCTGCGCTCCAACCAGCACTCGGCTGAAAATGTCACGCCCCAGAGAGTCGACCCCGAACCAGTGCATCATCGACGGGCCTTCGTTCAGCCGGTCGTAGTCGAAATAGTTTTCCGCATCAAATGGGGCTATCCAGGGGGCAATGATCGCCACCCCAATCAACAGCAGCACAAACAGCCCGGCGGTCATTGCCACCGGCTGTTTACGGAATTTACGCCAGAATTCATGCCACGGCGTGCGCACCTGCCCAGGAGAAATTCCGGGTAACGCATTGATAACCGCCTGACGTCGCCAGTTTAACAGTCGCACTTATTTGTACCTGATTGCCGGGTTGATGGCGGCATACAGCACGTCCACCACCAGATTGATAAGAATGAACTCCAGCGAGAAGAGCAGAACTTCCGCCTGAATCACCGGGTAATCGCGCATCTCCACCGAATCCACCAGCAGGCGTCCCAGCCCCGGCCAGTTGAAGACTTTCTCTACCACTATCGAGCCGCCGAGCAGGAAACCAAACTGGAGTCCCATCATGGTGACCACCGGGATCATCGCATTGCGCAGGCCATGTTTAAGCACGACCCACTTTTCGCTGACCCCTTTGGCACGCGCGGTGCGCATGTAGTCTTCGTTAAGCACCTCAACGAACGAGGCGCGGGTGAAGCGCGCCATCACCGCCGCGACGGCAGCCCCGAGGGTGATCGACGGCAGAATGTAGTGCCGCCAGCTGTCAGCCCCAACGGTTGGCAGCCATCCCAACTGGACGGAAAAAACCTGCATCAGCAACATCCCCAACGCGAACGCCGGGAAAGAGATACCGGTCACCGCAATGGCCATCCCGAGACGGTCCGGCCAGCGGTTGCGCCATACCGCAGCGGCCACGCCCATCGCCATGCCAAAAATGACCGCCCAGACCATGCTGCTCAGAGTCAGCCACAGGGTCGGCATAAAGCGGCTGGCAATCTCCTCCGACACCGGGCGACGCGACACCATTGAGATGCCGAAATCACCCTGCAAGACGTTGACGATGTAGTGCCCGAACTGCACGTACAGGGGTTGATCGAGGCCCAGCTGTTGGCGCACCATCGCCACCACCTGGGCGTCGGCTTCCGGCCCGGCAATCAATCGCGCCGGATCGCCGGGCAACAGATGCACGAACAAGAACACCAGCACCGCCACGATGAGCAGCGTCGGGATCAGGCCGAGCAGGCGTTTAATGACGTAATTAAACATTACTTCAGGTCGGCCTGATCAAAGCTAAACCCGGTATCCGGCATGATGTAGAACCCGGTCAGATTCTTGCTGTGGGCGGATACCAGTTTTTCGACCACCAGTGGCACCCAAGGCGACTCTTTCCAGATGGTGTCCTGTGCGTCTTTGTACAGGCGTTCCTTCTCTTTCGGGTCGTTGGTTTTCAACGCTTCGTTCAGGTCTTTATCGACCTGCGGATTGTTGTAGAACGCGGTGTTGAACAGGGTCGGCGGCCAGTTCTGCGAGGCGAACAGCGGCGACAACGCCCAATCAGCTTCGCCGGTTGAAGCGGTCCATCCGGTGTAGAACATTCTCACCCCGCTCTCTTTCTGCCCTTTGGCTTCCACTTCGGACGCACGCTGCCCGGCATCCATCGCCGTGACCTGCGCCTTAATGCCCACCTGCGCCAGCTGCTGCTGGGTGAACTGCAGCACTTTCTGCGCGGTGCTGTGATTGTGTGACGACCACAGCGTGGTGCTGAAACCGTTCGGGAAACCCGCCTCTTTCAGCAGTTCACGCGCTTTGGCCGGATCGTACGGCCACGGTTTGTAGGTTTGTGCCCAGGCAATCGACGGCGGCACCACCCCGGTCGCCGGGGTAGCGTATCCGGCAAAGGCCACTTTCACCAGCGCCTGACGGTTGATGGCGTAGTTAATCGCTTCGCGCACTTTCGGGTTATCGAACGGCTTTTGGGTGACGTTCATGCTGATATAGCGCTGCATGATTGACGGACTGGCCACCAGCTCCAGCTTGCTGTTTTTTGCCAGTAAAGGCGCTTGCTCATAGGGGATCGGGAAGGCGAACTGCGCTTCGCCGGTTTGCAGCATTGCGGCGCGGGTATTGTTGTCGACCACTGGGCGCCAGGTGATGGAATCCAGCTTGGGCAGGCCCTGCTGCCAGTAACCCGCAAATTTCTTCACCTTCACAAAATCGGTCTGATTCCAGGTATCGAGCTGATACGGCCCGGTGCCGACCGGGTGGAAACCAATCTCTTTGCCGTATTTTTTCAGCGCGGCCGGGGAGATCATCGCCGTCGCCGGATGGGCCAGAATGTTGATGAACGCCGAGAACGGCTGTTTGAGGGTGATTTTCACCGTCTGTGCGTCAACCGCTTCGGTGCTGGCGATATTCTTATACAGGTTGTAGCGCTTGAGGTGATTGTCCGGATTGCTGGCGCGATCGAGGTTGGCCTTCACCGCCTCGGCGTTAAAGTCGGTGCCATCCTGGAACTTCACGCCGCTGCGTAATTTGAGGGTATACACCAGCCCGTCGTCCGACACGGTGTAGCTTTCTGCCAGCACGTTATGCATTTTCATGTCTTTATCCAGGCCGAACAGGCCCTGATAAAACGACTTTGCCACCGCCTGCGACAGCGTATCGTTGGCGTCATACGGGTCGAGCGTCGTGAAGTTCGAGCCGACGGCCACCACCACGTCCTTTGCCGCAAACGCAGGCGTCGCGGCGAGGGCGGAAACAACACCCAGCGCCAGCAGCCATTTACCTGAAATCTGTTGTGTCATGTTGTTGTTCTCCTGATTGTTATAAGTGCGACAGCGGGCTGGGGGTCTCATCCCGGGCCACAAAATGACCGGGGCTGACCTGCACCAACGGCGCGTGGGCAATCTCTTCGCCCCGCCGATAAATATTGCCGGGCATTTCATCAGACAGCAGCACCCGCTGTGGCCGACGATGCGTCGGGTCGGCTACCGGCACCGCGGCCATCAGCTTGCGGGTGTACGGATGCTGAGGATTTTCAAACACGGCGCGGCGCGGCCCCATTTCGACGATCCGCCCGCGGTACATCACCGCCACGCGATGGCTGATGCGCTCGACCACCGCCATATCGTGGGAAATAAACAGATACGCGATACCCATTTCCCGCTGCAAATCGAGCAGCAGGTTAATGATTTGCGCCCGAATCGAGACGTCCAGCGCCGACACCGCCTCATCGGCAATGACCACTTTCGGGTTCAGCGCCAGCGCGCGGGCAATGCAGATCCGCTGGCGTTGTCCACCTGAAAATTCGTGCGGATAACGCCAAGCGTGTTCGGGCTGCAAGCCAACGCGTTCAAGCAGCCACGCCACCCGACGCTGCGCCTCGGCTTCCGGCATGATGTTATGCACGCGCAGCGGTTCCAGAATCGAATAGCCAACGGTTTGCCGCGGATCGAGTGAGGCCCACGGGTCCTGAAAAATAAACTGGATATTGCGGCGTAACGGCTGGAGCTGGCTATCGGGGAGGGTATCAATGCGCTGGCCGTTGAACACAATACTGCCGCTTTGCGATTCGACCAGCCGCAGCAGCGCGCGCCCGGTGGTCGATTTGCCGGAGCCGGATTCCCCCACCAGCGCCAGCGTTTCACCGGGCCACAGGTCAAAACTGACTTTTTCCACCGCATGCACTTCACGGGTGACGCGATTGAGAATGCCGCTGCGCAGCGGGAAACGGGTGACCAAATCACGCACCTGCAATACTGGATGGCCAGGCACCACGGTGTCCTGTTCTTCCGGCACGGCAGTGGCGTTCAGCAATGGGAAACGGCGCGGGAGTGAGGTGCCCCGCATCGCGCCGAGGGTCGGCACGGCGGCCAGCAACGCTTTAGTGTAGGGATGCTGGGGCGAGGCAAAAATCTGCTCCACGCTGCCGGTTTCCACCGCTTCGCCCTGATACATCACCAGCACACGGTCGGCGATATCCGCCACCACGCCCATGTCGTGAGTGATAAAAATCACCCCCATTTCCATCTCTTTTTGCAGGACGGCGATCAGTTGCAGGATTTGCGCCTGAATAGTGACGTCGAGGGCGGTGGTCGGCTCATCGGCAATCAGCACCGCCGGGCGGCACGAGAGCGCCATCGCAATCATCACCCGCTGGCGCATCCCGCCGGAAAGCTGATGCGGATAGCGGGCCAGCATGGTTTCCGCTTCCGGGATCCGCACCTGCTCTAACATCTTTTTCGCCGCTTTCAGCGCGTCAGCGTGCCCCAGACCCTGATGCAATCGGATCGATTCGGCAATCTGCTCCCCGACGGTAAACACTGGATTCAGGGAGGTCATCGGCTCCTGGAAAATCATCGCGATGTCCGCCCCGCGCACATGACGCATCTGCGAAGCACTCTGCGCGGTCACCTCAATCACCTCGCGATTACGCCGCCGCAGCAGGATGGATTCACTGTTGACCTCGCCTCCGGACTGTTCCAGCAGGCGCATCAGCGCCAGCGCAGTCACGGATTTTCCCGAACCGGATTCACCGACAATCGCCAGCGTCTCACCGCGTTTCAGGCCAAACGACAGATTTTTTACTGCCTCAACCGGGTGGCCTTCCTGGCGAAAGGAAATCGTTAAATCGCGTACCGCCAGTACCTCGCTGGCGTCGATAGCGTGGCTGCGTCCCGCCTCCCCTCCGCTCACCGGTAAATACCCACGGTCGAGGAGTCGCCCGCAAACGCATAGGCGCGGTACATGCCTTCGCTGTTAAACGGCAGCGCCACGTTGCCGTCGCAGTCGATGGCTATCAGCCCACCGCTGCCGCCGAGCGCCGGAAGTTTTTCCATCACCACTCGCTCGCAGGCATCCTGCAGGCTTAAGCCACTGTATTCCATTAGGGCTGAGATATCGTAGGCCGCCAGGGTGCGCATAAAGACTTCCCCAGTGCCGGTGCACGACACCGCCACGCTGGCGTTATTGGCGTAGCAACCTGCGCCGGGCAGCGGACTGTCGCCCACCCGGCCCGGCAGCTTGTTGGTCATCCCGCCGGTCGAGGTGGCGGCGGCAAGATTGCCCGCCAGGTCACGCGCTACGGCCCCGACGGTGCCCATTTTGCTGCGTTCATCGAGCGGGGCGGGACTGTGATCGAGCCGCGTTTCCCCCGCCTCTTGGGCCTGACGCAGTTGATTCAGGCGTTCCGGAGTGGAGAATAGCGAGTTGCTCACTTTTTCCATCCCGTTACCGACGGCAAATATCTCTGCCCCTTCGCCAATCAGCAACACGTGCGGGCTGTGTTCCAGCACCTGACGTGCGGCAAGGATTGGGTTGCGTAAATGTTTAACGCCGGCGACTGCGCCCACGTTAAGCGAGTTGCCGTCCATCACGCAGGCATCAAGTTCATGCGTTTCGTCGGCGGTAAAGACGGAGCCTATCCCGGCATTAAACAGCGGGCACTCTTCCAGCAGGCGCACGGCCTCGGTGACCACGTCCAGCGCACTGGCCCCTTGCTCGAGCATTTTCTGGCCCGCTTCGACAATTGACGCCAGCGCCTGCACATATTCCTGTTCGCGGTCAGGCGTCATTGTGGCGCGGGAAATCGCTCCGGCCCCGCCATGAATGGCGATCACTGCATTACTCATTGCGCCCTTCCCTTCGGCTAGTCGGCTGTCGGCATGCTTTTTCTATAGATATCATTATTGTGCCGATTAATTTATATGATTTTTGAATATAGAAAGTGCCATCGGTGCTGTAAAGCTCTCCTGACCCCTGACGTACAGTCGTCGGCACTTTTCTGCCATAATGGGCGCAATAGACGAATTGTCGCAGGAGTAAACAATGGATTTTAACGCCGGACTGATGCCGCTCGATGTGGCGCTGACCCAGATGCTCGACCGTATTTCCCCGCTGAGCGAAACCGAAACGCTGCCGCTGCTGCAGGCATTTGGCCGCATTACCGCCCGCGATGTGGTGTCGCCACTCGACGTGCCGGGCTTTGATAACTCGGGGATGGACGGTTATGCCGTGCGTCTGGCTGACCTTGCGGACGGGAAAGCTCTGCCGCTGGCCGGAAAAGCCTTTGCCGGTCAACCGTTTGACGGGGAATGGCCTGCCGGAACCTGCGTGCGCATCATGACCGGCGCCCCGGTGCCTCCAGGCTGCGACGCGGTAGTCATGCAGGAAGAAACCGAACAAACCGCTGACGGGGTGCGTTTTACCGCCAGCGTCAGAGCAGGCCAGAATATCCGTCGCCGCGGGGAAGACATCACCGCGGGCAGCGCCGTGTTCCCACGCGGCACGCGCCTTACCGTTGCAGAGCTGCCGGTGCTGGCCTCACTCGGCATTCCAACCGTGGAGGTGGTGCGCAAAGTGCGCGTGGCGGTGTTCTCCACCGGCGATGAACTGAAATTACCCGGCGAACCGCTGGCGGCTGGGCAGATTTACGACACTAACCGTCTGGCGGTGCATCTGATGCTGGAGCAGCTCGGCTGCGAGGTGATTAATCTCGGGATTATCCCGGACGATCAGGATCAACTGCGTGACGCGTTTCTGCGCGCCGACCAACAGGCCGACGTGGTCATTAGCTCCGGTGGCGTGTCGGTCGGGGAAGCGGATTACACCAAAATTATTCTCGATGAGCTGGGTGAAATCGCCTTCTGGAAACTGGCCATCAAACCCGGCAAACCCTTTGCCTTTGGCAAGCTGAGCCACAGCTGGTTCTGTGGCCTGCCTGGCAACCCGGTATCGGCGGCGCTGACGTTCTATCAGTTGGTGCAGCCGCTGCTGGCAAAACTGAGCGGCAATCCGGCCTCCAGCCTGCCGCCGCGCCTGCGTGTGCGCACGACCACTGGCCTGAAAAAATCGCCGGGGCGTCTCGATTTCCAGCGCGGTATTCTGACCCGCAATGAGGACGGGGAGTTAACCGTCGCCACCACCGGGCATCAGGGTTCACACGTGTTCAGCTCTTTCAGCCAGGGCAACTGCTTTATTGTGCTCGAGCGCGATCGGGGCCATGTCGCGGCGGGCGAATGGGTTGATGTCGAACCGTTCAACGCCCTGTTCGGAGGGCTGTGATGAGCGTGGAACTGAGTGATGCGGAGATGCTGCGTTACAACCGGCAAATCGTGTTGCGCGGTTTCGATTTTGACGGTCAGGAAAAACTGAAAGCCTCGCGGATACTGGTCGTCGGGCTGGGCGGTTTAGGCTGCGCGGCGGCGCAATATCTGGCAGCCGCCGGGATCGGGCAGATGACGCTGCTCGATTTCGACACCGTCTCGCTGTCGAACCTTCAGCGCCAGACGCTGCACAGCGATGCGACTATCGGCCAGCCAAAAGTGGAGTCTGCCCGTGACGCGCTGGCGCGTATTAATCCGCACGTTCAGTTCCAGTGTATCAACGCCCAGCTGGATGACGCTGAGCTTTTAGCGCAAATTGCCGCCCACGATGTGGTCCTCGACTGTACCGACAATGTGCAAATCCGCAATCAGCTCAACGCCGGGTGTTTTCAGCATAAAAAACCGCTGGTTTCCGGGGCGGCGATCCGTATGGAAGGCCAAATCAGCGTGTTCACCTATCAGGATGGCGAGCCCTGCTATCGCTGCCTGAGCCGCCTGTTTGGGGAAAACGCCCTTACCTGCGTGGAAGCCGGGGTGATGGCACCGCTGGTTGGGGTGGTAGGTTCGTTGCAGGCGATGGAAACCCTTAAGCTACTGGCCGCTTATGGCACGCCCGTCGCGGGGAAAATCGTGATGTATGACGCAATGACCTGCCAGTTCCGCGAAATGAAACTGATGCAGTTTGCCGGGTGTGAAGTGTGCGGAGGTAAAAGTAAAACGGCAATCGTTTGATTGCCGTTTTAGGCCCGGTCAGCGTAGCGCCGCCGGACATCAGGCCGCACAGGTCAGATAGTCGTGCGTCCAAACGCACCCATCCAGTCCTGTTCGAACTTATCGATAGCCGCATCAACCGCCGGGGAAGCGATAAACTGCTGCGCGACGTCCAGCGGCAGCGTAATCGACTGACAGCCCACCAGCAGACAATCCAGCGCCTGACGCGGGGTTTTGAAGCTCGCGGCCAGCACCTTAGACGCAGGCGCATGCAGCTCCAGCAACTGCTGTAACTCTTCCACGCTGCGAATGCCGCTGCCGCCCTGGGCATCAATACGGTTCACGTAAGGCGCAACGTATTCCGCCCCCGCCAGTGCCGCGAGCAGACCCTGCGCCGCGCCGTATACCGCGGTGCCAAGCGTGGGGATGCCTTCGATTTTCAGCATTTTTATTGCCGCCAGCCCTTCTGCCGTTACCGGCACTTTCACCACGACATCAGGAATAATGGCGCGCAGTTTACGCGCATCGCTCACCATCCCTTCAGCGGTATTCGCCATCACCTGCGCGAATAAACGACCCTGGCCACCCAGCGCGTCGTGCAGTTCCGGTAACAGCGTTTCGAGCGGTTTTTTACCTGCGGCCACGATACTTGGGTTGGTGGTCACACCCGCCAGCGGGAAGATGCGGGCCAGTTTTTTCACCGCAGCGACATCGGACGTATCGAGATAGAGTTCCATAACGGTTCCTTAAATTGTGAGATTCTGCATGCTTTAAGACTACCACGCTGCAACCTCTCTTTTTGTTGACGCATGTCAAAATCACTTTCATTCGAAAGTTATTTAATCTTTATACGAAAGCAGAGAGGCCAATTATGATCTTCAACATTCAGCGCTATTCCACCCACGATGGCCCCGGCATCCGCACCGTTGTCTTTATGAAAGGCTGCTCACTGGGCTGCCGCTGGTGCCAGAATCCGGAAAGCCGCGCCCGCACGCAGGATCTCCTGTTCGATGCCCGCCTGTGTCTTGACGGGTGCGAACTTTGCCAGCAGGCGGTCCCCGGGGTTATCCAGCGCGCGCTGAATGGCCTGGTTATCCAACGTGAAAAACTCGAGCAGTCGCATCTCGATGCGCTGACCGATTGCTGCCCGACGCAGGCGCTGACCGTTTGCGGCGAAATGAAAAGCGTCGACGAGATTATGGCAACGGTCCTGCGCGATAAACCTTTTTACGATCGCAGCGGCGGCGGGCTGACCCTCTCCGGCGGCGAGCCCTTTATGAACCCGGAACTGGCACTTGAACTGCTGAAAAACAGTCACGAACAGGGCATTCATACCGCGGTGGAAACCTGCCTGCACGTGCCATGGCGCTACCTTGAACCGGCCCTGCCGTATATCGATTTGTTCCTCGCTGATTTGAAGCACGTTGACCCGCAAAAATTTTTGCAATGGACCGACGGCTCAGCCAAACGGGTGATGGATAACCTGAAACGGCTGGCGGCGGCAGGCAAAAAAATGACCATCCGCGTGCCGCTGATCCAGGGTTTCAACGCCGATGAAGCCTCCATCGAGGCGATTACCGACTTTGCCGCCAACGAATTACAGGTGAGCGATATTCACTTTTTACCTTATCACACGCTCGGCATGAACAAATATAGCCTGCTTGGCGTGTCCTATTCTGCCCCAGATAAGCCGCTCGATGCCCCGGAACTGCTGGATTTTGCCCAGCAAATCGCCCGGGAAAAAGGGCTGACTGCGACCCTACGAGGATAATACGATGACTACCCTGAAACTCGACCAACTGACCGACCGCATTCAGGCGCACAAAAATGCGCTGGTTCACATTGTGAAGCCCCCGGTCTGCACCGAGCGCGCCCAGCATTACACCACCCTTTATCAGAACAATATGGATAAGCCGATCCCGGTTCGCCGCGCGCTGGCGCTGGCGCATCATCTGGCGGAACGCACCATCTGGATCAAACACGACGAGCTGATTATCGGCAACCAGGCAAGCGAAGTCCGCGCCGCGCCGATTTTCCCGGAATACACCGTCAGCTGGATTGAAAAAGAGATTGATGATCTCGCCGATCGTCCGGGCGCAGGCTTTGCGGTTAGCGAAGAAAACAAACGCGTCTTGCATGAAATCTGCCCGTGGTGGAACGGCCAGACCGTGCAGGATCGCTGCTACGGCATGTTCACCGATGAACAAAAAGCACTGCTGGCGACCGGCATTATTAAAGCCGAAGGCAACATGACCTCCGGAGATGCGCACCTGGCGGTAAACTTCCCGCTGCTGCTGGAAAAAGGCCTTGATGGCCTGCGTGAAAAAGTCGCCGAGCGCCGCAGCCGCATTAACCTCACGGTGCTGGAAGACCTGCACGGCGATCAGTTCCTGAAAGGAATTGATATTGTGCTGGAAGCCGTTAGCCTGCACATCAAACGCTTCGCCGAACTGGCGCGCAAAATGGCGGGGGAAGAGAGCCGCGAATCCCGTCGCGACGAACTGCTGGCGATGGCCGAAAACTGCGACGTTATCGCCCACGAGCCGCCAAAAACCTTCTGGCAGGCGTTACAGCTGTGCTACTTCATTCAGCTTATCCTGCAGATTGAGTCCAACGGTCACTCGGTGTCGTTCGGTCGCATGGACCAGTATCTGTATCCGTTCTACCGTCGTGACGTGGAGCTGAACGCCACGTTGCAACGTGAGCAGGCGATTGAACTGCTGCACAGCTGCTGGCTGAAGCTGCTGGAAGTGAACAAAATCCGCTCCGGGTCGCACTCTAAAGCCTCCGCAGGTAGCCCGCTGTACCAGAACGTCACCATCGGCGGCCAGAAGCTGGTCAACGACGAGGCGATGGACGCGGTCAACCCGCTCTCTTACGTGATTCTGGAATCCTGCGGGCGTCTGCGCTCCACGCAGCCCAACCTCAGCGTGCGTTATCACGCAGGGATGAGCAACGACTTCCTCGACGCCTGCGTGCAGGTGATCCGCTGTGGCTTCGGGATGCCCGCCTTCAATAACGACGAAATCGTTATCCCGGAATTCATCAAGCTCGGCGTAGAAAAGCAGGACGCCTATGATTACGCCGCCATCGGTTGTATCGAAACCGCTGTCGGCGGCAAATGGGGCTATCGCTGCACCGGCATGAGTTTCATCAACTTCGCCCGCGTGATGCTGGCGGCAATGGAAGGTGGCCGCGATGCCACCAGCGGGGAAGTGTTCCTCCCGCAGACCAAAGCGCTGTCGCAGGGCAATTTCGGCGCATTCGACGAGGTGATGGCGGCATGGGATACGCAGATTCGCTACTACACCCGCAAATCGATTGAAATCGAATACGTGGTCGACACCATGCTGGAAGAAAACGTGCCCGATATCCTGTGCTCGGCGCTGGTGGATGACTGTATCGAACGGGCCAAAAGCATCAAACAGGGTGGCGCGAAATACGACTGGGTATCTGGCCTTCAGGTCGGGATCGCCAACCTCGGCAACAGCCTGGCAGCGGTCAAAAAACTGGTATTTGAACAGGGGGCGATTGGGCAGCAACAGCTGGCCGCCGCGCTGGCCGACGATTTTGAAGGCCTGACCCACGAACAGCTGCGTCAGCGTCTGATTAACGGTGCGCCGAAGTATGGCAACGACGACGATACCGTCGATGCGTTATTGGTTCGCGCTTACCAGACCTATATCGACGAGCTGAAGCAGTATCACAACCCGCGTCACGGTCGGGGACCAATCGGTGGCGATTACTATGCGGGCACCTCGTCCATCTCCGCCAACGTGCCGTTTGGGGCCGCGACCATGGCGACCCCGGACGGACGTAAAGCGCATACTCCGCTGGCGGAAGGTGCCAGCCCGGCGTCCGGTACTGACCACCTCGGCCCGACCGCGGTTATTGGTTCGGTGGGTAAATTGCCTACGGCAGCGATCCTCGGCGGGGTGCTACTGAACCAGAAGCTGAACCCGGCCACGCTCGATAATGACAGCGACCGCCAGAAGCTGATGGTGCTGCTGCGTACCTTCTTCGAGGTGCACAAAGGCTGGCATATTCAGTACAACATCGTGTCGCGCGAAACGCTGCTGGAAGCCAAGAAACACCCGGACCAGTATCGTGACCTGGTCGTGCGTGTGGCAGGTTACTCGGCGTTCTTCACCGCCCTGTCACCAGATGCGCAGGACGATATTATTGCGCGAACCGAGCACACGCTGTAAGGCGATAAATGCCCGGCGGCGCGTGGCTAACCTGGCCTACGGAATCGATTTTGTAGGCCTGGCAAGCCACGCGCCGCCGGGCAAAAAGAGTTTGTGGTTCTCGTCACATTGTACTTAGAATGTTGCTGGTCGCAGTAATATTCAGGAGCTCAATGTATGACCGTTAAAGTTATCGTCACAGATATGGACGGAACTTTTCTTAATGATGCCAAGCAGTACTCTCGTGAACGCTTTTTGGCGCAGTTCCAGCAGCTACAGCAGCGCGGCATTGAGTTCGTCGTTGCCAGCGGTAATCAGTATTACCAGCTCATTTCCTTCTTCCCTGAAATCCGCGATCGAATTTCCTTCGTTGCCGAAAACGGTGCGCTGGTGTACCAGCACGGCCAGGAATTGTTCCACGGCGAACTGACCCGGCATGAATCCCAGGTAGTTATCGGTGAACTGCTGAAAGACCCGCAGCTCAACTTTGTCGCCTGCGGCCTGGAAAGCGCCTACGTCAGTGATAAAGCGCCGGAAGCGTTCGTCCAACTGATGTCGAAACACTACCATCGCCTGAAACCAATTGCTGATTATCAGCAGATTGACGACAAGATTTTCAAGTTCTCGCTGAACCTGCCAGACAGTGAAATCCCGCAGTTGATTGATGCGCTGCACGTCTCGCTCGATGGGATCATGAAGCCCGTGACCAGCGGTTTCGGCTTCGTCGATTTGATTATCCCCGGCCTGCATAAAGCCAATGGTATCAGCCGCCTGCTGAAAAACTGGCAGCTTTCGCCGCAGGAATGTGTCGGCATCGGCGACAGCGGCAACGACGCCGAAATGCTGAAACTGGTGAAATACTCCTTCGCCATGGCCAACGCCGCCGACAGCATCAAAGCTATCGCCCGCTATCAGACCGATGACAACAACCACGACGGCGCACTGAATGTCATTCAGGCCGTGCTGGACAACGCCTCCCCGTTCGACGCCTGATACTCCACCGGAGCACCCCGCTCCGGTCTTTCCCTTACCCCACTGAATCAACTTTCCCGGATTGTGGATTGCATCAAGTTTTTTAACTTGCATTAACCTATTTTTAACTTAAAGTATCATTTGTAAGTTAAATCACTTTCGAATGAAAGAATGAGAGGTCAATCATGGCGCATTCCTTTACCCATTCAGCCCTGCCCGCCGACCACCCAGCGGCCATCCGTGAAATGAAAAAAGCGCTGCGTGCACAGATAGGTGACGTGCAGGCCGTTTTCGACCGGTTGACGGTGCATATCGAAGCCCGGGTGGCAGAGATTGATGCCCTGAAAGCCGGCGGCAAACCGGTGTTGCCCGTGGTGGCATACGACGATATCGCCCGCGGCAATGTGACCGAGGCCCAACGTGCGCAGATCAAACGTCGCGGCTGCGCGGTGATCAAAGGCCATTTCCCGCGTGAAACGGCGCTGGGCTGGGATCGCTCAATGCTTGATTATCTCGACCGCAATCATTTTGATGAGGTGTACAAAGGCCCGGGGGATAACTTCTTCGGCACCCTGACCGCGTCGCGACCGGAGATCTACCCGATCTACTGGTCGCAGGCGCAAATGCAGGCCCGCCAGAGTCATGAGATGGCCTCGGTGCAGTCGTTCCTGAACCGGCTGTGGCGCTTTGAAAGCGAAGGCAAACAGTGGTTTGACCCGGACGTCAGCGTGATTTACCCCGACCGTATTCGTCGTCGTCCGCCGGGCACCACTTCGAAAGGTCTTGGCGCGCATACCGATTCCGGGGCGCTGGAGCGCTGGCTGCTCCCCGCCTACCAGCAGGTGTTCGCCAATGTGTTCAACGGTGATTTTACCCATTTCGATCCGTGGGATGCGGCGCACCGTACCGACGTCGAGGAGTACACCGTTGCGAAAACCACCAAATGTTCGGTGTTCCGCACTTTCCAGGGCTGGACGGCGCTGTCAGAGATGATCCCGGATCAGGGGTTGCTGCATGTGGTGCCAGTCCCGGAAGCGATGGCCTATATCCTGCTGCGTCCGCTGCTGGACGATGTACCGGAAGACGAACTCTGCGGCGTGGCACCGGGCCGTGTGCTGCCGATTTCCGAACAGTGGCACCCGCTGCTGATCAAAGCCCTGACCTCGATTCCGGCGCTGGAGCCGGGTGACTCGGTGTGGTGGCACTGTGACGTTATCCACTCCGTCGCGCCGGTGACCGACCAGCAGGGCTGGGGCAACGTGATGTATATTCCGGCGGCGCCGATGTGCGCCAAAAACCTCGCCTACGCGCAGAAAGTGAAAGTCGCGTTGGAGAACGGCGCGTCGCCAGGCGACTTCCCGCCGGAAGATTATGAATCCCGTTGGGAAGACCGCTTTACCCTCGCCGACCTGAACATTCACGGTAAACGTGCGCTGGGGATGGACGTTTAATCGTCATACAACCCTTCTCGTTCTACGGCGGTACGTCGCGTTCCTGGGCGTATCCGCCGCACCGATTCCCGCACCACCAGCGTGCCGTGCAGCAGCAGTGACCCGCCCGGCGCTTCCGGGCGAATCAGGCGCTGTTGCAGCATCTGTACCGCTTCGGTGCCCAACTCATCTCGCGGAACATGGACAGCCGTCAGCGGTACGTCCTGAATGGCCGCCAGGTTAAAGCCATCGATGCTCATGACCGACACATCCTGTGGCACCCGCAGCCCGCGCTGTTGCAACGCTTTGATGGTACCCGCCGCCATGAAATCCCCCCCGACCAAAAACGCCGTCGGCAGGGGCTTTTCTCCTTGTGCATCCAGCCACCCGCCGACTTTTTCTTCTGTTTCTTTGGCGCTAAAGCTCGGGACGGTAATCAAATCACGCGCATCCTGAAAACGCAGGTTGCCATTCTTCCACGCCTCACGAATGCCCATCAGGCGCAGATCCATGGTGTAGCGGCGCAGACACATCACGTTGACCACCGCCCGATGGCCCATGTCGAACAGATAGCGGGCGGCAAACTGGCCGATCAGCCGGTGATCGGGGGCGATCGACGGCAATCGCATCCGTTCGTCGCGGCAGTTAATCAACACGCACGGTTTAGCAAAATCAGCCGCCAGGTCATGAATGTGCGGATCGTCTATCCCGAGCAAAATGGCCGCCTGGGTTTCGCCTTCATTCATCCGGGCCATAAACAGGTTGGCGTCACTGTCGTTTTCTTCCAGGGCGCAGTAACGCAGCCGCACCTCATGGGACGACAGCGCTTTGTTGATGCTCTGAATGACGCGGTAATAAAAGATGTCGGAACGCTCGTCGAACGCACGCTGCGGGGCAAACACAATCAGGCTATTGAGCAGCATTCTTCCGGCGGCCATACCGTCCATCACGCCCAGCTCGCGGGCGCAGGTCAGCACCCGTTCACGCGCCTTTTCACTGGTATTGGCTTTGCCCGCCAGCACACGGGAAACGGTGCTGGCCGACAGCCCGGTCCGCGTCGCGATTTCGGCAATTTTCAGCTTTTTATCCAATTTGTGATCTACCTCCACTTTGCAAATGAAAGAATTTTCACGAGCTCTTTCCCCGCTGTTCAAGGGGGTAAAATTAATTAAAAGGGAGTATACCGCTGGCTCATGAAAAAACTTGCACAAAATGCACTGTTACGGCTGATTTTTGTGCCCTACCCTTAATTGGCCTGACAACTTCCATACTAGTTATCCGGAAGCTTACTAAAAGAAAACCATTAGGTTTCAATAAAATATAAAAACCGGTATGACAACTCGCGCCTTGCGAGCGTCATCTTCCCCCTACAAACCGTCTTGTGGAGATTTCTATGAGCCAAGGTGTTAATAACGAGCTGACGGTCAGCAAAACGCGCCGCGTGGTGAAAAACCTGCGCTGGTGGGTGCTGGTCCTTTTCCTTCTGGGCGTGACCGTTAACTACATTACACGTAACTCTCTGGGCATCCTTGCCCCGGAGCTGAAAACTGAACTCGGCATTACCACGGAACAATATTCCTGGATTGTCGGTGCCTTCCAGATTGCCTACACCATTTTCCAGCCTCTCTGCGGCTGGCTGATTGATGTTATCGGCCTCAAGCTCGGGTTTATGATCTGCGCCTGCTTGTGGGCTGTGGCCTGTATCGCCCATGCCGGGGCCGGGAGCTGGTTGCACATCGCCCTGCTGCGCTTTGGTATGGGGGCATCGGAAGCGGCAGCAACGCCAGCTAACGCCAAAACCATCGGCGAGTGGTTCCCGAAATCGGAGCGCCCTGTCGCCGCCGGTTGGGCGGGTGTGGGCTTCTCCATCGGTGCGATGCTGGCCCCGCCTATCATCTATTTCGCCCACGCCTCCTTCGGCTGGCAGGGTGCCTTTATGTTTACCGGTTTCCTGGCGCTGATTTGGGTGGTGCTGTGGTGGCTGTTCTATCACAACCCGGAACAGCACCCGAACCTGAGCAAGGAAGAGTTGGCCTACATCCAGCAGGATAACGAACCGCCAGCGGTGAAACTGCCGTTCCTCAAAGCCCTGAGCAATATCAGTAAAAACAAACGCTTCTACGGGATTGCCATTCCAGCCTTTATGGCGGAACCGGCCTGGGCGGTGATGAGTTTCTGGGTACCGCTGTATCTGGCCAAAACCTACGGCATGGATTTGAAACAGATTGCGCTGTTTGCCTGGCTGCCGTTTCTGGCCGCCGATCTCGGTAGCGTTGCCAGCGGTTATTTGACCAAACTGTACGTGCGCTTCTTCGGCTTCACCCGCGTGAATGCGGTCGTCGCCTCATCGGTGTCCGGCGCGTTCCTGATGCTCTCCCTGGCAATGATGGCCTTCACCAGCAACCCGTACGTGGCGATTGCCCTGATCTCCATCGGTGGCTTCGGTCACCAGATAATCTCCTGCATGCTGAGCGCGCTGGTGGTGGAGTCGTTCGACCGGGGCCAGATGGCCACCGTCAACGGGATGCGTGGCTCCGCGGCGTGGATCGCGAGCTTCATCTTCTCTCTGATTATCGGGGTGACCGCCGACAAGATTGGCTTCAACCCACTGTTTATCGCCATGGGCTTCTTTGACCTGATTGGCGCTGTATTCCTGATTGCCTTTATTGCTGAACGTCGCGCCAAGCGCGCCTGATAACAGGTTTGATTATTTATGAAAACGCTTAAACACTGGACCTTCGAAAAACAATCCGCGCATCACGTCGAACTGACCGTCGATGGCCAGCACACGCTGTGCCTGTACATGCTGGAAGAAAACCTGTTCCGCGTGCTGCTCAAACGTCAGGGCAAGCTGGCGCTCGACAAAACCTGGAGCATTGCCCCCGGCCAGGATGTGCCGTGGGAAGGCCGCTCGCGCGATGACGTGTCCGGTTTCGGTCTGCCCGCCTGGACGCTGGAGAAGCAGGACGACCAGCTGACCATCAGCACATCGCAGCTGCGCGTTACCGTCCACCAGCCGCTGTGGCTGGAATGGCATTACCGCAACGACGCAGGCGACTGGCAGTACCTGACCGGCGACCGTCCGACCAGTGCTTATCTGGTGAATGCGCACGGCGACGGCGTGGCCCACTATCTGAAGCGGCAGAAAGACGAACGCTTCTATGGCCTCGGCGAAAAAGCAGGCGATTTGCAGCGTACCGGGAAGCGTTTCGAAATGCGTAACCTCGATGCAATGGGCTATAACGCCGCCAGCACCGACCCGCTGTACAAGCATATTCCGTTCACCATTACCCGCCGCGATGATGTGAGCGTCGGCCTGTTCTATGACAACCTGAGCAGCAGCTGGCTGGATTTGGGTAACGAACTCGACAACTACCACACCGCCTATCGCCGCTGGCAGGCCGAAGCGGGTGATATCGACTACTACCTGTTCACCGGCAAACGGGTGCTGGATATCACCAAATCCTTCGTGCGCCTGACCGGTAAAACGCTGTTTGGCCCGAAATGGAGCCTCGGCTACAGCGGCTCGACCATGCATTACACCGATGCCCCGGACGCGCAAAACCAGCTGATGAACTTTATCCGCCTGTGCGACGAGCACGCGATCCCCTGCGATTCGTTCCAGCTCTCGTCGGGCTATACCTCGATCAACGGCAAGCGCTACGTGTTCAACTGGAACTACGACAAGGTGCCGCAGCCAAAAGTCATGAGTCAGGCCTTCCACGACGCGGGCCTGAAGCTGGCGGCGAATATCAAGCCATGCCTGTTGCAGGATCATCCGCGCTATAACGAAGTGGCGGAGAAAGGCTTGTTCGTGCGCGATTCAGAAGCTGACGCGCCAGAGCGTTCTGTGTTCTGGGATGACGAAGGCTCGCACCTCGACTTCACCAACCCGGCGACCGTCGACTGGTGGCAGGAAGGCGTCACCACCCAGCTGCTGGAAATGGGCATCGATTCGACCTGGAACGACAATAACGAATACGAAGTATGGGACGGCGAAGCCCGCTGCCACGGCTTCGGTCAGGAAATCGCCATCAAGCATGTGCGTCCGGTGATGCCGCTGCTGATGATGCGCGCCTCGATGGAAGCGCAGCAGCGCTTTGCCCCGGAAAAACGTCCGTACCTGATCTCCCGTTCCGGCTGCGCCGGGATGCAGCGCTATGTGCAGACCTGGAGCGGCGATAACCGCACCAACTGGCAGACGCTGCGCTACAACACTCGCATGGGCGTAGGCATGAGCCTTTCCGGCCTGTTTAACGTCGGCCACGATGTGGGCGGTTTCTCCGGCGATAAGCCTGACGCCGAACTGTTTGTGCGCTGGGTACAAAACGGCGTAATGCATCCGCGCTTTACTATCCACTCGTGGAATGACGATCACACCGTCAACGAGCCGTGGATGTACCCGGGCGTCACCCCGGCGATCCGCGGTGCGGTGGAGCTGCGCTATCGTCTGCTGCCCTATCTCTACACTCTGCTGTGGCAGGCACACGCCGACGACGAGCCGATGCTGCGCCCAACCTTCCTCGATCACGAGCATGACGCGCAGACCTTTGAAGAGTGCGATGACTTTATGCTCGGGCGCGATCTGCTGGTGGCAAGCGTAGTGGAACAGGGTCAGCGTCAACGCCCGGTTTGGCTGCCCGCCAACGAAACCGGCTGGTATGATTTCTATACCGGGGAGTGGTTCTCCGGCGGGCAGTGGATCACCGTCGATGCCCCGCTGGAAAAACTGCCGCTGCTGGTACGCGCCGGGGCAGGACTGCCGCTGAGCGACAGGATCAAGCACGTCAGCGCGGCTGCCGATGACAGCCGTGAACTGAAGCTATTCCCGCTGAAAGGCGTGGGATCTGAGCGCGGCATGCTGTTTGAAGATGACGGCGAAACCTGGGGCTACAAAGACGGGAACGCCCTGTGGCTGGACTGGGAAATGGCCTGTTCCGGCAGCACCATCAACCTGACCTTCAACCCGCACGGCGATTACCGCCCGGCATGGAACACGCTGAAGGTAACCTTACCGGCAGGTGAGAAACGCCAGTTGTTGATTAACGGTGAAGCGGCGAGCGAGTGGCCGTTGAACTGATAGCGCTCAGCCCTTCCCGGCTGGGAGGGGCAAAAAAAACGCCACGACGGTCATACCGCGTGGCGTTTTTTTATGATGGAACCGCAGACATTTAGCCGTCGATACCTTTGCTGCGCAGGTAATCTTCGTAGTTGCCGCTGAAGTCGATCACGCGCTCTGGCGTCAACTCAATCACTCGCGTCGCCAGGGACGACACGAATTCACGGTCGTGGGAAACGAAGATCAGGGTGCCCTGATACATTTCCAGCGCCATGTTCAGCGATTCGATAGATTCCATATCCAGGTGGTTGGTTGGTTCATCCATCACCAGAATGTTCGGTTTTTCCATCATCAGCTTACCGAACAGCATGCGTCCTTTCTCACCACCGGAGAGCACTTTCGCCGGTTTTTTGATGTCGTCCTGGCTGAACAGCAGACGTCCGAGGAAGCTACGTACCACCTGCTCGTCATCGCCTTCTTGCTTCCACTGGCTCATCCACTCAAACACGGTGAGATCGTTTTCGAACTCGTATTCGTGATCCTGAGCGTAGTAACCAATTTTGGCGTTTTCAGACCACTTCACGCTGCCGCTATCCGGGGTTAAATCCCCAACCAGGGTTTTCAACAGGGTCGATTTACCGATGCCGTTGGTCCCGAGGATCGCCAGCTTCTCGCCGACTTCTAACAGCAGGTTGACGTCTTTAAACAGCGGGCCGTTATCAAAGCCTTTAGTCAGTTTTTCAACTTCCAGAGCGTTACGGAACAGTTTCTTGTCCTGCTCGAAACGAATGAACGGGTTCTGGCGGCTGGAGGCTTTCACTTCGTCCAGCTTGATTTTGTCAATCTGACGGGCACGCGAGGTGGCCTGACGAGATTTAGAGGCGTTGGCACTAAAGCGGCTCACGAAGGATTGCAGGTCAGCAATCTGCGCTTTTTTCTTGGCGTTATCGGCCAGCAGACGTTCACGCGCCTGAGTCGCCGCGGTCATGTAGTCGTCATAGTTGCCCGGATAAACGCGCAGCTCGCCGTAGTCCAGATCGGCCATATGGGTGCAGACCATGTTCAGGAAGTGACGGTCGTGCGAGATGATGATCATGGTGCTGTTGCGCTCGTTAAGCACGCTTTCCAGCCAGCGAATGGTGTCGATGTCCAGGTTGTTCGTCGGTTCATCGAGCAGCAGAATATCAGGATTGGCGAACAGGGCCTGCGCCAGCAAGACACGCAGCTTCCAGCCCGGTGCGACTTCGCTCATTGGGCCGTAATGCTGTTCCAGCGGAATACCCACGCCGAGCAGCAGTTCACCGGCGCGCGATTCCGCAGAATAGCCGTCCATTTCACCGTAGGTCACTTCGAGGTCGGCAACTTTATAGCCGTCCTCTTCGCTCATTTCCGCGAGGCCGTAGATGCGGTCGCGTTCCTGTTTCACTTCCCACAGTTCGGCGTGGCCCATGATAACGGTATCGAGCACCGAGAACTCTTCGAAGGCGAACTGGTCCTGGCGCAACTTACCGATACGTTCGTTCGGGTCGAGCGAAACGTTGCCGAGGGTCGGCTCTAAGTCGCCCCCCAAAATTTTCATAAAGGTGGATTTTCCGCTTCCGTTGGCGCCAATCAGGCCGTAACGGTTGCCGCCGCCAAATTTCACGGAGATGTTTTCGAATAGCGGCTTACTGCCGAACTGCATGGTGACGTTGCTGGTAACTAACACGGGCGTATCCTAAAAAGATGTGACAAACGGCCTATTTTGGCACAATTAGGAATAAAAATCGCCTTGCACGTGCATCAACCTGGCTGCCAGGATGCTATCAGTGGGTGAAAAATATGTGGTATCGTCCACATCTGATTTCCTTGTGGCGCAGAATACACCTATAATGCGCTCCCATTACGGGTTCCAATTCTCCAACAACTGCTGCCTGCGTGGCACCGATACTTCGCATAAAATGAAAATGAAAATATCTACGCTTTTCGCGGCAGCGCTTGCCGTTATGGGCTTTTGCAATACTGCATCGGCTGTGACCTATCCTCTGCCAACTGACGGTAGCCGTCTGATTGGTCAGAACCAAGTCGTCACCATCCCTGAAGGAAACACGCAGCCGCTCGAGTACTTCGCTGCGCAGTATCAGATGGGCTTATCCAACATGACCGAAGCTAACCCGGGCGTGGACGTTTACCTGCCGAAAGGCGGTACCGTGCTGAACATCCCGCAGCAGCTGATCCTGCCTGACACCGTACATGAAGGCATCGTTATCAACAGCGCCGAAATGCGTCTGTATTACTACCCGGCGGGCACCAACACCGTTATCGTGTTGCCAATCGGTATCGGCCAGTTGGGTAAAGATACCCCTATCAACTGGACCACTAAAGTTGAGCGTAAGAAAGCCGGTCCAACCTGGACGCCAACGGCCAAAATGCATGCGGAATACGTTGCCGCCGGTAACCCACTGCCAGCCGTCGTTCCGGCGGGCCCGGATAACCCGATGGGTCTGTATGCCCTGTATATCGGTCGTCTGTACGCTATCCACGGCACCAACGCGAACTTCGGTATCGGCCTGCGTGTAAGCCACGGCTGTGTGCGTCTGCGTAACGAGGACATCAAGTTCCTGTTCCAGAACGTGCCAGTAGGCACCCGCGTGCAGTTCATTGATGAGCCAGTGAAAGCGACCACTGAGCCAGACGGCAGCCGCTATATTGAAGTACACAACCCGCTGTCCACCACTGATGCGCAGTTCAACGGCGGTGAAATCGTGCCGATTACGCTGAACAAAGCTGTGCAGGCCGTTACCGGTCAGGCAGATGTGGACACCAACGTGGTCGATCAGGCCGTGCAGAACCGTTCCGGGATGCCAGTTCGTTTGAACTGATAGCTGAGCATAGCTGAACGCTGAATACGAAAAAGGCGGGTTCTGAGGAATCCGCCTTTTTTATTGTCGCATTTTTGTCGCAACGAAAAATATTAGCCGTTATTGACGATAACAATACCGCCGTGATCGTAGCGATAATGGCAGTGGGCATACTCCAGCGGTGTGCCGTCTTCCAGATAAATCACCTGTTCGACTTCCAGCACCGGGTCGCCTGCTTCGCACACCAAATGCTGCAACTCCAGCTCGCCGGGTTTGATGGCCCGCACCACGCGATACGACCCCATAATCTTCAGCCCCAGGGTTTCGACATACTGAAACACTGAGCTTTCCAGATGACCTTTATTGAGACCGGGCACCAGATTGACCGGCATGACGGTCGAGTCCAGTGACATCGGTTCACCGTTCAACAGCCGCAGGCGAACAAAATCGTACACCGGCGCATCGGCATTAATCAGCAGAGAAGCCTGCTCTTTTTCGTTGGGGAAACGCAGCTCAAACCGCACTACCTGGCTGCTGACCGTGCCCAGGTGCTCCCAGGTTTTGGTCGCTCCGAAGTAATCGCTGCCGGGTAAATCCCACTGGGAAAGCTGGAGGAAATTCTTGCGCACAAAGGTGCCCTGCCCCTGACGCGTATAAATCAACCCTTCAACAATCAGCTGGCGAATCGCCTGCTGAATGGTCATCCGGCTGGTCTGAAACTCCGCCGCCAGCGCAAACTGGTCGGGCAACGGCGAGCTGGCGGGATACCGCTGACTGATGATTCGCTTCTTAATTTCCCGCGCGATAGTGAGGTATTTCGCCGCCATTGCCCGTTCCTTAGTTATTCGTTTATCCCATTGTTTCTTAAGGCCACCCGCTCAGAAATCTTGAGGAAAGGCAGGTAGAAGAATACACCAAAGACGATGATTATCAACTGAACCACCACCGCCCTCCAGTCCCCGGCGGTAGCTAGCCAGGCGCTGAGGACCGGCGGGGTTGTCCAGGGGATCATCACCACACAGCGCGACATCAATCCCAGCGTAGTACACATCCAGGCAAAGAAGATGCCCATCGCGGGGAGCAGCACGAACGGGATCATCAGCGGCACGTTGAACACAATTGGCAGGCCGAAAATCACCGGCTCATTGATGTTAAACAGCCCCGGGGTGATGGCCAGACGCGCCACCTGTTTTGATGCTTTCTGCCGCGAGAACAGGAAGATAGCAATCAGCAGGGAGAGAGTGCTGCCGGTGCCACCAACCATGCCAAAGGTCGGCACAAAGATATTGTTGATGATGTGCGGGATAGGCTGCCCTGCGGCATACGCCAGCATGTTCTCGTTGGTATTAATCAGCAGGAACGGTTCCAGCACCACGCTGTTGACCACCGACTGATGGATCCCCAGCGTAAACAGGAAGTTGCCAAAGCTATAGATAAAAATCGTGCCCGGCAGGCTGGTGTTGATCAGCCGGAGCGGCTGCTGAATCAGGGTGGTGATCAAGTGGATCAGGTCGGTGTGCAGCAGGTTGTTGAGCAATGCCGCGAACACCGCAAACAGCGACAGCGTAATGATCGTCGGCAGCAGTGAGGAAAAGGACTGACTCACCGCAGGCGGCACGTTTTCACCAAGGTTAATCTCGAGGCGTTTGAACTGCGCGATGCGGATAAAAATCTCCGTCGACAGCAGACCGATAATCACCCCGGCGAAAATCCCGGTAGAACCAATGTTTGCGAAGGTCAGGATGGAGGTCAGACTCACCGCCACCTTCCCGCCGACCGGCACCATATCGACCTGCATCGGCATCATAATAATGAAGCTACACAGGGCGATGACGACGGCCGAAACCGGGTTACCGAAGTTTTTGTTACGCGCCAACGACCACGCGATCATCGGCGCTATCAGCAGTGCCGCGATATTCAGTGTGCCGTTGATAATCGCCTCCCCCCAGACTTTGAAGCGCACCAGCGTATCGCCTTCAAAAATCCAGGGGAACACCACGTTGTTCACCAGTACAGCTAGACCTGCCAGAATGAAAATCGGCATGACACCGGCAAACGCGTCGCGCAGCGAACGCAGGTGAACCTGGTTCGCGATTCGCGCCGAAAACTCCACAAAGCGATCGGTAAAAGACTGCATACTGGATGTAACGTTATCAGACATGTGCAGAACCCTTTTTTGACTCACTCGTATCCCAGAATCGACCTGGCACCTGTGCCTTACATCTCTTCGCCGTTACTGTGGATCGCCTGTTTCAACCATGCGTAGCTTTTCTTCGGCACGCGTTTCAAGTCTTTCAGATCGTGGTTTTCGCGATTGACGTACACCACGCCGTAGCGTTTGCGCATATCGCCCTGCGAGCTGAGAATGTCGATCAGTCCCCACCCGAGGTAGCCAATCACCTCTGCACCGTCCTCAAAAATTGCCTCTTTCATGGCGTTGATATGGTCGCGGTGGTAGGCGATGCGGTAGTCATCGGCGATCATGTTTTCGCCGTCCCAGGACTCGATCACCCCAATCCCGTTTTCAATCGGGAACACCGGCAGACGCCAGTCGTTGTAGTAGCGGGTGATGATGGTGCGGAAACCTAGCGGATCGATCTGCCAGTTCCACTCGGTAGCTTCCAGGTAAGGGTTATTTTTGTCGCCGTATTGCAGATAGTAATTTACCGCGCAGCCCTCTGGGATCGGGTCGCTGTCAAGCGTGCGGCTGGCATAATAACTGAACGCCATGTAGTCATTTTTGTTTTGCGCTATCAGCGCCAAATCGTCTTCACGATAGATATCGTCGAAACCTTCACGCTTCACGACCGCCATCACTTCCGGGCTGTAGCCCTCACCCGCATACACGCGCAGCAGGTTTTGATTGAGGAATTCATCAAACTGCTGAGCGCAGAAAATATCACGGGGTTTGCAGGTCGCCGGATAAATCAGCTGATGTGCCAGCATACCGCCCATCAGCTTGCCCGGTTTGGTCTGATGCAGATACTGCGTCAGCTGCACGTGTGCCACCATGGTGTGATGCTGCACTTCATACAGCTCGCGCAGCGTTTCGTCCCCGCGCATGTAGCCCGAAATACGGAACGCAATCGGCATGTGGAAAATATTTTGCTCGTTGAAGGTCAGCCAGTACTTCACCTTGTCGCCATAGCAGTCGATCATCTTTTTGCCGTAGCGGACGAACGCGTCCATCACCCGGCGGTCATTGAAGCCGTTGTACTCTTCGGCCAGCGCCAGCGGCATGTCGAAGTGGTACAGGCAGATCATCGGCTCAATGCCGCGGGCAATCAGCGCATCGATAAAGCGATGATAAAAGTCGATACCTTCCTGGTTAAACGCGCCATCACCGGTAGGACAGATACGGCTCCACGAAATCTGGAAGCGGTAACAGTTCATGCCCAAATCCTGCATCAAATCAAAATCTTCTTCATAACGATGGTAGGAATCCGTGGCCACTTTCCAGTCGGACGCAAATTCGCTCGGCTCGCGAATGTCATACACCGATTTGCCTTTTCCGCCCTCGTTCCATGCGCCTTCGGTCTGCATACTGGATACCGAGTTACCCCACAAAAAATCCTTCGGCAGTTTGTTCATCATTGCTCTCCGTCTACATGACTAGTCATTTAAATTTCATGACTAGTCATATAGAACGAAATGACAAATCAGGCAAAAGGGTTGTGCCGTTTTTGTGAGCAGTTTCGAAAAGACGGCAAAAAAAAGGTGGGCCGAAGCCCACCTGTGCAAAGGAAATGCGGATCAACCTTTCAGCTGATTACGACGGTATTCGCCCTGACGTTCCAGCATCCAGCCTGGGTATTCGCGCGGCAGCGCACTGACCGCATCCAGTTGCTTGAGCTCGTCTTCGTTGAGGCGAATCCCGGTCGCGGCAATGTTATCCGCCAGCTGATCCGGACGTTTCGCCCCAATGACCACGCTGCTGACCACCGGCTGATGCAGCAGCCACGCCAACGCAATTTGGGCCACCGACACACCTTTGCTTTCGGCGATAGTGCGCATCACGTCGATGCAATCGAAGCCGCGTTCTTTGTTCACCGGCGGGAAGTCAAACTCAAGGCGACGACCGCCCGCCTCGTTCTGTCCATCGCGGCCATATTTGCCGCTGAGGAAACCACCGGCCAGCGGGCTCCAGACCATCAGCCCGACGCCTTCGCTTTGCATCATCGGCACCAGCTCCCGCTCCAGATCGCGCCCGGCAATGGTGTAGTAAGCCTGCAACGAGGCAAAGCGCGACAGCCCCAGACGGTCAGAAATGCCCAGCGCTTTCATGATTTGCCACGCCGACCAGTTTGATACCCCGATGTAGCGGACGTGCCCGTGCTGTACGAGGTTATCGAGCGCATACAGCGTCTCTTCAATCGGCGTAGCCGGGTCAAAGCCGTGAAGCTGATAGAGATCGATATGATCGAGCTGCATCCGACGCAGGCTCTCTTTCACGCTGTTAATGATGTGATATCGCGAACTGCCGCGGGAGTTGACGCCCGCAGTGCCGGTTTCGCCGAACGCTTTGGTCGCCACCACTACGTTTTCACGCGGCACTTTGAGGTTTTTCAGCGCCTGCCCGGTGATTTCCTCCGAGCGCCCTTCCGAATAGACATTGGCCGTATCGATAAAGTTGATGCCCGCATCCAGCGCGCTGCCGACCAGACGTTCCGCGTCCGACTGCTGCAGTTGACCGATTTTGCCCCACATGCCGTCTTCACCGCCGAAGGTCATGGTGCCCAGGCACAGTTCGGAGACAAATAAACCGGTATTGCCTAATTTTTGGTAACGCATAACGTTCTCCTTAGAGGATGTTGTGGGTGAGTGTTGTGTCCTTGTTGTGTACAGTTATAGGCTCACTCATGCGTTTGCGAATGGGACGATCCTGCCCGTTTCTTGCCCAATCCTCTGAACCTTATTTCTGGACCTTATCCGCGCGGCGCATCACCAAACACCGAGTAGTCCGGTAGCTTATTATCTGACAACGAGCAGCAGACCGAATCCTACCGCCGCCGCCCACAGCAGCAATGGGATAGAATAGAGGTGAAAACGCCACCAGATGCGGCGGTCGTTAGCCATTCGCAGCGCAATCAGATTGGCCAGCGATCCCGGCAGCAGACCAAACCCGCCGACGTTCACCGCCCACGCAAGCAGCATCGACGGGGGGACGTAGTTGATAAGCAGAATGGTCGACGGCACGTTACTGATGACCTGTGACAGGCCGATCGCCGTCAGCCAGAGTCCAACGTCAGACAAGCCGCCCACGCCGGACAGCGCATGATGCAGCGCCGGGAGTTGAGTCATCAGATGCACATCAACAAACATTGCCATGAACACCAGCAGCAGCGTCCAGTCGACGCTGAATACTACCCGACGCTCAAGCACCAGGAACCCAGCCGCGAGCAGCGCCAACCCCCACAGCTCCTGATGCAGTTCCAGGCTCAGCAGAAAAATCAGGTAGAACGCCAGGCAGCTCCACACAAGCTTAGGCTTCCAGTTCGGCGTCTGGTCGCCGCTCTGAAAATGCAGCGCTTTGGCCGGGAAGCAGACCCAGCACAGCAGCAACAGCGTGAGCATCATTGCCAGCGCCAGCGGAGCCATTTGCCAGCTGAATGAGAGGAAGGAGAGCCCGGAGCGCCCCCATAGCAGGATGTTTTGCGGGTTGCCAATCGGCGTCAGCAGTGACCCGGCGTTGACCGCCAGTGCCTCAAAGATAATCAGCCTGTTGACCGGAATGGCGCTCCATTTTTTCAGGGTCAGGGTCAGCGGCACCACGATAAACAGCGCCACGTCGTTGGTCAGAAACGTCGATAGCACCGCCGCCGCCAGCACCATGAACATCGCCAGTTGGCGTTCGGTGACAAACCGCCGCGCCATCTTGCGGCCCAGCACGTCGAAATAACCGCTCTGTTCCACCCCTTTGGTCAACAGCATCAGCCCGCTCAGCGTGATGATGGTGTGCCAGTCAATGGCCGCGGGCCACGTCGAAGGATGAAAAGGAACCCATAGAGAAAGGACGATCGTAATAAGAAGCAGCAGATGTAAAAAGCGGTCGCGCAGAAGCGACCGCAGAAAAGGGAGGTTCATTCAGCGTGCAGTCCCGCCTGAAGGGTAAAGTGTCGGAAGCGTTCCAGCGTCTCTTCGCTGACGTGATGCTCCATGCCTTCGGCATCACGACGGGCGGTATCCTGACTGACGCCAATCGCCAGTAAAAAGTTTTCAACAATCTGATGACGCTCGCGGGTTTCCTGCGCCAGCTTCTCGCCTTCGGGGGTGAGAAACACTCCGCGCCACGGGATCTGCTGAATAAGCCCAACACCGGCCAGACGTTTTAACATTTTGGCTACCGTCGGCTGTGACACACCGAGTCGGGCCGCCATGTCTACCTGCCGTGCTTCACCCACTTCGCGGATAAGGTCTGAAATCAGCTCAACATAATCATCAATCAGCTCGCGGCGATGCGCTTCACGCACCTGACGGAAGCCTTCCACATGCTCTTCAACATTTACTAATTGCGTCACTTTTTTTATTCCTGGGGTGCCTGTGCGACGGCTCATTCTGCTTCCTCTTCGCTGTGACGCGTCAGTGCATCAGATAAAGGAGCTCTATTGTATAGGATAGTGACCCGAGCACAAAAAATTAACGTTTTAGCCATAGCTAAGTAATATAGCCTGTGCTATATCTGTATGTAATACGAACATCCTTCAAGGAATGAAGGTGCGGAAAGTTCAGGAGGTCCTATGAACGAATTCAAGAGGTGTTTATACGTGTTTAGCCATTCTCCTTTTAAAGTGCGCCTGATGCTTCTCAACATGCTGTGCGATATGTTCCACAGCAAACCGCAGCAGGATGACAAACCTTCTCATTAATGCGGCGTCGCGGTACGCCGCTTCATTTTCCTGTCACAATCCCCGGCAATACTGGTCGTTTGACCGCTAAAACCTCATCTTTTTTCCGGATTTGCAATCGCCCTCGCAAAACAATTTGTGATGAGTAGTTGACGTTAGTATTCATCAAATTTATCTTCTCGCATCCCTGCAGCTTTTGCGCTTCGCTGAACCTCTTCTTCGCGCACTGCCAGGCAGGCTTTACCCTTCGACGCCAGGGGACGCACATGGCGGCTTTTTGATTGTGACCTATGAATGTAACGCTGAAACAAACGCTGGCAGCACGTGGCCTGGCGCTTAACCCATGGACCGGATTTTACTTTTTACAATCACTGCTTATAAATCTGGCGCTGGGATATCCTTTCAGCCTGCTGTATGCCGTCGCGTTTACCTGCGTCCTGCATGTGCTGTGGCGCGCCGCGCCGCGCACCCAGAAAGTGCTGATCGGCGTTTATTCGCTGGTGGCCGCCTTTTATTATCCGTTTGGTCAGGCTTATGGCGCACCAAACTTTAATACCCTGCTGGCGCTGCATTCGACCAATGCTGAAGAATCCACAGAAATTCTGACCATCTTCCCGTGGTACAGCTACTTTATTGCGCTGTTTATTTTTGCCCTTGGGGTGATAGCCGTTCGCCGTAAGCGGGAGGCTAAACGCGCGTGGAGTAAAATCGATTTATTGTGTTTGCTGTTTTGTGTCGGCGTGGCCTTCGTGCGCCCGGTGCAGGAAATTGCCTGGGACGGCGTGTTCCGCATCACGAAAATCGGTTATCCGGCTGTGCGCTTTGTGCACGACGTGGCCATCAGCAATCAGCAGGTTCTCGATGAGAAAGCGCGTCTGGCACAATTTGCCCATCTGAAAGACACCTGGACCGTATTAGCAGTAAAACCGAAATATCACACCTACGTAGTGGTGATCGGCGAGAGTGCGCGTCGGGACGCGCTGGGCGCCTTTGGCGGACATTGGGATAACACGCCCTTTGAAAGCAGCGTTAACGGCACACTGTTTACCGATTACATCTCCGCCAGCGGATCGACGCAGAAATCGCTGGGCATGACGCTAAACCGTGTCGTCGACGGTAAGCCGCTGTATCAGGATAACTTCGTGACGCTGGCTAACCGTGCCGGATTCCAGACCTGGTGGTTCTCAAACCAGGGGCAAATCGGGGAATACGACACCGCCATCGCCAGTATCGCCAAGCGCGCGGACGAAGCGCATTTCCTCAAGAACGGGGATTTTGAAGCGGATAAAAACACCAAAGATGAAGAGCTGCTGAAGATGACCGCCCAGGTGCTGTCCACCGAGCGTACGCAACCCCAGCTCATCGTGTTGCACCTGATGGGGTCGCATCCGCAGGCCTGCGATCGAACTCAGGGTAAATACACCCATTTCGTGACCTCAAAAGAGACCTCCTGCTATCTGCAGACCATGACCGATACCGACCAGCTGCTGAGCAAACTCTACGATCAGCTGCGCAATTCCGGGGACAGTTTCTCACTGGTTTACTTCTCCGACCATGGCCTGGCCTTTAAGGAACGCGGAAAGTCGGTGCAGTATCTGGCACACGATGACAAGTTCCAGCAGAACTTCCAGGTGCCATTCCTGGTGCTGTCCAGCGATGACAAAACCCATCGGGTGATTAAGGCGCGCCGCTCGGCGAACGATTTCCTCAAGTTCTTCTCACAGTGGACCGGCATTCAGGCGCAGGAAATTGCCACGCCGTACCGCTTTATCTCGAATCAGAAAGCGGGTCAGGTTTACGTCACCAACTTCCAACTGCAAAAGGTGGATTACAATCACCTCGGCACCGACGTATTTGATACCGGCGCACACTAAATAGCTGCGCCTAATACCGCTACACTTTTGCCAGCCCATGCTTTCTTCCGGGGAACGGGCTGGCGGTTTCCATAAAATGACGAACTTTTCTCAGTAGTTGCCACATTGAACGACACTGATGAT
>Ga0207655_1000865_pt1 | contig 32198 bp, 28 predicted proteins | sample KBSM44metaG_FD_184398 | JGI IMG/M metagenome (GOLD analysis project Ga0207655, IMG submission 184398) | Miscanthus rhizosphere microbial communities from Kellogg Biological Station, Michigan, USA - KBS M4-4 metaG (SPAdes) (version 2) | ecosystem: Host-associated > Plants > Roots > Rhizosphere >... | reverse complement strand
GCTGCCTTCCGGGGGACGCGATCGAAGGAGCGCGCGACATGGCCGAGAAGCCTCAGACCCGCAGGCGGAAGAGCCTCAGCGACAAGCAACTGAAGATCCTCGAGGTGATCCAGACCTCCATCGCCCGACACGGCTATCCGCCGAGCATGCGCGAGATCGGCGACGCCGTCGGGCTCAAATCGCTCTCGAGCGTGACCCACCAGCTCAACCAGCTGGAACTCAGCGGCTATCTCCGGCGTGACGCCGGCAAGACGCGCGCCATGGAGGTGTTGATCGATCTCCCGGGCGTCGCCGCCGAGAACCCGGCCGACCTCGCGCCGGCGGTCGGCGACGCGGCGCTGGTGCCGCTGGTGGGGCGCATCGCCGCGGGCGTGCCGATCACCGCGGACCAGCAGGTCGAGGAGATCTTCCCGCTGCCGCGTCAGCTGGTCGGCAAGGGCGACCTGTTCATGCTGAAGGTCAGCGGCGAATCGATGATCGATGCGGCGATCTGCGACGGCGACTGGGTCGTCGTCCGTTCCCAGCCGACCGCCGACAACGGTGAGATCGTCGCCGCGATGCTCGACGGCGAGGCCACCGTCAAGACGCTCCGCAAGCGCGACGGCCACCTCTGGCTGCTCCCCCGCAACTCGGCCTTCGAGCCGATCCTCGGTGACGACGCCGTCATTCTGGGACGCGTCGTCGCGGTTCTGCGCGCCGTCTGAGGATGGCCACCGCGCGCGGGGTGGCGTCGACGGCGGTGATCGTCGTCGCGGCGGTTCTGCTGCCGTTGTCGATCGTCGGCGGATGGGCGCGGACGCAGCTCGTGGACGAGGACGCGTTCGCGGCCACCCTCGCACCGCTGTCGCAGACGGTCGAGATCCAGGACGCCGTGATCGCGGCGTCGACCGCGGCGATCGACACGCGGCTGGACACGGCTGGGCTGACCAGCACGGTCGTCGACGGGCTGATCGACCTCGGCATGGGAGACCGCGCCGCGCAAGCGCTGCGTCGCCTGGAGGGGCCGGCGGCAACGGCACTGCAGCAGGTCGTCCACGGCGCCGTCGCCGACGCCGTACGCTCGGACGCGTTCGGCACCGTCTGGGAGCAGGTGGTCCGCCGCTCCCATCAGGCGCTGACCGTCGCGGCGACCTCCGATGGCGGCGGCGTTGTGGTGCAGACCGCCGACGGCCTCGGCATCCAGATCGGCGCGATCGTCGCAGCCGTCAAAGACCGCCTCGTCGCGCAGGGCGCTCCGCTGGCTCCATTCATCCCCGACGTCGACCACGTCCTGATCATCGGTTCGGGTGACACCCTCTCGGCGATCCGCACCGGCTACGCCGTCGGCGTCGCTCTCGGCGGGTGGATGCCGGTGGTCACGGCCGTGCTGTTCATCGGCGGCATCGTGCTCGCCCGACGCCGCGCCGCCGCTCTCACCCGGGCGGGCATCGCCGCGGCGGTCGGCACGACGATACTGCTGATCGCCGCGCTCGTCGGCCGGGTATGGGTAGGGGCATCGGCGACGGCGGCCGGCTTCTCCTCCGCCGCGGCGCTCGCGATCTACGACCGCCTCATCACGGGGGCCGTGGGTACGGCACTTGTGGTGCTGATCGCGGCGCTCGTCCTCGTCGCGGCGGGCTGGCTCGCCGGAGCCTCGCCGCGCGCCGTGGAGCTGCGCCTCCGGTGGGCCCGCCGGGCGGACGAGAAGACGCCCGACGTGCCGACCGTGTGAGAGACCACCTCAGTCCTCGTCGCCGCGCCGGGGCTGCTCGGGCGTGAAGACAGGGGCCAAGGCGGCCCACGCCTCGGCACGGACGAACACCGGGACGGCGGCCCGCGCGGACACATCGACCGTCACCACGCGACCGCCGCCCAGCGCCGCGCCGGTGCGCGCCTCGATCCACGAGCCGGACGGCAGGTAGACCGACCACTCCCGCGCACCGGGTTCGAGCACGGGAGCGACCAGGACGTCGCTGCCCAGCATCCACTGCAGCGGATGCCGCCACACGGCCGCATCGGTCGGGTGGTCGAAGTACAGGGGGCGCATCATCGGCACCGACGAGGAGACGGCGCGCGCCGCCGCCTCGGCGAGGTACGGCACGAGGCGCTCACGCAGCCGGACGAGCGCGCGCACCTCGGGGATCACCTCCTCGTCGCCCGTCCGCTGGGCGATGTTCCACGGCGTGCGGTCGTTGGAAGGCAGCCGGTGGTGGTTGAACTCGGAGTGGTACTGCATGATCGGCACGAACACGCTCGCCGCCATCGCCCGCACGTACAGTTCCGCGTCGGGGATGGGACCGGAGAAGCCCGCGATGTCCCAGCCCCAGTAGACGATCCCGCAGGATGCCGCGGAGAGCCCCGCGAACATCGACCAGCGGAACGCCTCCCACGTGGAGTTCTCGTCTCCCGCCCAGTACGCCCCGTGCGCGGGTGAGCCGGCGAAGCCGGCGCGACTGAAGGTGACGGGAGCCTTGCCCGCCGACTCCAGCAGCCGACCGTACGCGGCGGCGTATGCCACGGGGAAGCGGTTGTTGGCGACGTCGCCGGACGAGCCGTCGAGGTAGACGAGATCCTCGCCCCACGCGTGCTCCCCGCCGTCGGTCTTGAAGCCGTCGATGCCGACCTCCTCCACGAGGTAGCGGCGCTTCTCGGTCCACCACGCGGCGGCACGCTCGTCGGTGAGGTCGGGCATGAGCGAGAGCGGGAACCACCACCCGCGGTTGCGGTACGGCCGCAGCGTCCCGTCCGGAGCGCTCTCCCGGATGACGACGCCCTCAGCGAGCGCGGCGCGCGCGTCCGCGGCCGCCTGGCCGGTGGGATGCGGTCGGAGCTTGAGCAGCGGGATCTGCCACAGGTGCACACGCACGTCGTGCGCATGCAGCGCGTCGACCATGCCCTTCGGGTCGGGCCAGGCGCCGTCGGCGGGGAAGGTGAAGTCGGCCAAGCGCATCGGGCCGCCGTCCTCTCGCACCGCGTACTGCGCGTCGCGGAAGATCGTGAAGCTCTTCTCGTCGCTCCATGCCTCGATCACTACGTTGCGGACGGGGATGTCGTGCTCACGGTGGAGCGCCATCTGGCGTTCGACCTCGGCCTGCGTGTTCCACTCGTTGCCACTGGCCCACAGCCCGAACACCCAGTCCGGAAGAACGCGGGGGCGACCGGTCTCCGCGAGGAAGGCGTCGAGCACGGCGGTGGGATCGCCCGCGTACAGTGCGAGCGAGAGTGCGGCCGAGTCGCCGGAGGCGGCATCCACTTCGGCCTCGATCACCAGGCGATCGGAGACCTGCTCTCCAATGTCGAACCACACGCGACGCGACGTGCGCACATGCAGCCCCCAGCCGACCCCGCCCACGACGTGCGCGAACGGCATCGGCAGGTAGGTGCGCCGGTGCGCCCCCTGGCTCTTGTACTGCTCGAACACGACGGCGTCCAGTCGGGTCCCGCGGTGATCGAGCGCGTCGTAGCGCTCACCGAAACCGGTGACGTGCTCCCCCGGCACGAGCGGGAGGGCGAAGCGCAGGCGGTGGATCCGCTCGCCGTCGTCGAGCACCTGAAGCGTGCCCGGCACGACGTCCACGGCGGTCCCCTCGACCGCGAGCGCCGCGGCATCCGCGTCGCGCCACGCTGCGACCCGGGTCGCGAACCATCGGGTGGGGCCGCCGCGGTCGGTGCCGGCGGCGGCGAACCGGTAGCGCAACACGCTGCCGGCCGGCGGGGCCTGCAGCTCCACCTGCCATCCCCCCGCGGCGCGCGCGGTGCGCGCCTGGGCAGAGGCGAGGTGACCGCCGTCGACGGCCTGTCCGCGCGACGATCGGGCGACCCGCGCGAGCGGGAGGATCACCGCGTCGGCGTCGTCCACCCGGAGCTCGACCGTGACCGCGTCGATGTCGCCCGACGTGCGCACGCCAAGACGCAGCGGCTCGCCCGCCACCGGCTGCACCGGACTGCGCTGCTCGGTGTCGTCGGAGTAGGGATGTCCGGACCCGGAGGGACGATGACGGATCATGCCGCGAGCTCCCCACGGTCGACACCCAGCTCGACGGCCAGGCGCAGCACCATCGCATGACTCCACAGCAGCGGGGTCGCGACCGGCCCCCATCGCTCGAGCCACTCCTGGCGGTAGCCGGGCGCGAGAAGATGCCCGTCGACCTGCTCGGGCAGCATTCCCTCCCCGGTGGCGGTCGACGCGGCCCATTCCAGCAGACGCAGGGCCTCGTCGCGCTCGCCCGCCGCCGCGTAGGCGAGACCGAGGAAGCACGACAGGAGCGGCCACCGTCCGCCACCGAAGAACGTGTCGGCGCGGAAGCGGTACACCCCGCCCTCGACCTCCAGCTGCTCCGACACCGCGCGGAGGGTCCCCGCCCCCAGTGCGGAATGCGCATCGATCACACCCAGCGGCGCGAGGAGCGCACTGAGGCTGCCGTCCACGGCATCCGAGCCGATCCACTTCACGAGGTGCCCGTCGACCACGGCGTCCCGCGTGAGACGGGCGGTGACCTCCGCCGCTCCCGCGCGGGCGCGCTCGGCGCGCTCCCCCGTGACCAGTCCGGCGTCGGCCGCCGCGCGCAGGCCCGCCGCGATGCATCCGAGCGTCGAGGCGTGCACGGCCTCGTCGTGCTCCTCCCACCAGTCGTAGCACGGGCGCGCCCACGAGCTCAGAAGGTAGTCGACGGTGAGCGCGGCGGCATCCGCCCACCGCGTCGGGTCGATGCCGTGTCGGTCGCAGTGGGTGGCCGCGGCCCACAGCCACGTGCCGTAGCCGTCAAGCTGGAAGTCCCACCAGTCGTCCGAGCCCAGCCCGCCGTCGAAGGTGAAGCGGGCCGGCAGCATCTCTTCGTCGGGCAACGGGGTGCCCGCATCCGCCGCCTCGACGATGTCGCGGATGCGGTCGGCGTAGCGGGCGACGACCATCGCGCACCAGTCGTGGAACGCCGAGGCGGAGGCCGCCTCGCCCGCGGCGGAGGCGCCGTCGGCGATGAAAGAGCCGTCGCGGAACCAGCAATACCCGCGGTACGCCGAGAACGACGGCGACGCCGGGTAGGCGCCGTTGGGCTCCTGCAACGAGGTGATGACGGTGCGAGAGCGGTCGAGGAGGGCGTCGAGCGCGACGCGGGGCGTGGTGGTCATGGGTCCGTTCCGTGAGAGTCGCGGTGGTCGGGGCGGGCGGACCCGCCCCGACCGGAGGGGATGTCAGCCGAGGAGGGGCGTGATGCGCTTCTCGGCGTCGGCGAGGGCCGCTTCGACCGTCTTGCGGCCGGCGGCGGCCTCGGTCAGCTCCTCGGTGACGATGTCCTGCATCTCGGCCTGGCCGTCGCCGATCGACGGCGCGAGCGCGACCTCCCCGAGCGAGTCGAACACGGCCTGGCGGTTGGCCGGCGGGGTGATGTCGAGGTAGGCGGACAGCGCCGTCTGGTCCGCAATCGGCGGGAGCTCCCATCCGGCCTTCAGACGCGTGTCGACGGTCGTCTTCGAGCTCGTGAGGAACTCGGCGAACTTCGTGGCCGCCTCTTTGTTCTTCGTGCCCGCAGACACGCCCACGGCGTTGGAGAACAGCGCGCTCGCGTGCTGCGTGTCGCCCGGCTCGACGGCGATGTCCCAGGAGATGCCGGCGTCGGCGAGGCCTCCGAACATCCAGATGCCGCTGTGCCACATCGCCAGCTTCCCGTCCGCGAACAGCTTGCTGTCGAAGTCGGGCGTGCCCGCACCCTGCTCGGCCGTCGGCATGGTCGTGCCGCTCTTGCCGACGAGCCACGTGGCGGCGGCGATGCCCTCCGGGCTGTTGAAGCCGACTTTGCCGTCGGCGGTGAGGAAGTGCCCGCCCGCCTGGGCGACGGCCTTGTAGAACTCGTGGTACGAGATGGGCTGGTAGTCGCCCCAGACCCCGGCGCCCGCGTCGGTGAGCTTCTCGGCTGCGGCCTTCTCGTCCGCCCACGTCCAGTCGGCGGTCGGGTACGCGAGACCCGCGGCATCGAACAGGTCGGCGTTGTAGAAGAGCACCACGTTGGAGAAGGAGCTCGGCAGCGCGTACGAGGTGCCGTCGGTGGCATAGGCGTCGACGAGCGAGGTCTGGTAGACGCTCGTGTCCACGCCGTCCAGCGGGGCGAGGACGCCGCTCTTCTGATAGGCGGCGTAGTTCGCGAACTCGATGTCGAACACGTCCGCCGCCGTGCCGCCGGCCAGGTCTGTCTGCAGCGCCGTGAAGTAGTCGGCGTAGGGCAGCGTCTTCACCTCGACGGTGATCCCCGCGTTCTCCTTCTCGAAGGCGTCGACGATCGCCTGCAGGTTCTTCTCGTTGCCGCCGGCCGAGATGAAGTTCGAGTACGTGATGGTCACGCCTCCCCCCGCGGCGGGCGAGGCGGAGCCGGAGCATCCGGCGAGGGCGAGGCCGGCGACGGCGAGGACGCCGATCCCGGCGATGGGTGCTGTGCGGTTCATGCGATATCTCCTTCGATACGGGTGTGCGAGGTGAGGTCGTGCGGGTCTTACTTGATGCCGCTGGAGGCGACGCCCTGGATGACGTAGCGCTGAGCGAACAGATAGATGGCCAGCATCGGGAGGATGCTGACGACCGAGCCCGCCATCATCACGTCCCACTGGGTCGTGTACTGGCCCTGCAGCCCGGCGAGCGCCAGCGGCAGGGTCTTGAGCTCGGCCGAGCGCAGGATGATGAGCGGCCAGAGGAAACCGTTCCAGCTGTTCATGAACGAGAACACGGCCAGCGTCGCGAGCGTCGGCCCCACCAGCGGCAGCACCACCGTGCCGAAGATCCGGAAGTGGCCCGCGCCGTCGAGGGTCGCGGCCTCGTCCAGCTCGCGCGGCACGGCGTTCATCGCCTGCCGGAGCAGGAACACGCCGAATGCGCTCGCGACGCCCGGCAGCAGCACACCGAGATAGGTGTCGACGAGGCCGAGGTCTCGCATCTGCACGAACAGCGGCACGATCAGCACCTGGATGGGGATCATCATCGTCGCGAGGTACACCGCGAACACCACGGAGCGCCCACGGAAGGGCAGACGGCTGAAGGCGTAGGCGGCCAGCGCGCTGGTGATCAGCTGGAGCAGCGCGGTGGCCACGGCCAGACCGAGGGAGTTCGCGATGATGCGGGCGAACGGCAGTTCCGCGAACAGCGTCTGATACGCCGAGAACGACGGCTCCTCGGGGATGAGGCGAGGCGTCGCGTCCAGGCCGGCGCCCGGCGAGAACGACGTCGACAGCGTCCACAGGAACGGGAAGAACATCACGACCGCGCCGGCGATCAGCACCGCGGCCAGGAGGGCGCGCTGGGTCTTCTCACGCATAGGTCACCCACTTCTTCTGGCCGACGATCTGCACGACGGTGACACCGAGCACGAGGATGAACAGCATCCACGACAGGGCCGAGGCCTCACCGGCGGCGCCGTAGCGGAACGTCAGGTCGTAGATCTGCTGCACGACGACGGTGCTCGAGCCCGCCGGACCGCCGCCGGTCATCGCGTAGACCTGGTCGAAGACCTGGAAGCCGTTGATCAGCGAGATCACGACGACGAAGAACGTCGAGGGCGACAGCAACGGCAGGGTCACGTTGAACAGGCGCCGCCACGGACCCGCGCCGTCCACCTTTGCGGCCTCGTACATCTCCTGCGGGATGGCCTGGAGCCCGGCGAGCAGGATGATCATGACGAACCCGAGGTCCTTCCACGCCGAGGCCAGGATGATCGAGGGCATCGACCACGCCGGGTCGGTCCACCAGCCCGGCCCGTCGATGCCGAACACCGCGAGGGACGCGTTGACGATGCCGACGGACGGGTTGAGGAGCCAGCGCCACACCAGGGCGACCACGATCCAGCTCGTCACGACGGGAAGGAAATACACACCGCGCAGGATGTTGCGACCGCGCAGCGGCACGTTGAGGGCGAGGGCGAGGGCGAGACCGCCGACGTAGACGAGCGGCAGGTAGCCGACGAGGTAGTAGAGCGTGTTGAAGAACGCCCGCTGCGTCGCCGGATCCTGCACGAGGTGGACGTAGTTGTCGAGCCCGACCCACTTCATGGGGGCGAGCAGGTTCCATTCGTGCAGGCTCGTCCACAACGCGCCGAACATCGGGTAGATCGTGAAGAGGGCGAGCGGGACGGCACTCGGCAGCAGGAACGCGAGCACCGTGACCGCGTAGCGCAGTCGTCGCCGGGGGTGCCGCGCGGGCCGGGTCTGGATCGCCGCGCGTCCCGTCGTGGCCGGAAGAGGCCGGGCCGTGAGGGTCATCTCGCGCCGCCACCCTCTCCGGGCTCGACCGCACGCGCCACGGCGAGCCGCTCGCGCACGAGACGTCCCTGCTCCCCCGAGCGTCCCTGGTCGTCGAACGGGGTCGAGAGCACGAGCGAGGCCGCGCCCTGCGCCCAGCGGTCGTCTTGCCAGGTCTCGACCGCCACCGGCACGGCACGGTTGCGCGGGATGAGGCCGGCGCGAAACGCCGGCTCGAATCCGAACGACCAGTGTCGCCACGACTCGACGCCTTCACCGAGGAGGATCACGATCTCGGGGTCGACCACGTTGACGACGCCCGCCAGGACCCGACCGAGCAGATGTCCGGCGTGCGAGAAGAGCTGCTGGGCGTCCGCGTCGCCCGCGTCCGCCGCGGAGCGCAGCGCGCCGATGCCGGCATCGCGGCCGATGATCCCCTGCTCGCGGGCGCGGCGCACGAGGGCGTCCTGGCCGACGATGGCTTCGAGACAGCCGCGGCCGCCACACTGGCAGAGCGGACCGTCCTCCTCCACCGGGACGTGCCCGATCTCGCCCGCCCCGCCGCTCCGGCCGCGCAGCACGCGGCCATCGGCCACGAGCCCCGCACCGACGCCGGTGCCGATCGTGAGGACCAGGACGTTCTCGTGCCCCCGCGCCTGGCCGTGCAGCGCCTCGGCGATCGCGAGCGCGTTGACGTTGTTCTCGACGAGAACCGGAAGCTCGAGCTCGCGACGCAGCGTTTCGCCGAGGGGGACGCGCTGCCAGCCGAGCTGCGTGGAGTCGACGGTGCCGACCGCCTGCTCCTCGACATTGCCGGGCACGCCCACCCCCAGCCCGAGGAGCGGGGCGCCGTCGCCCCCGGCGATGAACGCGCGCAACTTCTCGGCCAGGCGTGTCGTGGCGGTGCCTGAGGCGGCGTCGAAGGGCTCGGTCGCGGAACGGACGACGGTGCCGTCGATCCCGACCTCCACGACGGTGATGTGATCCGCGACGACCTTGACGCCGATCGCGCGACCCGCGTCGGCCACGAGTCCGAGAAGCCGGGCCGGGCGTCCGCCGCTGGAGGGGCTGTGGTCGAGCTCGACGAGCAGCCCGTCGGCGATCAGCTGACGCGTGTGCTGAGTGATGAGCGCGGGCGAGACGTCGAGCTCGCGCGCCAGGTCGGCCCGCGAGGTGGGACCGCTGCCGCCGATGAAGGCGAGCACGGCCGATCGAGTGACATCGGCTCGGGCGGATGAAGACGGCACGGGAACCCCTTTGTTTAGGCCTGAACGAACATTAGGACACGGCACGAGCGAACGTCAACTCGATCTTCCTTCGCCCCGATCAGCCCTGCGCTCGTCAGGCCGATCGGAACAAAGGGTTGATATCCGCCTTACAGGTGGTCCATACTCTCCACTAAATTCAGACCTGAACAAAGAGATTCCCTGTCTTCTGCTGCACAGCCAAGGCCGCCAGCAGCGCGGTCGGCACCGCGAAGACCTTCGCCTTCACCCTGGGCGAAGACCCGGTGTGGGCGATCTTCGCGTGCGAGTTCGCGACGACGACGTTCGGCCAGTCCGTCTACGTCGTGGGGAACATCCCGCAGCTGGGCAACTGGTCGCCCGCGAGCGCGGTCAAGCTGAACCCGAGCGCGTACCCGACCTGGACCGGTGTGATCGAGAACCTCCCGCGGTCCAGCGCGATCGAGTGGAAGTTCATCAAGCGACCGTTCTAGCCGTGCGGACCCGGTCCCCGCGCGGGGACCGGGTCAACGCCGGCTACGCGCCGACGCGCTCCCGCACGCGCGCGGTGGCCGTGACGAGGTTCTGCAACGCCGCCACGGTCTCCTCGTAGCCGCGCGTCTTCAGCCCGCAGTCGGGGTTGACCCAGACCTGGTGCAGCGGAAGCTCGTCCGCGGCGCGCTGCAGCAGCTCCTCGATCTCGTCGACGCTCGGCACGCGCGGGGAATGGATGTCGTACACGCCCGGCCCGACCCCGTGCGAGAAGCCCGACGCCGCGATGTCGTCGATGACCTCACCGCGGCTGCGCGCCGCCTCGATCGACGTGACGTCGGCATCCAGCGCGGCGATCGCATCGATCACGACACCGAACTCGGAGTAGCAGAGGTGGGTGTGGATCTGGGTGGCGTCGGCGGCCCCCGCCGTCGCGAGGCGGAAGGAGCGCACCGACCAGTCGAGATAGGCGGGCTGGTCGGCCCGGCGCAGCGGCAGCAGTTCGCGCAGCGCGGGCTCATCGACCTGGATGATGCGGATGCCGGCGGCCTCGAGGTCGGCGATCTCGTCGCGCAGCGCCAGCGCGACCTGATCGGCCGTCGCGGCAAGCGGCTGGTCGTCGCGGACGAAGGACCACGCGAGGATCGTGACGGGCCCGGTCAGCATCCCCTTCACGTACTTCTCCGACCGGGACTGCGCGTAGGTCGACCAGTCGATCGTGATCGGGGCGGGACGGCTGACGTCGCCCCACAGGATCGAGGGGCGGGTGGCGCGCGAACCGTACGACTGCACCCAGCCGTTCTGGGTCACCGCGAAGCCGTCGAGGTGCTCGGCGAAGTACTGCACCATGTCGTTGCGCTCGGCTTCCCCGTGCACGAGCACATCCAGGCCCAGATCCTCCTGCAGGTCGATGACGCGATCGATCTCGGCGCGCAGGAACTCGTCGTACTCGGCGCCCGACAGCTCACCGCGTGTGTGCGCCGCGCGCGCCCGGCGGATGTCTGCGGTCTGCGGGAACGAGCCGATCGTCGTCGTCGGCAGCGTGGGCAGACCGAGCGCCGTCTGCGCGGCGGACCGCTCGGCGAACGGCGTGCGCTCGGATGCCGCAGCGTCCAGCCCCGCGAGGCGCCCCCGGACGGCGCCGTCGGCCACCCCCGGCGCCGACCGGCGATCGGCCAGCGCGGCGTCCGCGGCGGCGAGCTCGTCGGCGATCGCGGCACGCCCGGCGAGGAGCCCGCGCGCGAGCGTCGCGACCTGGGCGACCTTCTGATCGGCGAACGCGAGCCACGAGGCCAGTCGCGGGTCCAGGGCCGGGTCGTCGGCGACGTCGTGCGGCACGTGCTGCAGCGACGTCGAGGTGCCGACGGCGACCGCGGCGGCGCCGGCCCCTCGGAGTCGCTCCAGCAGATCCGCGGCGGCGGACAGGTCGCCGCGCCAGATGTTGCGGCCGTCGACGACGCCCGCAACGAGCGTCTTGCCGGCGAGGCCGGCGCGCGGCTCGGGGAGAACCGTTGCGCGGTGCAGGTCGATCGCGAGAGCCTCGACCGGAGCATCGGCCAGCACGCGCCATGCCTCGGCGGTCAGCGGGCCGTAGGGCGCGGCGACGAGGATCTTCGGACGGTCGGCGGCCGCACCGAGCACCGCGTAGGCGCGCTCCGCCGCGGCAGCGAGCCGGCCCGGGTCGATTCCCAGGCTCTCGCTGACGAGCGCCGGCTCGTCCAGCTGCACCCACGACGCGCCGGCCGCACGCAACGACTGCAGCAGCGCCGCGTAGACCGGCAGGAGCTCCTCGAGTCGGTCCAGCGGAGCGAAGTCGTCGGGGGCGCCCTCGGCGGGCTTCGCGAGCGCGAGCAAGGTCACCGGGCCGACGACGACGGGGCGCACCGTCACGCCGTCTGCGGCGGCCTCGGCAACCTGCCGGGCGAAGCGGTCGTGCGAGAGCGCGAAGCGGGTCTCCGGCGAGATCTCGGGGACGAGGTAGTGGTAGTTCGTGTCGAACCACTTGGTCATCTCGAGCGGCTGACGACGCCCGTCCCCGCGTGCGGCGGCGAAGTAGGCCGCGAGCGGCACGGCGCCGTCCTCGCCGCGCAGCGCATCGAAGCGCGGCGGCAGGGCGCCCACGGCGGTCGCCGCGTCGAGCACCTGGTCGTAGTAGGAGAACGTCTCCGGGATCGACGAGTCGTCGCGGCCGAGGCCGAGCGCGATGAGCCGCGCGCGCGTCGCGCGGCGCAGGTCGGCCGCCTCGGTCTCGAGACCGGCTTCGTCGAGCACGCCGGCCCAGTGGCGCTCGACGGCGCGCTTGAGCTCACGGCGGCGACCGATGCGCGGATAGCCGAGGATCGTGCCGGCGGGGAAGGACGTGGTCATGGGGTCGTCTCCTCAGGGATGAGCCCGGCGGCGCGGAGCACGGCCAGGACGGTGTCGTGGTTGTTGAAGGCGTAGAGGTGGATGCCGGGCGCTCCGCCGTCGAGCACGGCGCGGGCGAGGCGGGCGGCGTGGGCGATTCCGACGGCGCGCTGCGCGGCGGCATCCCCCGCCGACTCCAACGCCGCCGCGAGTGCTTTCGGGCGCGGGTCTCCGGTCAGCTCGAGCACGCGGCGAAGTCGTCCGGGCGAGGTGATCGGCATGATGCCCGGGATGATCGGGATCGCGACGCCGGCCGTCCGGGCGCGGGCGACGAAGGCGAGGTACTCGCCGGGGTGGAAGAAGAGCTGGGTGATCGCCGAGGTGGCACCGGCGGCCTGCTTGGCCAGGAGCGCATCGATGTCCTCGAAGCGGTGCCGCGAGCGGGGGTGGCCGTTGGGAAACGCGGCGACGGCGATCTCTACCCGGTCACCGTCGGCGACTTGCGCGGCGCCCGGAACACCCGGGATCTCCCGCTCGCGATACGGCGAGCGCTCCGCCTGCACGCGGTCGATCAGCTGCACGAGCTGGGCGGCGGACTCGAGGTCGCCGAGCGCCACCTCGTCCTCTCCGACCCCCACCGGAGGGTCGCCGCGCAGCGCGAGGAAGCGGGTGATGCCGGCGTCGAGGAACTCGCGGATCACGGTGGTCGCCTCCGCGTAGCTGCTGCCGACGCACGTGAGGTGCGCCACCGGCGGCACGGAGGTCTGCCGAAGGATATGCGTGAGCACCGCGAGCGATCGGTCGGTCGTCGAGCCGCCGGCGCCGAACGTGACGGAGATGAAGCGCGGGCCCGTGTTCGCGAGCACGCGGATCGTCTCGTACAACGCGGGAAGGCCCTCCGCGGTGCGGGGCGGGTAGATCTCGAACGAGAACGGCACGGGCCGGTTCGACGCGGCGTCGACGGGCGGCGCGACGGCGCGGGGTTCGTGAGACATCATCTCTCGGGTTCGCTCTCGGGTCAGGGTCGTTCAGCCGGTCGGCCGCGGGGGCGCACACAGGTGCGTTTCTCGCGGGCGGGTGCCGGGCTCGGCTGTCGCTCCTGCCCGGACCGTGCCGGGCGGCCCGCTCGTGCGGGCGTCGATGGGACCACTGTAGGGCTACGAGGAGGCACCCACCGTTGTGTGACGACAGGTTTCAGTCGGCCGCGCGCGCCGTCGCGGCGTAGCGTGGCAGACATGGTCGATGCACGCCCCTACGGTTCCTGGCCCTCCCCGTTGACCGCCGCGTGGGCTTCCACCGCCGCACCGCGGATCGACGGCGCCGCTTTCGTCGGCGACAGCGGGGAGGAGATCTGGTGGGCGCAATCGGTCCCCGCCGAAGCGGGGCGCACCGCCGTCTTCCGCCGCGACCGTGCCGGAACCGTGCACACGGTGCTGCCGGCGCCGTGGAACGCGCGCTCAGGAGTGCACGAGTACGGCGGCGGCTCGTGGACGGTCGACGATGCCGGGCGCCTGTTCTTCGTCGAGCGGAGCGATCAGCAGGTGTGGATGCTCGCACCCGGCGAGGAGCCGCGCGCCCTCACCTCCGACCGCGACACCCGGTACGGCGGGCTGCGCGTCAGCGCGGGCGCACTCCTCGGCATCCGGGAGCGCGGTGGACGCGACCGAGCGATCGTCCGCATCGATCCCGGCGGCGCGACAGATCTCGTCGCCGCGAGCGACTTCGTGGCGCAGCCGGTGCTCTCACCGCGCGGCGACCGCCTCGCATGGATCGCGTGGGATCACCCTGACATGCCGTGGGACCACACCGTGCTGCGGGTCGGACGCATCGCCGACGGCACGGTCGTCGAGTGGACCGACGTCACCGACGGACGATCGGCGGCGCTCCAACCCGAGTGGGCCGACGAAGACGATCTCGCGTTCCTCGACGACGTCACCGGACGCTGGAACCCCTGGCGCATGCGGCTCGACGCCGACCTGCCCCGCACGCCGCTGGCGCCCGCCGACGCAGACACGGGCGGCCCGCTCTGGTCGCTCGGTACGCGTTGGTACGGGCTCCTGGACGGCGGGGGCATGGTCGCTGTGCGCACCAACGGTTCCGACGAACTCGTCGCCGTGGATGCCGCCGGTCGCGTGAGCGTCGTCCCGCTTCCCGCGACCGCGTCGCTCGCCGTCGAGGCGACCGCGGGGCGTCGCGCGCTCGTGTCCGGAATGGCACCGGGCATCAGCGGGATCTGGCTGGTCGACGTAGGCGACGGGGACGCCGCGCCCGACGTCGCACTCGTGGTCGGCGACCGTGCCGAGATCCCCGGAGAGGACCTGGACGAGTGGATGCCGCGCACGCGTGCGCTCACCGTGGAGGGGCCGAGCGGGCCCGTTCACGCCTTCATCCACCCGCCGCGGCATCCCCGCGTGACGGCACCCGACGAGGAGCGGCCGCCGTACCTCGTGCTCGTCCACGGCGGCCCGACCGGCCACGAGGGCGGGGTGGCCGACCCGAAGACCCTGTTCTTCACGAGCCGGGGAATCGGTGTGCTGGAGGTCAACTACGGCGGTTCGACCGGCTACGGCCGCGCGTACCGCGATCGCCTGCGCGGCCAGTGGGGTGTCGTCGACGTCGCGGATGTCGCCGCGGCGGCAGCCGGTATCGCCTCTGCGGGGCTCGCCGATCCGGCCCGCATCGCGATCAAAGGCGGCTCTGCGGGCGGGTGGACGGTACTCGCCGCCCTCGCCCGCACCGACGTGTTCGCGGCGGGGATCTCCCGCTACGGCGTGGGGGACGCCCGCGCGCTCGCCGCCGACACGCACGACTTCGAGTCCCGGTATCTGGATGGTCTCATCGGACCGCTGCCCGACGCCGAGGAGTTGTACATCGAGCGGTCGCCGCTGACCCACATCCAGGGGTTCACGGTGCCGGTCCTGCTGCTGCAGGGCTCGGACGACGCGGTCGTCCCCCCGGCACAGGCCGAAGCCATCCGCGACGCGCTGGGATCGCGCGGCATCCCCCACGCCTACCGGCTCTACCCGGGTGAGGGGCACGGCTTTCGGCGCGGCGAGACCATCGTCGACGCTCTGGAGAGCGAGCTGGCGTTCCTCGGACAGGTGTTCGGGTTCGAGACACCGGGGGTGCCGCCGATCGCGCTCGCGTGAGTGCGCGCGTTTCGACTCCTCGCCGCGCTCGTCGCACCCCCGGTCGTTGAGCGAGCGCCGCGAGTCGAAACGCCCCTCGCCGTTAGACCACCCCCGGTCGTTGAGCGAGCGCAGCGAGTCGAAACGCCCCGCGCCGTCCACACAACCCCGGTCGTTGAGCGAGCGCAGCGAGTCGAAACGCCCCGCGCCGTCCACACAACCCCGGCCGTTGAGCGAGCGCAGCGAGTCGAAACGCCCCTCGCCGTTAGACCACCCCCGGTCGTTGAGCGAGCGCAGCGAGTCGAAACGCCCCGCGCCGTCCACACAACCCCGGTCGTTGAGCGAGCGCAGCGAGTCGAAACGCCCCGCGCCGTCAGACCGCGAACGGCGCGAGATCGGCGGCGAGGCGCTCCGACACGTGGGCGTGCACGGCCGTGCCCGCCGCTTCGTGCGACGTCGACACGATGTGCCCCGACTCGTGCACCGCATTGATGAGGTCGCCGCGGTCGTACGGCACGAGTGCACGCACCTCGACGGCGGGCAGGGGCAGCGCATCCTCGATCACCGCCCGCAGCTGGTCGACGCCCTCCCCCGTCCGCGACGACACGAACAGCGCGGTCGGCTCGAGGCCGCGCAGCACCAGCCGCGTGTCGTCGTCGACGAGATCCGCCTTGTTGAACACGACGATCTCGCGCGTGGAGCGCGCACCGACGTCGCCCATCACGTCGCGCACCGTCGCGAGCTGTGCGGCGGGGTCGGGGTGCGAGCCGTCCACGACGTGCACGAGCACGTCGGCGTCCCCCACCTCCTCGAGGGTCGAGCGGAAGGCCTCGACGAGCTGGTGCGGAAGGTTGCGCACGAACCCGACCGTGTCGGTGAGCGTGTACACGCGGCCGTCGGCAGCCTCGGCCCGGCGCACCGTGGCATCCAGCGTCGCGAACAGGGCGTTCTCGACGAGGACGCCCGCGCTGGTCAGCCGGTTGAGCAGGCTGGACTTGCCGGCGTTGGTGTAGCCGGCGATCGCCACCGAGGGGATCGTGTTGCGTTTGCGCTCGCTGCGCTTCGCTTCGCGGGCCGGAGCGAAGTCGCGCAGTTGCTTGCGCAACTGGGCCATCTTCGTGCGGATGCGACGGCGGTCGAGCTCGATCTTCGTCTCACCCGGGCCGCGCGAGCCCATGCCGGCGCCGCCGGCGCCCACCTGGCCACCGGCCTGGCGGCTCATCGACTCGCCCCATCCGCGCAGGCGCGGCAGCAGGTACTCGAGCTGTGCGAGCTCGACCTGGGCCTTGCCCTCACGGCTCTTGGCGTGCTGGCTGAAGATGTCGAGGATGACGGTGGTGCGGTCGATGACCTTCACCTTCACGACGTCCTCCAGCGCCCGGCGCTGGCTCGGCGCGAGCTCGGTGTCGGCGATCACGGTGTCGGCGCCGACCGCGGCGACGAGGTCCCGAAGCTCCGCCGCCTTGCCTCGACCGATGTAGGTCGCGGGATCCGGATGCGGGCGTCGCTGGAGCACCCCGTCGAGCACGACCGCACCGGCGGTCTCGGCGAGTGCGGCGAGCTCGCGCAGCGAGTTCTCCGCGTCCTCCTGTGACCCCTGCGGGTAGACGCCCACGAGCACGACGTTCTCCAGCCGCAGCTGGCGGTACTCGACCTCGGTGACGTCTTCGAGCTCGGTCGACAGACCCGGGACGCGGCGCAGCGCGGCGCGCTCCTCACGGTCCCACTGCTCGCCGTCGGTGTCCCCGTACGAGACGGTCGCGGCGTCCTGCAGGGCCTGCGCCGCGCCGAAGACGCGCGCGCTCGATCGTTCCTCGGCGTGGGCCAGCACGCGATCCACCGGGTCGAGCGGCGTCTCGTCGCCGTGCGCGTCGGTGGTCTCGGTGGTGTGGGTCATGGATTCCTTTCCAGGTCAGCCTTGCAGTCTAGCCTCCCGCACAGGCGGGTGGCTCCGGTACGCTCGCAGGATGGGGAGTGACCACTACTTCAGCGCCTCCCCGTCCAGCGCCGAGAACCTCCGCCGCATCCGTGTGTCCCTCGCCGGACGCTCCGGCGAGGTCACGACCGCGGGCGGGGTGTTCAGCCCCGACCATGTCGATGGCGGGACGGCCGTGCTCCTGGCGAACACGCCACCACCTCCGCCGGGAGGACATCTGCTCGACCTCGGCTGCGGATGGGGCCCGATCGCACTCAGTCTCGCGGTCCAGTCCCCGCACGCGACCGTCTGGGCGGTCGACGTGAACGACCGGGCTCTCGACCTGGTCCGTCGAAACGCCGAGGAGTGGGGCCTCGAGAACATCAACGCCGCGCGCCCCGAGGATGTTCCGGACGACGTCCGCTTCCGCGGCATCCGTTCGAACCCGCCGATCCGGGTGGGGAAGAACGAGCTTCACGGCCTGCTGGAGCGCTGGCTGCCGCGCCTCGACGAACGCAGCGACGCCTGGCTCGTCGTTCAACGCAACCTCGGCTCGGACTCGCTGCAGCGCTGGCTGGCCGCCACGTTCGACGACGGCTACTCAGTCACCCGCGCCGCGACCGGTCGGGGGTTCCGCGTCCTCAAGGTGCGACGGCACGGCTCCGTGCCCACCGGGGCGATCGTGCTGCCCTGACGCTGTCGCGGCGAGCCGTGCGGCGGGTCAGGCGAGCCGCACCTCGCCCGAGAAGACGAGGGCCGCCGGCCCCGACAGGAGCACGTGATCGCCGTCTGCCTCGGTCACGATGCGCACGCCGAGGGTGCCGCCGGGCACCTCGACGCTCCATCGGTCGGGTGCGGCGGCGCCGGCCCAGTACCGCACGGCGAGCGCCGCGGCGGCCACGCCGGTGCCGCACGAGAGCGTCTCGCCCACGCCGCGCTCGAACACGCGCATACGGATCGTGCCGACGCCGTCCTGCACGAGCGGATCCGCCGGGACCACGAACTCCACGTTCGCGCCCGCCGGCGGCTCGGGGTGCAGCTGCGGCTGCACGGTGAGATCGAGGCCCTCGAGCTCGGCGGCGCTGGAGAGCGCGACCACCACGTGCGGGTTGCCGACGTCGACGCCCTGCCCGGGCCGGGCGACGTCGAGGCCCCTCGCCTTCACCACGACATCGCCGTCGACCCGGAACACGCCGAGGTCGACCTCGAAGCCGAGGTCGCTGCGGGTGAGGGTCTTCACGCCCGCGCGGGTGCCGATGCGCAGCGGCGCGTCATCGATGTTCGCGCGGCCGGTGTCGACGAGGTACTTCGCGAACACGCGGGTGCCGTTGCCGCACATCTCCGCGGCCGACCCGTCGGCGTTGCGGTAGTCCATGAACCACTCGACATCCGGAGTTGCCGCGCCGGCGTCGATGCGCGAGCTGCGGACGACCCGCAGGATGCCGTCGCCGCCGATCCCGAAGCGGCGGTCGCAGAGCGCGGCGATCTGGTCGGAGGTCAACTCCAGCGCGCCGTCATCGTCCGGGACGATCACGAAGTCGTTGCCGGTGCCGTGACCCTTGGTGAATGCGATCGGCTCTGCCACCCGGCCAGTCTACGGGCCGCGCTCCGTGCACCGGCGGGGTGGACGGCGGGCACACGTCAGTCGGCGATCAGCCGCTTGCCTGTCATCCAGACATCGAACGGCTCGTACCCGAGGCGGGCGTAGAAGTCGTGGACCGCGGTGTTCTCCGGGCGCACCATCAGCTCCACCTTCGGGCATCCGAGGGCGCGCAGGCCCTCCTCCGCCGTCTCCACGAGGCGGCGCGCGATCCCCTCGCCGCGACGCTGCGCGGCCGTCGCCAAGTAGTACAACCACCCGCGATGACCGTCGTAGCCGGCCATGACGGTGCCCACGAGGTCGCCTCGATCGTCGGCGACGAGGAACAGCTCGGGCTGCACGGTGAGCTTGCGGGCGATGTCCCGGTACGGGTCGTTCCAGGGCCGCGTCAGACCCGCCTCTCGCCAGAGCGCGACGACGGCGTCCGTATCGGCGGTGGTGAAGGGGCGGATCTCGACAGCGGTCACGCCATCGAGTCTGCCAGCGCGGCGGCGTCCGCGTCGGGCGCAACCCCGTGGATGCCGGGGTACCGTCGGAACCACGACACCTGTCGCCGCGCGTAACGCCGCGTCAACGCCTGGGTTTGCGCGATCGCCTCCGCCTGGTCGATGCGTCCAGCGAGCTGGTCGACGGCCTGGGCATACCCGATGGCACGGCTCGCCGTGACCCCGCGCTCGAGGCCTCGCGCGCGGAGCGCCTCGACCTCGGCGAGCATCCCCTCGCGCCACATGCGCTCCACGCGCTTGTCGAGGCGTGCGACGAGCTGCGCACGGTCGAGCTCGACGCCGACGAGCATCGTGGGCTCCTGCCACAGCACCGGTTCCGCGGGCAGTGCCGCGCCGTGCCCGCGGTCGCCCTGCAGAGCGATCTCGAGCGCACGGACGATCCGACGCCCGTTGCGGGCGTCGATGCGCTCGGCCGTCGTCGGATCGAGGAGGCGGAGGCGTGCGAGCAGGGCGCCGGGGCCGTCCTGGGCGAGGTCCCGTTCGAGCCGCTCGCGCACCGCGTCGTCGTGCGGCGGGAAGCGGAAGTCGTAGACGACGCTCGACACGTACAGCCCCGAGCCGCCGACGAGGATGGCGTCGGCATCGCGGGAGAAGATGTCGGAAATCGTGGTGCGCGCGGCATCCTGATACGCCGCGACCGCGGCCTCGTCGGTCACCTCCAGCACGTCGAAGAGGTGGTGCGGGATGCCGCGACGCTCTGCGACCGGCAGCTTCGCGGTCCCGATGTCCATCCCTCGGTACAGCTGCATGGCGTCGGCGTTGACGATCTCCGCCGGCCGGCCGCGCGCGATCAGCGCCTCGGCGAGGCGCAACGAGAGATCGGTCTTGCCGGTGCCCGTCGCTCCGACGACGGCCCAGAGGCGGGAGGCCACGCGACCGGTCAGCCGAGGCGCAGCGTCGGAAGGCCCAGCGACACCGCACGCGGCGCGCCGGCCTCCGTGCCCGCGGGGGCGGGAACGCCGCAGGATTCGGCCTGTGCACGATCCCACGCGTCGCCCGCGCGCGTGCGGCGGATCCGCAACGGCGCGCCGTCGGGGCTGTCGGCGAGAAGGTGGAAGGGAGCCGCATGTGTGACGGTCACGGTGACGACGTCGCCCGGACGCGGCACCGAGGAGCCGTCGGAGCCACCGGGCAGCTCGAAGTGCACGAGGCGGTTGTCCTCGGCCCGTCCCGTGAGGCGGCGCGTCTCGGCGTCCTTCTTGCCCTCGCCCGTCGAGACGAGGACCTGGAGCTCACGGCCGACCTGGGCCTGGTTCTCCTCGAGGCTGATGCGTTCCTGAAGGGCCACCAGGCGCTCGTAGCGCTCCTGGACGACGGCCTTGGGCACCTGGTCGGGCATGGTGGCCGCCGGGGTGCCCTCGCGGATCGAGTACTGGAACGTGAAGGCGCTGGCGAAACGCGCCTGCTCGACGACTCGCATGGTGTCCTCGAAGTCCTCCTCGGTCTCACCGGGGAAGCCGACGATGATGTCGGTCGAGATCGCCGCGTGCGGGATGCGCTCGCGCACGCGCTCCAGGATGCCGAGGAAGCGGTCGCTGCGGTAGGAGCGCCGCATCGCGCGCAGGATGCGGTCGGAGCCCGACTGCAGCGGCATGTGCAGCTGCGGCATCACCTGCGGGGTCTCGGCCATGGCGTCGATGACGTCGTCGGTGAACGCCGCCGGGTGCGGGCTCGTGAAGCGGATGCGCTCCAGGCCCGGGATCTGACCCGCCGCGCGCAGCAGCTTGCCGAACGCCTGGCGGTCGCCGAACTCGACGCCGTAGCTGTTGACGTTCTGGCCGAGGAGGGTCACCTCGACGGCGCCGTCCTCGACGAGGAGGCGGATCTCGCTGAGGATGTCGCCGGGGCGGCGATCCTTCTCCTTGCCGCGCAGGCTCGGCACGATGCAGAACGTGCACGTGTTGTTGCACCCCACCGAGATCGACACCCACCCGCTGTGCACGGCGTCGCGCTTGGTCGGCAGGGTGGAGGGGAACACCTCCAGCGCCTCGAGGATCTCGAGCTCGGCCTCGCCGTTGTGCCGCGCACGTTCGAGCAGGCTCGGGAGCGCGCCCATGTTGTGCGTACCGAAGACGACGTCGACCCACGGCGCCTTGTCGAGCACGGCATCCTTGTCCATCTGCGCCATGCATCCGCCGACGGCGATCTGCATGCCCTCGTGGCGGTCCTTGCGGCTCTTGAGGTGCCCGAGGGTGCCGTAGAGCTTGCCGGCAGCGTTGTCGCGCACGGCGCAGGTGTTGATCACGACCACATCGGCCTCGGCGCCGGCCTCGGCGCGCACGTATCCCGCGCTCTCCAGCGAGCCCGACAGCCGCTCGGAATCGTGGACGTTCATCTGGCAGCCGAACGTGCGCACCTCGTAGGTGCGAGCACGACCGTCGGCGGTGACGGCGGCGCCAGAAGGCGCGATCAGCGTGGGCGTGGCGGACGGAGAAGTCATGATGCGTTCATTCTACGATCCGCCGCCGAAACGGGGCCGGAGACGGGCCCGGCGGAGAACCGCAACGGTCTCCCCAAGCGGGTTAGGGTAGCCTTTCCTGCGTCACCCCGGCATCCACGGGGCTCGGAGAATCGAAGGAGTCCCATGGCGGCCCACCTCCCGCGCGCCCTGCGCACGATCGCCCTCACCGCCGCCGCGCTCGCGGCCCTCACCGCCCTCACCGGTTGCGGTGCCTCCGAGCCGGTGCCGGCCACGTCGACGGGGGCGGTGGGAGAGGGTCGCACCGCCTACCCGCTGACGATCGAGAACTGCGGCGTCGCGGTCACCTTCGCGGCGGCACCCGAGCGCACCGTCTCGCTCGATCAGGACTCGACGGAGATCCTGCTCTCCCTGGGACTGGAAGAGCGCATGGTGGGTACGGCGTCGTGGACCGATCCCGTGCTGCCCGCCCTCGCCGAGGCGAACGCGCGCGTGCCGCGCCTGGCGGACAACGCGCCGACGTACGAAGTCCTGATGGGCGCCGAACCCGACTTCGTGACCGCGTCGTTCGGGCGCCACTTCAAGGACGGTGGCGTCGTCACCCGCGCCCGCCTGAGCTCGAGCGGCATCCCGTCCTACCTCTCGCCCACCGACTGCGACAACGGCAAGAGCATCAACGGCGGCACGGGTCAACGCACGACGGCGCTGACCGTCGACACGCTCTACCAGGAGATCCGGGAGCTCGCGGAGATCTTCGACGTGCCCAGCCGCGGCGATGCCCTGATCGCCGACCTCCGACGCCGCGCCGCCGCCGCCACCGCGGGGATGGACCTGTCCGGTCGCACCGTCGCGTTCTGGTTCGCCGACACGAAGACGCCGTACGTCGGCGGCGGCCGCGGATCGACCCAGCTGCTCGCGTCGATGACCGGCATGACCAACGTCTACGCGGACCGCGTCGAGGACTGGCCGGCCGTCAGCTGGGAGTCGCTCGTCGAAGCTCAGCCCAGCGTGCTGGTCGTGGGTGACCTGCAGCGCGACCGGTTCCCCGGCGACCGGCTGGACGACAAGATGGCCTTCCTCACCGGCGACCCTCTCGCCCGCACCATTCCGGCGGTCTCGACGAATGCGATCATCGCGCTCCACGGCGCCGAGCTGAACCCCTCGATCCGCTTCGTCGACGGGCTCGAGAAGATCCGCGCCTGGTGGGACGCGCAGCAGGGCCGCGGATGAGCGCTGGCAGGGCGCGACGGCGCATCGGCGGCATGCCGGCGGCACTGGTGATCGCGCTCGGCGTCGTCGCCCTCGTGGCGTCGATCGCCGCAGCGATGACGCTCGGAGCGGCCGACGTCTCCCTGGTGACCGTGCGCGACATCGTCCTCAACAACATCGGCCTGGCGCACATCCCGGTGCGCCCGGCGGCGAACGCGATCGTCTGGGAGGACCGGCTTCCCCGTGCACTGGTCGCCGCCGCCTGCGGAGCCGGGCTCGGTTTGTGCGGCGTCGTGATGCAGGCGCTCCTGCGCAACCCTCTCGCCGACCCGTTCATCCTGGGCGTCTCGTCCGGAGCTTCCACCGGAGCGGTCCTGGTCGCGGTGCTCGGCCTCGGCTCAGGCGCACTGGGGCTGTCGGCGGGCGCCTTCGTCGGCGCGCTCGTCGCGTTCGCGCTCGTGCTGGTGCTCGCGCGCGCCGCGGCGGCGGGCACGTCCGGCGTGATCCTCGCGGGCGTGGCCGGCACGCACTTCTTCTCGGCGGTGACCTCGCTGATCGTGTTCGCGTTCGCCGACTCCGATGCCACGCGCGGCGTGATGTTCTGGCTCCTCGGCTCCCTCGAAGGGATGAGATGGAACCACGTGCTGCTCGCCATCGTCGTCGTCGCGGTCGGAGCCCTCGCGGTCGCCGCCTCCGCGCAGACGCTGGACGCGTTCGCGTTCGGTGACGATGTCGCGGCGTCTCTCGGCATCCACGTCGCACGCGTGCGGATGCTGCTGTTCGTCCTCACCGCGCTGATGACCGCCACGCTGGTGAGCATCGCCGGCGCGATCGGTTTCGTCGGCCTCGTCCTCCCCCACGCCGCGCGGCTGCTCGTCGGCCCCCGGCACGCGCGCGTCATTCCGACGACGGTCGTCCTCGGCGCCCTGTTCATGGTGTGGGTGGATGCCGCATCGCGCACAGCGTTCGCGCCGTCTCCCCTGCCCGTCGGCGTCGGGACGGCGCTGGTGGGGGTGCCGGTGTTCGTCGCCCTGCTCGTGCGGCGGAAGAAGGTGCGCGCATGACGCTGTCCGCCGACCGTGTGTCCTGGCGACGCGGCGGCGCGCTCGTCGTGGACGGCGTCTCGCTGCACCCGCGACCCGGATCGACCGTCGGCCTTCTCGGCCCGAACGGCTCGGGGAAGTCCTCGCTCTTGCGCCTGCTACAGGGCGTGGCACGTCCCGACGACGGGGTCGTGCGCCTCGACGACGACGATCTGACCGGCCTGCGTCGGCGGGACGTCGCCCGGGCTGTGGCCGCGGTGTCGCAGCACGCCGACACCGACGTCGACCTGACCGTCCGCGACGTCGTCCGGCTCGGTCGCACCCCGCACCGATCGGTGTGGGGCGGCGACACCGCCGCCGACGCGGACGCGGTCGAGTCGGCACTCGCTCAGGTGCTGCTGACCGAGAAGGCCGAGCACGGCTGGCACACGCTGTCGGGTGGGGAGCGTCAGCGGGCCCAGATCGCGCGTGCACTCGCCCAGCAGCCGCGGGAGCTGCTGCTCGACGAGCCCACCAACCATCTCGACATCCGTCACCAGCTGGAGCTTCTGGCGCTCGTCAGCGCCCTCCCGGTCACGACCGTGGTGGCCCTGCACGATCTCAATCTCGCCGCGACGTTCTGCGACGAGGTGGTCGTGCTGCGCCGCGGCGCGGTGGTCGCCGCCGGGACGCCCATCGAGGTGTTGACGACCGCGCTCATCGCCGACGTGTACGAGGTCGACGCGCGCACGGAGGTCGACCCCGTAACCGGTCGACTCGCCATCACCTACGTCTGGGAACGGCCTTCATCGGCCTGAGCACGTCGCCGGCGCGGGGCCGCCCCTGGGGCGCGGGCCCCTACTCGAAGCGAACGGTCGCGGCCGGCGCGCGGCGCGCCGGCCGCCCGAGCTCATCGAGTGCCTGACGCGCGGCGGACAGCGCCGTGGCCCCGTAGCCGCGCCGCGCCAGTTGTCCGGACAGGCGGCGAAGCGCCGTGTCGCGGTCGAGATCGCGCATCGTCCGGGCCTTCTGCCGAGCGAACTCCAAGGCACGGTCGGCCTCGTCGTCGGGGAGCTCGTCGAGCGCAGCATCGATCACGTCGCGCGGGATCCCCCTCTTGGCCAGCGATTGCCCGAGCAGCGCGCGGCCCTGCCCCTTTCGCTCGACCCCGCTGTGGACGAGCTGCTCCGCCAGCGCGGCATCGTCGAGGTAGCCGAGACCACGCAGGCGGTCGAGAACCTCCTCGATCGCCCCGTCCACGAGCTCTCTCTCCCGCAGAAACGTCGATGCCTCGCGTTCGGACAGCGAGCGCGTGCGCAGTCGCTTCACCAACGCAGCCTCCGCGTCGGCGAGCACGGCGGCGGTCTCGTCGTCCCAGGTCGTCTCGGCGCGGTCACCGGTCCAGGTCGGATGCCACGCCGCGGCGACGTCGGAATCGATCTCGCTCGCCGCGGGTGCCGTGGCAGCGACATCCGCGGCCACCTCGCCGAACAACGGGATCACGGGGGCGAGGCGATCGCGCTCGCCCCCGTGTCGCGACGGCGTCATCAGGCTGGGCGGCGCGCAGCCAGGTCGTCGGGCGGCGCGGCCTCGCGCGGCTGGCCGATGCCGAGCTTCTGCTTGATCTTGGTCTCGATGTCCAAGGCGATGTCGGTGTTCTTGAGCAGGAAGTTTCGGGCGTTCTCCTTGCCCTGGCCGAGCTGCTCACCGTCGTAGGTGTACCACGCGCCCGACTTCTTGACGATGGCGTGCTCGACGCCGAAGTCGATGAGCGAGCCCTCCCGCGAGATACCCGTGCCGTAGAGGATGTCGAACTCCGCCTGCTTGAACGGCGGAGCCATCTTGTTCTTGACCACCTTGACGCGGGTGCGGTTACCGACCGCGTCGGTACCGTCCTTGAGGGTCTCGATGCGGCGGATGTCCAAGCGCACCGAGGCGTAGAACTTGAGCGCCTTGCCACCGGCGGTGGTCTCCGGGGAGCCGAAGAAGACGCCGATCTTCTCGCGCAGCTGGTTGATGAAGATCATGGTGGTGTTGGTCTGGCTGAGCCCACCCGTGAGCTTGCGCAGCGCCTGCGACATCAGACGCGCCTGCAGGCCGACATGGGAGTCACCCATCTCGCCCTCGATCTCGGCCTTGGGGACCAGGGCGGCCACGGAGTCGATCACGACGAGGTCGATCGCTCCCGAGCGCACGAGCATGTCGGCGATCTCGAGCGCCTGCTCCCCCGTGTCGGGCTGGGACACCAGCAGCTGGTCGATGTCGACGCCGAGCTTCTGCGCGTAGTCGGGATCCAGAGCGTGCTCCGCGTCGACGAAGGCGGCGATACCGCCCGCGCGCTGCACGTTCGCGATGGCGTGCAGGGTCAGTGTGGTCTTACCCGACGACTCCGGACCGTAGATCTCGATGATGCGTCCGCGCGGCAGCCCGCCGACGCCCAGAGCGACGTCGAGGGCGATGGAGCCGGTCGGAATGACCTCGACCGGGGCGCGGTCGTCGCTGCCCAGCCGCATGACCGAGCCCTTTCCGAACTGCCGGTCGATCTGCGCGAGGGCCGATTCGAGGGCCTTTTCGCGATCAGCGGGTGAGGGCATGGCGTGCTCCTTCTGCTCTGCCGTCCGCGGCTGCGCCGCATCGGGAATCCGTCGCCTGTAGGCTGTCGCGCTCCTCCCCGACGGGAAGGATGCTGCGACAAGGCGGAGGTGTCGTGATGACGTTGTTCACGCTAGGGATGACCTCCGACATCGGTCGGTGATGCATCCGGCGCGGTGGACAAATGTCCTCGAACACCTCGTGTGCAGGAGCCTACGCCCCTCGAACAGAGTTTCGATATCGCGACACGCCGCGGAGCGCGAAGATCAGCGCCGGCGCGGCTGCATCAGCCCCACGCCGTGACGTCGAGAAGCGGGGACATCCATCTCGGCGCACAGCGCCAACCAGATCTCCCGCGGTTCGACACCGTCGCTCAACGCCTGCGCGGCAGTGCGGTGTCCGACTCCGGGCAACGCCAGATCGGCGATCAGACTTGCCGCCCTGCCGTCGAACTCGTCTTCGACGGCTCGCGTGAACTCACTGCGCCGCACGTCAGCGCAGCGAGAGCTCGGGCTGAACCACGCCGCCGTCGAGCGAAGCGAGATCGTCGGGGACCACGTCGGGGAAGACCTGCAGGCCCTCGAGCACCGACAGACGGTCACCCACCTCGCGCATGATGGTCGAGATGGGCACGTCGAGCGCTTCAGCGACGGCGCCGAGAATCTCGCTCGACGCCTCCTTCTGACCACGCTCTACTTCGCTGAGATAACCGAGGGCGACGCTGGCGCGGCCCGCGACCTGACGGAGGGTGCGACCCTTTTGCAGACGGAAGTCGCGAAGCACTTCGCCGATCTCCTGACGAACCAGGATCATGTTCGGGCCCCCTCCTCTACTCGTGCCTCAACTCGTGATTCCCACACCCGGGTTTCGGTGCCCGGGTGGACAACAGTACCCGACGTGCTGGCCACGATAGCCCTCAGGTGCTGGGTAATGAATGGGAATCGCTGATACGTAACCGGCGCGACACGAACGGTATTCCCCCCGACACGCGCTCCAGGCCGGCGGCGGAGGTCACAGGGCGTCGAGAACCAGGCGGATCGCACGGGCGGTCGCCTCGGCGCGGATGCCGTCGCGATCGCCGTCGAGCTGCACGGAGGCCACCCGCGACCCCAGCGGCGTGGCAACGGCGAGGTGCACCGTCCCCACCGGCTGACCATCCGGCGAGACGGGCCCGGCGATGCCGGTCGTCGCTATCCCGACATCGGCCGGCACCCCATCCCGGCCCAGCGCCCGCCGCGCACCTTCGGCCATCTGGCTGGCTACGCGCGGGTGCACGGGTCCGTGGGCGTCGAGCAGGTGCTGTTCGACGCCCAGGAGGCTGGCCTTGACGTCGGTGGCGTACGCGACGACGCCGCCGCGGAACACCCGCGAAGCGCCGGACACCGACACGATGGATGCGGCGACGAGCCCGCCGGTCAGCGATTCGGCCGCCGCGATCGTCCACCCCAGTTCGTCGAGGCGCCCCACGAGGCGTTCCGCGTCGCTGCGTCGTCCGACGGAGACCTGGGTGCTCTCGAGGTCATCGCCCAGCCCGGTTTCTCCGGCGTCGGACCGCGAGCGTCCTGAATCGGTCGGATCGCTCATCGGCTGGCCGCTCCCCCACCGCGCGCAGCGCGCGCGCCGCGGATCTCCGTCGCGACGTAATCGAGCCCGCTCGCGATGGTCAGCGCGACCGCGATCCACATCGTCACGATGTTGACGGCGTGGATCCCGTCCCCGACGACGGTCCACAGCGGTAGCAGGGCGAGCGACAGCGCCACGGCCTGTGCGACCGTCTTCAGCTTGCCCATCCAGGCCGCCGCGACGACGTGGGTGCTCGCCACGACCAGGCGGTGCACGGTGATCCCCACCTCACGGATGAGCACGACGATCGTGACCCACCAGGGCAGCTCTCCCAGGATCGACAGCCCGACGAACGCGCAGCCGGTCAAGGCCTTGTCGGCGATGGGATCGAGGAGCTTGCCCAGGTCGGTGACGATCTCGTACTTGCGGGCGAGGTACCCGTCGATGCCGTCAGTGGCGATCGCCACGATGAAGAGCACTCCGGCCCACCAGCGGAGCGGTCCGTCCGTGCCCTGGTCTGCCAGCAGCATCCAGAGGAAGATCGGTGCGCAGGCGATGCGCAGGATCGTGATCGCGTTGGGGAGCTGCCGGGGAATCGCCACGAGGCGAGCCTACCTTCGGTCTCTCAGTCCCGTCCGGTGAGACCCCAGGCGTCTTCCGAGCCTTCGTCTCCGTCGATGACCGGGAGACCGTCGAACTGGGCGGTCACGGCATCCGGTCCGTAGGGGTCGCCCGCCGTCGACGCCGCCGCCGCCGACGGGGGGTCCTCGCCGCGCAGGCGCGCCAGCACCTCCGGCAGCTGATCGGGCGTCACGAGCACATCGCGGGCCTTGGAGCCCTCGGAAGGGCCGACGATCTCCCGCGATTCGAGCAGGTCCATGAGACGTCCCGCTTTCGCGAATCCCACGCGGAGCTTGCGCTGCAGCATGGAGGTCGAGCCGAACTGCGTCGAGATGATCTGTTCGGCGGCGGCGAGCAGCAGGTCGAGGTCGTCGCCGATGTCGGCGTCGATCTCCTTCTTCTCCGCGACCGCCTGCACATCGGCGCGGTACTCCGGCCGCGCCTGGTTCTTGACGTGACTCACGACCTTCTCGATCTCGCTCTCCGCGACCCACGCCCCCTGCACACGGATGGCCTTCGACGCCCCCATCGGCAGGAAGAGTCCATCGCCCTGCCCGATCAGGCGGTCGGCGCCGGGCTGGTCGAGGATGACACGCGAGTCGGTGACGCTGGTCACGGCGAAGGCGAGGCGCGAGGGGACGTTCGCCTTGATGAGACCCGTCACGACGTCGACCGACGGGCGCTGCGTCGCTAGCACCAGGTGGATGCCGCTCGCGCGAGCCAACTGCGTGATGCGAACGATCGAGTCCTCGACGTCGCGGGGGGCGACCATCATGAGGTCGGCGAGCTCGTCGACGACGACCAGGAGATACGGGTAGGGCTTGAGCACGCGCTCACTGCCGACGGGGAGGTTGATCTCACCGGCGACCACGGCCCGGTTGAAGTCGTCGATATGACGGAACCCGAACGACGCGAGGTCGTCGTAGCGCATGTCCATCTCCTTCACGACCCACTGCAGCGCTTCGGCCGCTTTCTTCGGGTTCGTGATGATGGGTGTGATGAGGTGGGGGACCCCGGCATAGCTCGTGAGCTCCACCCGCTTGGGGTCGATGAGCACCATCCGCACCTCGGAGGGCTTCGCGCGCATGAGCAGGCTCGTGATCATCGAGTTGACGAAGCTCGACTTACCCGAACCCGTCGAGCCGGCCACGAGCAGGTGGGGCATCTTCGCGAGGTTGGCGACCACGTAGCCGCCGCCGACGTCCTTGCCGACACCGATCGTCATCGGGTGGGTCTGGCTCGTGGATGCCGCCGAGCGCAGCACATCGCCGAGCGTGACGATCTCGCGGTCGGTGTTGGGGATCTCCACGCCGATCGCGCTCTTGCCCGGGATCGGCGCGAGGATGCGCACTTCGTTGGAGGCGACGGCGTAGGCGATGTTGTTCGTGAGCGCGGTGATGCGCTCGACCTTCACGCCGTGCCCGAGGGAGATCTCGTACTGGGTCACTGTCGGCCCGCGCGAGAAGCCCGTGACCCGGGCATCCACGCCGAACTGCTCGAAGACGCCCATGATCGCGGCGACGACGCGGTCGTTGGCTTCGGAGCGCGCCTTCGGCGGCGTGCCCTGGGCGAGCGCCGCGACCGAGGGCAGAAGGTAGGGCGCCTGCGGCGGACGTCCGTCGTGATCGTCGCCGAGTCCCGAGATGCCCGGAAGGATGCCGTCGTCGATGACGATCTCGCCGCTGTCCTCCCGGATGCCGGTGTCGGCCCGGCGGGCCGCCTTCTTCGCGCTCGCGATGACGGCCGGGTCGATGATCTCCGTCGCGGCATCCGGGAGCGCGGGCGGAACGGGCGGGACGGGTGGCACGGGCGGTCGCACCGCGACGGCCTGTTCGAACCCGCCGGCCCCGCTCGTGTCCAGCAGCGCGGTGAGATCGTCGGAGCCGAGGTGCCCGTCGACGTCCTCCTCACGGCCCGATTTGTTGCGACGCCACCACGGGAGGTCCTTCTCCGGGGCGTCGGCGGAAGCATCGAAGGTCACCGTGGAGCCGGTCGCGGCATCCGGCGCGGCGGCACGCTCCGCGTCGAACATCCACGCGTACAGGTCGCCGAGGCGGCGCCCGATGCGGTTCGGCGGTGTCTTTGTGAGGATGAGCACGCTGAGCAGCGTCAGCATGCCGAGCACCAGGTAGGCGCCGATGTTCGTCAGGAGCGAGAGCGGCTCGCCGACCGTCCAGCCGAGCAATCCACCGGATGCGCTCAGCGCCGGCATCCCCTGCGAGGGCTGCGGGCGACCGCCCGCGACGTGGCAGAAGCCGGCGATCGACAGGACGAACAGGCCGAAGCCGATGCCGATGCGGCCGTTGTCGTGGATGGACGGCGGATGCCGGAAGAGCCACCCGGCCAGCAGCAGCAGGAGCACGGGCATGATGAAGGCCACGCGCCCGACGAACAGGCCCACGGTGTACGCGCTGATCTGCGTCGCGACGTCGTTGCCGATGAAGAACCACTCATTGACCGCGCCGAGCGCGGCGAGGACGACGAGCAGGAACGGGAAACCGTCGCGCCGTTGGTCCTTCTCGAGCGTCTCGAGCCCGAAAGCGCGGAACATGCCGCCCACGGCGTGCGCGATTCCGAGCCAGGCGCGGACCGCGACCGGGGGCCGGTCGACCTCGTCGACGTACTTCGTGGGCGCGGGCGCGGGCTTGCGGGCACGGGTCGAGGCGCCCTTCGAGGACGCGCGGGCGTTCGTGGGCGTGCTCGTGGATCGTGCCATTACTCCACGGTAGGCGCAGGCATGCCCGGAGCCGCGGATTGACGCGACCCGAGCCGAGCTCGACGCGGCATCCGCACGCCCATCGCGGGGCCGGCGAAGCCTCAGCGCAGGCGCTTGACCATGGTGTCGCGGCCGTGGCCGGCCTGCGTCACGGCGAAACCCTCGCTGCGGTACAGGGTCTGCGCGTAGTTGCCGCGCTCCACCGAGAGGCTGATGCGGCCGTAGCCCTTCTCCCGGGCGTGCTCGCAGAGGCGCTGCAGCAGCGCGCGCCCCACGCCGTGCGCACGCCAGATCGGCCGCACGCCGATGATGAGTTCCGGCACTCCCGTTCCGACGTAGGCGAAGCCCGGGTCGGTGCGCGGCAGCATCCGATACCAGGACGCGCCGATCGGGCCGCCCTGCGCGTCGACGGCCACGAAACCCGCGTCGCCGGGTCGCATCCAGCCGGCGATGTAGCGGGTGTGCTCGGGATGGGTCAGCACTTCGTACCGCGGCCGCGCACCACCCTGCCGCCAATTGGCCGCTTCGACGACCATGTCGCCCAGGAACGCCCCATCGGCCTGCGCGGCGGGGCGGACACTGAAGCTGACGGGCATGGAGCCGATGCTAGCGCTCCGGCGCCGAGGTCACGCCTCGATGACGAGGGGGAC